>Ga0163217_1111770_pt1 | contig 16025 bp, 14 predicted proteins | sample SynspAceP_FD_185933 | JGI IMG/M metagenome (GOLD analysis project Ga0163217, IMG submission 185933) | Saline lake microbial communities from Ace Lake in Antarctica - Synechococcus sp. Ace-P (PacBio error correction) | ecosystem: Environmental > Aquatic > Non-marine Saline and Alkaline > Saline ... | reverse complement strand
CCTTTATAAAAAAAAACTTTAAGTTAGGGTTTTTCCTTTTATTAAAAAATGCCCCCGGCTTAAAGTTTTTTTTCCCCCATTTTAATTTTTTTTTTTTTTTTTTCGGGCCAAAAAACTTTTTTTTTTTCCTTAAATTTGTTTACTCCGGTATTCATTGAATATTTTAAAAAAAAAAAAAAATTTGTTTGCCGGGGGGGGGAATTTTTTTTTTTTTCTTTTGTTTTTAGGGGGGGGGGGGGAAAAAATGTGAAAATAAAAAAAAAATGTTTGTTAAACCCCAAAAAAAATGGGGGCTTTAGAAATTTTGTTTTAAATATTTTTTTTTTTTTTCTTACTAAAAAAATTTTTAAAAACCCCCCGGCCGTTTTTTGGATTAATTTTAAAAAAAAAAGGGGATGTAAAAAAGGGGGGAAAATTTTTGTCATTTTTGGGGGAAAAAAAAAAGCTTTAAAACTTAAATTGGTCCCCTTCTGATGGGAGTTTTGGGCTAAAAAGGTTGACTTTTGTTTGCTGGTTTGGATGGCCCGGGGGGGGGGGGGGCCGATTGGGGGGGGGGGGCCCTTTAAACCAAAAAAAAAACCAACAGGTTTCTAGGGGCTTTTTTTCCCCCCCCACCCGGCAAAAAAGCCAAGTGCCACCAAAAAAAAACCAAAAAGGAAAAGGGGGCCCATTGGGGGTCTTTTTTTTTTTTGACCAGGCCGGGGGCCCCTTTTGGGGGGCAATTTTTTTTTTTTTCCCTTGGGGGGGCTTTTGGGGGCCCCCGGTTTTTTGGGATGGTGAAATTGTCCCCAAAGGGGGACCCCCCCGGAGGAAAAAAAAAGGGACAAAACTTTGTTTTTTTTTCTTTTTGCCCGGGTTTTTTTGGGGCATTGTTCTTTGGGTTTTTTCCGGCCTAAAAAAGTGGGTCGGGGCGTTAAGGAAAATGGGTGGGGGGAAAAAAACAATTTTTTGTTTAAGCCCGAATTTTTTTGGGGGTTGATTTTTTCGAAGGGCTGGGGGGGGGGAAAAAAGGGAAAAATTAAAAAATAGGGGGGGAAAAAGAATATTAAATGATTGGGAAAATTTACCCCCCCCAAAAAAAACAAAAAAAAAACGGGTTAACAAAAAGGGAGAAGCTTTCAAAAAAACAAAGCTCTTAAAATTGGAAAGGGGCCAATGGGCCCATTTTTTAAGGTTTGAATTTTTATTTTTTGGATTTGGAACACTTTTGCTTTTTATAATTAAAAAGGGGACCCCCCCCCTTTTTTTCTGTTTAAGGCCATTGGGGGGGCCCAAAAGGTTTGGGGGCCAAATTTTTTATTGGGGGGGGGCCCTGTTTATTCTATTTTTAACCCCCAAAAAAAAGATTTTGGGGATTGGAGGCCTTTTTTTTATTTGGGTTGGATTGGGCCCAGGGGGGGGGGGCAAAATTTTTCTGCTTTTTGTTTTTAAAAAAGGCGCCCCAGGGGGATTAATTAAAAAGGGCCTGGGGGGGGGGGGCCCCATTTAAACCCCCCAACCGGAAAAGGGGGGAAAACCCAGGAGCTAAGGTCGCTATTGAACCCCAAATCCATTTTTCCTATGTTTGGCCCCCAAACCCCAAAAAAAAAACCGGCTTACGGGGATCTGGAAATTCTTTGGGTTTCGGGAGATTTTGGGGTGTTACCAAAAAGCCCCCCCAAAAAAAATCATGTTGGGGGGAAAAAAAATTTTTTCCCCCTCGAACCGGGGTGATTTTTTTTTGTTGGGGTCGGTGTGGGGCCAAAAAAGGGCCCCCAATAAGTTTTCCAACCCAAGGGGATTTTTTTTTTCAAAAAAGGGGGTTTTTTTTTTTCTTCGGTTTTTTGGCCCTTTTGGGTTTTTTTAGGATTGGGACCCCGAAAAAAAAAAAAAATTTAATTTGGGAAGGACCGGGGGGGGGGGGGCCAGGGGGGCCGGATTTGGCTTATAAAATTTTTTTCTTTGGGATGCGAAAATTTTTTTTCAAGGGATTTTTTGATGCCAAAAATAAGGGGGGGGGGGGGGCAAAGGCCCCAACAGGCGTTTGGGTTTATTCGGATTTTTTTTTAAGGGGCCCCGGGGGGGGGCCGTTTGGGGGTTTGTTCTAACTTTGATTTACCCAAGTGCGGTTGGGGGGGGGGGGGGGAACCCCGCTTTGGCGGGGGGAAAGATTCAAAAAAAAATGGGGGGAAAAAAAACCTTGAAGGTTTTGGAACCCCGGCGCAAACCCCCAACCTTTTGAATTTAAAAAAGTTTTTAGGCGCTAATTTTTTCCCTTAGGGGGGTTCCAATTTCCCCCGGGAAATTGTAAATACTTTTTTTAACCAGGGAAAAACAAAAAATTAACGTTTAATTTTTGGGGGAAAAAATTTTGGCAAAAAAAAAAAAAGGGGGGGGGGGGGGGCAAACGGGGGTGGGGGGATGGGGGGCGGGGGGGGGGGGGGGCTGTGGTTATTTTCTTTACGGGAAAAAAAGGGGTAAAGGGGGGGGAAAGTTTTTTTGAACTTTTGGGTTATGGGGGTTTTCCATAAGACACTTTTTTTTAAAACCGCAAAAGGGGTTATTTAAAAAAAAAAGGGGGAACCCCCCGGCCGGGTAGGTTGAATTTGGGGGGGGAAAATTTTTTAAAACCCCAGTGGGGGGGGGGGGGGCTTTGGGGTTTTTTTTTTGGGGGGGCCGGTTTTTCTGTTTGGGGTCTTAAAACTTTTTTGAACGTTTTTTTGGGGGGGGGGGACTTCCTCAACCTTTTTTTCATTTTTTTTTTCCAGGGGGCCCTTTTCGTTGGCTGGGGGGGGCTTTTTTATTTCGGTTTTTTCAAAAAAAAATTTTTCCTTAGCTGGTCAACCCTGAGGGGGCTGGAGGTTATTGCCAAAAAAACGTTGTCTTGGAACCCCAGTTTTTGGAAAACCCCCGGTTTTGAATTAATTTGAAAACCTTTGGGGGGTGCCTGCTTAAAGGGGGGAAAAGGGGGGGGACCCCGTTGGGGAAGACCGGAAGGACGGTTTTGGGATTTGGAAAAATTTGCCCCCCTTTCGGTAAGTGGGGGGCATAAAAACTTTTTTCTCTCCAAAAAAATTTGGTTTAACGGAAACCAACTTTGGCGGATTTTGATTTTAAAAATCCCCCAATGTTAAAAGTTAAATTCAAAAAAAAAAAATTAGGAAAAGGCCCCGGATTTGTAATATTTTTTAAAAAAACCCAATTAATTCGGGGGGGGCTTTTTTTTATTTTTTAACCTCCCACCTTGGGCCCCCCGGCAATGTTCTTATTTAAAAATTATTTTTTTTCAAGGGGGGGGGCCCAAAGTTAATGGGGGAAGAAAGTAATTTTTTAAACGGGACTTTTTTAAAAGTTTAGTTTTGGGGCTAATTTAAACTGAAAAGGGGGGCTTTCTTTAAGGTGTTTTGGGGGGATGGGGCATTCAATAAAAAACCCCCCTTTTAATCCAAAGCCCAAAATTGTAGGGAATTTTAGGGGGCCCCCAAAAACCCCCCCCGGGGTTTAGGTGGGTAAACCCCGGGCGGAAAAAACCCCGAAACCCAAAAAAATTTTTTTCGTTTAATTACCGTCATTTTTTTTTAGGGGCTAAATTTTTCCCTGTTGCTTTTTGCTTTTTTTTCCTTGTATTTCTAATTTTTTGGGGGGGACCAAAATATTGAAAAAAAAAAAAAAAAAAGGGGGGCTTTTTTTTTTTTTACCGTGGTTGGGTTTTTTTTAGCGGTTTTTTTTTCCCCCCCCATTTTTTTTAAAGGTTTTGGTTTAATTTTTTGGAAAAAAATGGTGAGATTTTTTTAAATAAACCCCCCTTGGGGACGGAAATTTTAAAGATTTTTGGGATTTTGAGGGGGGCTTTGGGGAAAGGGCTAAATTTTAAGAAAAAAAGAATTGTATTAAAAAAAAAGGGGGCTTTCCTTTTTGAACCCGGGGGGGGGGGGGGGGGGGGTGGCTTTTAAAAAAAGGCCCAAAAAATTTCCTCGGGGGGGGGTTTTTTGGTTTAAAAAAGCCCTTTGGATTTAAAACAGTTTTTAAAATTTCAAAACCTTTTGTGGTTTTTGAGGGAAGGGGGGGAATTTTTTTTTTCCCCCCAAAAGTTGCTTTTTGGCCCCAAACTTTCTTTTTCAGGGGGGGTGGGGTTCGGGGGGGGGGAATGGGGGGGCAAAGGAGGTTTGGGGGGGGGGGCGGGGGGCTGGCTTTTTAATAAATTTTTTTAAAGGGGGGGCGGGGGGATTTGGTATTTTAAATCGGGCAGGGGAAAAATTTTAGGGGGGGCCGGATTTTAAAAAAACGGGCCTTAGGTGTTTTTAAGGGGTTTTTTTTTTTTTTCAGGGGGGGGGGGCTTTTTTAACCAAAAAAAAAGCTTTCCTTTTTTTTTTATGCCCTTATTTAATTTTTATTAAAAAAAACACCGGGGAAAATCCCGGTTTGGGGGGGGGGGCCCCTGCCCAATTTTTTTAAGGATTTGGGGGGGGGTGGGGGGGGCCCAAAAAAAAGCGGCCGGCTTTTCTTTTTTGGGGGGGTCTTGCGGGGGGGCAGAGGGGGGGGTTTTGGTTTTATTTAATTTTTCTTCGGGAGGGGAATTAAATTATTTTCTGGGGCATTTTTTCCAGTTGGGTTTTTTTTTTTTTCCCGGGTTGTCGTTTTAAATTTGGAAAAATGGGGGGTTTCTTGGGGGGGGACCCCCCCCAACTTTTGTTGCGGGTTTTTTTGTGGGTTGTTTATGTTGTTAAAGAGAAGCCAAAAAACAAAAGGGAATTAAACCCCGGGGGGGGCTTTGGTTTCTTTTGTCCTTTTGGGGGGGTTTTTTAAATAAAGCCCCCAAAAAAAAAGGGGTTGTGTGTGTTCGGGCCCCCCGTTAAAAAGCGGGGGGTTTTGGGGCGGGTTAAAAAAAAATTTTCTAGGGTTGGGTGCGAGTTTTAATTAAAATTTTTCATTGTTTTAAAAAATTTTAATGCGGCCAAACTTTTTTGGAAATAAAAAAAAAAATTTGTTCTTTTCTTTTAATTTGAAACCCGGATTGGGAAAAAAAAAGGTTTTTTTTGGGACGGAATTGGCTGGATTTGGGGGGGGGGGGAGGAAAATTTTTTTTTTTTGGGTTGGGGGAACCTTTTTTTATTTTGGGGGGAAAAAAGAAAAAAAAAATTTTTTGTTTTGAAAAAAAACCCGGGTGGTTTTAGGGGGTTTCTAGGAATTTTTCCCCCCTTTGTTTTTTGGCTTAAATTTGTTGGGGGGGGGGGGGGGGGGGGGGGGGGAAAGCCCGCGCCCCTCGGAAATTTTTTTAATCCCAAAAAACCCTTTGAGGCCGGGGCCTTTTCAAAATGGGCCCCCAAAAAAATTTTGTTAAAATGGGAGGCACTTGGGGGAAAAAATTTTTGGGATTGTTTTTTGGGGCGGAAAGTTTTTTAGGGGGGGGGGGCCCAAAAAAAAAACGCAAAGTGGCTTGGTTCGGGGGGCTTTTTTTTTTTTTTCCCGAAATAAAAAAAAAAACCCAAAAAAGTTTTTGCCCCAATTTGGGCCCCAGCCGAAAAGTACCCCCCCCCCCCCCCGGGTTTTTTGGGGGTTTTTTTTTTTTTTTTTTTTCAAAGGATTTTTTGAGGGGGTTAAATTTTGAGAAGTTAAAAAGGGAAAAACCCTTTAACCAAAAAAAAATGGGGGAAATCCCCCAAAACTGAAAAAACCTAGGATGCCGGGGGCCGGGTTTTTTTAGCGGGTTTTAAAGGGGGGTTTTGGGGGGGGGGGAAAACCCAATTTTTTTTTTTATTTCAGCGGAAAAATTTTGGTTTTTTTTTTCTTTCCTTTTTGGGGGGCTTGGGTTTTTTCCTATTTGAATGTGGAAAAAAAAAAAAAAAAAAACTTTCCTGGGGGGCTTGGGGGAACACCTCGGGTTTGGGGGAATAAAAAAATTGAAATTTTCCAAAAATGGAAAAGGGTTAATTTTTCCTTCCTTTCTCCTCCTTTTAAAACTTTTTTAGCGGATCTAAATTTCTTTGTCTTTTTTTTTTTTTTTTTTTCCCGGGTGTTTTTTCCGGTGTTCTGTTACCCGAAAAAAAAAAAATTTTTTTTCCCCATGGCCAGGGCAAGTAAAATTGAAGGTTATGCCGGGACGGGGGGTTAGGGGGGGGGGGCCCCGGGGGGAAACTTTTTGTTTTAGGGGCCGGTTTTTTAAGGGATTTTTTTCCGGAAAAAAAAAACCTTTCGCTTAATTTGTGGGGGGACTAGGGGAAAAAAAAAAAAATTTTAAAAGGGGGCGGACGGGGTTTGGGATTTTGGTGGTTTTATTTTGAAACCCGAAAAGAGCTTTGTAATTTTTTTCCTGTGTTTTTTCGGGGGGCTAACGGCTTTTTGGGCCCCTTTTGAAAGTTTAAAACTTTTTAACAACGATTTTCCCATAGGGGGGGTTTTTTTTTTAAAAAAAAAAAAAAAAAACAAGGAAAAATTTTTGAACAGTGGCGGGTTTGGGGTTTTTTTTTTAAAATGCTTTTGCCCCGAAATTTGGCGGCCCCAACCGTTTTTTTTCCCCCAAAAACCCTTTTTCCCCCCCCCCCAAACTGGTAGGGCTGTTTTTAACGTTTTGGGGGCCTGGGGGGCAAATTTTCCGGTGCCTAAAAAGGCCCTATCAGGGTTTAGGGTTGGGTGGGGGGGGGGCCTTTCATTTTCTGTTTTATCTTTTTTTTTAATTTTAGGGGCCCAAAAAAAGGGGGGTTTTTTTTTCTTTGGTTCCTTAGAACCCCCCCCGGGGGGGGCCCCCCCCCCCCCCATTTTAAAAACCCCCCCCCCAAAGGGGCCGGGGGGGGGCCCCGGCCTTTTTTTTTTCTTGAGGGTTTTCCCCCAAAAAAAAAAAAAAAAAATGTCCCCAAAAAAAAAACTTAAAAAAAAAAAGGGTAAGACAATTGTAAAAAAAAACCCAAAAATTTGTTTTTTACCCAGGGGTTTTTCCCCACTTTTTTTCCCCTTTGAAAAAAAAAAAAAAAAAAGGGGAATAAAAAAATTTTTTTTCCGGGGTCCCCGTTTTTTGGGGAATTGGGTTTGTCGGGGTTTTAAAAACAATGGCCATTTTTGAGGGGGAAAAAAAAAACCATTTTTTTTTTTCTTGCCCAAAAAAAAATTTTTTTTCGGGGTCTTATTTTTTCGGGGCGGGGGGGCCAAGAGTTTTTAAAAAAGCCGGGGGGGCAAAAAAAAAAGTGGGGTTGGTTTTTTGGGGGCCCCTTGAGATACCCAGGGGAGGGTGGGAAAAAAAGTCCTTTGGGGGAAATTACATTTTTGTTTTTTCTTTGGCCCAAAAAAAAAAAAAAAAATTATTTCCGGCCATAAAATAAGGATGGGGGGCAGATTTTTTTTCCACCCAAAATCCGTTTCGATTAAAAAATAAAAAGTGCAAAAAACGGTTTTTTTTTTTTGGGCCCCAATTCTCAAAAAACTTATTTTGGGGGGGGGTTTGCGCTTTTAAAAAAAAAAAAAAAAAGCTTTGTTCTTTGGGGAAAAAACCCCAGTTGAAAGTTTTTAGGGAAAAAGGGCCTTTTTTTTAGGCCCCCGGGGCGCTTTGGGGGGAGGGTTTGCTTGGGCTCTTGGGCAGAATTTAAGGGGCCTTTTCTTTTTTCTTGCTTTGGGCGTAAAATTTTTTTGGAACGACCGGGAAGTGGGGTTTTTTTTGGGGTTTTTTCCTTAGGGAAATTTTTTTCTAGATTGTTGGGAAAGGGTTTCATTTAAAAAGGGGAATTTCCAGTTTTTGGCCCCCGTTTTTTGGGTCCCCGGGGCTTAATTGCCCCCCTTTTTGGGAAAAAAAGCCCCCCAAAAGTTTGTATTTTTCCCCCAAACGTTGGGGAAAAAAAAAAGGGAAACTTGGATTTTTTTTTTTTGAAGGGGGGGGGGGGCCTTTTTTTCCCGGGGCGCCCCAAAAACCGGGGGGGGACATGCCCCCCAACCACCCCCCCAAAAAAAAAACCTCAAAAACAGGGCCCCCCGTTTCTTTTTTTTCCTTTTTTCCGGGGGTTTATTTTACTTGCCATTAGGGGGGGGGGCTCCAAAGGGGCGTTTAAAGGGGGGGGGGGCCCGGCTTGTTCGGAAAAAACAAAAAACCCCCCCAAAGGGGAAAAAAAAAAAAAAAAAGGGAAACCCCCCTTTTTTTTCCCAGGTTATTTTAAAGGGTAAAATTTTTCCAATTTGGGTTAAATAAAAATTTTTTTTTTCCCCCCCACCCCTTCTTGTTGTTTAGGTTTTCTTCCCCATTTCGTTTTTCTTTTGCCCCACTGTTATTGGGGGAAAAAAAAAAAAAAAAAATTGTTTTTTCCGGGTGTTCTTTGGCGGGCCGTTTTTTGGGCGGGCAAAATTCAAAAAAAAAAGGTTAGGAAATCCCCCCAAAAAAAGAAAAAAAAAAAAACCCCCCAAAACAAAGTTTTTTTGGAATTTATCTTATCATTTAAACCCCCAAAACCCTTTTTTGTTTTTGATTTTTTGTTTTAAGGGCCTGCCAATTTTTTTTCCCGAGGCTTTTGGCGGAAACCGTTTCAAAGGCTCCGGGGGGGGCAAAAAAAAAAAAACCTGTTTGCCTCCGTTAAAGGGGGGGAAAGGAGGCGTTTGCGAATTTTTTGGGATTTTTAAAGAAAGGGGGGGGGCAAATAATTTTTCGTTTTTGAGGTAATATTTTTTTTTCAAAAAAAATTGGGGGGTGGGCTGGAAAGGTAAAAAAAACCAAGGCCCCAAAAAATTTTTTTTTTTCCAAGAGGTTTTTTTTTTTTTTTTTCGGGGGAACCCGGATTTTTTTTTTTTTCCCCCCAAACCCGGGCCCTTTAAAAATTTTCCCGGGGGCCGGGGGCAATGTTGGATTTATTTCAAAAAATTAACCTTTCCCGCCCGCTTTTTTTTTCTTCAAAATTCAAAGCTTTTTTTTTCGGTTTTTTGGGCCCCCCGCCTTTTTTAAGGGGGGGGGCAAAAATTTTAGAATTCTTATGAAAAGGGTTTTGGGTTCCCCCCCATTTTTTTATTTTGGGGGCGGAAAACCTGGAAAAAAACCCCGGGGGTTTGGGGGGGGGGGCTTTAATTTTTTTTTTTTTTCCCAATTGTTATGGAACCCCTTTTTTTTTTTTTTTTCCCCATTTTTGAAAATTAAGGGGGGGGGGGGGGCGGGCCCCCCACAAAAAAAATGGGGTTTTTTCTGTTTTTTTGTTTCCAAATTTTCCCTGGGTAAGCGGGGGAATTTTGGGCAATTTATGGCTTTTTTTTGCGAGTTAAAATTTTTTCGGTTAAACAAAAATTTTTTCCGAAAATTTTTACCCTTTTAATCGTTTTTTTCCCCCCACACTGGTTTATTTAAAGGGCAAAATTTTGGGAAAACGGGGGCCCCCCCCCAAATATTTGGGGAAAATTTTTAAAAAAAAAAAAAAAAAAAAAAAAACCCCGATAAGTGTTCCAAAAAAGGAGTGTTTTTTTAAAAAAAAAAGGATAACCCTTTCTTTATCCGTGGGGCTTTTAAAAAACCCCCTTTTTTTTTTAAACGGGGGGTTATTCTTTTTTGGCACTTAACGGATCTTTTTTTTTTTTTCAGGAAGAAAAAGGGGGGGGAACGAACCTTTAGGGAAAAGGGGAAAAGTTTTTTTTTAAAAAAAAAAAACCCCGTGGAAACCCTGGGAAGGATTTTTTTCCCCAGGGAAAGGGGCTGGGGGGAAAACGGAAAATTGCCAGGGGGGGGGGGGGGGAACTATTTGTGGGGGGCCCCAAAAAAAAAAAAAAACCTTGGTAAAAAAAAAGGGGAAAAAACCGTGGCCTTCAATTTGAGAAAAAAGGCCGGTTTGTTTAAGAAAAAAACCCGGGGCTTTTTTAAGAAACCCCCCCAGTTTTTGGGGGAAAAAAATTTCAGTTGTAAATGGGAATTTTCCCCCCAAAAAAGGGAAAAAAAGGGCGGGTTTTGGGGGAAAAAAAAAAAAACAAAATTGCCCCGGTCGAAAGGGATAAAACGCCGGGGAAAAAGACATTTTCCGTGGGGGGAAAAAAGCCGAGGTTTCGGGGGACTTTGGAAAGCTGGGGGGGAAAAGGGAAGCTTTTTTGATTTTTTTGCTTCTGGGTTTTGGGGGGGGGGGGGCAAAAAAGGTTTTTTGGGGGAGGTTTTTCCCCGTCCGCATGTTTTTGTTTTCCCAAAAAAGGGAATGGAACGAAAAAAAAAGGGCAAAAAAGCCGGCCTTTTTTTAAGGCCCCATTTCAGGGGTTTTTTTTTCCTGGGGCTTTTTCCCGGGTTGGTACCAAAGGCCGCCAAAAAGAAAACCCTTGGGGGGGCCCAATTATATTCCTATGTTTTTTTTGGCGCAATTTTTTGTAATTTGTTAACCCGGGCTGTGGGGGGGAGAAGGACCCCCCCAAAGGGGCTTTTTTTTAAAAATGTTCCGGGGGGGAAAAACTTGGGGAATGGGGGAAAAGGTGGTTTTTTTTTGTTTTTTCCCCCGGGGGGGCTGGGGCGATTTTTTTTTTTTGTTGTGGGGGGGGGGCAAAAAAGTATAAAAAAATTTTCTGGCCGGGGGGGGGGAAAACCCCCCCAATTTCCCCGGCTTTTTGAAGGCGGGGGACTTAAACGGGGGGGCTTTTTTTTGGGTTGGATTTACGTTTTTACTTTGGAGGGGACCGGGGGTTTTGTAACATCGGGTTTTAAGTTAAACGGTTAAAAAAAAAATTTTCAAAAACCCCTTTTGGACTCAAGGGGGTTTAATTTTTTTTCGTTTTCCCCGTTTAGTTCATTTACGTTTTTTTTTGGCGGGTTTCTTGTTTTTCGTATTTTCCCGCCCCTTTTGAAAGGAATTTCGATTGTTTTGTGATTTTACGGTTTCGGAAAAGTGGATGGATAATTTTTCCAAAATTTCCGGGACTTGATTTAAATTTCGTTTTACCCCCCAGGGGGAACCCAACTTTTTTTTTTAACCGCGGGGGGCGCCTTTTTTTTTTTTTCAAATCTGGGTTTTGGGCCGGTCTTTGGGTTCCCCAGGGGGGCCCCCCCCAAAACGTTTTAAAAAAAAACCCCCCCCACCACCCGGGGGGGGGGACCCTTTCCGGGGCGGTTTTAAACCCCGGGTTAAAATTAAAAACGCTCCAAAACCCATTTTTTTGACAAAAACCCCAAAAAAAACATTTCCGTTGTTGCAAATGGGGTTTTCAAAAAAAACCCAAAGGCCGTTTCAAACCCAAAGGGGGCCCCCAAACGCTTAAAAAAAAAAAATCCGTGAACTTTTGCTTTATTGGAAGGGGGCAAAAGGCCTTTCCCCGCCGGTAATGTTTTTGAACGGAAAATTTTGGGATTTGGATGAAAAAACGTAAACGGGGAAAAGCCCGCCAAAAAAAGCCGGGTTAGGGGGGGAAAAGACCAAAAGGGGCCCCAAAAAAAAATCCCCCGGATTTTTTTTATTTTCGGGGGTGGGGGGGGGGGCAGGTCAAGATTTTCGGCTTCCATTTGTTTAATTTTGGGGAATGAAAAATTTTCCCGGGGGCGATTCAAAAGGGGATTTTTTTTTTTTTTTTTTTGGCGTTAAAACTGGTTGAGGGGGAAAAGCCCTTGTTCCAAACCCCCCCCCACGGGGTTTTTGGGGGCCGTTTGGGCCTTTTTTGAATGGCAAAAAACCTTTTAAGGGGGGGGGGGGGAACCAAGGGTTTTTAAATCCGTTTTGCCCCAAGTTTTTTTAAAAGGGCAAGGGGGGCTATAAAAAAAAAAAGGCGGGGGGGGCCGGGGTTTTCCTCCCGCCCCATTGAAAAAAAAAAAAAACCTTTTTATTTAAGAAAAGGGGGGCAGATGAAAAAGGGGCCAAAAAAAAATCATTTTGGGGGGGGCTTAAACGGGAAAAAAAAAAAATAAAAAACAAAAAGGGAAAAATCTTTTTTTTTTTAAAAAAAAACCCCCGGTTTTTTTTAACAATTCTTTTATTGGGATTTGACCCCAAAACCCCGTTTAAAGTAGCGGGGAAAGCCCGCCCGCCGGCTTTAAAAAATTTAAAGGCCCCGGCCCATTTGTCGTTTGGGGCAAGGGGGGAGGGGGGGGGCCGGGGCCAATTTGCCCCCCCGGGTACCCCCAAATTGAAAAATTTTTTTTCCGTTGTCCCCAAAAAAATGGGGGCTTTTAAACCGGGGGCAAAAGCGGGGGAATTTTTTTAACCCAAAAAAAGCGGGGGGGAATTTTTTTGGGGTTTTTTTTTTTGAAACATTTTTTGAAAAAAAAAGGCCCCAGGGCATTTTTTTGGGGGAAAAGAAAAAAAAAAAGGGGGAATTTTTCCAAAATGAAAAAAAAGGGGTTCCCTGGGCAAATTTCCGGGCCGGGGTTTCGGTTATTTGTTTTTACTTTTAAAAAAAACCCCCCCGTTTTGGGGGGGGGGGCCCCGGGCGTTTTTTCCATTTTTTTTGTTGCTTACAAAAAAGGGGAAAAAAAAAAACATGGAAACCAGGGGGGAAACCCAAAAATTTCCCCAGGGGCCTACGGTTAAAACCGTTTTTTAAAAAGGGCCTTGGTGTCTCCTGAATTTTTTTTTTTAAACCCTTGTTGGCCGGGGGAACCCCCAAAAAAAAAAAAACCATTTTGGGGAATTTTGGGGGGGGGGGGGCGATAAAATCTTTGGGTTTTTTCCTTTGGTTCCTGTGCCATTAAAAAAAAAAATTTTTTTGGGCCAAAGGGGGGGGGGGCGATTTTTTTTTGTTTATTTTGGTTTTTATTTTAAAAGGGAACATGCCCAAAAGAAAAAGGGCCCAAAAAAACCCCCAAAAACTTTGACTAAAACCCAAAAAAATTTTCCCCCCCAAACTTTCGTTCCCGCTTTTGGCCCTTTGGAACAAAGGGGCATTTCCAACCCGTTTTTTGTTTTTTGATTTATTTTTGGGAAATGCCGGTTTATTTTTTTTTCCCGCCCCCCCCAGGGGCCGTTTTTTTACGTTGAAATTTTTTTTTGGATTTGTTTAAAACGGGAAGAGGGGGTTTCCCCTCCCCCCGCCCGGGGGGGTACGGTTTTTTTTTCAAGGGGGAGGCGTTTTTTTTTTCAAAAAAAAAAATTTTTTTCAATTTTTTTTTCTTAACCCCATTTTTCGGGGCCGGGCTTTTCTTAGGGGGGGAAGAATTCGACCTTTCCATTGGAAAGGGGTTGGGAAAAAAACCCGCCCCAATGCTTTTACAAACGAATTTTTGTTTTCCCCCAGGTTTGGGGGTTTCCCCCCCCCCCACGGGCCCCCCGGGGCGGTTCCTTTTCGTGAAAACCCGCAATTTTTTTTGGTTTTTTCCAAATTAAATTTTGGCCATGGGGGGAAAAAAAACCGAATTTGAAAAAAAAAAAATGTAAAACGGGGGCCTTTTTATTCGCGGGGGGCCCTTGAAAAAAAGGGCCCCCTTTTTTATTTAAAAAAACGTTTTTTTAGGGTTTTTTTTTTTTTTTGGGTTTGGTGGTTTTTTGGGAGGCGGGGTTGTTTTTTTCGAAAAGGGGATTTTAACGTTTAATTTTTGTTTTTCCCGTTAAAACCGAAAAAGGGGGAACGTTTTTTCGGACTTTTTCCCCCGCCAGAAAACCCAAAGGAAAAATTTGTTTTTTTTTCCCACCCCCATTGGATTCCGGGAAGGGGGTTTTTTCCTAAATTTTTTTTTTTCCCAAGCACGCCCGGGGGATTTTACCCAAAAAACGATTTTTTTAAATGGGGGAACCCCGGGGGGGGAAAACGAAAAAAGGCCCATTTGTTTTTGGGCCGTTTGATTGGTGCTGAAAAAAAAAAAAAAAAAAAAAAAGGTTATTGAAGGGCCACCCAAAAAACGAAAATCCCGGTTTGGAACCCTTACCCCCCCCCCCCCAAAGGGGTCCTTGAAAAATACGAACCTGTTTGGCTTTAAAACCCCCATTGGTTTTCCGGGGCGGCCATGGGGGGGGGGGGGGACCTATTTGGGTTTGGGAGGGGGGGTCTAATTTTCCTTTCATTTAAACAAAAACCCCCCCGGAAAATAAAAACGGGCGGGGGGGGGGGGGGGGAAGGGGGATTTCTTGGAAAATTTTTTCAATTTTAGGAAAGTTGGGGCAAAAAGAAAAAAAAACAAAGGGCGGTTTTAGCCCGAGGGGGGGGGAAATCTAAAAAAAAATTTTTTCGGGGACCGTTTTTTTCCCCAAAAAAAAAAAAAAAAAAACCCGGGATTTGGGGGCTTTGGGGCCAAAAAATCCTTTTTGGGGGGGGGACAAAAGAGGAAATTTTCGAAAAAAAAAACGGGGGTGGGGAAAAGGGGGGGGGGGCAAAAAAAAAAAAAAAAAAAAACTGGGGGGGGATTTTCCCAAACCCCAACCTCATTACCCCGAAAAGGGAGGTTTAAAAACCCAGCGGGAAAAAAGGGGTTTTCTTTTCTCCCATGGGCGGCCGTCGGTTTATTGGGGGGGAAAAACCAAATTAAATGGGGGAAAAATTTTTTTCCCGATACAAGGGGGAAAAAAAAAAAAAAAAAAAAAAAACCCCGGGGTTTTTTTTTTGAATTTTTTCTTTTGCCCGTTGGGGCCGGACCCCCGTTTTGAAGGGAAAAAAAAAATTTTTTTTGCTTAACGGGGTTTTTTTTTCTCCCCGGAAAAAGGCGCTAAAAAATTGTTTGAATCCCAAGGGAGGACCCAAAGCTGAGAACCGTTTTTTTTCCAAGGCGTTTTTTTTTTTTTCAAAGGGGTTGTGGCTGAAAAAAAAAAGACCCCCGCCCCGGTTTTTGATGGGATTTTTGAGGGGGGGCCCCAATTTTGGGGCCCAAATTACGATGGGCAAAAGAAACTAACCCCCATTTAAATTGCGGCTTGGTTTTTAACCCCGGGGCCCTTACCCAACCAAAGGAAACCGGGGGGGGGCTGGGTGTTTTGGGGGGTTGGAAAAGGGGTTAAATTGGGGTATCCGATCGGGCTTGGGTGGATTTGTTGTTTTACTTGGATTTTTGGACCTTTTCGAATTAACGAAAACGTTATTGTTATTTTTTCCCCTTGTCATTTTTTTATTTGCGGGGGGGCCTTTTTTTTTTTTCAAAGGATTTAAAAACCTTTAGGGGGGCCCCCCATTTTAATTAGGGGGGAAAACGTTAAAAAAAAGGGGGGGGAAAAAAGGGGCCTGTGTCAAAAATTTTTTTTTTTTTTGGGGAGGGGGGTCCTTTTTTCCCGCTTTGTTTTTTTTTTTTTGGGAAAAACCTTTTTTCTTCGTTTTCCCCTTTTTTTATGAAGGGGAGAAATTAAAAAAAATGGGGAGGCCAAAACCTTTTTTTTTTCATTGGGGGGGGGGAGTTTCCGTTTTGGGGGGGGGGGGGAAAACCCAAATTAGAAAAAACGCCCTTTTCTTTTTCTTTTGGGACCCTTTTTTACGTAGGGCCCCAGGGGCGGGGAGCAAAAAAAAAAACTCCAAGGAAAAAAAAAGGGGGGAAAAAAAATTTTAACCCAAAATCAAAAGGGGGCCCTTGTCAATTTTAAACCCAAAACGAAAAAAAAAAAAAGCCCCCCCATTTTATTTCGCCCCGTCGGGGCCAAAAAAAAAAAAGGCCCCCCCGGGGGCTTGGTTTTTTTTTTTTTCCTTGCCGTTATTGGGGCGGATGAAAGGTTTTTCAGGTTGAACGGGGGGGGTTTCCGTTTATAAAAACCCCCCCCAAAAGGATTTCCCAAAATTTGTTGGGGGGGCCGCGGGGGTGGGGGAAAAAAAAAAACGGGGGGCCTTTTGGGCCTTGGGGCCACAAAAGGTTAAACCCAGGGCCTTTTTCGGATGAAAAAAAACCCCCCCAAAAGTTATTTTTGTGGGGCCCAAAAAACGGGGGCTTTTTTCAGGGTGGGGGGGAAAAAAGGGTTTTAGTTGGCGTTTAAAGGCGCCCCCTTCTTAATTTGGGGATTTTTTTTTGGCGGGGTTGGTTTTAAAACCCCATTTGGGCGTTTTTTTTTTGGGCCCCGGAGGTTTTTTAAAAAAACTTAATTAGGGGGCTTTTCTTTTATTAAAAAAGGTTTTCTATGCGGGGGTTTTTTATTTTTTAATGGGTAAATTTTTTTTTTTTTTGAAAGACCCCGGAAAAAGGAGGGCTTTAAAATTTTTCCCCCAACTTCCAAAAAAACGGGATT
>Ga0163217_1070646_pt1 | contig 16025 bp, 19 predicted proteins | sample SynspAceP_FD_185933 | JGI IMG/M metagenome (GOLD analysis project Ga0163217, IMG submission 185933) | Saline lake microbial communities from Ace Lake in Antarctica - Synechococcus sp. Ace-P (PacBio error correction) | ecosystem: Environmental > Aquatic > Non-marine Saline and Alkaline > Saline ... | reverse complement strand
GGCTGGAAACGGATGGCAAGCGTTATGCGGCTGGTGAAGCCTGGTGTATGGTCTTTGGTCAGGGTTGGCTGCGTGATCGAGCGGGTCTTGAAGCGCTGGCGTTTTGTTGGTAACCCTCGCGGCGGGCCGCCGCTCCTTACCGATTTGTGTGTATGCACAGACTGCGGTGGGAGAGATTGGGTGGGAGCGGCGGCCTCGCCGCGAAGGGGTTTAGGCGCCCGCACCCAGCCCAGTGAACTAAGCGCTGCCGCGTTTTCTGAAAAGTGCCCACACACCATCCAACCGTACAGTGAACGCATTCGATGCAAACTAAATTCCAAACCCCTTTGAATGGCCCGCGAGGCCTTTGGGCACCGTTGATTCCGCCTGCTGGTCGACAAAGCCTGGCCTTGGATTCTTGACGTGCTCGCTGGCGCCAGCTCGGCATTCGTGAACGGTTTTTCCGGGGCGCTGGGGGTAGACAGCAAACATCTTCACCGTCATTTTTGTCGTGGTAGGGCTGATTCTGATCTACACCGGGTGGTTAAAGCCTTTAATCAACAAGCGCATTGTCGGCGGGCGTTATCTGACGGCTTGCTGGGTTTATTGGTTCTCAGCGCCCTGATACGCTGGAGCTGAATTCCAACCGAATTTCACCTGAATTATTCGAGGAGAACGTTATGGGTTCGCATTCAGGCAATGATTCTTGCACCTGAGCAGCAGCGCCTTCGGTTAACGAAGCGGCATATTCCGAGCAAAGCATACCGGGCGAGGGTGAAGGGACGTTATCCCCCGGGCGCTGAAGAAAAAAAACCTGGAAGACGCGCCTGAGGCCCAAAAGCTACGCGGTGATCTGTCCGATCCCGATGCGCCTTTTGATTTCGGCCAATGGCACTTATGGCTTCGTTTCATTGGGTGCACTACAACATTCCGGCCTCTACCACGTCGATTCCGAAGGCTGCGGACCACCACACCCAGGCAAGAACAACTTCGGTAAACCCGGCTACAACGGCCCGATGCCCGCCCGAAGGCCATGGGCAAGCATCAGTACTATCTGGATTATTGGCGCTGACGCTAGGCGAACTGAGGGGGGGGGGGGGGGGGGGGGTATCTGCCAGCAGGCCTGACCATGGGGAGTGCTGGCCAAGGTTGAGCCGCCACTGCCTGGCAAAGAATCGCCTGATCGGCACCTAACCAGCGCGGCTGATAGCAACGACAGACAGGCCGAGAATCCATCTCGCCTGCGGTCTAGCCCTGCTCTACAGTGACAAGTTTCAAAACAGCGCAGATCCGCCCGCAGCGGGGGCGTTCATCAGCTGCCGGGTTTCGCGGTAGGCGCCTTGCGATCCAGCGCAGCAGTTTGGCCAGCTTTGGCGCGGGCCTTGTCCAGCAGTTGCCTCCGGTGCCGCCAAACTCATTCCAGAAAACCTGCCTTGCACGCCTGCTTGCCGGGTCCATGGATTCAGCTTGCAGCGCACAGCTGACAAACCACTGTGAGCGGCAATCCTTTCCTCCGCGCCAGCTGCATCCGCGCCGCGGCCATGGTCATGCCAATCGCCACTTCATCAGGCCCGTGGTAAAGGCCACCTTCAGCGCCAAGCGGTAATCGCCAGCAGCAACATGAAGGCCGCCTTGGCCATGCAATGTCCGGTACTGGCATGACCCACCGCGCGCGGTTGGTCCAGCAACGCCAGCGTCAGGCGATCACCGCGCTGCGGCATGGCATGCGCGGGCCGGGCCGCAACCGGCGTCGTAGTTTTTTGCGACATGTAACCGGCCTGAAGATACCCTCGCGGCCCGTGTCAGCACGCGCTCATCAGCTTGGCAGACCTGATCCAAGGAGCCGGCGCACGCAGCACTCAATCATCACACTGCGACAACGCATTGGACCTGCCGTTCGTTCCAGGTGATTTTCTGCCATTGCCATCGCGCATGGCACGCTCAAGCCGCTCATTGATGCTGAGCGCGCTTTGTCGCGCACATACCGGCGCAGCAAGTTTGCCCATCCGGTGGACTTGGGCAAGTCGTCCGGATCTCGACGCACTCGGCACCTTGTACATACAGATGTTTCGCGGCAGTGGGCATGATGGGCCGCCGGCTCCAGTTGTTGGGGATCATGTGCAGGCTGACATTACAAAGCTGATCGATTCGCGCCTTTCTTCTCGTCCGGCCACACCTTACGGCTACGCACTTCACGGATACCCGCCATGGCGCATGACCGCGTCTTCCACTCATTGGGGTTACACGTTGAAGCCGGAGACCAGGATCATATTCCTCTTGCGGATCGCACCAGCTTGAGGAAGCCTTCCTCATCGATCACGCCCACATCACCGCGCTCTCTCAGCCCAGCCGATCTTCAGTAAAGGTTTCAGCGGTGGCCTCGGCCCGCTGCCAGTAGCCCCTGCATGACCTGCGGCCGCGGATCAGACAGCTCGCCCGGCTCGCGCGTGGCGTTTCTGCCCGTCATCGTCCAACCGTCTTCATGGCTCCGGTTTCCGATCACGCCTGACCAATAAAGCCTCCTTGTAGGGCGTGGAACGGAGGGGATGCGACCACCACCGGCGAGGTTTTCGTCAAGGCCATAGCCTTCGCAACCACGGGCGCCGTACGCTCGAGCCAACGCCGGGCCAAATCTCGGTATTCAGAGTGCGCCGCCGGAGTTGACCCATTGAGCTTGTGAGAAATCGATGCTGTCGAAATCCGGGTGAGCATCAGCGACACGAACAGCGAATTGTGCGGTCAGCAGCGTAATACGGTTGGCGCTTGAGGTCGCCGTACATGCCATCCCAGGTCGGCGCGGATTGTGATAGAGATGCTGTGAAAAAAACCAGTAAATACCGAGGCAATGCAGTTCGCGGTTAAAGGCGAAAGATATGCGTACAGCGGCAGTGGCGAGACCGCGCACTTCGTTGCCGTATCAACATCACCGGGCTTGATCACCGCTGACGGCCTGCCAAGCACGTGCTGAGGATATTTGCGGTGGCTGAGGCATCGCGCCCTTGGATACACCGGGTACCGCGGTGTACTGCAGCACGGCAATATTCATCCAATCCCTGCTCTTGGGCTGACTGCCGGCAGTGTTGACGCCCTCGCGAAGCGCAGCATAAAGCGCGTTCACATCTCCTTCATCGACTCGAACACCGGCTGGGGTCATGTCCTCCATGCTGTGACGATCAGCTTTTCATCTGCGTCTCGCCCGAAGTCTTGCGCACCATGGGTAACCAGCTTGTCGAGCACGATCAGGGGCGGGCGCCGATCGGAAAACTGGTGGCGGGTTTCAAAGGGTGTACTGCGGATTGTATTGACGAGATCACCAGCCCGGCTTTTCAGGGGCGCCGAAAATGCTGATGGTGTATTGCAGCAGATTGGGCATCTGGATCGCGATACGATCTCCCGGCTGGGCACTTGCAGCGCGCCGCGCAGGTAACGGGCCAAGCGCATCAGCCTTGGCTGTTCAGGTTCAACAAAAGGACAGGCGTATCCATGCCACAGGAGAATGGCCGTGTTTCTGAATAATCTGGACAAGCCTTTTGCCACATTGAAGTAATATCAAGAAGATATAAAACCCACGTAAAAACGTCAGCAACGCTGGTGTGACCCAGCGCGTCAGTTGGGTGCTGGACGATAGAGTGAGCGGGTGTTGACATGGAAACCTCTTATCGAATCATTATTTTGCAGAGCGCGAATACAAACCAAAAAAAGATAGCTTATCTATCGCTATCGCTGTGCAATCATTGAGACTCAAAAAACTGTTGGCATACCGCCTATGCAGACAGCCATATTCTGCTATGGTTTGAACCTTAGGGGAACAAATAATAGACCGCGTCGAACAATTACGTCTGGAAGAGTGTGCCAGCTCCGCACAAGACCGACTGATCGCCTGATAAGGATGACAAGTACTCTAAAGCCCATGACCAATGATCTCGAACCCTCAAGGGAAGGCGACTTGTAGCAAGGACCGCAAATTTGTACGAGGCCGCGTCGCGTGGGCTGGATGTATTACGCGCCTTCAGCCCAGGGCGCTGTGTCATGGGGCAATCAGGACATTCGCCCGCATCACCGGACTGCCCAAAGCCCACCGGGTCGCGGAATGGACCTATACGCTGACCCAAGCCTTGGCTACCTGAGCTAATTCGCCGCAACTGGAAAAATACCAGCTCGACTCTGGGTTCTAGGCCCTGGGCTTTACGCCTACGTTTCCAATCTGCGCGTACGCCAACTGCCAAGGCTCTATATGACGAGTTTGCGCGCTCGACCAACACCTCGGTTGGGCCTGACCTGCGCGACGCCTGTCGATGATCTACGTGGAAAACTTGCCCCGCCGAGTTCCACCTCGTTGCGCATGACGTGGGCGTGCGCCTGCCGCTTTGCCACCCACAGCCGCTTGGCCGGCCTACCTCGCCGCGATTGAAAGACGAATGGCAGCGCAGCCACGTGCTCGATGCCCTCGCCGCGCGAACCCGGACCAAACTGGCCGATCTGGCACAAGCCAGTTGATGACAGCTTCGAAGATTATCGCAAGCACGGTTTCTGCCTGTCGCTGGGCAACTGGACCGCAACGTCACGCCGCCGGCGTGCCGCTGTTCCTTGCAAGGTACGGCACCATCATGGCCCTGACCTGCGGTGCCGCCTCGTACCTGGTTCTCGAAGAGAAGGTTCAAAAAACCAGCTCGCCCACCAGTGGCCATTGCTCGGCCCGCGACATCGAACGCCTCGGAGTCTGAGGCGCGGCCCTTGCTTCAATAAGGCCTGACCATCATCTAGACTGATCCGTGCCCATTTCCCTGAAAACAGGGCATCGGACCAACCGCTTTTGTTTTTTTTGTATTTTGCTAGCGGAACACGGTTTCATTATTTCGCCTAGATGAACACCTTTTTTGAATCAGGCGTTTTTGAACCAGGTCGCTGCGTGCCATTGCCTGTACCGGCAAGTTTGCACACGCACCCCAGCGGTTTATTCAAAAAACGCTCATACTCGGAGATTGAGCATGTCAGGACGTGGTCACACTGAAGGACAAGGCGCCATTGCGGTCGTCAGAGTCAAACAATCACCCCGTCAACCGCTGGGCATTGCCGTGCGTGAGGCCTTCAGGAACAGCTTCAAGGCTTGCCGAAGCGATCCGCAGGTCAAGGCAATCGTGCTGGTCTGCGGAGGGTTCGACCTTTATCGCTGGTGCCGACATCAAGGAATTTGGCAAGGCCGCCAAATCCCCCGGTCTGCCCGAAAGCTGGTTCAGCTGGCATCGGAGGTGGCAGCAAGCCCAGCGTCGCCGTGATCCATTGGCACGGCCACTGGGGCGGCGTCGGAAGTGGCGCAGTAAAAGCTGCACTACCGCCATCGCAACTGAGGAGCGCCAAGTCGGGCTGCCGGAAGTGAAACTCGGTCTGCTATTGCCAGGTGCCGGTTTGGTACAAGCAGTCTGACCACGGCGCTTGGTCGGCGTCGAGAAGGGCCTGGACATGGATCGTCAGCGCCAATCGCATCAGCCGCCAGTGAAGCCCTGCGAACTGGGCGTGATTGAATGAGTTGTTCGACGCACCTGACCGCTGACGGGCATTGCCTTCGCGGAGAAACTCATTGCCGATGGCAAATGGTGGGCGTCGCACCGGCGAGCGTACTGACAAAGCTGACGGCGTCGACAACGCCGCCTTTGTTGCCTGCCTAAGCGTGCCGAAGTCAAAAAGAAAACCCCAGCCTGTTCTCGGCCCCAGCGTTGGCATCTCCGCTGTCGAAGCATCCTTTACCATGCCCCTGGAAGAAGGCCTCAAGCGCGAGCGCGAGCTGTTTGGCGAGTGCTTGCGCTATCCCGCAAGCGCAGCGCGCGGTGTGGCATGCGTTCTTACCGAAGGTCTGGCAATCGAAGATCGATGATCTACCAAAAGATACCCCGTACGCGAGATTTCAATTCCGCTGCGGTGATCGGTGCGAGCACCATGGCGTGGTATTGCGCTGTGTTGCTTTTGCAACGTCGCATTCCGGTGAAGATTCTGGAAAGTCAGCGACGCGCCATTGGACAAAGCCATTGGAGCGCTGCCTGATACCTTACATGATGAGCGTCAAGCGCGGTAGCCTGACGAAAGACGCGATGAACAAGCGTCTGGGACTCTGGTTGAAGGCGTTTAGCCGACTATGCTGACTCTCCGCGTGGAATCTGGTAGTTGAACGGTATTGAAAGATGGGCGTCAAGCAGAAGGTCTTTGATAAGCCCTGGAATCCCATTGCAAGCCCGGCGCTATCCTGGCCAGCAATACCTCCTCTGCTGGATCCTGAACCAGATTGCGAGTTCACCCAAGCGCCCGCAGGGGAAGTAGTCGGGCCTGCTTTCTTCGCCCGGCCAACGTCATGCGCCTGCTGGAAGTGGTACGCGGCGAGAAAACCGCCAACGCGTGCTGGCTACCGCGATGGCGATCGGCAGAAGCTGAAGAGGTTCGCTGTGCCTCGGTCGCGTGTGTGACGGTTTTGTCGGCAATCGCATGGTGTTCAGTACGGCGCGAGTCCGAGTTTTCTGCTGGAAGAAGGCGCTTTACCCCGGCCCCAGGTCGATGGCGCGCTGCGGGCAAATTCGGCATGGCCATGGGCACCCTTTGCGATTGCCGATCTGTCCGGGTGGATGATTCGGCTTGAGCATCCGCACTCGCCAGCGCCAGACGCTGCACGGCCGAGTTCAAATTGCCTGCCATTCTGGACAAAGATGGCTTGCAGCAGGTTATGCTCGGTCAAGAAGACCGGCAAAGGTTTTTATGTATATGAAAAGGGGTCGCGTACCCGCTGGGACAACCCTGAATTGCCGGCGTCCTCGAGGCTGCTTTCAAAAGAGCAGGGTGTCGGAGCGCCGTGGAAACTGGGACTAACGAGTACATTCTTGAGCGCACCTTGTTTGCGTTGATTAACGAGGCCGCGCAACATCCTCGAAGAGGGCATTGCCCAGCGCTAGCAGCGATTATCGACGGGGGATCTACATAAAAGGGCTACGGTTTCCCTGCTCACCAGGGCGGCCCGATGTTCTATGCTGATAGCCTGGGCCTGCAGATCATGTTTAACAAACCGGATCTGCGAATTCCACAAGCAGCCACGTGCCTGGTGAGCCAGCCCCATGCTGGAGAAGCTGGCCAAGGAAGTCGCAAGTTCGCTGATCTGTAAACGATAGATAAATTCGGCTCCCGGGCGCTGTCGCGCCGGGGGCTCGTATCCGCTTTATTAACGAGGACCTTACATACGGATATTCATTTTACCCACCCCAGGGAGAATCGCCTTCCGTTGATGAAGTGCGTGCAATTCCGAAAAACGAGCTGCCGGAAGATATCCGCTGCCAAAGTCCAAAAATGGCAAAGAACATGTCCAAGAAGATCACCAGCGCTGCGCAGAAAAGAAAATTCTGTCCAACCGCGGCTGGTAACGCGCCGGGCTGCCGTCGAGTTCGGCGGCACTACGTGGGGCCCGGTCGAGAAAGCACATCTTCGACCGAAGAGCCGCTGCCTATTGGTGCTCCGCGCACTATTCCATTTCGCGTGAACGATTGGTTGCTCCGTGATTCATCAAGTTCGGCACCGAGCAGCAGAAAGGAGCATTACTGCGCGCATCCTGTCCGGTGAGACTGGTGTGCCCAGGTTACTCCAGCCGGGCGCCGGTTCCGACCTGCGCCCTCGTTTGAAAGGACCCGGCGCTGGCGCGACGCGATCACTTATATCGTCAAACGGTCAAAGAAAACCTGGACCACACTTGCGCCAGCAACGCCAACTGGATTTTCTGTCTGGCCCGGTGCGTACCGCATCCCGAAAGACCAGCAAGCAGCGTGGTATTTCCTTCCTGCTGATCGACATGGCCCACCCCGGGCATCACCGTACGTTCCATCATCACTCTGGACGGCGACCATTGAAGTCAACGAAGTGTTTCTTCGATGACTCAATGTACCGTGAGAACTGGTGGGTGAAGAGAACAAGGGCTGGACCTGCGCCTAAGTTGAACCTGCGACCCACGGCGTAACTGGCCTGCGGTATTTAACAGCGTCGCTTCCAAAGCCGCGCTGACTTCACCTGAAAAAGGTCGCGTTCCAAGCAGCAGAAGAACGGCAAGCCCGCTTGATCGAAGACACCCTGTTCCTTACCCAGTAGCTGAAGTGAGATTCAACTTGATGGCCGGACCGGAATGAGCACCTATGCGCGATCATTCGCCGCTGCCGTGAAGGGCGGCGTGCCGGTGCCGAGAGCTCGATGTCTCAAGGTCAAGGGAACCGAGATTCCACGTCAGGCGATCACCAAACCTGCGCGCAAGGCCATTGGCCCTTACGGCCCTTGCCCTTCCTTTGCCGAAGAGTGGAATATGACTTTGATTTTTGGGCGAAAAGTTGAACCAGCGAGTCCAGCCCTGCGCTGGCCGGTGATTACTTCAACATGCGCAAACTGTCGGATTCTTCGGCTGGATCACAACGAGATCCAGAAGAACATCGTGTCTAAAAATGATTCCTGGAACTGTAGGAGATTTAGTTTCGTGGACTTCAAAAACTCACAGAGAGCAACAAGATGCTGCAGGAAAACCTGCGGCGCGTTTCTGGTACGTATACCTACACGTCGACAAGCGCGAGAAAGCCAGCGCCAGCGACACGGTTCGCCCCGAATTCTGGCAACAAGATGGGCGAACTGCGGCCTGACCGCGATTCCGGTTCCGGAAGTAGCTGGCGGCTTTGGCCGGTACGTGGGTGTTGAAAAAAACCAGTTTGCTGACATGAAGGAAACTGGCCGTGGGTATCTGCCTGGAACCTACATGAGTCAGTCATTTCGCTCTGGCGCTGATCACGCCAAACTGGGTTCCGAACCGCACAGAAAGAAGAGCTGTCGGCCGGTTTTGCCACGGTGGAGCTGCCAAGCTGCCGTTCGCCCTTGACGAGCGAACAGCATTACCAATTGGCCGAAGTGCAAACGACTGCCCAAGCAGTGCAGGGATGACAGCTGGAGTCCTGACGCGTCGCAAGGGCCGTGGTCATCGGTGGTCACACCGCTGCAGATTCTGTATCCGCCCGTACTTGCCGGTGATCTGCGCGATCAGCAGGGCATCATAGCCCCTGTTTATCGTTGATCCGACCAGCACCGCGTCAAAGGCGTCGCAAACTACGCCACTGTTGACCGTCGCCAAAAGGCTGTGAGCTGTTCCTGGACAAATGCCCCAGGGCGAGCTGCTGGGTCAGGCCGGTGAAAGCCCTTCGACGCTCATTCCAGTACCAGGCTGGCCGAGCCATCGCCGCCCTGTGTGCCGAAGGCTGTTGGCGCGATGAAGTCGGCCTGCGACATCACCCGGACTACCTGAAGACAACGCAAAGCAGTTCGGCGTGCCGATCGGCAAGTTCCAGGCGCTGCGCCACCGTATGGTGGATATGCGTACCCGAGCTGGAGCAGCCACGTCCATGGCCTTCTGTGCTGCTTGCGTGGCTGGACGAACCGATAACGCCGAGCGTTACTCGTACGCTGACTGCCGCCCAAAGTTTTCATGATCAAACCGTTGTGCCGCAGGTAGCCGAAGAGGCTATCCAACTGCACGGCGCATCGCCGATGACCTGGGAATTAATTCCCTGCTCACTACCGCCAAGCGTCTGGTTTTCATGATCAGCCACCGTTGGGTGACGAGACGATCACCACCTGGGAAGCGTACGCCAAGCAGATGCAGCGTTGCCTGATCGCTTCAACTCCCGGGATTAGCGCAAATAGCGTTTATTCCGGCACTTATGCCGTTATCTATTACACATAGGTACTGGATAGGTACTATCGGCCAGGGACTGCGGGTCGGTATTTCCTATGTTCCCCTTTCGAGCTGCCCTTTGCGGGGGGGCGTCCTACAGACTTTGGAGGACTATGCGTCCATGAAAATCCTCCGTCGCCGTTAAATAGCGCGTTGGGTCGATTACAACGTCAAGGTTCGCGTTAAAGCGGACAATTTCGTGTCGATCTCGCAACGTCAAGATTGTCCATGAAACCCCTTCTGCGAAATCGCCGTGGAAGAGGCTGTTGCGCCTGAAAGAAAAAAGGGCGTTGCAACCGAAGTGGATCCGCCGTCTCCTTCGGCCCCGTGGCCCGCCCAGGAGCAACTGCGTGTACCGCACTGGCTCTGGGTTGCAGACCGTCGCGATTCTGTTGAATCCGCTGATGGACCTGAGCTCGCTGGCGATTGCCCAAAACGCTGCTCAGGCCGTTGTGGATAAAGAACAGCCCCAGCTTAGTGATTTCTCGGCAAGCAGGCGCATCGATTCCGACCAACAACCAAACCCGGCCAGGATGCTGGCTGCGCTGAGCGGCTACGGGCCAGGGGCACCTTTGCCTCGGCTTGTTGAAGTCTCCTAGGCTGAAGAGCGTCAAGGTCACCCGTGAAATCGACGGCGGCCTGCAAGACTGTGAACTGAAACTGCCGGCGATCGTTACCACCGACCTGCGCCTGAACGAGCCACGCTACGCGTCGCTGCCGAATATCATGGAAGGCAAGAAAAAGCCGATGGAAAAACCTCAAGCCCGAAGACTGGCGTGAGCGTGTCTTCTTACCGTCAAGACCATCAAGTAGAAGCCCGGGCCGCTTCGCAGCGGCGGCATCAAGGTCAAGAAGCGTCGACGAGCGTCGACAAACGCAAAAGAAACGAAAGCCAAGGTGATCTGAGCATGACGATTCTAGTTATGCCTGAACACCAAACCAACGCCGACCTGAAATGCCGCGGACCCTGAAACACCCTGCTGCTGCCAAAAGCGATCGTGGTGATATCGGACGTACTTGGTCGCAGGCGAAGGTCTAGCTCCGCCGTTGCCTGATCAAGTGGCCCAAGGCCGAAGCGTGGACCAAGGTCCTGCTGGTGACACGCCGCTTATGGCCACCAGTTGCCCGAGAACATAGCGCTGCTGATCGCCGTAAGTGGGCAAAGGTCACAGCCACCATCCTCTGCGCTGCCGCCACCAAACGGCAAGAACTACGCCCCGCGCGTGGCTGCGCCTGCTGGACGTGGATCAGATCTCCGAGATCATCCGCTGTAGGCAGCGCCGAACCTTCAAGCGCCCGATCTATGCCGGAACGCGATTGCTTACCGTGGCGTCCAGCGCCTCGGTCCAAGGTCATCACCGTTACGTGCTACTGGCTTTGACTATCCGGCTGGTGACAGCGAACAGGCCGAGCATCCGCCAGATCGTCGAAGCGTTTCCAAGCGTGCAGGATGCCGCAGATTTGTATCGAGCTTTGTCGGCGAAAGCTGGCCAAGTCCGACCGTCCAGAACTGGCCAGGTGCTAAGATTTCGTCGTTTCCGGCGGCCCCGCGGCATGCAGAAAACGGTGACAACTTCAAGCACTGTATCGCTGGCTGACAAGCTCTCGGCGCTGCTGTATGTGCTTTCGCGTGCCGTAGAAACGCAGGCTTTCGTACCCAACGACATGCAGGTCGGTCAGACCGGCAAGATCGTCGCGGGCCCCGGGAAAAAAAAAAAAAAAAAAAAAACCCCGTTTTTTTTTTGTATATCGCGTGTGGGGTATCTCCGGTGCCGATTCAGCACTTGGCGGGTATGAAAGACTCCAAAGTGATTGTTGCGATCAACAAGGACGAAGAAAGCACCGATCTTCTTCGGTTGCGACTACGCCTGCGTGCGGATCTGTTTGAGCTATCCCTGAGTTGAAAGTGAAGGTGTAAGGGCAAGCCGTAAGCCTTAAGCGTAAGCTTGAAGAAACCCCGGTTCGCGATGAGCCGGGGTTTTTTGTGCGGCGGCTGGAAGTCAAAATCAAAGTCAAAAAGTCCAAAGTCAAAAATGATTCCGGCTTTCGCCGGGAATGACGAGGATGGGGGGGGATTGGCGGTCGGGATTGGCTCGGGAGAGGCTCGGGGACTTGGTTAAGCAATACGGGGCGCGCTTCCAGATGTGGAGGCTCAGCCTTGAAGGGCGCGGGCCGGAGTGTATTCCCCATCATGGTGCCCGCATAAGTCCGCTTGGATTCCCGGCCTGCGCGGAATGACGTAGTTTGGTGTATTGGTGGCCCCTCACCGCAGTTCCGGGCATATCCGGGTTTCAGTCATATCGTTATAACCCGTCATTCCCGCGCAGGCGGGAATCCATACGGTCTTCCAGGGACCCCACGCTGGCAGACCAAGATACACCCCGCGCCCAAACACCTCCGTCACTACCGCAAAGAGGTGATTTCATACTGAATGCCAGAGCGCGCTCAGACCCACAGCTACCCCAAAACCAACCCGTATTCTCGCGAAGCGGGAAATCCCATTTTGACCTTGAACTCCGTCCGAATCACCCCCTAAAACCGGCGTGATGCAAACTCATCGACTGATATTTGAAAAGTCACAATCGAGCGCCAACCCACGCCTAAGCCCGGCCAAGACACCTGCCAGAACGAACGCCTGCAAGCCCGTCCCTGTTTGTGCCCTCTTACGCAACACTCTGTATCATTTAAAATGTGCGCGCCCAATCCGCCCATTTTAGCCTTGTGATTACACCAGCCTTTTTGAAGTGTCTCACGCAAAGTAAAATACAGTTCTGATGAAGCGGAATATAAATACAATACTGTTTCGCAGAGCGGAATAAAAAAACAAAGGCCCTTTAGATTATGGCACTCTCGTTGCTACGCATCGGCCGGTGCTCTAGCACTGACTCTTTACTGCCCTTCTTTCAGCCGCGCGGAGTCTGCCCTACCCCGCGTTCATGGCTGGACAGCCTATGGCACAGGCGCTCCCGGCTACGCCTCAGGCTGCAGCCCTGGGGGGGGGTGCACTGCCTGAAATTTGAAGAAGGCAGCAATACCGTAATTCTGCCCGGCCGTAATGATGCTCACGGATGATACTTTGAAGGACGGGGCTTGCTGGTTTATTTGCCTGTGCGGTATCGCCAGCTACCTTCGGTCAGGAAGGCATATTCCTGCTTCAACAAAGGCCCGACTTGGGCCCTCAGCCGATTCGCATGTACTGGCCTCGCAGCGGCCACCAGAAGCTTCGGCCTGGCCCTGCCGCCGCGATAACCGGCTTGCAGCACCTCCGAGTGAGTGAAGGGCCAGCGGCATTATTTCTTTATCCGTCTCGGCCGCCGACCGGATCAACATGATCACCAGCGCGGTATTGGCCTACGCGGTCTGACCTGGGCGATGTGCGCCGGGTCGATGCCTCCGGCACCAATTGAAGCCATCGAAGCGCTGATTCAAACAACGCCACGCCGATTATCATGCGATGATCCACCCGCACCCCGCTGAGGAGCGCATTTGCTCAGCTCCACCGCATCAATTGGCTGGATGATGCCCAACGAAAACGGGCCGAAGAAAAGGCCGCGTGGGAACGTGCTCAAGCACGGTGGACCCCTTACTACCTCCCACAGCTGGAAAAAACCCGCGGTGGGCCGGTGTTCCGAGAGGAAATCCCTGGATGGCGGCGGGCTATGCTCTGCCGATCTGGTGACTAATGCCGAACCGCATACGGACGAAAAATCTATGCGCTGACGCGTTTTTGTGATGAGCATTCGACGACTTCAAGGAACCTGGCGCCTGCTGCCGAGGTTTGGGAATTGAGCCGCAAAGGTGTTTTGACTGGTCATGCCCTATCCGAAGGCGCCATCCGCTATTCCGTTGAAGCAGGCGTGTGGACCGAGCCCATGAGGCACACAACCAGAGGCCGTTTGGGGGGAAAAAGGCGGGGCCCCCCCAAAGGGGGCCCAAACTTGGGATTTGGGCCTGGGGGGGGGGGGATGCCTGGCAGAGCAACCTGGTCGCGCCGCCGCCGATCTGCTCTTTGGCCGGAGTTTCAACCGCACCTGGATGGAGCGCCGCAGTCAGGTGTTGACCCAGCTGGGTTTGGACCCCGGATTCCAGCGCTAAGCGATTTTCACGTCTGAAACGATTTGCATGCCAGGCCGCACTCCCCTGGCGTGACCACGATTGACCATGAGGCAGACTAGTCAGAAGAACAAACAAAGCCCTGCGCCAACCCGCTGACAGGGAAAAATTACTTCGCTATAGGCGCCACTGCTTGACCGCCACGCTTGGGCGATCTACCAGATATTCAATCTGGGCGCCTTACCACCGGCTTTACCATGCTTCACCAGCCAATAACATTTATGGACTTGCTGGCGATGATGCTGCCAACGGTGTTTATTGCGATTCCCGCCGCCCCGTGGCCGGGCCATCACCTCGGGACTCCCCTGGTATGGACTGGCTGCTAGCACTGGCCAGCGCGCTGTTGCTGGCATCTTCTTTATCAGCAAATTCCAACGAGCGGTGGATGAGGGCTGGGAATACGCCGTCCACCGGCCGCAGATAGTGATCGTATATCAGTCTGCTGCACCTGGGCGATCGCAGTTGGAAGCCACGCCGCCGTTGCGGCGGCTGGCGATCTTTTATTGTGGTGTTTCTGGCCATCACGTTCCCCACTGTTTGCCGGCTACCTGCCCGGACAGCTTCGCCTGCATTTCCACCGCCCATCGATCTGGCGGGGATCTATCACACCAATAGCGACGAAAGCCTGCTGGGCATTCCCTCACAGGCCTTCGCCAGCCCTGGTTATCGGCTTCCTTGCTGTTTGGTATCGCCCTGCAGGCGTACAGGCGGCGGCAAGTTCGTTTATCGACCTTGGCCTTTGCGCTGCTCGGCAAGGGTGCGCGTGGGCCCGGCCAAGGTTATCGTCCTCTCCAGCGGCCTAATGGGCTCCGATGTCCGGCAAGCCTGGTAACCAACGTTCTGGACCACCGGGCCCGCTGTCGATTCCGGCGATGGCGCAAAGGTCGGCTTCAGGCAAGACCTACCGCAGCCGGCGTGGAACCTGCGCCCTCTACCGGCGGGCGTTTAACTGATGCCGCCGGTGATGGGTACGCAACAGCCTTTGTAATGGCGACGTTTTTCTGGAGTATTCCCTACGGCGAGATCGCCCTGCGCAGGCCGCGATTCCGTCAGCCTTGTATTTCTTCGGGCTGTTTACCCAGATCGACTTCTACGCAGCGCGTAACCGCCTGGCTGCCTGCCCGCCATTGATCTGCCCCAAGATTAAGCAAACCTTTGCTCGAGGGTTGGCACTTACATTTTCGTATTTGCCCTTCCGATCTGGATGCTTGCTGTTCATGAAGGGCAGGAGGCCATTGCGCCCTTTCTACCCACCGCATTGCGCTGGTTCACAAACCAGTTGCGCAAAGGCATCAGCCGCTGGAAGTGGCAGACTTCAAGGACCTTTTGCCGAGTCCTTGCGGGGCGGCGGTTCGCCCCGAGCTCACTGGGCCTGATGGCCGGGGTGCGTTTGATCATGGGCGCGCTGGCGCCGTCTCCGCATGTCCGGCACCATTGCCAATGATCTGATGTGTTATCGCCGGCGGCGAACATGGCATGGTTCCTGCTGGATCATGGGCGCTTTGACCAGGCTTTATTCTGGGGCATCGGTATTGCCGGTGACTGCCGCCTATATCTTCCTCGCTATTGCCCTGGGCGCCGGCGGTTGATCAATTGGCGGCATGAAACCCGATGGCGGTGCCACAATGTTCATTTCCCTTTCCTTACTGGGGCATCTGCCTCAGCTTTATCACCGCCGCCGGTAGCCATCGGTTGCTCGCCGCCGCTCCCCGTAAAGCGGGCTTCCAGCCCGAATGAGGACCAGCTTTGTGTCGATGCAGATGGGTAGCAGGTCATCTACTTTCAATTTCCGTTTCTTTTTTCTTTATTGGAGCCCCGCACTTGCTTTTGCTACCCAAAGGCACTGGCCGAGCGAAAGATCATTATTTGCGGTCGGGCCTGTTGCGGCGGTTTGGCGGCAATGCGTTTTTTACTTGGATTCCTTCGGCGGCCCTTTGCAAGGGCTACCTTGCCCAAAAAACTCGGTGGGGAAAAACCTTTGGACCCCGAACGGGGGACTTTGCTTTTTTTTGCCAAAAACTGGGCCCGGCTTTGCGGCCTTTGGTGGCTTTATTAATTTGATTTCGGCGGGGGCTTTGTTTTTCCCCCCACTGGTGGGGGGCCATTGGGGCCACAACCAAAAAAAAACCCCCCTTTTAATTAATTTCTTTTTTTTTTGGGGATTGGGGGGACTGAACAACCCTGTTTCATAATCTCTCTTCTT
>Ga0163217_1030804_pt1 | contig 16028 bp, 5 predicted proteins | sample SynspAceP_FD_185933 | JGI IMG/M metagenome (GOLD analysis project Ga0163217, IMG submission 185933) | Saline lake microbial communities from Ace Lake in Antarctica - Synechococcus sp. Ace-P (PacBio error correction) | ecosystem: Environmental > Aquatic > Non-marine Saline and Alkaline > Saline ... | reverse complement strand
TAAGGCTTGATTTACACACTTTCAAAAACCCACATCCAGGTAGCAAAGCGCTTAGCCATGCACAATAGGCGCTGCATTCTGAGTCCTGTTGGCACAAGCTTAAAGGGCCGCTAATCTGGACCATCTGCCGGGCAGGCCACTAGTTCAGTCGCCATATCTGCCTAATTTAAACACTGGTAAGGCTTGAAAATGCCAGCTAAGGGTTGCCAAATTGAGTGCGTTCTGCATATAATTTTTTTGCGGTATTGAAGCGCCCATCTGCGCTGTGCCGATAGAGCAGGTAGCAATATTAAATGCGCCCGCCATCTAAAAGCCTTTCATCCGAGAGTTAAAACCCTGCCCTTCTTCATCCTTAAATAAGTGACTTTGGAGAACCTGCAACATTATCAAAAGTTAATTAAACGGGTAGGCCGAAGATTCCAACCCTTTTTTCTTTCTAGCCTTACCATAAATAACAACCAGCAGCATTAGCAGGCCACCACAAAGGCTGAAATGCCTTTAGCCAGCTTCACCGGTACGTGCCATTACCACTAAGACGTCTTGTTTTCACCGGCGCCAGAAATAAACATTTTAGAGCCGTTCAAACCACATTAGTTGTCGCCATCTAAACTTAGCTGTCGACCGCCATTGCGCCGCATCTGAGCCAGAGCGGGGCTCCGTTAAAAACAATTACGAGGCTAGTTGCTCACTGTGACCAAACCGGGCAATAGTTGGATTTTGCCACTGTCAGTACCCCAAGGTAGCTATCATCCATGTAGCCATATTATGAATCGTCTCATGGCGGTAGTCGCTGTACAGCCCATAGCCAATGCTACAATATAATGAAGAATCCTACGACTTAAGCCCAAACCCACCCACATCTTCAGGCGTATACAAAGAACAAAATCCCAGCTCTCCGGCTTTTTGGATAGTGCTTTAGGAAAGATTATTGGCTCTTTGTCCCACAGGGCCGCATTAGGGCGCAATTCTTGTTTCAGCAAACTGTTTCGCAGTGTCAGGAAAAAGCGATTTGATCTTCAGTTAAATTGAAATCATCTTTTAAGCTCCCTGATTAGCGCAATTGGAAATAGTTTCATGTTAGCGCCACCGGCTTGCGCATCTTCATCAAACCAACTGCTGTGACCGTTTTGTTTCGGTGTAAAAAACGAATCGCTTGTTTGCCATAAGCGTGTAAATCACATAAAAGGAGTTTTTCCAAACCTGTAAAGAAAGAACGCAGAGGCACAGGATAGGGATAGGCCACGTTAATACCGGAACTTGACCTACTTCATTTCATGTTGATATTTTTACGCGCTGCGCCGCCGCTATTGGTGAAAGATTGAGGTACCCAATTTGGCCATAAGGATTACGGTTTACCAGTGGCCAATCGCTTCATCAAGGAGTATCCACTGCCATGCAGCACAATACGGGCCAAAAATCTTCTTGTTGGTATATCGTCATGCTTTCATGTCACATGGTAAATACCGGTTGGCCCACCCAATTGCCCTCTTCGTAACAGGTAAACTAAATTCAGAGCCATCAACTACTAAACACTCGGCGCCTTGATCTTTCCTTGTTGGATAAGCGACAACACGCGTTGTTTAGCTTGGGGGCTAATTAAGGGACCAAAACCGCTTTCAGGATCATTCCATAAACCCCGGTTTTACCGCCTTTAGCAGCTCAGCTAATTCTGGGAATCCACTCTTTAGCTCACCTACAAAATACCGCTACAGAAAATCGCCATACAGCGCTGGACCCGCAGCACCAAACGAGGCGCGACTAAAATTATTTAGCACTTTGATTTTGCTGGCATCGGCATGATGACCGAATGATATTTGGCACCCGCAAAAACACTGTGCGCGTTCAATATTAGTCGGGTCGCTGTTTTATATATATTGCTGACCAACAGGCCACAGAGCCGACAAAAAGATACCGCTCGGATTTCAGGTCAGCAAGTAATTTATTCACTTGCTCTTTGCCACATGATTGACGTTTTCAAAACACCTTTGGTGCCGGGCTTGCATAAATAACTCTGCCAACTTCATAGGCGTAAGTGGATCTTGCTCTGAGGGTTTGAGGATGAAAGTATTACACAGGCTATGGCCAAGGGGAAAACATCCACTAGTGGTATCATGGCTGGAAAAATTAAAAGGCGTGATACCCAAACACAACACCTAAGGGTTTGAATATAACTTATAGGTATCAAACCACGGGCCCACGTTTTCGGCTGTTTCGCCCATCATCAATTGATGGTACATCATCGCCCTGTTCAACCACTTCAATACCACCCATACATCGCCTTTAGCATCAGCCAAGGTTTTACCAGTTTCTGACTTAATAGGTCGCCAAGCTCGTCATGGTGATCTTTAAGAAGTTGTTGGTAGCGCATCATTAACTCGCGCTCCGCTCTGATGCGGGTTACTCTCGCCAATTGTTAAAAAAGCTTGTTGGCGGCGTCACCCGCAGCGGCAATTCTGCGTCTGTAGCCACAGGGAGCTTTAGCAATACTGAAGTTATTGTTTGGATTGTATGACCTCAATAAATTGAGTTGATTCAAGAGGCAATAAAATCGCCATTAATAAGCAATGAACGTGATGCATTAAAAATCCTTCAATTGAATAAATAGGCCAGTCAAACATGGCTCGTAAAAAATTTGTTAGCAACTGTAGCAAACTTTTTTACCTTACGTGTAACGTTTAAGTTGCCAAAAATTTTAACTTACTTCACTTGCCAACTTTCTGTATACAGAGGCACAATAAAAACACCCTAGATTATTGACATAAACTTCTGTTAGTTTATTGTGTTAGCCTGAATGCTCGTGTTCATGGATGGATTTTTCACTTTTAATATGTTTACCCCAAAACTAAAAGCTGCATGTGGCTTGAAGATAAACCGAATGGCTTGCCGCTTAACATGTTCGTTAATTCTCATCTTCTTGATATGGGATTTCTGAGATGCCACCTTTCTCCAATGGCGAGAATTAAAAGCCAATCTAAAAACACGACATTGATTTACTGCTGATGGATTTCCAATTTTGGGTCAAAACAAAAAATTGGCGTAGAGGTCGTGCACGACTTTACGACGCTTTTGCCAACTGCTCAAACATTTACTTGCGTGATGTTTGTTACCTCTGATCGGCTACCATTAATTATTGGCCAAATTGTTGATGTGCAACAAGAAGCTTAATCATCAAAAACCTTCAACTTATTGGTAACTTACAAAAAATCGTGCGTAGTTTGCATTAAATTACACTTTTACTTGCGGAACCCATTTATGAACTGATGACCAAAACAATTATGTTAAGGCCTTGGGAGTTTGCTTGAAACCTTATTCAGTTCCAATTGACGATCCTCGAAAACAACATTTCATTAGTTAAGCTAAAGCAAGGCTCTAAGCAAGCTCGAACGTTTCAGTGAAGCGAGCCAATTGTATCGCCAAACATACTAGAAAAAGCTCAGACAAAGTGATATGGGCGAAAAATGGGGCTTAATTCAAAATCTGTTTCTTGGTAACAACATTGCAGAAAAAGCCAGAGCTTGTTACACGAACTAACCAATCGCAATTACTAGCACCGTGCAAGTTGAAATGGTTAAGCGCGGAATTTGCATAGGTGCCAACCAAATATAGTCGAGCAGAAAAACATATGCAGCAAATTTCCGTGAAGGAGAGTTATCACTCTCGGCTACAAGAACTTAAAAGGCCTATATATACCAAGCTTTAGAACGCCCAGAAGAGGCCATTTCATTACTGAACGCCAAAAAACGTGAATCAAATCGCAGGCGTACGTGATTCGTTTTTGAAAGGAAATCACCCTTGATTTTAGGCCCGCTGTATTTATTTTGAAGCTCGAAGAAAAAATTCCGACAATGAAAGGCCGAGGAACTGGCAATATCGCAAGTTTCTGATAGGCTCCGTGGGACGAAAAAACTGTTGATCAGCGCCTAAGTATTCAAAAAAATTACATGTATGCCACTATTGCCCACTTAGGAAGGCCAACAGGAAAAAAACTAAAGCGAATATTGGCTCGTCCACGTATGGGACAAACTCGATGAGTGCTGACAATTTCAACCTTATTTGATGCCATTATGCTTAATCATGTGCACTGGGAATACCGAACGAGCACAAAAGCTTTTATTGGAGCTTAGCATCGCAAGTTAAAGCCAGCGGGACGGCAAGCCAACGATAAAAGAGTGGCTAATATTTTACTGGTTAAAAACCAAGAAATTGTTGGTTTTAACATAAACCAGCGGCTTTGGAAAATTAATAAAACGCGGTTTAGAAAAGTTCGCTTGCAAAACAATATATGCAGCCTTAGAAGAATTTTATCGGCCTACTGTTTATTTTCCGCGGGAAAATAGCCATTTAGTTTAAACGTATTACCAAAGGTCTGGTGAAGGCTGGAATCTAGAAAACACACGAATTGAAAGCACAAGAGCCTACTCAAACGAATTACAAAGTCGTAAACTCAATCGAGTAGTAGAAAAACGATTAGATGAGATAATGCGAAATTTTGAATAAAAAACAAAAAGCCGTGCAAAAAAACACCACAGCAGGACGACGCCAAATGTTAGGTTCAGCAAGCCCTACTCCAAAGAACGAATAGTTTCAGTCATTACCTGGCAGTAGCTGGTCTCTTTGACTGCTCACTGCGCTTGGCTATTTAAGCTGGGCCAAAGGCCAATTTTGCGATGCGGATTTGGTGAACTTTTAGGGTGCTGAGCTTCACATGGGCGCTGTTTGTGATTGGCAAAAATTATTTTAAAATAAATGGCTAATAATGGGAAAATCTACAGAAAAGCGAGTACTCAAAGAGATGTGATCGTTTAAAAAAGAGCAGTCACTTATTATACCGGGTATCGACTGCAAGCAATCGCTCTTGGATTTTCTGCTCTGAAATTGCAACAAGGTAAAAAAAAAGCAAAAACAACTCTATCAATACCGTGGTACTTTGGAAGCAAAAAAAACGTAATTAAGGGTGGCAAATAAGCGGTCATAGGTAAAGTCACAAGGCGCGTGCGCAACGATGATTGCGCAGCTCACAGAAAACAGAAATTGCTGTTACCGAGGTGGTGCTTGTAGCCCATAAAATCTTATTCACTCTGATCATTGGCGGAGTTCTTCAATATATTCTTCAACCTCGCTCAGACGAGTATCTAATTAAGCCTTCTAGCCAATGCCATTTGCCCCGTTACCTTTTTGTTCATCCCTTCACTAAGCGTCTAGTCGAATAGCTCGTAAATCCTTGTAAGCAGGATGGCTATTAATTGCGCATATACGAATACATACTTCGCTTAGGTCGTCAAATTTAGCGACCTCGTGAGCCTGCACCGTCATTTTCGCTGTTTGGCAACAAAAATCCACCAACTTCTTCAAAAAACACCATATGCCAAAGAAAATTATAGCCTTTGCGAGCAAAATCTAGATGTTCCCCAAGCAGACTCATTAGCTGTTTGAGCCAAAGACTAAGGTTCTGCGGGGATTACGTCAACTTTACGCAGTAGCTGCGGTGTATACCGCTCCAGGCTCCTTCAAATATTTTTAACCGGTATTCTGTAATCAACCAATCCAAACTCTCTTGTTGCGCTGCAGATTTAATCTTGGTCAGCCAAGTGCAAGGCTTGAAAATCAATATTAAAAACGAACGAAACAGTCCGCAATTATACTCATTTTGAGAGGCAATGGCGGGCTTTTAAATAATCAAAAAAAGCGCGTTTTTTTCTCTTGCACTCTTTCATTATTGATTAAAGTCTGGTACTGGCTCGCTAGCATAATCCAGGGTAGGGGGAAGTTAATTTAACGGTATTGGTAGTTGTTTGCATGTAGATAAGCCCCGAATACTAAGGCTAATAACACATAAGAGATATCGAGACAATTTTAATCTTGTACATTAAACGCTCCTTGGTCATGGTTGTTGTCTTTATTATGGCATTGCCCACCTTAGTTCATAACAACAACTTTAGGTTTGACACAATCATGCACATAAACTAACGACGTTGGTTTCTTTCTTCAAATATGGACAAAGTAAAGACAGGGTATAAAATACATAGCCTTTTATATACTAGCAACTCAATGTTAAGATCAAAATCCCACCTGAGTCAACTGGTACTGGCCTCCAACTCCATCACAAGCCCAGAGTAATAAGGCCCAATTACATCAGGTTAAAATTTCACCCCATATCAGTACGGATTTTAATTCAGCAAAAGTGTTAATTTGGATTGATGGCAAACCTTCATTGTTGCAGGCTGGACCATTGATATTTGCTTATCAGCTGCAGCAGACAAAACAAAGCATGTAATTTATTCCCACAAGTTCTTGGGTTTATTTCGACTTGTGTTTAACCTATCCAAAAAGGTTGATAGTAACAGGCAAAGTTGGTCGTTTTCTGCAGACTGCCAAATTAATGATCAAAGGATTCCCAATGCAACTTCAGTGATAAAACCTGACCCGCACATCTCAAAAGCTATAAATGGGAAAAAATTATAAGGGTACAGATATCCTCCCTATGTGGATTGACTGATACCGAATTTCGCTGTGCTGAGCCTATTTTATCTGGCCTACATAAGCGTATTGAAGATGGCCATTTGCTTATACCTTTACCCGGCCATGATACCACGATGCCACTGAGGCTGTAGTGCGTGGTGTCAACGTCAGAAACTGAAGATTGACCCCAGTTGTGCTTAAGTCTGGGACTCCGGGTGTCAGTGCCGCGTTTAATGTGGCTTATTCAAGCTTATTGTCAAGCAGTGATACGGTTATCGTACAAAACCCCCAACTATCCGCCCTTATAAGCCGGCACCAGCAATTTAATAAGCTAAATCGAACTTGTGTAGGCACAGTTGAAGTAGATGGTCGATGGACACTGTGATTTTAAGCCTTATGAAGAGGGCCGCCCAGATCCTAAAGGCAAAGCTTATTTATTATGTGCTATCGAATGAATCGCTTGCGGCTCAGTATTAAATCAGGGACGGAGCTAAAACAGAATTGCAACAATATTGCAGAGAAAACACGGCGTTATGTTGTGCTCTGATGAAAATAACACTGTGATTTGATTTTAGATGAACTTACCTCAATTTACCCGCCGTGCCGCACCCTGAATTGGCAGAGCATTCTAGTAACCACTAATGGCCGCCAGGTAAAACTTTTAATGTCGCTGGCTTAGGTACGTCATTTCCATTATTCCAAACGCCAAAATTAAGAGCACCTTTAACCATTGCGCCCGGGAATTAGTGCATGCGGTAACTGTGACAGGCCTGACCGCCACCAAATGCAGCCTTTAGGACATACCTGCGATGAGTGGCATCAACAAACAAGTGGCTTATTTAAAGAGGAAAATCTGATTATTTAGTCACTGAAATCAACAAAATCGAAGGGTTTAAAAGCTAATCTCACCTTGCCGCTTACTTTTTTACTGTGGTAGATGCTAGGCGGTTTGCAAGTCACAGATACGCAAGCGTGGTTTGAAAGCAAAGGTGTTGGTCCATCAGCGGGCAGAGATTGGTTGAGAAAGACTGTTTTTCGCTTGAACTTTGGTTGCTTCACGAGATTATTAGTCGAAGCAATTAAAAAAACTGCAGGGCTGAGACCTGTTAACTTTTGGCTAAAACAGTGGTTTCTTGGCAAATAAGTATCAATTTAAGGTTAAAAAGTTAAGCCTTTATCCCAGTTTTAACCGTATGACGTAGAATAAAAATTAAAGGAAACGTGTTTCACGTGACATTACCTATACAAAAACGCTCAAGAAATGGTCTAAACGAGCAACACCTTCGTTGCTCTAGAGCGTTGCGCCAGAACTCCTAAAACTGACCAGTGGCACTGTGATGATAAGCCGCAAAGAAATAGGCACTTACTTCACAAAACCTGATACCTATACGGGACTTATTTGATTGTTGCGCGACGATGCTGGTTTCTATCAAAAACCATCCCCCTTGCGCCACCCGCTATTTTCTATCTTGGCATACGGCAAAACTTTTTTCATCAACAAGCTACTATTGCAAAACTGATAACCTGAGGGATGATGCTCATATGGGAATCAATTTGCAGTGGTGTTGATGAAATGAGCTGGGATGATTTGTCCGAAGTAATTACGACTGGCCCAGCGTTTCCGCGGTAAAACATTACCGCAACGTTCTGGTGCGTGCCAAAGTATTAAAATTAATCAACACTTTGGACTGCCTTTACCCATTTGATTGGGAAAATACTTGGTGGGGCATCGTCATGGGCATTGAAACACGGAGCGTATTCACCTTTTGAAACCTCGTTGTACTTATTCGCCAACATGAAACTGGCTTAAGGTCCAGCCCTTACCTTCAATGGCCTGCTTGAAAAAGATACAGGCCAAAGCGCCAAAAAACAAACTTATAAGCGTCGCCCGCCGGCTCAGTTAGCCTTGGAAATCTTTGACAGTTGCCTTCTAGGCTGGGACAACGAATACGGCCAAAATAGCAGATGCTGGCCGAAAATTTAAAGCCAGCCAATATTTAGTTCAGCAAATTCAAGAATTCCTTGAATTTGTTGGAGGACGGTGTTATGAAAAAAAACCAGCTTTGGACGTAAAAGAAAGGTCTCGCATGGCGGGACAGTTTACTGAGCGAAACACCCGGCTTTTTTGCGTTGGCATAATTGGCTGGCGTTTGCGTCTGATGAACGAAAGAAATGCTATGCTTGGGACTGGCCAGCTGAAGTTAACTATCATGAAGCGAAAGCTTTTGTGATGGAAAACCTTAGAAACTGGACAACAGAATCCGCATTTGCAACTGAAGACGAATGGCATCGGGCCTTGCTCGCAAGCTGGCGTTGAAGAGCTAGGTAATAGCGCTGCCAAATGCGGAACTTGCATCTCGATCATTTCGCATTCATGCTGCCCCGTAACGCGCTATCAACATGGGGACAATTGGCTATGATGTGGTGGGCAATTGTGTGGCAATGGACTGAAACGCCTATTTATTCCCTTCGAACAACTTTTAAAGTACATCCGCTTGTACGGACGATTCCCACCCCAACTTTGATGGTAAACACAACTGATCAAAGGTGGTTCATGGATTTTCAAGTGGCAACGAAGCCGTCTTGGGGCGGCGTTATGCATTTAGGCGTCCACTTTGCTCAGCACGCTGGATTCGCTATATTGCCTCTGAAAGTGAGCAACATCTCCTAAGGCTTACACGAAAGTAAAAATCAGTTATTTCAGAATAGCAGAATTTCACTTTGGTGACACCTGGTATGAGTAGAGAATTTCCCCAAAAGCTTTAGGCGGATATTGCCACTTGAGGCGATGAAGGGGCAAACCCACCGGCAAAAAGCGCTTGATTTAGCTGTGCCTGTGGTCGAGCAAGTTTTGAGTGGCCCGTCAGTTCGATGCAGTGATGTATTGATTCTCAGCAACTTTACCCGCCTAGCGGGCTAAAATGGCCAGCAAGGCGCAGTGCGTTACGCCGGCACCGAAAGAAGGCGAACTAGGAGCTATTCATTACCGCACCCTTCAAGAACTGGCTTAGAAACTTACGCAACCCGTGTTGCATTTTCATCAGGCGACGCCTGTAACCTTTAAAACCCCAAATTCACTGCGTATGATTTGGTACTGGCGGTCTAATTTGATGACCGACTCTACCAACGAGCCGTTTTCTGGCTGAATATGGCACAGCGTATCAATGATGGCGGCTTGCTTATTTATTGCATCGCCCACACTTGGCTTGGAAGCACATACAACCAAAGAAGAATGGATAGTGGCCTTCAAAAAAAGATGGCGAAAATACAGCACATTAGATGGCTTGGAAGAGCAACTATCAGCCACTTTAAGTTGAGTCGGTGAACCGCGCAAAGTCCCCTATTGTGTGATCCGTGAAACTCAGCACAAAGTTTCAACATATTGTTCTGAACTTACGGTTTGGGAGGCGCTTGCCACGGGATAAGGGCCTTCAATCTTCCTGAGCGATCCATTTGTGGTCTGCCAGTTGTTCAAACCAACTTGCGTGGCCCACACTATCACTTTGAATCCAGTAAAGGTGCCCCAGCACCCCATGCCCCCGGTGCACGTGTCTCCCCCTAGATTGGTTAATTCACGCGGCAGCGCTTGCCAAGGGATTCATTTTGATATTACAGGCCAGATACAGACGACAGGCAGAGTCTGAAAATATAACATTGCTCTTGAAAAAAATCTGACCGACACCTGATTGTCGGGGCAAGTTACGTTTTAACAGACGGCTAATCAGTGCTCGCTGAGCCCTTTACTGCTTCAAGGTTTAAAAGTGCCTTAACGCCTGCCTCGTCAGCCCATCAATCAGACCACTTCAGCAGTTGCACATAAACGGTCGCATACCTGCATTAAGGGATTCATCAGGAGGGTCAGGGGCCAGATGAGCTCACCAAGCTTATCTTTATCTTCGGCTACGCTAGCGCCCCTAAGTTCGTTCTGAAAAAAAACCCAAAGGCGCTATGTCACCAATGCGAACAATAGATGCCGTGTCTGAGTTATCATTCCACAGTTTTCCAGGCTTGCGTCCTGGGCCAAGTTAGCAAAAAATCCTCGATGATTAGGATTCGGCGTAGGGTATCGGGGTGAGCTGGGGACCATTGTCATAAAGTCAAATGTAGGCCACTAACAAATGCCTGTCGGTTCATAAGCCTTGTGGGAACTCGCCAGTGTGCCGCATCAGTAAACGTGCCGCAATGTGCTTAGGGTGTTTTTCACCAGGCCTGCATGCCTTGATATAATGCCACATTCGGTCTGTCCAAAAACTGCCGCCTTATTTGTAAAATAACATCACCTTACTTACTTTGCGGCGCTTATCTTTCGACGAATGCCCATTGGATGACCTATCATTCGACTGTCGACCCCCTTTGTGTTTAGTAGAGTGCAAAGGAACATAATAGAAGAGGGGTGAAACTCAGGTTGCGGCCTCAAAACGCTGAAATACCACCAGCAAAGCAAGCTCTATTGCACTGGTTTGAAATACCAATGCACCGGCATGGCCAAAGCATCTGCAACAAGGTGTATTCAGTGCCCAAGTAATGCGAACTAACTGAGAAGATTTATGATTCATGAAAAATTACTCTATCCACCTTGTAAAAAAGAATCGCTTTCCCACGCTAGATTAAGCAACAATGGATAGCAAAGTGTTGTTTTTACAATGTGTAATATTTATTAAAAATTTAGATTGTAATACTAAATACTTAATTTATACAAAACTGGACGTTTTTTAAGGCAAAACATTGCATCTATCTCGCCAGCCACAGTCTTAAACCCGACAAGCGCAAAAGCTTTTCACCGCAGATAAAATTGAAGTAACGGAGTAAAAGACAATACCAGACTTTGGATTAAAATGGCAGATGTAAGGCGGGCGAGACTTAGTTGATCGGCCCACTGAGATCTAGGATTTAAATATTGAGATCAGATCGTTAGGCTTTCTTCAGTGTAACTAGCCTCTTGTGGTGATAATAGCTATTGAATTTTGGCTGCGAGCTACAGCACCTCCTACAAAAGACGAAAAAGCTTTATTCTTGTCATATCCTGCTTGTTTATAGTTTAACCCCAGTTATCTGTACTGATTATACTGAGCTTAATCCCCACTTGTACTTGACTGTGTGCCAATGTCTGTAATCACTCCCAACTTGCCCGTGCCCTAGCTTTTTTCCTGTCTCTTCTGTGTTTTAGCGTGATTGTCATCACGATTGCAGGTGGCTGTTCGGTTTAGCATCAGCCTGCATACCATTAATGTTTCTGTGTCTTTTGTGGTAGGGCTTAAACGCTTTTAGGCTTGGCTTATAGCTATATGCACATTGTAACTGTGAGTTAATGACAGCGCCCTTCACTAGAGCGATGCCTGCAATTTATTATATTCATATGATCGGCATTTGGTGATTCAAGTTTTCATGCAACAGTGGTACCATAGCCACGGCCTTATTTACTATGGCCTTTAAGCTTGGTTGAGTCCGAGTTTATTTTTAGCAGTAGGATTGCTGCTGTGTGCAAGTTGATGGTCGGTTTGCGACGGGGGACACTTGGGGCACGGTAGGCAACCTTAGGTGTGGTTTTTACTGGCATCGGGTCAGCCATGAATATTCCTCTGCCCCTAGGTGCAGGTATGCATCGTTTGCGGCGCCACCTTCGGTGATAAATGTCGGCCGATTTCAGATACACCAAACCTCGCAGCGATGAGTTCAGGCACCGATCTCTATCGACACATTTATTCTATGCTTGTTCACTACAACACTACCTTTTATCCTCACTTTTTCTTAATATTTTAGCGATCGGCTGGGAACTATGGCGAGCAAAAAATCTAGATCGACAAGAAGTCACATCGATTCAAACGGCCCTTGTTAACCAGTTATAGCCTTACGCCGCTGGTTACTTTATTGCCGCTGATTTTACTCGCTGTTGCTGAGTATTCGAAAAAGTACCCGCAGAAGTGGACGAATGTCATTGCAGCATTATGCTCGCCGTGCTAAATCGCGATTTTTTTATCAGACAGAAAGGTCCCATCTCTGTGCTAAATTGCCTGTGGGAAAATACGCCCGCAGCAACTGGTTATACCCAACTTAGGATGCCCTACTGGGTCGCGGGTGGTATTAGCAGCATGAGTGGACCTTACTGCTGGCTTTAATGGCTATTGCCCTTGCGGAATTTTTGCATTTTTGGCGCGGGATTTCTGACCTCATTATTAGCCGGTATAATCAAAAGGAGTGCATCGCCCGCCACCCCTAATTTGGCTACGCTATTATTTTCGGCTTCTAGGCAAACATTGCTATGGCGAGGCCTACATTTTCGATTTATTCTTAAGTTTGCCAACTGTTAAGCCCAAAATATGAGGCAAACAAAATTTTAGAGGCCGCCATTCTTTCCCGCTCAGTAGGGAAGGTGCCACTATGACCACTTGGCCTTATTCCTATGGACAAACTGGCCGGTGCCTTTTATACCGCCACGCTAGGAGTAGACGTAACTTGACTACCGCCCCTATGCTTTTTTCAAACTACCTCAATGCCATCATTGCATAGCCGGATGGCCGCTTTTGGCCTTGTTTCTCAAAACCGAAAACCAAAACCTGCCATTCAGCATAAAAAAATAGATTACGGCCCAAAACTATAAGCTTGTCTGGGCTCTTTACTGAAGCGTAATGAGAAAGAGGGTTTAATGAATATAAATATTGAACTGTGTATAAAACGGAAATCGAAGTTTGTGGTAACTTGCTTGTTTAGTGGTTTTTCTGGGGGCTGAAAAATTGCAGGAATCCGTTAATTTCTTATTGTGGGCTGGCGCTTTAAAAATTGTCACTTGTACAACCTCATGCCACACAAAAATCACTTAGAAGTTTGCTTGCGCAAAACTTTATGAGTGACAAGTCGTTACCAATATTCAAGAGGTTTTGCTCCTGGCCCGCCCCAGTTATGTTTTTTTACTTGAAAAACTCCAAGCTACTTGTTTAATGTCTTAAAAAAAAGTGGGGCTTAATCATGTTTAACAACCGCAGACTTTTGCCTGCCAATTGTAACGGAATGATGAGCTTGCAACTGCTTACTATTTTTAGACATCAATGGCTATTTGACTGGAATAACCCATAGGTGCTTGAATAATCTTTTGTTAACCTAAAGACCGATTAATAGGAACCGTCTAACCTTTTAACATTGAAAATTTAAGCTAATGGCTTGGATTCGCTGTTGGTATTACAAATCGTCACAGACGATGTGGATATATATTATTTATCTTAAGCCGTCACTAGCCGTTTGAAATTTCATTATTAAATAATGAACTCATTTATGTTAAGTGTGAGTTGTCTTCTCCCTCTATGGCACCACAATATTTAAGTATGTTCACATGCAAATCAAAAAATGCATTTATTAACAAACGAAGATTAAAAATTACTTACGGTTTTGATCACCTTAATTGGCTGCCATAATTCTCTTTTGTCTCTGTCTTTCATTCCGATTTTATGAAAGCAAATTTAACTTCGATATTAGGACCAAATTCAGCAATTTCAACAATCAAAGAATGTCGCTCTCAACTACAATATTCCATTTTAAAAGGCAGGCAAGAATGGAAAAAATATCCTTATTCGGGTTCAGACCCTGAACAATACAAAAAAAGTATCAAGCAACAATTTATGATGAATTCGAAAAACACAGGAATAACGCGCAGAAGAAACTGATTGATATTTTTGCTGAAGGAAAATAACATCACTAACATTTGCCACTGGCATTTCAAATAAAAACAGCCGCGCAATTCCTCGCCGATACCAAGAGGCGCTGGACCGTATATAAGACACTAACTTTTGACATTTTAGCTGCTGATAATAGTTGTTAGAGGCATTTGATCGAGAGCCCGATGAACTGCTTAGTTCAAATTCTATCTACGTGGAAAAAAATTGAACATAGACCAAAAAAAATGTCCTCACTTAAACATGAGCTTGTCATTTTTGAAAGCGCACTTAACATTTGCTTTCCATTTCGCTTGCAGTTACTCGTGTTGTTTTTGGTTTATGCGACTCACTAAAACAAAACTCCTTAAAAGGTCACCCCTCCATACAAAACCACTGGACTTGGTAATCGAGCCACTTTGTTAAACTCGATTTGATGATCAGTTGGCACAGTAATTAAAAAAGTCTCTTATTGCATGTTGGGACATCGATGAATTTAAAGTTCATTTAACGAAACATGTGAAACTTAGGGGGAGATTTGTATCTTAAGCAAGTTGGAAAACTTTATTATTGCAAACCTCCCTAAGGGCAGTGAAAGTATTGCCGAATTAGTGCTGATGTTATTGGCTTTATTTGTTACCTTCAACCGATAATAATTATTTGGTTCTGTTAAAACGCCCTCCTGACCAAACATGTTGCTGATTTCGAATTCCAACTGGCAGATTGACCACGAAACTAACATGTAAGCATAGCTTGGGTATGACCTCAACAAAAGGCTTGGAAGGATCTTTACCAAATGAAGGCGTATAAACGCGCTTATGTCAGCTTTGCCAAGAAGCAAAATCCACGGGTTAGGAATAAGGTGTATTTTATGATTTCAAATGATGATTTTATTGTTGAAAGACAAAAAACCAAATGCGAATGGTTTCTCATGTATTCTGAGGCTTTAGAAAACAAAAAAAGATAAGCGCTTTTTAGGGCAAGCAATAAACCCGTTCGACCTTGAAAGTAATCTTAAATTTATTACGAAGTTCCTTATGAGAGTAAAAGCATGAGGGAGTTTTCAATTTAGCCCATTACCTTATTTGCAGGCAGCGGAACGTTTCCATTTTAATTACTTAAGGTTTGACCGCTACATTGTCACCCAAACTGTTAAAATTATCTGCATTTTTGCCCACTCCTGGGCGGACACCGCCAAATTATTCAGATTAATTTGTTCCGGTTCAATCATTATCTGACCCTACCCTTACCTGGGACTTTTTTGATGACTTATTTAACTTCGAACAGGTTTCAATCCAAATCGATTAGGTTTTGAAAATAACACCGAAAACGGGGACATTATCAAAAATTTTACAATTGCCTTAGTTAAACGTGCAATATTTGCGTAGCAAGGGTTGCAAATATATCGTTAGATTGATTTTGGGAACCGGAATGTCATTCCTTATGCCTTACTTGTTCTGAGCTAAAATCCGATTACGGCTTAAAAATTGACGGTACCTTTCATCAAGGAATAAGATAAAGATAAACAAAAAACAGGCAATTTAGATCGAGATAAATGGTTATCGAAATACAAATTAGGAGCTTTCAACGGTCCGCTGAGTTTGTTAAGAAAACCCGATCATGGAGCATGCAAGGTATAAGAAAAACCGCCTCTGGTATTTAGGGACCTTACTTGCAAAGGCTATCTTATTACACAAAAACCGCGAAAAACTATTTTTTTGAACCGTTGGAACAAGCTAACAAAAAAAAAAAAAAAACACGAACCACCGTTGGCGTCGGGTTTTGCATAGAAATTAGGGACGACCGCTTATTTCTTTTCCATTATTTACAGGGGGGGGGGGCCTCGCCATATTCCCTTTCCAAGGTCATAATTTTGCCCCTTTTGGGAAAAAAAAACATTTTGGTTTAATCTCCTTTTCTTTTTCT
>Ga0163217_1017672_pt1 | contig 16028 bp, 16 predicted proteins | sample SynspAceP_FD_185933 | JGI IMG/M metagenome (GOLD analysis project Ga0163217, IMG submission 185933) | Saline lake microbial communities from Ace Lake in Antarctica - Synechococcus sp. Ace-P (PacBio error correction) | ecosystem: Environmental > Aquatic > Non-marine Saline and Alkaline > Saline ... | reverse complement strand
AGTAATACCCGTCGCTGGTCGCAACCGCGCTGTTGTCACCGGTGAGGTTATTGACCGGGCACACATCGGCAAAATACTGCTCGACGAAAACGTTTCGGATCGCCCAAATGCCGCCGTTAAAGCATTCCCCGGCCAGGTTTCGAAATGCAGAGCTTGCCGCCAGTGTTCGCTGTCGATTCGGTTGCCGAGTTCGTCAACGATTTTCGGGATCACTCCGGGCATATGGTTTTGGTTAAGGCCCTGGTTTTGTTCGCCGTTTGATCCCCGCCAACTGCGGCCTCATCAGTGAGCGATTCTGCCTACACGTATCGACGATCGGCAGACGAGCGCTCGTCGATTTTTTCGTCGGTACCAACATCCAAGGGCCTCGGATGGACAGGCTTCGCCGACACTGCGAGCAAGCGTCTAAGGTTCGACAATGCTCGTCGCCCCATTTAATGAAATCGCGCTGAACGGCCGTCGGATGCCGGTTCTGTCAGGAGAATCGTTGACCTTGTGTCGTCGACAATCTCACATTCTTCAGGCGGGATGGTTCGGTGGCCCTTTCATAGATCAAAACACGTCGCACCGGCGGCCAACGGTCCGCTACACAATGTACGAGTGGCCCGGTGATCCAACCTCAATCTGCCCGCGTCTCACAAAGACGTTCGTTCGTCACGGCATGATCGAACAACCCCAGTCAACGTCCGTGCCGCGCCCACAGGTTGTATAGCCGCGCCGTTGGTGCTGCAAGATAGCTCCCCTTGGGATTTGCCGGTACGCCCGGACGTCATAAAGCGGAATGCAATAGCGTCGCGTTTCGCTATCGAGCGGCACCGGCGGCGAGTTCGCCCGTGGGTTGCGTAGTCATCAATACAAAGTTAGCCGTGCCACCGACACGTCGTCAATCACACTCCAACCCTTTCCGTTCTTGCATCGTGCGTGTTGCTCGCCAACCGGTTTGCGTGGCGGTTAGGACGAGGCACTTTTTTCGATCGCTCGTGATTTTCGACGAGTGCTTCGATCAACGTTTCTCTTGAGCGGCAGGACCTTTGCCTCGGCGACAACAAACGTCCGACCGTGATCCATCCCACACTTGGCGGCATGCGTCGTTTGTTGCCGATCGGCGTATGCTGATTCGGCACTGACAACCCGAGCAAAGGATGACCGAATGCGATCCGCGCGATGCTGGGCCCACATCGCAGATCGCCGCAGCGAGTTCGGGCGTCATCCGGCCATGTATGATAGCTGACGAAAACGTCGCCGCAACCGACGCCACCGAGCGTTGGCTACGCCTCGGCTGCTCGCACTTAGCGACTTAACGATTTGCAGCTCGCTGGCTTAGGTCAACGTGCGGGCGTCGCCCCCGGGTTCGCCCTTTCCCAGATGAATCGCCCACCTTGCCGCCACCGTTTCCCGCCGCGGAGTGGGCATTCGAACAATTGTTAGGATGCGTTGCTTTTTCCGCCACGACGCAACCGTTCCGTTCGGTACCTTCGCCCACTGGCACACTCGGTTGGAAGGTTCGAAACCAATGTAGGGTTTTTCGATCGCCCTCGGTTCCGCCCAAGAATTCGTCCGTTGGTTATCGCGGGCCGCGCGTCAGTTTTTCGTATTGCTCCTTTGGCTCGAACCAATGACGGCGTGTTGCTGCGTGAATTCGGCAAGGGCGGAACAAATCGATCTTAACGGTTTTCAAATAACCCCGTGATCGACTACCGAACCGTAAGACGAGCCGTCGGCGAGTACGAGGACATCCGCCAATTTTGAGGGAGGGCGATCTGGAGCTTGGAAACAAACTCCGCCACGCGCGCAATCGCGCGAGCCGCAAACGGGGGACGCGGGGGCCGGAAATCATGGCACGGGGAAGTCGAAAACAAATGTTTCAAAAGCGTCGTTTAACTTTGGAGATGGGTGCATGATGGGTTTGACCTCTGCTGGCGAACGCACCAGATTTTGCACCCGTTCGGCCGAAGAGATCGTGCCGGTTTTCAAGTTGCTGGATGGACAGGCATTTGGCCGCCGGACCCCGCCCGAACGCAGTTTGGAGGCGAGGGGGAGGCGCGAGCCAGATTGCCCTCCCCCGCTGAAAAGCTCGCTGAACCGCGCGCTTTCCGACCCCTTCCGCCGTTGCGGCGGGGGGCTGCTCTCCTGCTGACTCAACATAGACTGAAAAGCCGCCACGCCCTGCTAAATCCCCACAAAAAATCTCTTCCCGATCCATTGCGCCCCAACTCCAAAACCCCCCCCACCCTGCTCAACACTGTGAAGCATTTTACGGCGTGACGCACACGCGGCGCGGGGACGCCCGCCGAAGACCGGTACGCGGGCGTCCCCGCCCCGCCTTGGCGCGATAAACCCCTTTTCGAATAGAACAAATTCCACAGCAGCGTCCATCCGCCGCCGACCCCCGCCGAGATTCTCGCCGGCACCCGGGCCCGTGTTCCTCTAGAGTGAGATATCTCGAACCGGGCACCTGGTTGCGGAGAAATTACACGCGTGCGGGCGTTCAATGTGGCTGCGGTTTATTCTCATCCGACAACAATTGGGCCTTACAGGCCGTGGTGGCGATGCATTCGGCGACCAACCGCCAAGCGGGAGTTCCCGGCCCCCCGTCGTCGGCCAGGGCCCGTCCACTCCGCGGATCATCCGCCACGCTGTTGTTCTTCGCATCCGCCGACGAACACGGGGCTGGGAAAGCGCATAGCTGTATGATTGCGAGAAATGCAGCCAAATCCCCCACTTGCGGGTGCTCGGTGAGCTAATCCGCCGGAATACTTCCAACCGATCTACGATTGCTTGTTCAGTGACCGATGAGGAGCTGATCGATCGGATTACACAATCCGCGTGGATTCCAAAGTTGGCGGCGTTTCCGATCCGGCAGCGGGCCTTCGCCAAGATTTGGCTCTAAACGAGGCGCCTTCGTTCGCCCCAGCTCGCCAGTTGGCGTCTGGTCACTCACGGGTCAGATCTGTATTACCGATCGGTCGTCGGTTTACGAACAATTTATCCCGCAGTGAAATGCGGAAACGCAACACTACACCCCCGAACGTCGCTGTGCCAGCAACATCACCGCGTCGACGCTTCGCCGCCTCGGTCGATCGGACATTGTGGGCGGTTTCGCTCGGGGTTTGAAAACCAGAGGCTTTGAATCGAATTTAAAAATCGACACGCCCGCCCCCGCCCTCACCACACCGCTCCCATCCCGAACCTTCCTCATCCATCGTCACACGACGTTGTAATCCAGAGAAAAATTGATCGTATGAGTATGGAATCGACTCAAGAAAATAATTCGCAACGGCCGAAAAGCCACGCTGTCGTCGCCGGCAAGGGATTTGGCATCGGGAAAACACGACTACTTTCCGAATCCCATTCCGTCGTCGGGGTCTGCCAAACGGCCAACCCATCAACACCGCGGCGGTTGGCACGACTTGGCGAGTCAACCAACCGAGACGACGTCGTCGAAACTGCCGGTTCAACCGATCGAATCTGCCGGAATGGTTGCTGTTCAAACCCTCCGGTCATCCCGGTGTGCTGTTGATTGCGACCGGCCGCCCGGATGGCGTTGTGTGTGGCTCGGGATCGTGCAATTTCAGCCGCCCGCCCCGCCGATCGGACGACAACCCCCCGGTCGGACGCAATTGGTTTGCATGCCCGTCCGGTCAATTGTGTTCTGCCCGTCCGTTCGCTCGCCAGCACCGGTGAGAACTGCCACCGCAAGCGCCGACGCACCGTCGTCCCGTTTCGCAGAGTCAGTCTGGGCCACCGAAGTCGCCGGGTCCGAATTCGTGGAGAACTCACCTCTGCTCTGCGAAACCGGAAAAAATACGGTCCCAAGGCGACACGTGCTGATGAAAATCGACCCCACCGATTACGAACTCCGGAGGGCCTCAAACGGTTGCAGACGTCTCCCGACAACAGGGAGTACGAATTCTGCTCGGCGAAAAATCAAATTCAGGAATAAATGCGTCAACACAAAAACGCGTCGAGAGCTCGCCCGGGCGATATCCGAACATGCAAAACAACGCGAAGTCCAAACGGCGAGAGTCGTTGCCGAATCAATTCGCCAGCGAAGGGGAGACTCGACCAAGCCCGACGTGCCGTCTTGCGCCTCCGAACACAACTCGTCGTTGTTTCAAAACCAACTCGAATTGTCGATGTAAACCCGGCACCCGGTTGGAGGTTCGTTCCGAACGTATTTGGCGCGATGCCAACTCCGAAGCCGCCGCGAAAACAAATTTAAAGCGAACGAAATCCATCCCGCCCCGATCGAAGCGCGTCGGTCGTCAGCGAGCAAGCCCGAACTGAACACGTTCGTCGCCCATTTCGTGGCAACGTGTCGTGACGATGGAAGCACGTCGAAAGTCATGAGGTCCGCCGCGAAACTCCGCACCGATCAATTGTTAACTGGTGCTCAATCAGAAAAAAGGCCCGCTATCAGAATTCGCCAGAACTGATTTATCCGGCAGCGGCGCGTGTCGACTCAAAGATCGCGGATAACCGACTGCCACGGACGCCGGTTGAATCGTGCGTTACGTCGTGACCGTCGCGAGGGTTTTGGCGTATCAATGGTGTCGGCAGCTCGTCGTGTACGATGGCATCTGGATCATGAACAAACACGGACAAGTTCCCCGTTCTTCAATCGTCGTCGCATGACCCACGTGCGTTTGCGGTGATCCGCGAAGGCCAATGTCGTCGAGTCGATTGCGAAGGAAACGCGATCCGAGAACCTGCGGCCCCGACCAACGCTCGTTTCGCCCCGGCCATGTTTGTCACTGCCTCCGACTCGAACTCGACCCGACCGCTCGAACTTCGTCGTCCTGGCCCAGGTGTGAAGCACTCAAACCGGGCAACGCGTGTTTGGCAATGCCAACCCGACCCCAGCGTATGTTGGAAAAATCCATCGCCACCGTTGAGTCACAAAAAACGGATGAAGAGATAACCCATCGCCGCGAAGGAAACGACGCGCGAAAGCAAAACGACACAAGCGACGAGACACCCGCCCACGCCAACGGAAAAAAATTAATCCCAAGACGACGAGGCCAAGCGATGACGCCTCCGACGATCCACTCGCCGCCGTCGATGCGGCCGCCTGGGTACCCCGGCAATTGTTTGATCCTTGCCAAATAACGTCCGTCCTTCGTCGATCGATTTCATCACCACGAAACAATTCACCACCGCGGGCCCGGGCGAAGAGGACGTCGGCTGAAAATAACGAGGGATCCGGTCAATACTGGATTTTGGCGAGTTCCCGACGGTCGCCTCATCAATGGGTCGTTTTCGTCGTCGTTCTCCGTCGGGCAGCCTCGAACGGACGCCTTCCCCTTCGTGCTCCCGCGTCGGTGATTGGCACGGATGCGACGACGGATTCACCTTGATATCGCCGGAAAACACGTCTTCCCCATACCGAGTTGCCACGACGATGAGACGAGCTATTCTTGCGGCGATTCATAACGCCCCCGGCCCATGAACGTTTCGCTGATGTTCGCTCTCTTTTTCTCATCCGGCGCCGCCTCGTTTCGCGACGAAATGCAGCGAGAGGTTTTCCCGCTTTTGAACTTCGAGGTCTCGATGATCTCGGCTCCCCCTACCCCGGTGCGCTCGACACTCGCAGGACGCTGAAGAGCGATCTTCAAAAAATCGAAGAGGCGATCCGCTCAACCGATGGGGAGATTAAGAAGTCCACCTCAATTGCGATGGAAGGGGCACCGGTTTACGTCTCGCTGAATTGAACAGTGACATCCAAAGACGTATCAAAAAGTCATGGCGGAAATCGATCGAGTGAGTCAGCCGTATCCCAAGCTTTCCCTGATCTCGCCGAAACCCGCAAGCATTGAACAGACATCACGTTTCGCGATACCGCGATCGCGTCGGCGTCGATCTAGGGTCCCGACGACTCGATCCTGCGGTCTCGCAGCGAAGTTGCGCTCCGCGGACGTGAACGAAACGGGTGCGATCGCGGCAGGGATGCTGCTCTTGATTCCTTAGCGCATTCTTCGGTTGCCGCAATTGACATGCGGTACGCGTGGATTTATCAAAATCTCGATGGGCGAGATCCATCCGAAGGCAACCGCTACGTTCCTTATGGACTTACCGCTTTGATCAAGTCCGCCGAGCGAATCACGCTCGCAAAAAACGTCGCGAACTGCCCGGCGGGGACCAATTGGACAATTCGCCAAGGGCCGAAGAAGATCCTTCTTTTGCGAGCCAAAAACAAAGGACGCGTCGTTTCTCGGAAATCGCAAAAGGGCATCCCCTTGATCACGCAACCCCGGTGGCGTGCGTCCTGACGTCGGTGATCTCTGGTTGTCGTCGTTGACGAGTTCGCAAGACGTCACCGCCGTCGGAAAATCAACCGGCGAACCGGCGCTTGGTCGGTCAACGCTTGCAACCGTACCAAGAGCGAGGATTTACTCGCCCTTGTCGACGACGTCCGCGCCTACGCCGAGCAAGTCAAATTGCGCGCCGGTGGTATCGAGTTGATATGTGGGGCGACAGCCAGACGTCGACTGTTCGTGACACGGATGGCGTGGTGCTCCCACAAACGGTGCCCAAGGGTTGGCGCTCGTTGTTCCTCCGTGCGGCGTTTTTGCTCTTGGAACCGCGGCTTCGGCGTCTCTTGGGATCCGCACTGGGAGATCCCAATTTCGATCATTGGGGCGTGTGCCGCGCCGTCTCCTACGGGCGACAAAACGCTCAAACATGCTTGTCGCTGGTTTTCGTTCCTCATCGCCCTCGGATCGTTGAGTCGATTGATGCCATCGTCATCGGCCTGGACATTTACGCTTTCATCCGGCAAATGGGCAAGACGTTGGATGAGACGCGTCTCGTTTTTCGACCGGGGCCAGCCGAGTGCTACCCAGTGTCACGCATCGATCACGACGACGGTAATCGCGTTCGCACCGATTTCTTGGGCTCCGGAGTGATGGGTAAATTTCATGGCCGTGATCCGTTGCCGTCATTCGCGATTGTTGATTCATCTCGTTTTTGGAGAGGCACCGTTCAGGTTGCCCTGTCACTCTTGGCGCATTCCACTCGGGGTTTGCTTCCGTTTTGCTCGATCGTCCACCTACCCGCTGCGACCGTTTCGTCATATTTGCTGCTGGCGTGGATCAAATTGCTCACGCGAGGTCACGGATGAATGGTTTGCCAAACAATTTATGTTCCCGGTGTTGCCACTTTCTGTTTACCGCATCCGGTTTCCTACCATCTCGCCGGTCGCCCGTCGCCCGATGCTCATCGGCACGCGGTCGGAAGGCGTGCTGGGATTGTGAAGAGTAGGTGTTCGTGTTTCCCGAAAACAGACAACAATTACTTGCAGGCCACCGTCGTCTTCTCCGCAACGGGCACGACCGCCGAGCCGACCGACATTGGCCACGCGAAAAATGAAGAAGCACTCGCCAAAGTCAGCGTGAAATCGTGCGAACGGGCCGCCGAAGAAGGGCTCGATCCGATCCCGAGATTTATCCGCTGCCTCAAGGCATACTATGCGGTCCGGTGCGTATTGTGACTCCTACCCGCGACGGTCTGGTGCGATCGCGCAGCACGCTCAAGTCCGATTGCGGCCAGAACCAGCAACAGCAAGGCGGCAGCAACGCCGGAAATTTTCGCCCGAACTGCACGACCCACTAACATCCGCGCATCCCACCAGCGATGAGCTAATCAACCGCTGGCGAAAAGACGGTCGGCGAAATCACCGGCGTGGAAAAGCTCACCTTCGGCAGCGTCGAACCGGCCCGGCGGCCAACCGATCGATTGTGACTGCTGGCCTTCGAGTGAGCATAATCGGGATACGATACTAGCTCGCGGCGAACCGAAACGATGAAAGATCGCGTTCGAAAAAGTTCGCCGGCGTCTATGACATCTCCGACGACAGCACGCCGGCAAATGGAATTCCAGTTCAATAAGTCAAGGACAGCGCACTGTCGACGGTGTCACCGCACCGATCTCGGGACAAACCGTTGCGCAACACGTACTTACGGCGCGCCGAAGTCATGCGTCATGCAACGCCGGGCGACTACGGAAGCAAATTGATGGTGAGGATCCGAAAGACGAAACGCACTCGCTCGTGAACTTCCGCGGATTCGCGTCACCGACTCGCACCGCACCTCCCGCCCGATCGAAAGAACTCGCCCAAAATCGATTTGCAAACGTGGGTTCTCTCGGAATACTCTAACCGCGTCGACTCCAAAACAACGCAGTATTCACGACTCTCGGCCGATCTCGATTTGAAAACCCAGACCGCCAACGCCGACCGTGATCATCGGCGAGTTTGAAATCAGATTACCTACCGAGCTCTCCGATGGTACCCCATACTGTCATCGACGCTTGGAAGGCCAGGCAAGAAACAAAAGCCGCTGAATCCGTCGCGCAGTCTGAAGGTGTCGGCTTCCTCGTCGCCATTCGTCTGCATTGTGTCGTGCTGCTCGTGTTGCAGTTCGCAAGCTAATGTCCAACCGCTGCTGATTTTGGCGATCATCCCTTCGGCATGATCGAGCGGTGTGGGGTGACGCGTTGCTAGGGGTTACCACTGGACGTTGTTTCAGCATGGTTTCGGCTTGGCTCCTCGCCGGCGTCCTGCGTCAACGACTCGATCGTGTTGATCGATTCATTCAACTCCTGCGTCCGCGTCGGTGGAACCCACCATACTGAACCGCCCTCTTGCAACAGGCGAACGTCGTTTTTCGCGCCCGCCCGATCATGCTGGAACCAGCATCCACCGATCGCGGGTCTCGCCACCGCTGCTAAACGAGAAATCGTTCCCAGGCTCAAACTCTTGCATCCCCATGGCATCGCAGTATCGACGTGTGTGTGACATACTAGCGCTACTCTCGTGTGCTTATTCCTATGAGATCCAGTGCTGTCTAATTGTCTGTATATATATAGTCGCCCTCACCCTCCATATCGAGCCTCGTCGAATTCATGGAGTAAAGTCTGCAGTAAGCACCTCGACGAAAAAGGTTCGGCATAACCTCACGTTATCGCTTCTCGGGAGACTTCCGGTAAAATTTCAGCGTCTCAGAAGACACTGCTACGTGGTTCACTGAAATCTGGTGACGATGTGCTTATCCGATAATGGATCGACTCCCGCGCTTTTAACCGACTCCCATCCGTGGACGCCGCGCCTGCTGGGCCTTCACTCCCGGAATCTTCAACAAACCATGTCATCCACGCGATTCTGCGATGGCAAAAAAACTCTCTTGCAAAATGCCTGGCGGTTCTGTGTCTGCCTCGAATAGTTGGCTTCGGTGATACTTCTTTGGGTGGATTGGATAACCGGATTGTGGCTTGAGTGACTTTAACCCTCGTCCTCGTTCGTCGCCGTATCCTAATTCGTGTTCGTTGAATCGCTTGGCGGATGCTTGCAACGGCACTCAACACCACTGCGACATGGGCGTTGACCTCGCCCGAGATAATGGCAAAATTCATGGATTGCACCGGAAGTAAGCCACGGTAATCCGGAACGCGATCCGCCCGAAGGACGCTATACAGGAAACGCTCATTGCGAAACCCTCGTTTCACATCCGTGAGTACTCTGCTTGTTGACGACCGCGACGTCGCATTCACGATTGCTTACCCAAACTCGCGCTGTGTGGCGTATTCGCGAATACCGAATCACCACTCTGGTATCTTGCCATTCCCGCTCGCCCACACCCACTACGCACTCGATGCGTTGAGATCTTACGTGTGCTTCACTGATACGAAAACAACGGTTCCAAACCCGAACGGGTGAATATGGTGACGCGAGGACACCCCACGAGAACGGAATGACGCGAATCGAATTCGCATCGAAAACGATTCCGGACGAATTGGTTACGCGCTGGCGCGATGCCAACAACGTGCACGGCCAGTCGTTTTGCCAGTGGAGGCATCTGGCCACTTTCGTTTCCCGCTCGGGATCGGTTTTTCGAAATCAATAGCCGAATGGCCTGCAGCTACTCCGCTCTGATTCTTCGGCATTTCTACTTTGCTTCTTTGTGGGGTGCGACCGTTTATTGCTCGGGTCGGTTGATTCGCGCGTTTGGTCGCGGCGTGAGCATCTGCCTCGTGATCGAACTGGTTTGATGACTTCTGACGCTGACATGGAATCGAGGTCCTCACTGGCCAAAGTTTGCGAATTGCAACTTGCGTATTCCCGAAGGCTTGCGCTGCACGTGGACCGAGGCCCTCGGGTAGACTGACCGGCATGAGTTATGAAACTCACGTTCGTCGGGCAGCCGACAAGGGGATGGCGGTTGTTTTTTCACTGCGCGATTTCGATGTGTCTAGCACTTTAACTTTCGCAATGTTATCTCCGCCCGCAACGCTCCTCTCGTTTACCCGATGGTCCAGTGCGTATCCCGGACTGAAATCTTATGACCGCACCCTCTTCAACGGTTGTCTTCAAGTTGACGATGAATCCCTCCACGGCCGGACTGAGGCGGCGCACTGGCATCTCCTTCGGCACTCTCGGATCGGCGGTCGCATTTCGCGTCTTGGTTCCGTTAATCGCGATCTCTCGCCTTGTTGCAGTCGCCACTGACCGCGGCTGCGTGTCTCATACAGGCAATCGCATCATCTGGTCAAAACGCCTGCAACAACAAATTGACGAGTCTCGCGTTCAACGGCACCCGACCGGTTCAGTCCATACCGTAGTGTTCGACTTCGGCCCAGTAGTCAATCGAAGGCGTCTTTTCCTCGTGGAAGTCGGGGTGGGGTGCGTGGGCATTCATGCACTTTTCACGGGCTCTCTCGAGCGGTACACCGCATCGCCTTCACGAGTTGGGAGGTGCGTTGGTTTCTTCGGTGACGTCAAATGGTGCCGTGCTCGGGCCGCCGTGTCGGGTGGCGACCGGCCGGGCAGTTTTCGCAAGCGTTTGTCCGGCAAAGTGTTCAGTGCTGTTTAGGTCGAGGTAACCTGAAATATATAGGATAGTAGTTCTGGCGGGGTTCCAACCGGTCACGTGAACGAGATGCATTCGGAAGTCGAAGTGGCGTGGGACGTTCGCCGCGTTCGCCGGATTGTGGACAAGGACTCTCGGTTGGCGTGGAAGTGCATTGAGTTTTTCCCAGATGCCCCGTAGGCCGTTCGCCTCTGAACATTCGGCCGCAGGCTTGGGCGCCGAAAAACTTACCGCGGGGGGTTGGGGAATCGGTTTGAGACCCGAGGTGTTTTCGAGTCCGAGCGGTCGCGAGTTGGATCTGATAGTCGGAATCAATCGAACGCATTTCAGTGGAAGCGTTCCACCGAAGGAATCGTCGAAAAGCGCCACACGGCGTACTTCCATGTTCGGTGTTGAGCTTGTCGAGTGTTGAGCTTTGTCGGTGTTGGGAGCTTGTCGGTTTTTCGCGCCATTATTTCACTGCTCACGTTTTGTAGAGGCCGACCAAACGACATACATGCTTTGTCTCCGGTCAGATCATTTTGGATTTGGAATCTTTGACGATTCGGGTGATAGGTTGGCTCGCCGTAGCCACCTTCGCGACGACGACGAGGTCGAAACGTGGCACTTGCCTGGGCCAGTTGGTTGTGTGCTTCTGTGCCGTAATAGTCAGGGACGGTTTAGTCGGTGATTTCGGCCTGGATTGCTTCCATCACGTTCTTGGGGCCCGAATTGGCGCGATCGCCCAGCATATGTCTCGTTTGAGCCGGGCTTCGAGCGATTCGGATCGAAGATGCTGGTGACGGCGATTTTACGAGTGCGGATAGGTCGGCATCAGCGACGGATCGAGCAGCACGGACATTGGCGAGGGCATAGGACGGCGTTCCTCTGGTTTTCTCAGCGCGCTTCCGGATCAAATCGACCACGGCCGAGTTCGGAACGTCATCGGGGCCTCGAAACCGACGGCGAACGTAACCCATCTTGCGAAGGGCTTCGAGCGACCGTCCGTCACAGCCAGGTGGAATATTGGCTATTTCGCTTGGCTGCCGTAGCGACGGATCAGGTTCCCGGATCGACGGGCAGCAGCTCCCAAAGCCTCGTCTTTGAGTCTTCGGCGAAACGACATGCGACGAGCCGACGGCCGCCTTTTGTGTTTTCCAGCCCCTGCATCCACGAACGGTTCGATGTAGCCGTGTTGTTGTCCGGTGACGAAGTATCGTGAGATCGGGTGGGCCTAGTTTCTTGTAATCGACCGACTTCCAAACGCGGTTGCGATATTGGCGGTCGGGAACGGCCGGTGGCGACGACCGCCTGACGAGAGTTCAGAATCATTTCCGTGCGTTGTCGTCGGAACAGTCGATTCACCGTTTTTCCTGCGTTTGGAGACGAGCGGCGTCTTTCGGTGAGGCGGCGATTTGCGGAGGGCGAGTCGTTCGGCAGCGGGTGTTGGTCTTGGTGCGGGTTTTGCTCGTTGCGGGCTGCCCGATACCGCGGCAATCACGGGTGAGGCGGTTGATCGGCGATTCAGGACGGCTGTGCGAAAAACGGCGATTCACGTCGGCTCGGTGAGCGGGAAAGTGACCGGTGGTTGCGAGCTGATTTTGAACTTTTTCGGGGCATACCGAAAGGGTCGGCAGACCTCAGCGAAGCCCTCTCAGAGGATTCCGGCACGGTGTGGACGACTTCCGCCTTTCGCCAATCCGATGCCGAGGGCCGACGCCGGCGGTCCCTCGTCCGCCGTCAACTTCCGAGGGGCGAATTCTCCGTTCGAAACTTGCTCAGTTGCGACGGTTTTTTGTTCCGATTCGGTGTTGTCGGCGGGTCCGCTCTCGAGTTCGTCAATCGATTCTTCGAGCGATTTTTTTGTCATCGTCGCCCCGGTGGCCACGAGTGTGGTCCCGGAGCGGTGGTTTCGTTCGCGGAATGGTCGCCGGCGGCGGTCTCCGCCAGAGCAGTTGGTGCCCCGATTCGATGGTCCCGATAGGCGTTTCGCCGAATCAGATCTCGCAGAGTACGGATTCGCTCGTACGAAACGAATTTTCTCGCGATGAGGGGTGTTTTTGCGAGGCAAGCGCAAGTCTTCATCGGCGCATTTCGGGCGGGAGATTGCACGGACCAAGCGATGACCGCCCTTCCAATTCCGATCCGATTCGGACGTTCGCACCCGGCAAGCAGAGTTAACAGGGCAAAGCGGTCAAGGCCACGTTACACGCAATTTCATTACCCTCTGGGCAAATAAGTGCTCGGGCCGCTCGAGCCGTTCTGAAAAGACGAGGGACGCGCCGCACGCATGACTGGGTTTGGCCGAATGAATCAGGGCTCGCGAGTCATAAAGGGGTCGGCAGGGAGTTGAGACGAACTGGGCTCGTTCAGGGACAACTGCGGATACGCACAGTCTAACGCGCCGGGATCGGCCAAATTTCCCTGAGTTAGCAATTTCAGAGCAGGACTTTCGGCGTTGTCCTGATTCAACTCGTGGACAAAACCCGTAATCGCTCTTACCCATTCCTAATCGGTCCCGCGTTTTCAGTCCAGGCTTGAGGTATTTCAACTCGAGAGTTATAGAGAGCCAATCGCTTCCCCCTTTCCGACCGGTTCACCGAGGGTGGCTCGACCATACTCCCGACTGGTTTCGATTTTTCCCCCGATCGACAACTGAGCTGCCGGGCTCGTCTCTTCGCCCTTTGAGCATGACAAAGTCTTTGCGGTTCATGAAAATCATTCTCGGTCTTAACATTCCCAAATTATAGATGTACCCCCCACACGACAACTCCGGTGAGATATTTTTTGTTGGCATCAAGCTCAAACGCACCAACGATGCGTTCCGTGACGGCAACGGAGACGGTGCCTGCGTTCGTTGGGCGTTCTTCCGCAGCATTTTCTTCGGCATGGCGGCGGGGGTCGGTCTGCGTGGTTTCTTGATCGGTCGGATCTCTTGTTTGCTCGTCGCGCTCCTCGGCACACAGCGGCGAGTCATCAGTTTTGGTTGCTGATGGGGCCTGGTTTGAGCCGCCGGTTGATTCGATCGCCTGACGACTGGCGAAACGCTTGTTTCGCGGCTTCGGTGTGAAAATCCCATCCTCCGGGGTGGGTTACACAAGGTTGGTGACCTTGAACGCGGCCAGCTCGTGAGTGTCTCATCACTATAAAGGTGGGCTCGCCGGCTCGGACCGAATAGTCGATAGGTAACTGAACACCTTGACTTCGTTTCGATTGTCCCGTCGCCCGCCGCGATCTCGCGGAAGGTGATTCTTCGGGGACCAATTGGAGCTCTCGTACGACTTGGTCCTTTGATTCAAACCGGGTATTCGCGAACTTTCGAAGGGGTCATTGGTCACGTTTACAATTCGGCGGCATGGTCCCGATACGATTTTGTTCACTGCTTGACGCGTCCACTCATTTGACTTTTGCGGTTTGCTCGACCCGCGTTCGAGCGATTCATTGCCGAGTTCCCCGACGGTAACATTTGCAGGTCGACGGCTCCGCATCTTCAGGGGTCAACTTTTCTTCGGCCGGACATTTTTGATCACGAAAATGTGCTTCACCGTCTCTCCTCCAGGAGCCATGACCCGAATCGTGCTCGATTTCCGTCAGGCCATATTCGACTTTGGGGCGAATTTGTCGGGATCCAGTTTTTTTGCAAAGACGCCATCGCGTTTATCTGGCCGTCGATTTTCCCCCCGATATAGGTCATCGTTTTCCGAACGCGGCCTCGTAGTTTCCGTAAAACGTTCGTTGGTTGACCTGGTGAATCCCGAGAGTGATTCCCGATGGCGGCGAAAAAGGAGGACAAGCGACGCAGGGTTTTCATAACAGAACGATTCGAACGAATTTTCGGGCGTGAAAAAACGAATGACCAATCAGAAAAAAGGGACGCTGGGTTAACGCAATCACCCGGCTCTATGTTGGTCTCGTGAGACATTTCCACTGGGACTCGGTGTTGCGGTGATTTTTGGTACGTCGGGGATATCACCGGGCCATGATGGTATCAGCACCATTTTTGCGGATTCGAAAGACGTAGCGCGACCTGATCGCGCACGAGCCCGTCAGGTAGCGAAGGCGGCCTCAGCTATCGGCGAGTGGACGCCGACCATCACCCTTCGGCGTCCGCAATTGCACGTGCTGACGTCACGGCCCCGGCAGCGAGATCCGCAAACAAAGCCTCCATGACTGGTCGGTGGCGCCCATTCGGCCTCCCAGGATTTCAGGAAGCGGTTCGTGCTTCAAACATTAAAATCGTGTGGGAGGTAGATCGATCTCTGGTGTCGTCATCGCAAATTCCGATCCAAACGTCCCTTAAAGCAAGTGGTCGCTTTTTTTAAATTTTTTAGGGGGAGGGGTTCGGCCAAGTTCAACGTCGATTCAAGCTTGATTCCCAACACCCGGTATCCATCTTCGCGATCAATCGAAAACAAAATCAGGGACCGCTGCTCGAATGCGCGTTTGCGAATCGCCGGCCGGAACTTTTGTCGGCCAGCAGCAAGCTCTGTCCTCGTCCGCTTTCAGCTCAGCCCGCCAATTTGTGGATGAACTTTGCAGACTGGGTAATCGCCGAAGTGCAGTTTGCTTATCGACCTGCATGTACGCAAAACGCTTGACGCCATCCGTGACGCCCAGTTCCGATTTGCGTTCGCAAAACTGCCTTTGTCTTGACCCGATCGCCAAAACCTTACGGATCGGAGATTGAGATTCTGGCCTGGTCTGCGTTACTCGCGAATGCCATTGCTTGGCTGTCCCCGAAATGGATTCTGAAAAGATCGTTCTCGCTTTGTGTCAATTATATCTGGCCGCAGCCGGGCAAGACCATTGGCCAGTTGTCGCCTGGTTTAGAGCCGATTGCGACTGGCCTTTACGTATCAATCCCACATGAAGCAAACACCAGCGGCGTGCAAGGTGAACCATCCGCAGGAGCTGAGCTCGTTTCTTGTCATTTACGATCCGGCGGCACAAAAATTTTGGAAACCGCAGAATCAATAAAAAAAATGGCTCATTTCAGTTCAACGTCATTCTGCCAGCCATCACTCTGATTGTCGGCGCCAATCCCGGGCGGAATCAAAAGCGGGGCGTCAGGAGGATGGCGTTCGCGGGCGGGGCACACGTATTCGTGGCAATAGCGCCGCAGCCCGTGCGCAGACGTGTCTTCCACGAACCGATATGCGGGTCTGCCTTCCTGAGCGTGATCGTGCC
>Ga0163217_1100350_pt1 | contig 16029 bp, 18 predicted proteins | sample SynspAceP_FD_185933 | JGI IMG/M metagenome (GOLD analysis project Ga0163217, IMG submission 185933) | Saline lake microbial communities from Ace Lake in Antarctica - Synechococcus sp. Ace-P (PacBio error correction) | ecosystem: Environmental > Aquatic > Non-marine Saline and Alkaline > Saline ... | reverse complement strand
CGCCCAACACCACGGCGGCCTGAATCACAATCAACAAAAATACGGGCTACCTATCGCTAGTGTGCCAAGCCGCTTATCGGTTTGTGCCCGCTCCAGCAGCGCGAACACCATGGCGACAAGCGGGTTTCCTGCCAATCGCCGCTGACGCGATGCGCAGCGCCCTCGACATTCAGCGTGCGCAGTGACGTGTTCGCCAGGCGCTTGGTAGCGGCACGGTATTCCCGACAGCGACGATTCTCGATCTGCTTATACCACTGATGATCTCGCCATCCCGGAATGCTTTCGCCGGCTTGTATGCCAGCAGTCGTCTGGCGTACTTCATCAAGCATGATGCGCCTCGGGTTGGCTTCAGCGTTCAGCGCATGGGCACTGGCGGCACATGTTGACCAGCTTGGCGCTACTTTCACGTGCGTGCCCGCGCACGCGTCATGGTACGGCCGGCGAGCAAAGAAGAACGCAAACATGGTCACGAATCGAAAAAGATCTCGCCGTGTGTGCGTTCCACTGTGCCCAGATACCGGCCAGAATAGGCACCGCCAATCGCCAGCGAGACGGATACGTCCATACTCAAAGCGCGGTTGTTAAGATCACGCCAGGCGCCCTGAAGAAGGGCGCACAGCTATACAGCCCACCACCGCGTGGTCATGGCCAGGCTCACCCAGCGCAGAATGATCGCCAATCGCCGTCAGATCCTGATTTAACTCTTCATACGAAGGCCATTGGCATAATGACCTGCCATGAACATCATGCCCGCCAGCCCAGCCGCGCAAATAGCCGCGGTTCTCGGCGGCAATCTGCTCCTGGCCTTGTCGGCCTCGAAGGGGTGGGCACGTACCGATGCGTTTTATTTCTGCCAAGCAGACTGAAAGGTGTCTTGCCCGGGTCCCATCGTCAGCGTCAGGGACGGGTGGTTGCCCAGTTTAGGTCGCCTGGCTACACCCTGCCACCTGTATCAGGCCCTTTCTATTTCAGCCAACCGCATGGCTGCACAGTACTGATACTTCGATTCAACAACTCGAATCTCCTGCTGATCGCCCTCGCCTGTGGACATTAACGCCTGTGACATCGCCACGTTCAAGCAGTTCAGTTCATCTCTGGATGCACCGCGCAAAGCCTCAGGTTCGGTTGGTCGCATTATTCATGCGATGCCGTGTAATAACTCTCAAGGCCCGCCCGCGACAATCGCTCGGCAAACGGCTTGCAGCCAGGCAACACATACTCTGACCGCCAGAATCAGCTGTCCAGAGGAGACGGGTTACCGCCTCGCCGCAGTGATAGCTACGGAGCTGGTTCCATACTTACTTGGCGTTGGACGTAGGTGCCGGCGCTGAGGTGATTTCGTCCGTCAGCGCCAAGCGGTATCGCCGGTTTGACGGGCTCCTCAGGTTCCACTTAATGGCGTCCTCATGGGCTCGGAACTGCCAGCGTACTGATTGCCACTATACGCTGAGCCAGCACGGTGCGAGGTCACGCTCGCGTGGGAAGGGGAGATCAGTTCCAGTGCAGACGTTCGGCCCAATGCTCCAACGCCCATCATGATGCTCAGATCTCACCTAGTCATTCGTCCACAGTGAACTCCGAAGAAGCGCAACTGCCTGCCATCTGATCGCGGCCCAGTCATGTTGATCGCTCGCCCTCAGTGTAAAGTTATCGCGCGACCATCTGTCCTGGTTGGCGAAGGCGATAAACAGCAGCCCAGACCGATGACCACGGCGAAGCACCGAATCCGACACTATGAACCAGGCCAGAACGCTGTACCACGGTTGAATAATCTTCTCGTGCTGCGAATCGGCATTCGTACTGACTGTGGGCCCTAAGCGACTCTCGGACAGGGTAGTGACCTGAGCGTTCGTCTCAGCGGACCCGAAATTAACTGCATTTGGGCTTCCAGAAGCGGACCAGCTGCAACATTGACCGGCAACTGCAAGTTGCCCTTGGTTCGACCGTCAAGCGGTTATCCGGCAAATCATTTTCAGCCTCCGAGCCCCTCGATCGTGAGATCAAAAGTGCGCTCCTGCTGCGCCCTTGTTGAAAACCGAATGATGTAGACATTCTCGATATCTCCACCGCGCGCCTCGCGAACAGCACGTTGCGTGTCCGCGCCCACATCAGCGATACCTCGGAGAGGGCTGGACGGTCAATGATTAAACAACCTATCATGATCGCCAAAGCGGCGCGTAGCCGAGCAGACGCGGGCGATGAACTTGCGTCTTTTCCCCCGGCGAGATTGTGCCGTGGGTAGCTGAATTAAGCCCGCGGTTAGTTCATCTTGCCATGACCTATCGCAGGCTCGATACAGGCTGCCGCATGGATCCATTCTATTACTGCAGCCGATCACGGATATCTATGCCCGTTGCGGCAGACCTGACGCAGATATTTGCAGTCCAGCATATCACCCATGACGACTGCCATCGGTTCAAACCCCTTTCTTGCCGGCCCGTTGCTCGCCGCACCGGTCATAGGCAACATGAGCGATCCTTGTCGAACATCACACTCTGAAAGCGCCCATAGGGGCACATATAGAAACACACCTGCTCGCTGTAGCCAACGGCGTTATTTATAGGTGCCATGTTGCGAAAAAAGAACACCCAGAACAGCGCCCAGCGCTGATTGAAAGTCTGAAGGTTCTGGACCAGCTCGCGAATCGGGTGTGAAATAGCCACGAAGTTAATGCGGTGACCACTGACACGCTGAACCAGATGCTTTGCTTTGGCGTACGCCGTCCCCAGCTTGTTAGCATTCATTGCTGTTTATCGAGCTTGATTGCGGCATTGCCGCCTAACTTCAGTTACCTTTCTGCCCCCATTAAAATCCACGTCAGCCGTCTGTTCGGGCAGCTGTAACCGCACCAATCGCCCGGCAAACACGTGAAAAAAACAGGCCTGAACACAGATGCATCAGTAAGAACGACGAGCAGAAAAAATCTTCGCTGAGGTCGAGCACAAGATATGGAACTGGCAGCCAGTAGATCAACAGCACTGCCTGGCGGCCACCCCAGTCCAGCCCAAAGCATCCGAAATAGAGCGCGAAACAGCAGGCCCACGCCAATCACGCACGTTGCGAAACAATTCCATTTACGCCGGTATGATCTTGTCTCGCTGGCGTACAGATCATAGGTCTGAACCTGACCCGGCGTGTTTGTTGCTTGTAACTTTGACGGGAATCTTTCACTCATTATGAGTGATTGGGCCATGGTGGAGTGCGAGAGGTGCCGGCGGTCGCCGGCCGTGCTGGTACGCTAACCACTCAGAAATAGGGCTATTACTGCACGCCATTCGACTTGCGTCGCGGCGGGTGTGATCAGTCTTGTTCGGCGCAAGCGTTCACGCTGGAAAGGCCTAAATTAGCAGTCAGCACGTGAGTTTGTCTTCACCCATGTGCGCCTGGGAGGCATATTGCCGTTGCGGCCATAACGCCAGTGTCTGTTTTACCTGCAACATGTTGCTCGACCATACAGCCAGTGTCATTAGTCATGTCAGGCGCACCCAAGCGGACTTGCCTTGCCCTAGACCGTGACAGGACCACGCAATTGTCTTGAACACCTGCTACCGGCAGCCAGACCACACCTTCTGTATCCGCAGCCAGACTGCGTACGCTAGCCAGCCGTGTGCGTACACCCCCTCGCCAATAACCGCAAACCAGGCCGCATTGCTGCCTTGCGCGGCCTTATTCAAGGTGCTGTGCGAGAATCTGGTTCAGGCTCGCCGCCCCAAATCCATCATCATCGTTTCAGTGGAGCCCAAAGCGCCGCCGCATCGAGCCGTGCAGACAGAGCAGTTCACCGCAAACAGGCGCTGGCCAATCCGAGGGCTTCGTTCTTCTGCCACTTCCTCTACCGGGAAGTCAGCGAACTTGCGAAACGGTCGAAGCGCTCTTCTGCGTCAGCGACTTCTCCTTCATACGCCCCCTACCTGAGTCCAACCCAGGATGCCGAGCATTGACCATTGCCGGGGAGAGCACCAGGATTAAACGCGTCTGAACACATAGTGGCGATATAAACAGATGACATCAGCGCGCAGGGGTTGTCGTATTCTTATACCTATAAAGGATTGTTGGCCTACTTTTTCTCGGTTTCTCCGAAGCTACCTTGCGGTACGAATACAACAGAATATCAGGCCAAGGTGATCAGTCAGGACAATGATGTACCCGCTCCAAAATTACTCATGCTTGTTACTCTAGCATCTTGCTGCCTCACGGCGAGCTTTTTCATCTTCAACTTATCGCCGAAGGGCAGTTGCGTCCGCCTTCTCAAATCTTTTTCTTGTAGAGCTGAGCCCATACGGTGATACGATGAATGCCAGCATCGCCAGATGTCGCAATGCTCGGAGAGTATTGTATCCATGTTCAGTTACCCGTTCAGAAAGAACGGTCCCAAGTGCTGCAGTAGGCAATCAGGCGTCGATTTCCGCGACTCCTTGACTCTGCCTCACAGTGCAATGTCTTGTCGCTGTAGGCACGCCAGGCGACGCAGCCCGGTCATCTTCCCAGTGTGCTGCGTCAGCTCGTTTTCCTGCAGCCAGGGGTTAACGGCACTTTTCGATTCAGGAACCACTCACCGAGGTGATCAAGTGCGCGCGGTGCCCAGTCATCGGAGTTTAAGCGCTGCGCCCACACGAGCCAGGTCCGGCCCGGTGCGCGGAGCCCCCACAGGAAATGGTGTCATACGCTCTCACCGGCAACCTAGTAATGGCCATAACTGCTCTGTTTCGGAACGGAACGGGACGCACCACTGCGGTGCAACCGACGCAGCCTTCAGCGAATGTAGATGTCACGTCCTCCACTCCAGAGCGGTGTAGGGGCGCAGCCTTCGATTGGCTCGGTGTTCCGGAAAACAGCGGACATCTGTTAGCCGCCGAAAAACTGATCGCAATCACGATCAGCACCACCAACAGCCCAGTTCTTTCTTACAATTTCAGTCGTTTCATTAGTGGCGACTCCTGGGCCATTGAGCGGCAGCTTGAGCTTCAGCGCGACTGAAGCACGAAATGTCGCCAGACGGTGTAGCCCATCAGGAGCATACCGATGAGGAGAACAGCCGCCATCATGCGGACTATTAAAGCCCGGGTGCTGCTTCCAGCCTGTCACGAAGGAGTTAGGTCAGGGTCCGTCGACTCACTGCGCGCACATCAAACCCCTGGGTGATGCCGTTGACCCACAGGATACGTGTACAGCACCAGTGCCCACACTGGCGAGCCAGAAGTTGCACTTGATCAGACGGCATGCGCTACATCTCTCCGCGCCAAACTCTGGGATCAGTGATACAGCGAACCAATGGAGATTCATTGGCAACCCAGCCCGCGCACCGGCTGCCTACGTGACCAATGGTCCAGTCCGTGTAGTGGGACAGCGCATTCACTGTTTCTTGATGGCCATCATCGGCTTCAAAGGTGGACATGCCGCTGAACGCCAGTTGCCACGACCAGAAACGCCAGAATCGGATCTGTGCGCAGTTTGTCCATGCTCCGGAGAGGCTCATCATTCCGTTGATCATGCCCCGCCCACAGAGCGGCGCCAGCAGAATCAGTGACATCACCATGCCGAGGGGACTGGGTCCCATCAGCATGCGGTGTAATGCAGAGTGTGAGTGCCGGCCAGATATAGATGGAGATCAAGGCCCAGAAGTCCACGTCGACAAGCGGTAGGAGTAGATCGGGCGGTGGCCTGCTTGGTACGAAGAATACATCATTGCCCAGGAAGCCGGCACGGCAGTCAGGAAAACCCACGGCGTTGGACCCTACCACCACTGATCATCGCCGTCGCCCCGGATACATCGAGTACGACTTGAAGCGGACACCGCATGGCCAGCCTTTAACGATATGCACGATAGCTACGGTGATGATGAAGGCACGAAGAACCAGTTTGCCAAGTAGATGTGTTCATCTGCGTCATTGATGGCCCAAAAGAACACCAACGCCATAGCTGATCAACCACGGCGACCAGGATGTCGACGGCCATCCACTCGGGCGTATTCCTTGCGGACGCAGACCCAGTGCAGGGTGATGACGGCAGCCACAATCACTGCTTGCTAACCCCAGAACACGAAAAACGCCAGCTTGTCAAAAAACAGCCTTGCTGAACGTACCGCTTGTACCACATTAGAGCGATGTGCCCATCAAGGCACAACACCAAAGGCAAAGATCACGCATTGTGTGCAATGGCGCAGGCGTCCAAAGCTGTCCATCGTAGATCAAATTGAGGCGGGCCAGACTTAAGCTGGGCTGCCAGAAGACACAAGCTCATGGCCTACGATACCCCAGATCACCGTCATAACGGCGAACTGACGACCACTTGTGTTATAAGCTTTCGAAGTGTAGCTGTGCTCATCGAGTTCCACGGAAGCAATAGTTTAAGGGTTCTAAAACGGCGGCAAGTATGAGGGAAAGCTGCCCTCGTTTGCAATGACACAAGGTCAAAATGTTGCTTTCAGGCCTGCGTTCAAGGTTCTTGGCATATCCTGGAGGCTGTGGCAGCTGTGCCGTAAAAAAAAAACGACGATGCAGCACCGTATCAGCGATTACAAATCGTTGCCTGCGCGCAAGATTGATAAACCGCGCAAGCTATTTTTAGTCGTTGGCCGGCCCCTTCCTCATGGCTATCGTGCGAACATTGTGATCGGCAAGGTGTGAAGCTTAGATACCCCACCCACCGGTGTGAAGCACATTACCCTATTAATCACGTGCCATTCTTGTCGCACGTTGTTGCTGTGCAAGCCGCCATCGCGTTTGCGGACGCTTATCCAGGAGACCCTAAATGCCCACCATGGTTGATCGACGAACCTCAGCAGGCCACCCCTCGCCACCGTGCTCTCGCCCATGGGCGGGGGCGCCAATGGATAGCACTTTATGCAGTTGCTGGCCAGCGAGCTAAGTCGCTCGGACTGAAAGTGGTGCGTTTTGATTTCCGTCATGCACCAGCGGACTGACCGGGCAGGTAACGGCCGCGCTGATCGGATGCCTCGTTTGCTGAATGCTTCCTCTTGCGGATTGCCGATGCTGAAGGCCTGTGTTATTGCTGCAATCGACTGGTGCCAGGGTTCCCAGCATGCTGGCGAAGAAACCGGCGTTCACGGTTCATCTGCTATCGGTTATCCGTTCCATCCGCCCGGGAAACCGGAGAAAACACGTATTGCCCATTTCAAGAATTGGCACGCGTTCTGCGTTACTGCAGTGTACGCCGTGACCCTCTGGGACGCTGACGATGTCGCCAACTACCGCTCTCGCGTTGCGGGCAGTATTACATTGGCTGCCACGTGGATCACGACTTCAAGCGCTTCAAGGCCTCCGGCCGCACGCAGTCGAGATGATCAGGGAGGCTGCCCGAGCTCAGCGTTCGTTTGTCGCCAGCATGTTGTCCCGTCAGTTGATCATGAGCCAGTGATGAGCAACCAGAGCGACAACGGCCGAACATTGATCAATAGCACCGTGGAAGACCAGCAAAATCAGGATAACGCAAAGTGCCACGAATTGACGTCAAAGTAAGCGGCGAAACACCGCCCATGCCGTGAAGATATCGCAGCCGAATGCGGGGTAGCGGACGATCGCCCCTGCAGCGTAAATTACCCCCACATTGCACTGGTCCAGGCCGCGCGCGACAGCCGGCTTTGAATAGCGGGTGAGAATCAGAACACACGATCGTGTCGAACAAACATCAGCCAAATAAAAAAGGACACCGCCGATCAGCGCCAACACCACTTTTGCTGTCGCCGATCGGGTCGATCCACAATGGCCCAAGCAGCGCGGAATCCGGCAAAGGAAATGGTGTAAGTGAAGCCGTGCCTGCACCACCAGAATAAACATCCACAGCCAGTAATCAGCCGGTTCGAAACGCAATATCCCAGAGCTCGCGAACCTCACCGCCGCAGATGATCACTTCCAGAATCAGGGCATAGAGCCACGGCAATGCTCGCCGCCTCGGTGGCTGAAGATCCCGCCGTAAATCCGCCTACCACCACCAGGGGAAGCCAAGTGGCAGAATAGCCTCTTCAAGCGCGCCCGCGCATTAATCCATGGTGCGCGCTCTTCCGGCAATAACCATGCGGATAGAGGGCATACCATCCAACAGGGAAAACATCAGCAGGATCAGAAGGCCTGGCAGTATTGCGGCGAAAAACAGGGCGCCAATCGGGCCCCGGATACGACGCCATAGATAATCATGCCGATGCTAGGCGGAATAAGCAGAGCGAATCGCTGGCATGATTAATCAGCCGCCCCGATTTGCTGAACGATCCGGATAGCCCTTTTCCAGCAGTTTGATACGCATTGGGCCGCCCATCGCGATCGACTTTGCCTGGGTCGAAGCCAGAGACTGCACCCGAACAGCGTGGCAACCTGCCAGCCGGTGGTGATGGCAGCCGCCGCGCAGGCTGCCCGACGAAGGGTTTTTGCCCACCAGATCCAGCAAGCGTGTTGGCGTGTGGCCACGGGGTTCATCAGGTCGCCAGCAAAGATGAACAGCGGCCGCTGCCCAGCGCCCAGCTTTGTACCTCCGCTATCATCTGCCCATGAGCAACCCCACGTTGCTCAATCCTAGCACCAGAAACAGGAACATCAGACTGGCGACCACAGGCACTTCATCGGAAAGCGCATAACAGGCAGGCACGTATCATGTGATATGATCAGCTAGCATGTTTCGCGCTCTCTGCTCATATATCGGGAGCTTTCAGATATCAGCATCAACGTGGCACCTCGTCGTATTTTCTCCTCGCCTGAATAACGTAGACTCCTCGGATAATGAGTGCGCCGGCCCAGCCGTCAACCTATACTCAGGCCCGGCGGGCGAAGCCGATGGGGCCTGCAAGCAGGGAATGAATCCACAGAGAATATTAACGCCGATGTAGTGCGCCCGCGCTTGCATGTTGCTCCCCCACGTAATCCCATGCGTGCCAGCACAATAGAACATCAGCGCGCCGGTTAGCAGGCAAATGGCTGAGGCAAAGTGCCTGCGCGGCCTGCCTTTGACCTGATCATAAAACCGCCGACATCCAGATATGTTTGGCCCGGCGACGCGAGGCGAGCCCGGCGAAGGTCATGACGACCATACTTGATTCTGTTGATAAGCTCAACCTGGCCGTGACGCCGCCTGCCGAACAGTTGCCGGCCCAGCACTGCACCACCAGCAGCCCTCCCTACAAATAGCACGTGCAGCCGAGAATCAGTTTTTTTTCGATCTGCTCGGTAAAACGATCCAGCAAACTGAAAGCGCACTTGATCGAATCCGTTTCAACCCTTGTTGTCGGCCCTTCTGATCCGGGCATGTTGATTGTCCTCTGCAGACAGGCCGAGTGCGACTGTTGTCAAATAGCCGCTTTGAATTTGCTTTATTCAACATAACCCAAGCATTGTTTTTGCATAGAGCGCCTGTGCCTAAGGTTGGAAATGTTTAACCAGACAATGATAAGGAGCGTTCCATGATAATGCTAATGCATGATTGCCGGGCGTTCTTTGCGTGCAGCCTGTACTCGAATAAAGCAAGGACCACAGCCTCTACCGCACCTGAAAAACGCGCTCCGGAAGCAGCATCAGCGGAAGTCACGACCGGGTCTTGGTCTGAAGAGATTAGAACGCATTGTGCAGTATGAATACGGCGAAAATTGCCGAATTGATCAGTAAAAAATCCGACGGCGAGGTCGAGGGAGGCTCTACCCCTATGGCAGTTGGGTGGTCACGGATATCTCACGACGTTCAGATGTGCATCAAAAAACGGTCTTTCGGTCCGATTCTGTCGGCACGGGTGCCTGCAATCGCCAGTTGTAGCCTGAATTTCGTGCTGACGGATGACGAAAAAGCTGAACGCCCGAGATCCTCAAACGATCCTTGCCTTCCGCCAAGCTGAAGACTCGTTGAAGCCTTCGTTGAACGCAATCTCAGCCCTTGCTATCGTGCCTGAAGGCTGGCCACGGTGTGGAGCGCCAACAAGAAGTACGTACGCCCCCGATTTTGACGGCATGCTATCCTACCATGGAAACGTCTGCCCCTGCGGAAACTTAACACGCCGTTTATGGCGCCCAAGCCAACCACCATGGAGGACGCGCAGCTGTTCAGTGGCATGCAGCTTAGCCAACTGGACGCGCAATATTCAGCCCGTTTCGCTCATCAGAATGGATTCTACCAGGTTAGGATTATCTGATCTCGCCAACCAGGCCCACAGTTCATCGTACCTTCATGACGTAATTGAGGCCTGTATACAGCTGTCGGATTCGCACAAGGTATATGATTGAAGAGTGCCGTTCGTGTGTAATTTGTCCGCATATTCATGAGGTGCAACGCGCCTGAATACCGACGCGCGACAATCATCACCGAAAATAGCGACATCGAACTGTTTACCTGACGCCGGAAGAGCTGAAAGCCTTTCGCGAGTTGAGCATTGCCGATACGCGACACCTTTGTTGAAATGTCGGCTGAGCGCAGTGAGCGTTTGGATGAATGCCTTGCTTGAGCATGTTGATTCCGCACAGGTTGATACTCACGCTGTACACCGCCAAGAGCTGCCAGGAAGGAATTGGAAGAATGGTGCCAGTAATAAGAGATGGAGCAGCTGACGCTGCCTAAGCATGAAGGCCGCCGAACGTTGCGGAAGGAATAGGAGTCGAACCTACCAAGAGCGCCTGCGCATTCTCACCGTTTGAAATCCGGGCGGCCCCACCTGGGACGATGCCTTCCGTTACGGCAATATTACCACAGCGCGTCGCCCGCGCCTTTATCAAATTGTGCATAACGCCGAATTAAGCATTCCCACTAGCCTGAATCCCCAGACGGATCATACTAAGCCTGCTGGGCGCTGCACCGCTACATTTATATCCTCCGCAGACTTACTCTGGTTTCCCGCGAGCGACCCAAACGATTAGCATGTAGCTTGATCCTTCTTGGAAAGCCCATGTCATCTATTGATCGCCATCGTGTAACTCGCCCTGAACCAGTATCAGGACCCTTAGCTGAAAAACCGATCTTAGATCAGCGCCGCTGCCTGCGTGATATTCGGATTGATGCCACCAGGTGACGGTTCGAAATCGACTATTTACGCGGCTGCAGCCTGACTGCCGGTATTGCCGCAAATGTGCTGCACGGTGGCAGTGAGTCGATCGACCCAGTTGAAGTCGGCTACGCGTCAATGTTGCGCCTCCGTAGTACGTCGCGCCCGCTTAGGCAGTATTCGAACGTGCGCACGTGAAGAACATCATTTCCGTGGCATTCTGCAAAGTCGTGTAGAAATCCACCAACTGCGGCAATCTGGCGCTGGCGTTGCCCGAGAGCGCCAGCGTGGCGTGCTCGATGCAGACATTATGGCCCAGCATGGGCTGATGCTGGGGCTGCCGGCCAATACTCGCCAGAGGTCAAGGATAACAAGTGTTTGTCGCGCCCCGCGCCCATGCGTGCCAGGTCAGTGTCGATGGCTTTCCTGGGGATGACACACTCCAGTGGTCTGGCGCGGCCCGATGGGTCGGTTGCGCTGATTGCAGTTGCGACGCCAGACGCTTGGATTGATCTTGACTATCTGTCGTCGACATGCCCCGGGTACGCGACATCAACATGACGCTGGCGCAAAAGGTGCCGTGACCGGTCGGGATTGTCACTACACCGCAAGAACGCAGACTGCGCGCCCCTCTATGCCCGATCAAGGTATCGAGAAATGTTCAACATAGTGAATATTCCGGTTGCTTGGGGTTAGTGGAAAACATGGCGATCCACATTTGCTCCCAGTGTGCCATGCCGAGCACCTGTTTGGTGAGGGCGTTGGGAGCGCTGCGCCGCAGTACGGTGATCTGCGCCTCCATGCACTCTCCATGATGATTCGCGAGCAGGCAGATGGCGGCACCCACGGGGTGCTGAGCCGGAGGCCAAGATCACTATGATCTATCAGATTTAATGCCAGGCACGTAGGCGCCACGCATCGCCGACGAGCGTCCCAGAGCAGGGCATGCCCAGCATTCAGTTTATCAGCGACATTTGACTCAGAGCGCGTCAGTGCTCTTTTTTCACCCGGGATAACCCTTTAAACATGCAACCTCTTTTTGCACAGTTCTAGGGCACATCATGAAGCATCAATGTCAGATCGTGATACGTCAAATGTCCAGAACAGGATGAGATCAACCCTTGTCGCAGCGCAGTACGCGCGAAAGAGATGACCGGGTCATCTCCTATGCGTTCCAGCTATGGCTATGATGTGCGTTGCTCGAATGAATTCAAGGTGCTTCACCAACATCCATTCGCGGACTGTCGACCCCATAGCATTCGATGAAAAAATCTTTGTCGAATCGACTAGCGACGTCTGCATCATCCCACCCAATTCCTTTCGCCCTGGCGCGCACGGTCGAGTACTTCCGCATCCCCGCAATGTGCCTGACCATCTGCTGGCAAGAGCACTTATGCGCGTTTGCGGATTATCGCTCAACGCACGCCGTGGAGCCCGAGTGGTAGGGCCATGCTGGACGCTGGAGTTCTCCAACACCACACCTGCCGGCAAAGATTTTATGCCACATGAAGGTGTTTGGCCGCAGATGCTGCTTTTTCGGAATCGGACGAGCCCTGTTTTACTGTAGGTTTCTTACCGCGATCGCGGTGGAAAATACCAGTTCAGCCGGTGTGACCTTGCCAAGAGCTTGATCAGCACCTGGTGCATAATTTAAAAGCAGAAATGACAAAGCCGATGAACCGCCATTTGATGGGTGGCTCATCGGCTTTGGCATTTCAGACCAGCCAGCTGCTGAAATGCGTTAGAAAGCCTCATTGGACCATAAGGGCTAACGTTGGAGCCGCATCGAATCGGCTCTGCTGTAACTAACCGCAGTCCGCGTCCTTGATATCGGTGTCGCTGTAATGACTGCCCAACCCAGACCCAGAGCTTCGGTGCGCAAAAAAGGTTTTGGGGGACCAGCCCAGTCTTAGTTCGAAGCCGTCGCTCTCTTTCATTGCTTCACCGTAATGCAATCCCAAACAGATTGATTAGCAGCTCCAGATCGTAGCCTACGAATAGTAGTGATTGTCGCATGCTTGCTAATTTTGTTCCTTGACCCCTACAGTGAAGTCGTATAGGCGCTTACGCTGACCAGCCATTCATATACGTCAAATGGATCTGTTGCCTGGGAAAGTATAGTTTGCCCAGCCCAGGTCGTAATGACTTCTTCAGTAATGCGCCGCCGTAGCCCTGCGTGGAGTTAATCGACTCGATGCTGGCACCGCGAAATCGTCAAGTCAACGGTTGGAGCCCCACGCCCCAAGGTAACGCCGCTTTCATGGCAAAATCCAGGCGCGCCTGAACGGCGCCCTTGCCGTCGGTTACGACTGCGCGGCCAATGTAGTCGTTGCCACGTGGCGGTCTATGCTCGGCATCAATGGTACGATGGCGTGCTCCGAACTCTTCTGCATGGGCCATATTCCGCAAAAACCCAAGGCTAGTAGCGGTGCAATAGCTGCGGTCAGTTTTCTTCATCATTCTTCAATTACCCCTAAGTGCTTGACTTATAAACTTTAATAAAGCGTTGCAGAAGTCCCAAGCACATTGCTTGCCAGTTTTTGATAAGTTTTAAATTCATAGGTTATCCTGTAAAAAGAAAAGACTGATTCGCAGTTCTCTGGATAATCACTCGGCAGCGTTGCACCCCCGTAGTGCAGACAGGGCAAGCATGTGCAGTCGTGGTGCCGGCGTCAGGGCGCTGGCGCCTGGGGCGATCAGCCTTGATGGACGGAGTCAATGAGGCTGTTTTTCCGCTTGTAGCGCAGCTTGCTGCCCAGTGATATCGCAGTACCTCAGCGATTCAGGTAACCTGCCGACGGTTAGAAGGCTGCTGAGTTTCAGCGTCTGCAAAAAGAGCCAGCAGATGGGTCCGGTAAACATCCAATCGGACTTCCCTCAACACTGCTGCCCAAGCCGCCCGCGCGCCGCAGGTCAACAAAACAGCTGGCAGCCATAGCCGTGATGGCGGCAACCGGTTGAATACAGAGACAGGCAGAGATATTGGAAGCCCCGCACCAGACCGGGTGACCGCGTGCTTTCGATGCACTCCATTGCTGGCGATAGAATGACGTTTGCCTGAGAATGCAAGCTGACTGGCAGGGCTGGCGCGCCCAAAGCTAAAGGAGTAGGCTTGGCGCGAGAAGGGGCGGATGAAGGCGCTCTAAGTATTTCATATTGCGGCTAGCAGGCGGGACACTCGCCGGGTGTCGCCTGACTAGCGGTGTCAGCCCGCCAAACCAGGCATCAATCAGCGCTTACCCATGGACCGCGGGTGGCCCTTGCGCCATACCGATTCTTTTTCGTGCCGTATTAATGCCTTTAATGCCAGGGCTGGCCAGCATTTTTTGGCGGCTACGCTTCGCAGGTAGAAAAGGGCAATTTGATGAACGGTGGCCTCGCTTCTGCTCTGCGAGCCTGCTCTGCGTGTTATTCTCTACAGCTGGTTTTTGACGGTTTAATCGCTGTTCATAAGAATCCGTAATTATCGGTAAAGTGGGTCGTTGAAACGTGCGGGTCGCACGATATACCGTTTTATGTCAGTGTTCCAAGGTGTGGATTATTCCCGAACCAAGAATCGTCCGGATCAATCCCGGTTTTCAGGTGTAGAAACGGTTACATGATTCTCTTTAAACATGTTCATACAGGAAGATGTCCTTGCCCCCTATGTCCTCTCCCGTTCCGCGATTTTCTCGGACGCTGCATATGCGTAGCCACTGTTGACTACAGGATTGCGTGCCGCCACCCAGCTTATGCGGATGCTGACATACATCACCGCTTTTCTTGACCCTGATAAACGAATACCGTGAGTCGGTCGTGATGCATCTGATTCAACCCACCTGCGGACCCTTTGCAACCAATAACGCCTTAATGGCCTGCCGAATATTTCAGGGCAGGATCTCAGTAGCTGCTACAGCGCTTGCCGGGTATCAAGCCGCTCAGGAACAAGCATGAGGTCACTGCCCGAAGATTACAGCATGCTCTATGACCTTCTCAAAACAGAGTATGCGCGTCCTGATGAATCCTGCCTACCGGATGTGGGTATTTCTCGGAACGCACCAAATGGCGAGTTGTTGATGGCTCGCCTCTCTGTGTCCAGTGGTAGGGTGACTGGAAAGACGGGTCGCGGAAGTGCTGATGCTGGTCAACGAAGTGCGGGTTGATCCCCACCTGTGGCGATCAAACGTTCCCATACATTGCCATTGGCCTGAACGATCAGTTTAGGCAGCGCCGCCCGCTGGAAACCATAGCCACGATATGCCAAGCCAGAATTACTTCAGTCACACCGGCGGAGGGATAACAGCCAGTGCGGCGAACCGGCTATACCCCGAAGGTTATGAGTATCAACTATTGGTGAGAATCTCGCAGCTGGTCATGGTCTGCAAAACAGCCGTTTTGCTGCTGGTTGAGTTGAGCCCAGGCACGCGCCAATCTGATATCCGGAGTTCACCAGAGATGCGCGCCTATGTGGTGAAATCCCGCTAGCGATTAGCGCTATTTTCTGGACTTTCAGGTGTTAGGCGCGCCTAAAGAGTGACAAAAAACTAACTTGTCTGCTTGTGACTGGTCAACTTAATGTAGCGAAAATTTCATGTATTCGCAACATTTGACTGAAAGTTTGAAAGCGATGACTAGCACAACAGACAAGATCAATGGCCAAAGCCAACGAAATAAACAGCGGTAAAGCCAAGCAGGCGTGGCGAAGCGACGTAACCAATGATCGGGCTTGTGAAAATGCGAAGGCAAAAAACTGCAAGAAGCAAGGGGCGATTCTTTGCAAGAAAAGCCCAAAGCAAACGCCAAAGACGCTTCAAGAAAAGGCGCGACAAAGGCTGAAGCGAAATAATTGCTCTAGCGGTTAACGAGTTGATCGTTATTCGATGGGAAAGAGCCGGCCACCATTGAGAATGTTTTTTTTGCCGCCTTTTTTGCATTGCTGTTTAAATTTCTCTTGTGTTTTGCCATTATGTTCCCTTCTTTGACTGTATGGCCTCAAAAAAAACCAGCAGCTCCTTGGCCACAATGGATTTTGCTTTTACTAGGAGTACGCATGCCCCGCGATCTGATGCTGGCTTATCTCTC
>Ga0163217_1115320_pt1 | contig 16032 bp, 16 predicted proteins | sample SynspAceP_FD_185933 | JGI IMG/M metagenome (GOLD analysis project Ga0163217, IMG submission 185933) | Saline lake microbial communities from Ace Lake in Antarctica - Synechococcus sp. Ace-P (PacBio error correction) | ecosystem: Environmental > Aquatic > Non-marine Saline and Alkaline > Saline ... | reverse complement strand
CGTCACCGATTTCGGCATAGATTGTGAGCTTTCACGCGAAAGGGGCAGCCCATGTTCGAGCATTCCGCAAGAGTCGCTAGGATTCGAATGTCGAATGGATTCGAAGGTCCTGGTCCCTCGTGAAAGAGGTGGAAACGGGAGTTGCCGACTCCCTCGTCACCCCGAGGAAGCGTCTCCAAGCAGGCATCGCGGACGTTTAGTGGTCAGGTGCCACAGCATTCTTACATTCCGGACTATGACTGTTGGTTAGTCAGGAGGATTTCGATCGCGCGACGGGCAACCGTTCTCGGCTGGTGTGATTAACTCAGTGACGGACGCATTCCTCGCGTGGTCGCGACTCCATAGTGGTCCGCGATGAGACTCAGCAGCGACAGTTCTAGGTCTACGCGGACACCTCGAATTGCGGGCGCCGGTACACGGGTTTAATCGATCCGGTTGTTCCACATAAAGGAGGGAGGATGACCCTGCCTCCTGCCACACGATGTCACCCGTCGGACTGGACCAGCGGATTAGACGAATAGAAAGACGACTCAACTCAAGCCAGGGATGCGGAGGCGAACCCTCGGCCTGTTTGCAGTGTACCAAGGAAGTACTGAGAACCGCATCGGCCGAACACAGCCCTCACGCGGTGGACTTCGCCCCAAGGTAGTCGCTGCACATGAACTGCCACATGCCGGCACACCACTACGGGTTGCTAAAAACCATCGCACGTCATCAATTCGAGTCCATCGATTTCAAGCCATCAGACGAGGCCTACCTGCTCGGCCTCTGCCATCATCGACCAAAGCCTTCGAGTGGGCTGCGGCCAGCATTCAACGCAGTGGTACGGCCAACCGTTGACGCGACACATTCCACAAGGCGCGACTCGCCGCCATCGCCACCTCCGTCCTGCATTTATTTCAGCGGTGGACGCCGCCAGAGCGACTGTGGTCCAAATCGCGCTTGCGATGGCTGGAGGAAACCGCCAAGAGGGATCGGCATCGATTGGATGGAAACCGTTTCTGTTGCTCGGGACTCCAACCGAACCCGTACGACGCGCGTTTGCGATCGTGCGCGAAAATCGATGAAGGTCGCTGCCCGAGCGAACGAGCCATTCGCAAATCGAATCCGCACGCACCCGCCGGCAACGGAGGAAGCCTATTAACCAATCGATCCGAAATTGAATCGACAAAAAACGCCGAATTGCAGCCCACGTCCCAGGTCTTTGGTCGACGAAAACGGGACACTTCGACTCCGCGCGTACGCGTCAGTAACTTCAGAGCAAACGCAAATCATCGACATCTACCTGCGGGGAAATGAATTCGAGTTTCCGGGTGCATACGTTTTCGAATCAGCAGAGGATTTAAATCCATAACCGACACGTTTAGCGAGGAGGGACGCAACCGTAATACGCGCTAACAGCGTTTTGAAACCGCACCAATCGTGTGAGATCACGACCCATTACGTACCTGACTCTCCGAGCCGGCTTGACAGGGACCATTAACACTCGACTCACCGAGTCGAGCTACGCAAACGCAGTTTCTAAACCCTGCACGCGAGGGAAACACCGCCTGCACTTCGCTTCCGCTTCGGCAAGTCATATGCGTTAATTCCGGTAAACACGATGGAAATCGAAACTGGCCGACCTAACACGTCGCGGTGAGTGAAAGCTCCGAAGTTAAACATCGAGGGAACCTGACCCGAATGCGTGGACTTAAGATTTGTCAGCGTTTCACGGCGCATGGTTTCGCATCCGTTTGGCGAGACTCGGCCGGGTGTGCTTTTCAATTTTGGATATTTGGATTGGATTTAGACGTTTCAGCTCCCGGGGTTCTCGCGGCCCGGGGCCGATCTCGGAACCAGCCGCGGAAGTTGCCAGACAGAACGATCCACATCGAAACTTTCGATCTCTGAGCGTTTCAAGTTCGCTCGCTGCAAATCATCCAGCATCTCGCGCGAAGCGAGAGAAGCGACATCCGCGATGGATTTTTCCAGGACCGCTGCGGCGTCGTTGGCAGCGAGCGATCGCAGAGTTTATTGACGTCCTCGAACACTCCGCCTTGTTTGCCGATTTCGGTTTCAGATCACATAAAACCGCATCGTACGTTTTCCAGAGGCTATCCGTTTCACGTCCCATCCTCAAACCATTAAAGCTCTGCGACTCTTCGGGCCGAAAATCGTTTCGTGTCCGATCAGAGATCAAGGTAACGATCTGAGCGACTTCGGATCGTCCAGGAATTCCAGATAAGCGAATGCAGCGATACTGCTATCGACTCAGGGCTAACTGCCCACTTGCTCAGGTGTAACCGTTCTTATTTTCTTCGGCGTTTTCACGAGCTAGTGATGATTTCTTCTGTCGGAGATACTTCACAGATCCCTTCAAACGGCGTATATCCGATAAATCCCCGTCGTCACGCATCCCACACAATAACAATTCTCAACTACCACCCTCCGTCGACTTTTACAACGAGCACCGTGTTATAAAAATATTCGAAGTTTGCTGATCATGCAACGAATCCAACATCGCCAGCTAGCAGACAAAGCTCATCACCCGTGTGTTTTCCCGCGAAAAGAGCTGGATCTTTCACTGGTCATCTTTCCTTTTCATCGCAGCGGATGTGTAGTTGACAATGCAACCGGTAGCAAGCAGAGTCGTTACCCACCAGCGTCATTCCGTAGTGCAAAACACTAAATCTTTCTTTCTGCAGTCCGAGGGCTGGAGGATGAGACCTCTTGATTGGCCTTGGTGTCAGGCGCACCGGAACACCAAACCAGTCGACCTATAGACGTTCAGTTTCCAATTTGCCCATTTCCACTGGACTGGCGCTGCAGCAGTGACATCAAGACAAATATGTTTTCAAGTCGATCAATTTCAGTTCGAACGGAGAAGCTTTGCCCTGTGCCTTGCAGTAGGCCGAGGCAGATCGCTCACGAGCACGGGGATTGCATGCCCTTGTCGTTTTCGCTCCGATTGAATTGGTGACGACGTTCGAACAGTGCATCGCCACGATCTGACGCACTGCGAGACAACAATCCGCGAGGTGGGTATCGCGGAGTGAAGTCAACGCTCGCAGAAACCTCAAATTTCGAGCTCCGTCACTATTACCTACGGTGAACTCCTTCGTCCACTGAAAAATTTCTGGTAGCCGGACACTTGCTCCCTCGGTCGAATCAGTTATCTCAATCCGCTGAACCACCTTTCCTTCGGCATGATGGGCCGCACGCAACGGCTCGGCGCATTAGTATCGACATGGACGTCTTCCGCGGGCGCTAGGTGCAGAACTCACTCATATGGTGGGCATCCTCTCTTGGCTTGTCGATGCGTACCGATTTTGTCGTAAAAAACCACATGCGGCAGCGGTGTGCCGTTTTCCGCCTAGCCAAAATTGTTTTCACGCGAGATCGAGCCCCTAAAGTCCACGCCATTCGAACGCCTGACCCCGAATTACCGCTCTTCTTGGACACTCGAACCTCGCAAATCGCGAGATATGGATAAGTCGGTCAGATGCGGTATTGCGTCGACGCGCTGAGTTCCCGCCAACAAAGATCACTACGATCGGCACCGAAACCGGACCCAGTGGCAACCCACCCACCAAGGAAAATTTTGATCATTGATCCGCAGTGCAAATCTTTCGCTTTTTCTTTTCCGCAACCACGACTCACCGTCGTGGGCTGGCGGCAGCGCAGCAACGACGCCGCGTATAGATCACGACGCCACAAGTCCTTGCCGAGCAAGGTAGGCGCGCAAAGACCGAAGAGGATATACAACAATAAAAATAATAGAGAGGCGAGGCAATACCAGGGCTACAGCACTCGCTGTGAGTGGAAGGCAAAGTACGTGCCCGCGAAACGATAGCAGAAGTCGGTCAAGACTTTCGTTTTCAGGTTGAATTCGCCTGAATCGCATGATTATTCTGCCGTTCAGTTGTTTTACCACTCACCGAACAATCGGAGAGTTCCCGTGATGTGAAAAGCCAAATTTACGATTTCCCCAATTTCCAGGAAATCGTGACGATAAAATTTGAAACAAACGTCTCTTGTTTCTGCTACGAATGCGCTACTCTGGCTTCTGCGCTGTGGTCCTATTTGGTTCCCTCCTTTGCCGTTTGACCTTTTCTTTTTCCTTCTCCTCTCAGAAGATTTTTTGATCACATGAATTCTAAATCGAAGACGAGGTGTTACCCTCGTCGAAAAACTGCTGGTGGTATCCGCGATTCATCGGACGTTTTGGTGGGTTTACTACTTCCGGGCGGTTCAGCGCGACTCCGTATTGAGTTGCCAGATAACAACTTCAAACAAATGGGCTTGGGCTGCACAATTACACGCTGCCTACAACAAATTGCCCCATGCAGCGAGCGGAACCCTATGCGATGGCGGGGCGGAAAGCAATCAGTTTTACCTTGCCCTACCTTAGTAGCGCTCCTGCCGTTCATCGAAACAGCAGCTCTGTGGGAGGCAGGTTTCGAATCCGAATGAATTGTGAATCCGCCTCGGAAATCCAGATCTTTTCCCTCCCATGGGTCCTGAACCTTGAACACGGATCTATATTCCTTTGCAGGACCAAGTTGGTTCCTACCGCTGCCCAAGCGATCCGACTTCAGCAAGTTCAGCACTCTCGGCTCGCATTGACAAAACGTACGCTGCCTGCGAAACGGCGAGGCGTTCTTTGAGCAAGCATCAACAATTTAACCAACACGAGTTCCGAGGTTGGCTCTGCCACTGGGGAAGCCCGTGGATGGTAAATCGTTGGGCTCGTGAACGTTCACGGACGGAACTTACCGGATTCCGAGATCATTCATCGATGGTCTTTCCAAAAACACGATCATGAGCGGCGAAAATTGTAAACAATAAACCAACCAGAGAGGATCAATCGGGTAGCGTCCACCGGGCGGTAACGTGTCAATCAACACCGAATTTTGGGAAACCTCAGATAACATATCAGTAGATCCACTTCACGGCCGAGATTCGGGGAAGTCGCGCGAACATTGATTGGGAACGCGCATCCACAATCGGGATGGCGTTGGAGCGACGGAAAACGACCGACTACACCGCGAGTTCGTCACGATCCGCCCGCCGAACGGTTACAATGTCGCCGAGGTGAAGGCAACTTTGGGATCTTTACACTAGCCGCCAGTAACGTCACCAGAGCGAGCTTGCACGTCCTGTTGGGTGATTAGGTCCGGTGAGGTTCCATCACTGACGCTCGATCTGAATTTCCAGGCAACCAGCGGTATCGTCGCCTTCGGACAGCGAACTCCCGAGCGTCGCGGCTTACCCAAGTCCTCCTACGTTGTGTGGAGCGCTCGCGAAGTAGCGTGTGGCGCCACTTCCGAGGTGCTCAGCGGCGGAGTTTCTATCGTCGCCGGATCGACTTTGCAAGTGTTCAGATTGCTGAATTAAAATTGGGGAAACGGTGTGCTCTCGAGTCACGCCGGTTTTTTTTGTGGCGATCGCGTTCTTGAAAAAATCGTCTCTGCTACGGGGCAGGTCGAGAAATGTTTCGGTCTGTTGAACGCACACTCGCTCACAATTAATTTGGTGGGAACACGTAGCAGCGTCTCTCTGAGACGCTGGAATTTGCGGAGTCTCAGAGAGGACTCGCATACGGGAGGTTCTGCGAACCGGTTTCGCTAGATGTTGCTCTCTATGCCGTCTTACATCCACGAGCGTGACATCGAGAAACATCAACCGATCGTTACTTACCTCACGGTTCTCGCGTTGGACCGGGGCTGGCTCTCTGGTGTTAAAAAATTTGGTCTGCGAGCGGTCTGATGCGCAACGTTTTATTACGACGCAGGAGGTTCGCAGAGACGCAGAGGGCCGCAGAGCCGAGAAATTGATCCGTCTTTGTTTCCAGTAGTCATGAAAGAAAAACGGACTGATCTCGAACCACTTCAACACCGAATTGCTTGAACAGTCCAGTTCGGGGGAAAAAGTTCTCGCTCTTCCGTTCACACCGTTCGTTGGGGCTTTTCTTACACCTGCCATGCTGTTCATGTTGGTGCTTCGCGGGTAGGCTGGCGTGCCCAGCAGGATGTCGGGAGGATCGGGGCAGCCAAGTCCTTGCGGCCGGTGATCGCGATGCGGACGGACAGCGCACCGGCCCAAAAACCATGAGTGAAGAGGCGGCCATCGGCGTCCGACCCCACCCGATCAGTGTGGCGGCGACTCGATTTCTGGCAGGAGGCAATCGGAGGAAGCGTTACGATGGCTTCATGAGATCCTCCGCAGTAGGCCGAGGGGGACCCGACCGCATTGGGCACCTCGCCATAGGAAATTCATTCTGGCGAGTGAATTAATCGCAGGGCCAGACTGACTAATGGTTTCACAATTGGTGAAGTTTCGATCCACGTGGCGCACCCCGCAGCTGTTAATGCAGTGCTTTGACTGGAAACTGAATCGGGCCGCTACGATGTCGCCGGGGAATCTAACCTCCACGGCGTCGAGATCAGTTCCACCCCACGTGGCGACTCGTCGCTTGCTCGTGCAACTTTACAAAACCGCCCAGGGACGTTCGCATGGCAGACACGCGACACGTCGGTAATAATCCGACTGAAAAGCCGTTACTGGAACGAGCGCTGAGTTTGATCGATTTGCGAGGCCAATTCACGCTCATCACCTTTGACTCTCGCAAACGCTTGTGACGGACGTGTTTCCTGTCCAATGGGCAAAATGAGAACGGACTTTCCGGTGTTCAACAGCTCAATTCGCGACAATGGGGTAATGGGCAACCGTCAAGCGAATGTCAGCGAGTATCCCGGATAGCACCGCGGTCTCCGCCTGTTTTACGGACGTTTGCTAGTGGAAACGGGCAGTTACCAGCGTATGCGGGATTTGTTTGCCCAGCGTGCCTCCAGGAATCCAGAGAAGGAGCCGGCGAGTACTGGGACCACGCTCGTGCGTGGCTGCGCCGTCACGAACGAGACTCACGAAGCCATCGTGCCTAGGAGAATCGCTTGCGTCTGGATCTGGGAAACCGCGAGCGTTGCGAAGAGTTCATCCAATTGCGCGATGGCATCGGAGCTGAGCATGCAAAGCGGTTCCCGTCCAGTGAAACAGCTCGCCATTTAGGATCGATTTTTCGAATCGCTCGCAAGGCGGATGGGATCGTCGATTGTGGGATCGCCTCCGGAAATGCAAAAGAGCCTTGCGCGACCGTGGAGGCTTGGCGCTTGGATGATGCATCGCGCAGTCTCGGGGAATTCTCGCAGTATTCATTCCGAACTGAATCGTCGCGCCGCCGGTCCTGGTTAAGCAATGGGAAGACTCGACAACGCCAGACCGTTATCGCTTTAGCCGCACGGTTTGGAAAAAGCTTAATTGCTTTGCATCGAAAGACTGGCCGACTGTCCCGGGAGTTCGACGCACTCAGCCAAGATGAGTTGCAGGATGCCGCAGCCCATCAAGCACCATGCCTGGATTGCCGGCCGAGGGGACTCCAGTTAAACGCTGCCGTTTCGATTGACATTTGTAGGCGACATCGGTCAACACCACGAACGAGACGTTTTGACGAGAGAGTTTTACGTTATCAGTCGATGCAGCCGGATATCGCGTTGTTGGATTTACACCCGCATGGTTACCCGATCATCTACGTGATTGCAATCGGTGGCCCCGCCGAATACCCCCCACTGCTCCGAAGCGAATCAACTGTTTCGGGCTGTCTAGTCCTCGTGAGGCGTCTTCCGAGCGTTGCCTCGGAAAGTGTTTGTCGACGGTCGACCGGAGGGAATCGGGCACGGGGACCGGAGTCGGCGCCTGGGCGTGCGTTGGCGACTGAATCAAGACGGATTCCCGGATTCTGTTGTGGGCAATGTCGGGGGCCTCGGTCGTGTTTCTCCAACCAAGGCGGACTGGCAGCTTTCGAAATGCGGCGAGATATCGACACACAACGCGGGCCGTAGCTTGGACACGAGTTTCGCGAATTGCGAGATTTCTCAAGTGGCGTCATCTTCCTGAACTGGTCCAGGTGTACTACATCGACGACGAAGACGGCGTTTTGAATTCAAATGCAATGCGGGCTATCTGCGTTGCCCACCGCAGCGGTTCCGTAGCGGGCCGTCGCGTGCTCCGAGCCAATCCGAACGGGAACTTTCTCAACGTGGAGATCGATGACGGCATCGCCGGATGAACCGACTGGGTCTCGGGAGGTGGTCGCGGAATTTTGGATAAACGACCACGCAATGATTTTTTCTGGCCAATTGATTGGCGATCTGAATCACTTGTGGTCGAGTGTTCCGGTCTCCGGCGATCTCGAAGAACGCGCTCAGTGACGCTGACCAGGATTACGTTCAGATGGTTGGAAATTCGCGGGGTGAGAAGAGGCTGACAGCATCGGGCAAGGCGGTCGCAGCAGGCGGCTACTCCCATTCTTGGGCTGGTAGTATTCGTCATGCATGGGGTCAGATCGATCGCCAAGCGGGTGCACTCACACAAAAGCTCTGGACGGAATGATGATCTCGACCGTAACCCAAATTTTTTATCAGGAAACCAGGGTCATATCTGTTCAGTCCAAAACCGGGGGGTTCTTCTTATTTTTGTCCCGACATCCAAGACCGATGCTACTTTTTCTTTCATACCGATACTCCTACGCCTCACGTCGATGCCTAGTGTGTTGGGTTTTGGGACTTCAAATCCCGGCGACTTGACTCAATGACGGCATGAGGCTCGATCTTCGCGAGACGGCCTTCAACAAAAACGGGGTTCGATCAATGTTTTATGACCCCACCGAGCAAGGTCGGTTATTCCGTTTCGCTCGACGTGGACATCCTTTCGCCACACACTCGTCTCTCCGGCCGGAGCTCGCGCAGTCGCATAACCAGTTCACACCGGTTCCGATACCTACCACCTCCGCTCGGCCGGCAGACTACCTCGATACTCATCGCCTGCATAGACTGTCATGCAGGTTCTCCAGTGCGTAGGCCAACTTTCCGGTCCGCGCGTTGCGTGCCCCTGTTCGGGGACTGACATGAACGGGCGAACTCGCTGGATCCTTCGCACGCAGTATCCACTTGGAACAGAGCGCGTCCGCGTTTCTGCAAAACAATCCGAAGGGCAATGAATCTTGGGTGCAGCTCGAACTGACCGGCACGGTGAGCTCCGCGAGCGCAGACGCGAGATCGGCCATCGATTTTCACGGTGGGCCCTAATACCGGGTGTCTCGCAGATCAGTGGAACCGCTCACCGAAAGCGCCCTCGGCGAGTTGGGGATACATGAGTGGCAAATGAAGAAGGTGCTTCCTCGGCAACGGCCGAGGCCGTGTCGCTCTGCCAAGATCGGAGGATCCGATTCGGCCGGCCAGTCCGGCACAGAAGCAATCTTTCGATGAAGTCACCGCCAACCAGCCGACTAATCTTCGCCTCATCGAACTCGTGCGGACGCGCACGTGACTTCACGCGGACGATGATCCTCCCGACGTATATGCCTGCCATCAATTCCCCACATAGTCCCGCATCTCCCCTCTCCGGTCTCCCCCGAGACTCGCTCGCTTCGGCTCTCGAGGCCGACAACGTTCCATGCACCGCTTCCCGACGCATTCGGTTTCGGAGAACCTATTCGGACAATCCGAAGCCGTTATGTTCCACGGGAACGCTTCGCGTAGGTTCAGGCTGGGGTTTCAGTTTTTCGGAGCGAAGGACTTGAATTCGATGTGCGATTCACGCCAGAAGAAATTGGATTTTCGTTTATCACCACCCATTGGGGTAAAACGCGTGAACGTGATGCGATCGGCGGCTGTGAGCGGATCGAACGTGCGGAGATTTGCATTGGCCGCTCGGGCATCAAGCAAAGCATTTGAAAACGTTGACAACGAACCACGCCATTTCTCGCGATCGAAAAAACCAAGGTTAGATTTGGAGCCGATCAACGATTTACTCCCTTGAAAACAGGTTTCCATTGACGGACGGACGAGCAGATGACGATCGACTAATTCAGTTTTTCGTGTTCAATTGGTCTCGTTTCATTTCGCGTTGGTCGGTGCGACCGGCCGCGCCGCCGGTGCCGAGCCCGAGCGGAGTCGCGGCAGCAGGCAAGTCTGCGGTTGGAGCGCCGGACTGCTCTCGGATGGTTGCGGCGATTGATGAGCCGTGGCGATTCGTGCGGCGGCGTCGGCGCGGGTATGCCAGCAGCGTGTTGCTGGTTCGCTCAAACGACCGGCGAGTTGGAACTCGCCGGGACGTCGCGGCGGCGATGAGGGACACGCCGCAGATGATCGAGATGTTATTCAGGCGTCCGTGGAACCATCGGCGTCGCCGTGCAACGACTGCTCGATAACTCGGGCGGGTTTGGGATTGAGCGGGGGGCGCCGTTTTGAAGCGGGCGCGCGATGTTCGAGGGCGGTGAAGCTTTCCCAACGCAGGGAGTCCGTCGCGATCTCGGGCGGTTGCTTCGCGGCGGGTACGTTTTGAACCGCGAGGGCGCAGCATTTACGGTGGTTGGTTGATGCGGGCCAGGCGGGTTTGAACGAGTTGTGGGTTGATGCTGTCGGATCTGTCGCCGGCCACAGTACGACGGAAGCCATATGGAACTTCGCCAGACGCACGCGCCCCGAGATATCCGCGTTGGATTCTCTGCGGCGTGCGCGACGACCGCCTATTTTTGGGAGGTGGAAAAAGTCGATGGCGGCTTCCGCCGGGTGGTCCAGCAGCTATCCTGATTGGACGACGCGTCGGACCTACTTACGGGCGGGGAATTGTCGAAACTCGGCGGAATTCACTCGGCGGGAATATACCCAGGGAAGGACGACTCGGGGAGCACCGATCGCGGATGGGCGGCGGATTTTGCCGCGGGGCATCGAATCGAAGTGCAATAATTGGATGGCGACCGCGGCGTGGCCGGCTCGCAAGGACGCGATGACGAAAGCGCTCTGCGGCAGTATGGGATGCGTACCAGATCGATTCGCACGACGGTGACGTGATCAGGTCAACTTCGGCACACGCCCTGCGCGTGCGGGGTGACGAGGAGGCTCGGCCACGCGACGCGTTTTGGCCGGGCAATACGGAGGCGCGCGATCGCACGTAAGAACCAGTTGCGGAACCGGACGCGATACTGCAAACGATTGCTTCGTCTGCAATCGCCCATCGCTTCGACAACTCGACGGCGATTGGAGGCCGCGTCTTGGTTGCGAGTGGGTTCGCAGATACGAGAAAACATCGATCCGAATTTGTAAGGAACTTGATCTTTCGATTCACGGAGTCTCTCGGCACAAACGCCGTGGGCAGCGCCCCGATCGCCTGCCTCACGCGCGGATGGATCTCGGAGAGTTGTCACCGATTTTGATTGGAAAGCATCATTGGTCGACTCGAAACGGTGGGCGGAAGTCGCTTCGCCCCATCCCGGTGGGGCTCGCCCGATAACGCCGCGATTACGACTCAGGACCAGCGGGGCGAGCGAAGAACTCAATCACGGATTTGCGAAATCGTCCGCTCCGAGGGCTTGTTTGAGGTTTCGCGCATTAGTGTCGATCACTCGAGTTATCGGGCGTATTGGCCGGGATGCTCGATTTTGACCGGCAAGACGGTTGGCACGTTTATCTCCACGGTCGATCGATTGGGACTCCGAATCCGACGAGGACTCGTCGCCGAACGTGTGTTCCGAAACATCGCGGGAGAGTTCGTGGATGTCACCGCAGCGGCCGAGGTGGGTAGACGGGATTCTCCCAAGGCATCATGAGTGTCGGCGATTACACAGTGACGGGTATCGCACGATTTGTATGTTGCAACATCGGTCGAGAATCAGGTTGTTACGCAACAACCGGCGACGGGCACCTTGACGATTGTCAACGAGCGAGGTCGGGTGCCAAACCGACGGTTGCGACGATTCCTGGTGTTGTATGCCGCATATCACCAGGACGGTCTCTCACACTCTCTCTCTCACTCGCTTCTATGCAGCGGCGACCGAAGTGCTGGACGCTGAAATGCGCAGCAGGGGACGGGATGTGAATGGCGTGTGTTCGCCGAATCGTATCAAGCCCAACCCGACGCGTCGGCGGGAACTGCGCGGGCGACCGCGAGTGCGGGACGGGCGATTGTCGACGTCACGAAATTGTTCCGATAATTAGGCTTTGGCGCGTACCCTTGTCGGCCGGTCACGACTGGAGATTAGGTCACGCCGGGTTTTTGACGAAACCGCGGGCCTCGATTTTGAGTTTCTAATGTACCACGTTCGGGGAAACAGACAATATTTCTTGATCCTCCGAGAAGGGCTGACCCCCGAGAGAGCGTTTCGTTGCAGGAACAGGCCTGATTCGGGGCCTTGCGTCGATCCCGGTCACTCGCTCAGGGCTCGATGGGGATGCCCGCGGTGATTCCCGGACGCCGACGGCGATTACCGATTTACATCACTCCATTCTGGCGTGAGTACAAACACGTATTACGAACAGTGCGGCCTGGGATTTGGGCGACATGACGCTCCGGCTGGGTGTGTGCGAGCCGACATGTTGGGCGTTTCGCTAGACACGCGTCGGCTTGGAACCGCGGACAACGGCAAATCGTTTGGAGTTTGATGGTCGCCACACGCCGCCATCTTCAACGCAAACAGTTCGACGGCGGGCCCGCTTCGAATGCCGATGCAGTTTTTGTGGCGTTGGAGAGGAGGTATTTGGATCATGCCTGATGCGAATCGCTTCGGTCGGGTACTTCAGGACGGCAGCGGATCGGTCGCCACGGTCTGATTCACACTCGAGACCGATCGGAAAATCGACGAACCGAATGCGTTCGTCACGCAACTGTTCTGATCCAGTGTCTTGATGATCAATCGTTTCGAGAAACCGCACGCCCGTTCGCTCAGTTCCACGTGTCGGCGACACCGGCCACGGCAGCGCGAATCGGCCGCGACGTTTCTGGTGGTGATGACGGGCGAGCGGACAGGTCACGCAATTGATCGGCCGGCCGGCAGCTTTACCAATCCGCGCACAGCGTTGTGTCCGGTTCGGTCTCGCGCCCGGCCAATCGATATGAGGAGTTGATGTTCATTTTGCGCCTTCGGGCGAACGCAATCCTCGAACTCGCGGGTGCGTACGACGCTCTCGGCGGCGATTGAGTGGTTGTGGTCGAGGGAACCGCACCGTTTTCGACAACCGACGCGGAGGGAATCCGAGGAGTGCGTGTATACCGGGCAAGAGTCCTGATCCGGTCGAAGCATGCGATGGAAGCCACGCTGGGCTGTTAAAATTTTCCGGATTTTTGAGCGAAGGAATTCGGTGTAACAGGTTTTACTGCCCGTCGCCTTGTCCGAAGCGTACAACGTGAGTTTCTCACTCTACTCTCACTTACAGCCCCACGCACCGCTCCATGTTAGTCAGGGCCACAGACGAGCGAAGAGCGATCGGTTGTGCCTGATCGTTTTTGTCATTCGCCAGCGTGAAGAGGTCAATTGGCCTTGTTTAGCAAACCGCCGGTGATGGCTCATTGTTGTTCCAACGAGTCCGTTTTGTTGTCGGTATCGCGGAGCAGGCCGTCATGTCTCGTCAAAATCGAGGGTTTCGGTGGGCCCGCTCCTTTGTGAGAGTTGCAGTTCGTCCCAGAACAGGAGAAAGTGGTTATCGACTTAGCGACTCTCTGAATTGGGTTTTTCGTTCGCGGCCATGCCGGGTATTTCGGAATTGGGCCGTCGGATGACCTGGAGAAAATAGATTACAATTCGCGATCCAATCGCGGTCGCCGTTTGGAAGCCATGCTCCAAATTGCGGAAGTTTGGAAATCGGACAACGCGCATTATGGGACTGCGTTTCCACGACGGAATTGCGATTGAGTCGCCGCAAGAGAAGCTCACGAACCCGACATGATCAATGCGGGGCAGTGTTGCGGACGACCAAAATGAAGCCTTTTGCTATTTTTCTCCGGTCGCCAGTTATGCAGGTAAACGGCATCGCAATACATGGCATTGCATCCGCTGCTCCGCATTCATTTTCAAACCTGATAGGCGCAGAAAATGACTGCTTTCCATCACAATTTCTTGAGCAAGTTCACTTGTCTCTTGAAACTCTCGTATAGCCGCCATTTCCATCTGAAGGTGTGTGAGGTCTCCGCTTTGAATCTGCTTCAAACTGGGTCTCGGTGATACGTCGAAACCAGAGAGTTTCGTGCTCGCTGTCTTGGCCTTCAGTCAGCACAAAGTCGGACTGGAATAAGTTCGTGAGGCAATGCTCGTCGGGGCCATCCATTGACTCGCATCTCAATGGAATCGAATCGCCGTTTCGCAGTTGTCGGGCAAATAAACGAATCTCGCAAATGCCAGGTCGGTTTTAATTGGCTTCGCAAGCTACAAGTGGTCGCGGATCAAATTGGGTCGCTGAATCGCAAAAGTAATCTCGATAACGTAGCAACGTAACGCTCCGATTTGCACCTCAAATTCCTTTCCGCAGTCTAATTCAAATGCAGGGAGAGCCACATCTGGCAGGATAGAGATCCGCGTATCGACCCTTATCGGCTTATTGATCCGTTTTGGAAACCAAGCAGGGGCGGCGATTCTCTGACGATCTTGCATTTGACGTCCGTTGTGCCACGAGTCGTTCGGCGCCAGATCCATGCATCGCTCGGGTTAGCCAACGTTGAGACACTGGAAATGGAACGACTTTGCGCGAATCGATTTGTTATCTTTTCTTGGGGGCAGCGGTGCTGGTCGTTTGCGGGGCTGTTGGGGGGGCCTTGATCGTGGCGGACGCGGGATGTTTGTGATGGCGAGATCACTCGTCGCTGGCGAGGACCGCTTCAAGCAGCAACTCGCAAATGGACTCGAGTTGGCTCTCTCGCGAAACGGAAAAATTCAGTGGTTCGAGCCGAGCGCGAATTGGAGGCCGATTGACGAACAATCGCCCGGTGACCGTTCGGTCTCGTGTGAAATCAGGGCACTCAATCGTCGTGTTTGCGGGTCGATGCACTTGGCGGCTCAAGCGGACCAACGCCGGCGCTATGTTGCATATTAAAAAAAAGAGGCCATTCGAAATTGCCCGGACGCGAATCTCGTCCGCCGCGCGGGCGGTCGATTGCGTTTTCGCCGGCCTTGCTGCTCCTGTGCGGCCGATGGCCAGCACGGCGCGATGTGGCTCGACGCCGAAGTTGATTTGCAAGAGGGCGCGTCGTTGTGTGGGCCCGGATCGAGTGACGCGTTCGATCGCAAGAAGTTTACAACGATCTGTCCGAAAACGATTCGAGGCGAATCGGGGGCCCAACCCGGCTCTGCGATCCTAGGGGCGTCGTGGCAAAGGTTGATCGATGCAAATGGAGGACCCGATCGATGGATGCCGCGCCGACATCTCTGTTCCGATGCGCGATTGGCTCTCTCGTTGTCGGGAAACAAACCATCCCGACAATTTGTTCTTCGCTCTCGGGCGGCGCATTGAACATCGGGAAAACCCAGAGAATGAACGAGCCGGCGACTTTTTATTCGGCGCGTCCGCGATTTGGACTGTCCGCGTCGAAACCGATGATCAAACGAGAAACACGCGAAACGAATCGGCGTTTAACCCCCGGCGAGATTTGGTTCGATCAAAAATCACCGGTGCGGATCGGAGGCTCGTGGTGATTGGCAAACAGCGGAAGAACCGAGAATTTGCTTTGGCTTCAATCGTGATCAAAAAAAGGCAGGCGAGATGATGAAACAGATCGCCGGCGGGGCGCTTCCCCAACCCGCTCGATCGGTTGAAACTTTGATTCGCTCCGCCGTTTGTCGGCTGAGCAGGAACAAGCGCTCACCAGATTCGAAAAAAGGGACCGCCTCATTCAAATTCGGAACCCGGATCACGGTTGCACGGATTCCGCCGACTCGCCGGTTCCTGGCAACGAATCGATTTGTGATCTCGATTTCTTCCAAAACCGGATCTCGGGGCCGGCATTTGATTGGAAGGGCGGGAACGGGCGACTCGAATGAAAAAATTTGCGAGGAGCAGGCTGGTCGAGTGTTGGGCGAGGTTTTCGGGGACCGATCTCAAACCTTTTTTCGGGTTAATTCGTGGCGGGATTGTTTGTCGTCGGACAAAGCAGTTCGCGGGGAACGTTTGAAAGGGGGCCGGAAAATCGATCAAAATCCTTTTCCTCCCTTCCCGAGACCTCTAATCA
>Ga0163217_1067423_pt1 | contig 16033 bp, 10 predicted proteins | sample SynspAceP_FD_185933 | JGI IMG/M metagenome (GOLD analysis project Ga0163217, IMG submission 185933) | Saline lake microbial communities from Ace Lake in Antarctica - Synechococcus sp. Ace-P (PacBio error correction) | ecosystem: Environmental > Aquatic > Non-marine Saline and Alkaline > Saline ... | reverse complement strand
GGCTCTGGACTTTTGGCGACTATCCGTCCACTGGGCTACCAGCCACCAGGTATATGACATGGGCCATTCTTTACTTTATTCTAGGTGTCTTTGTTTTATGGGCCAATTTATATATTGACCCTAAGGCATTTTCAATAGCAAAACAAATCTTCAGCTCCCTTTAAACGTACATTTTGAGGTTCGATTTTCACTATAATCGGTCGTGTTATGGTTCAATGAAGTCCTACTCTACTTTATAGCTTCCATGGCATTACTTTATGATTATCTCAGCCCTTCCTGGTACTTATCAACCTGCGTGAAAAGTATTAAGGACCTAAGCTAACCCTCTTTAATTTACGCCTGGCACATCAACCTCCTACAGCTGTTCTTTAGTTGGATTTGCCTTCCACAGCGCGTTTTTCTAAAAATTAATTGCTCTAAATAATATCAAATCACACACCTCGTCTTAGTCTTTGTTATTGAAAGCGTGACTCCCTGCAACTATGGCGCGGGCCTGACACTGATACCAGGCGTGTTTCACCTCGGACACCTGCATCGTATCTATGCCCCGGTGCGTTTCAGGCATTTTCAATTCGATCGGAAGGCACACCTCCTAGCTAAATCCGATACTATCCTTTCCACTCTCTTTCACTTCATTAACTTAAGTATGGGAATCGATGAGAATTTTTTTGTTACGCACTCTTACCTTGTTGCAAACCCTTGGAACCTGTTCTAGGGCTCCCGTTAACACACGCGTTTCTGTGCACGAATAACCAATACCTCCATATTCTATTTATTTTGGCGTCGATTTCTTCAATCTCAATTCCGTATCTGCAGGTACTTTAATTCTCAGTCAAACACTGCCTATGCAGAATACCTTAACTTCCCACTTCTTTGTTATGACGGTCTATTTTCGGTTTTTATGGAAATCGGCTATACCAAAAAGAGAAACACCTCAATTTTCTCTATGCCACACCTCCGGAACGATTACGCAATTGGGCACCATGCTAGTTGCTTTGTTCTTCGCCCTCCTAATGTGCTACTGTGTCTCCGTATTTAACAATACAATGTTCACCGTCTGGGCAGCTAGCTCGTAAGCCGCTCCTTTTCTATGGGCCGGTCGATGTGTCCATGCCAAAAGAAAGACTGGCAAAATTTTGGATCTACCTAAATATATTAGCAATGTCCATTGTCCAATTCCACTTCTCTTCTACAAATGGACTTTATATCCTATAGTGGCCGGACCTCTTACCATTTTCCTGCTTTATAGCCTCGGGGACCTCTCTTTTTTCTTTTCCCCCCAGATTAATTTCTTTCTTTTTTTTTAAAAACAATTGGGCGGTGGCGGACCGAAAAATAATTACATGCATGTATTACCAAATAGACAAACAGCAAGAGCTCTAGGAGACCTCCTTGTCAGGATAGAAATATCTTCTTCTAACGACTAGTTCTTCTTGGACTTGAGACATAGCAAAGCATTATGGCTAGCCTTCTATTGCGGTGTGATCCCTCAAACAACTTATGCGGGATTGTAGCTGTCTTGCCCGCTACGCGGCACCTTCATAAGCCTGCTAGGAATTCGGCCTCAGGCCTCCGATCCACGCCTTGGCCTGGCACCGGTTACACCTTTGTGCTGAGTCCGTCCACTATCTTTCTTATGCGAAAACTTGCAGGAGAGTACCTAGCCGTGCAGCCCCATTTTTATAAAATTCCAAAGTCCTGTTTGTTTGGCCAAGGGAAGTTGGATGCGTGTCCGCCGAATGCGAATATGTTGATGTTATCGCCCTATCAGCTATTATCCGTCAACCATGGCGCTATGCTACCGGCCAGCTCCCCCTGTCATCCTTACCACATTTTACCTCTAATGCCGCCAATATAGAAAACGGAATTCAAATTGATATCACCATTGATGATTCGGTTCACTCAATTAAGTCCGAGCTCATTTGTCTCTATTCCGCAAAGCATGACGTCCAAGATTTTATTAAGGATTGTGCAATACAATGCGGGACTTCTCAAAGCGTCTAGCACCCATCTCTTTCTTGTATAGGAAGGATCGATTGGCTTCATAAATCTTTGTAGCTTTCGACCCCTTCCCCTATAGCCGAGCACTCTCTATCTTCACCTCCCTTCTATCTCTTTAAGATTCCCATTCCCCCTGCTCTATTGCCGACCCTTTGCTAACCCACTATGCATAAACTACTACCCTCGGTGTACTCTCGCCCGAACCATTTTTGGAAAAGCGTCCTAAGTGCTTTCACGAGTCCGGAACAACGATTGAGTTGAGGTGCTTATTTGAGCCACTGCCAATCCACCAATACTTTTACTTACGCTGCGGTGAGATTGAATACACTCTACTTTGATGACGACATGCGCTTTTTTTAAACACTCGGTCATACATATTGAACTTGATACACAATGCAATGCCGCAAATCCGTTGAAAAGTATTCAAGGTAGATATCATAGAAATCTGTTCCCATCTCTAGCCCCCCCAGGTAATAGCAAGTAGGAATAACATCAGTTGACACTCAAATTCTCTAGTGCATTATTTCTTACAGCCGAACCGCAACATCATATTTTTCACAAAAAAATAAGCTAAAATGATACTCGGAGCAAACTTTCATAAGCCCATCTTAGCTGTGATATGCATAACACTACGCATTAACCCTTAGCAATCCTCTTTCCGTAATGCTGCGCTACGATCTATTTTCCTTCCGCCCTTTTGCAGCGCATTTCGATTTAGTTATAGATTTTAACCAGTTTAGCTAAAGTTTCAAAAACCAAACGCCCCAATTCTTGCTCGCAAAATTGCACTGGAGAATTCTCCTCCCCCAGTATTATAACTAATATAGAAACTCCCGAACCTGGTTTATATCGCATTGAACAACCTAGCATTCACACTTCATATTGTCCCGTCTAAATTATCTAGACTGATACCCTAACCGGTTAAACTAAAGATTATCGGGTAAAGCATACATCCCAAACTTCCTGACCTAACAAGTATTCACTTAACCTCTCTCACTTCAGCATGTCTTTCGTTCAGTTTTGCACATTTTTATTCTGCACTAACCAAAATCGATTCATAGCAACTACCTACAAGCGGCTGAAAAGCGCATATCTCGCAGCTGTCCACTCATATTTAGATTCGCTGCCATTGCTAATATCACCCTATACGTAGAATTCACAAGGCAAAATTCTTTTTCCTCCTCATCTATTCTTCTCCTTTCTCTTTTCCTCTTCAGTGTCCTGCCGTCGTTTCTTCTAGTATTGCTCTGACAAGTGAGTATAGATCATAGTTCATTACTCCTATATTCCTCATCCATCTCAAAAATTTTCGGCTCTTCCGCACTCGTTCACTGGATTGACATTCAAATTCAAAAGTTACAGTTTGATAAAACTGTCCCGACCAATCCTCAAGCTTTACGGTTTATAGTATGAGTTTTTAAACTCAAATGCATATCCCTATAGTAATATTTCCCTGTCCAACCATTGGTGCCGTCAGGTCAAATACGGGGTCATTTAATTCCAGCCTTGGCTCCCTGATACCTATAACAACACTACTTGTTCCTCTTCGCTGGCTATAACTTTATAGTTCTCAGCTTCGTCAATAAAAGTAACCCCATTGTCATTGATATACCATACCTCTCCCCGCGGTACATTAGCAACTTACCGGGGCCGTGCCCCATTAAAGTATTCATAACTAAATAAAAGGTCCCCAATACTCTAGCTAAGACGACTACTCCATCGCCAATACTGAAAAAATCCGCTGAACCTGACTATCACGTCTCTTGCCCCTCATTATTACCATCACTAGCGACTAGCCTCTAAAAAGGAACCTGTGTACCACTCTATTATTCTTCTACTCCTTTTCTAGTCCACCAAGTCGGAGTCTATCTATGACCCCTTATTGTCATGTGTTTCGGCCTAACTTGACCCTTCCTAAGCAGGGTTCTTCCCAAAAAAATACTCGCGATGGTAAAATATCTTAAGGTAATCACTATGGTAAACCCCTAACTCTTGCTTGCTTCACAAGGTCATAGAAAAAAACGTGAGATTGTTCATGATAATAATTCTTCTGTACTGTCTGCCACCAGTGTAGCTTTTGCGCAGGTAGTCCCAATTCCACACATTTTCCTTTGTCTGCATACTCATGACTCCTAAGCGCCCATTTTTGTCATTGTATTGACCACTGCAGGTTCCTGGCCTCCGACCATATGGCACTTTCTGCGGATAATATTCCGGACGAGAATATCCTGCTTATGCATGCCTATGCGTCTCTGGAGACAAAAATGCTTCCCAGGCAGAATCAACAATCCAGCATGTCAAAAAGATCGCTACTTTTCCAACGAAGAATTGTCTTCGTCGTGGCACCGGAATTCAAACCTGGAGATATTAAGTTATTGTTTCTACAAACTTCTATCTGCGAGACCAACTCTGGGTTTACTGTCTGAGGTCTACAATTCACTAGAGTGGTGTAATTGCCAATCTTGGCATCGAAACATCGCTCTTGTAGTTTCTGAAGAGGATCTCAATAGGATCCACTTCCCTCTTGGAATGCCCACCTGATTACTCTATGTTGATAAGAAATGTTGTACTGGCCCTTGTGAAATCCTGCATTTCCCATTACTAGACCTGACCGCATATAGGCAAGTGCCCGTATAGAACTGTCTGCGTTACATCCAGGCGACCTTAATATTACGTTTTTATCCGCTGTCAAAGGTGATCGTTCACTTCCTTAACACTCGCTTCTTCATTACTTAAAACTTTAAATGGGATGCCAATTTCGGCAATTCCACTATCCGTTGTATATACGATACTTACCTGAATACTACTTGCCATGTCCCATATTATCATTGAAGGCATCTTCAACCATCTCCTCCACTTGAAACAGCTGCCTTCCCTTTCGTGCTCCCAATGCTCCCTCTTCTGTCGTAATCGTTAAGAAAAACCGTTACGTCTGTGTTGTAAGGCCCAAAATAAAGGATACATTGTCGTTCTTAAAATGACTATGCACAATCCACTCGAAGTAATGTACTTAACAACACTCTGGCTGTGTCATTAATTCATAACAGACAAATGATACATATAAAATTCATTATAGGTTCATGCCCCTCCGTTTGATAAAGGATGATGCGTAACTATCAAACAGCGAAAGTTTTTGGAGCTACCATATTGTCTGGCTACGTGTCGGCCTCCTTCCAAGCAGTTTCGTTCCAAGACGCCTATACCACACAATTTCGCCATGGATATTTTTTAATTCTTTAGTTTTTTCCTGGATGTTTGGTATGTCCTTACTAGAATAAATAAAGTTAATGTCCAAAAGTTTAAAAAGGAACATTCTGTTTTTCATCGATTTTCCGAATTTAATTATGTAAATATCAGACATTCATCGTAAAGTATAGGTTTTGATATTTTTTTAGTGCATCATTCCCATTTTTCTTCGTGTGATTAATATAACTTTAGAATTGGTAAAATCGTTATGAAGTTAATTTTGGTTTTATAAAATAACTTTTTAAGGCCATTGAATATATTTAAAAGCGAAAATAACAACTTTAGGTTAAGTTCACTGCACTAATTAAGCTTATTTGGGAAGTTTGCCAATATTTGACTATGACTAGTATGTCTAGATCTTATAAGTACAATTCCATCAGTCCATTCAAATAGTTTGCCCGAATAAGAAGTTGCTTATGTCCAGATCAATTTAAATTTCCGCCCATTCCTGCAACTTCCATAGGGGTCTAGAATTTCTTTAATGATACGCTTCTTTGTATGTTTTCCTATCATCTTACATTGCGCAAAGCTTGGTGCCAATTGGGATCTTAACGTGGGGCAATGATTTATGCCTATTGTTTGGCCATTTGTCATCCCAGGGATTTTACTAAACCCTCAACTACCAATTTGCCTGCGATTACTGCGTGGTAAGCTGCATGGCGATTAATTAGAAGCTACGCTACTTTAAAGAGTAATACGAGGCATTTCGCTTTTTTTAAACACGTTCAAATACTTTTGACATAACCTTACAGCGGCTCAATAACATTTATTTCAAAGTCATCCCTTAAAGTCCTTTTTTATAACTTAATCGGCAATAGGTTTTTAAATTATACTTCCTAGGACAATATACGATAGCATTCCATAAGCTCGTAATTTCTGCAACTCGTCCCTGAGACATCACAATTAAAATTGAGTCTAAATTAGCCGGTGGATCTTTCTCTGGCGATGACCTACTAATATTGATTATTTATGAATCAATCAGGTTAACAATGCTATTACCTTTTCCTTTGCTACCTCAATAATGACTATGTTTTCATTTTTGATTATACTATATGTTGGTACCAGGGTTTGCCTTTTAACCTTTTTTCTACTTTTCCGTTTAATTCGTTAAGCGATTTCCATTATATCCATAATATTATTGTCCTGGTCGCCTAAAATTGCATTTAAGCTGAGGATCAAGGATTTTGCTTCTCTAGAAATTTCAATTCTGTCGTCTAGTTGAAAAGCATTTTAGTTTTTCTTTGTCAAATTTCTAATTGTGATTAATTAATTCCATGTAATAGCTTTTTGAATTTGTTATGTTTATAGGCATTTCATCGGATTGCCTCGTTAATTGTTAGCTCTCTGAAAAACGCATGCTCATACAATTAGCTGCCTAAATTTACTGTCTTGTGCGTTTTCGATTTACGTTTTTACTACGTTGAATATTATAGTTGCCCAAAATGGTCGTTTGTTTTGCCTCCATCTTAAGGTTCAGTTGGCCTGTACACTTTAATTGCCAGCCGTGGCTTGTATGCAACTGAGCAATAATTTGAATGGTTTGTAAATTTTTTTCACAGGCTTTAATAAAGATTATTAATCTATATTTATTTTTCCCATTGTAATATTTTGGCATTAATTTTGATTTGTAACCATAATTTGTTTGTCAAGCCACGATTTTGGTTGCCAAACAGTCGATCAAAGAAGCTTACTTGTCTGAAATTATGGATATCCCGAAGTAATATCGGTTCTACCTTGTGATTACATGAACTGCCGTGGCAATATGCCAATGTGTAAGTGAGGGACAGTACCCAGGTAAAACTCAGTAACCTGTGGTTGTAGTGAGCAAGTGGACCCAACGACGTAAGGCCTAATTTACAAAAGGTGGCGGCAAAGTGGATGTAAATAAGGGTCCAAGGTGAACGGGCTCGTCTAAATAATGGTGTGGAGCCTAGTGCCAGCATGTGTTAAAGTAGTGAGAAAATGATTTGACCTTACCTTACAAAGCAGTAGGTGTTCAAGCTCCCGAGTATAGGTGGGTATCTAAAATCAGCCATCTCAATGGTAATGAGGGTAAGTTTATGAAACAAAAAAAAGTGGATGCGTCTCTATCATCGTGAAGTGATAAGTAGTGTATTAGTGGGGGACTTAAAACAGGGAGGAGAACAGACCAGGTAAAATTAACGCCCAGTGAACGAATAACAAGGTACTCAGACAAGCTGTCAGGCAAGCCCCGGCAAAAGGCCGTGTGTGTAAGGAGTCCCATGTGTCTCAAGCTGATATCGAGTGCCATGGCCTGCGCTCTGTGCAGGGTCATCGTCGTTTTTATAACAATAGTGTGTTGGTCGGGTTGGTGAGCCACGAAAAATAACGCGCCCAAGTCAAGGCATTCAACCGCAGCCAATCTGGAGATGGTGGTCGCCCGTACGAAGTACCTACCAGTGCTTATGATTATGCCCTGCAATGCCAAAGTAAGTAGGTCCCGTTAATACACAGAGTGCCTCCGATTAGATACCAATAAGGTGGGAGGTGTAGCGCCTCAGTCGTAAGTGTCGTCTTGTAGCGTCAAAGCAACCGTCGTACGTCTGGGAACATGCAGTAGTGAAAGATACCTAAGTGACCACTGCGACCCAGGAACGTCCAAACGCAGACGTATTGCTGTGGGCAAGTGTGCGAAAATCCAGGTGTACAGCCGTGAATGAGAAGGTATCGGGGGTAAGCGTCCATTAAGCGAAATGTACTAGGGCGGCAATCGAGGGGTATGCCCCAGACTAGCGGTACTAGGGTGGCTCCAGCGTTGGTGAGAAGGTGGAGTGACGAACGAAAGAGAGCCAAGAAGAGAATATCAGGGTGTGTAGGTGGCAGAAAGCGGGAACGGATGATAGTCAGCGGTCAAGCCCTATGTGGCGCAAACTCAAGAAGTGGCAGGTATAGCGTCAAAAATGGTGGCAAAATGTCAGAGGAAAGTATGTAAAGGTCAAGGCTACTGATAGCGGGACAAAAAAAGACAAAACATGCCCTAAACGGCAAAGGCGTTGAGTCTGAGCTAGTGGAAGACATGTGGGAGCTACCATAAGGTTAAGGTGCAAATACTCTAAAGCTCCCTGATAGGGTTCAAGAAGAACTCCGGAGCAACGAGTGTGATGCCAGCGAAACAACGGGTGTAATGGGGGTAAGAAACTTAGAAACTAAAGTATGCTGTTCTACAGGTGACGGGATGGTAAGTGGTAGAAAGTAGTGCGTCATTGGGAAGCCCACTGTGAGATAAATTGATATCTGTCTAGCTGGGGCGTGCCAAGACTGGGAAGTGAGCACAGCGGCTCAATAGTGCAAAGTTATCAGAAGAATGAGACAGGTGGAGTGGGATGATTAATAGGCCAACTCAATATGCCGGGGAAGTGTCGGAAGTGGGTGGCCGTGTAGAAAATTCGATCAGACAATAGAATAGTCCCGGCAGGTGGAGTGTGTAGACTAGTCACGCTGTTAATTGTATCCCTGACCGCACAAAACACAGTTGGAGTGCCCGTCCTATGATGTAAATAGGATAATAACGTCCCCAATTATAAACGTCGACCCGGGTGACTTGAGAATGTACCTTAAGTGCCGCGATGTCGAGTGCGTTGTAGGAGCTGAGCGCATCGTGATCAGTTGGGTAATAGTGAGCGGGAAAGTACGAGCTGAGGTTGGAAAGTAGCAGTCTTCAGGGGTAAGTGCCCCGAAGTTGAGTAGTGGGAATAAATAAACGAATATCGCAAAGGTTAGGAAAATTAGTGGAGGTGGACTTGGCAAACAGTAGTAGGTGCCTGAATGTATGTCGATTGAATGGAAGTAGGGCCTTCGTGTCCGAATGGGTATTGAGCAATGGCCTGTGAGATGGGACTGCGAAAGATACAAATTTGTGGTATTAAATAGAAGTAAACAAAAACAAATACAAGTTAGAACAGTATACGTCATAACGTAGAAAAATTGGAATCGTGTATATGGGGGAATACGGGCGGTCTGAGCAGCAAGAATACAAACGTAATAAAGCAGGGCGCAATAAAATTTAGCGAAGTAGTGTAGCGCGGTATGAGAATATGCATGTGATGAGGCGTGCAGTGCAAGCAAACTTATGGATAACCGTGCAGTTTAATAAGAGTATGGGAATGAGCAAGTTACACCTGGGGTGTTGAGTGAGTGAGCCACGAATAGCGTGCAATGTACGTGAAAAGGAAAGTGATGAGTAGGGAAGTGTCTGTAGATGATGCCTAACTGGCCCTGTAGCAAGCGCAGTGGGAAGTGTCGGAGTAAAGGGTCATGGAAGTGCCTAATATGCGGTAATTCAGCTGAAGTGTTATAGAAAAATACGTGAAAATGAAAACGAGGTCGGTACGTGGGTAAACCCAGGGGTGGGTGGAAGGTCGTTGCCCGATTAGAAATGGCTTAATATAACATGTGCTGCAAATGTGCATAAGTATAGAGTTGAACCTGCCATTGCTAGGAATGCAGTTATGCGGAAGAAAATGAGTACAAGGTGGATAGGTGGGTAGGGCCGTGGAAGTGTTATAGGGCCTAATGAAGCCAAAATGTCGGGGAATGTAGCCAGAAAGAAAATGCTGGAGAGGAGGAGTTAGCTCGTGCCATAAACCCAATGTCAGGAACTAATGGAAGTATAAATATGCACTGAAATGCGCGTTAAACGACTGTGCGGGTGAGTAAGGGGTATTAGTGTTAGGTATGAAAAAAGAAGGCTGAGTGCAACGGGCATTGTGGCCAGTGTAAAGTAGTCGAAATGTGTGGCCATTGTCATGGGTGAAGTAAACTAAAATTCGTAGGCAGTGGGGGATTGGTGGATGAATGCGAAGTCGGGAAAAGTTGTGGAAAGTGTATTAACCGTTATGTGAGAGTAGTAATGATCAAAAGGTCGGCACAGTGCACTGTCAGTTAAGACCTATGGAGTGGTCGGGCCTATCGGCGAAAAAGATATATTCTCGTGTGCCAGTATCCTGGAGAGGATGCTGAGTCCCGTGAAAGAGGGTGCAAGGTCCTGATACTTTAAGCCGGGGGTAAACAAGAGGTCGAGGTGATGGCCATGGATGTAGTGACCAGTGAAAGAGGCCTGTTAGGCGCTAAGGCAAAGTGTGAAAAGTAAGTCCATATAGCTCTGAATGTAAATGGGGGGAGATGATGAGGACAAAAATCTACGTCTGGGCCCACATAGATACGGAGTGTGAAAAGTGGGGTGGTGCATGTGCAAATCGGGCTGGAAGTCTGTTAATTTTTAAGGAAGTGTGAAAATCTCAAGGGCATGAACCAGTACTTAAGTAGTAAGAATCGTGCTAGGGCTGGAAAAGGAAAGCGGCATAAGGATCCTCAGTGGTAGTGCCGTGACCCTACTGATGCGGAGTGGGCATGGGACGGTGGGCAGTGTGAAAGCTGGACGGCACACGTGCTGTGAGGGCGTGGGGGAGGTTACAAGGATGGCAGTGGAAGATCCGTGCACAAAATGGGTGGAACCGGGGTTCGCAGGTGTGTTGGTTGGGATAGTGAGGGTGGAACAGTTGAACTGGGCTGCCCTGAGTGTGAGGGAGTGGACCTGTGCTAGTGCGGTGGAGTGCGGAGTGGTGGAGGCCGCCTCATTAGGTGTCTGAGGGGGCGGAGGTGTGGAGTGTTGTCGCATGGCCCTAAAATGTGGGAAAGGTATGAAGAGGCCTGGTAGGTGGTAGGCGGACTGGGGTATGGTGTGGGTGGTGCAACACGGTTGTGTACCGATTAGTAAAGCCAAATAGCGGCAGACGTAGAACGGTGGGGTGTGGAAACGTAGTGCCCGCTCACTGCGGAATGTGGCTGGAACCCGTGAAGTGTGGTCCACATGCGGACTCGAAATGAATGCAGTGCCAAAGTAGACTCGAAATTACAAATGGAAGCGAATGGGGATCAGGAAACCGGAGGGAAATGTTGACTGCTTTCACGTTAGAAGGTTGCAGGTGAGGCGATTCAGCGAAGCGGCATGGGGTGGGAAGGGGTGTGGGAATCGTGAAAACGGCCAGCGCAACTCACCGGTGTGTAAGTAGTGAGAAAAGGATGGCGCGTGTGAACCACCTTCCAACAAGTAAAAGAGTATCAAAACGAAGCTTCGAAAAAAGTCCCGGCAAGTCGAATGAGTGCGACGTCGGAGCCGACCAACGCCACAAGTGCCAGAACAAAGCCTAACACAAATGGTGCATGAATGGGGGGGCTGAAAGTGAGGAAAGACACCAGGAGCCCTTGTGGCGGATAGCAAGCGGACAGCAAACAGCCCGAAGGATTACAGGCGTGTGCAAAAACCCTGCGATAATGCAGGAAACCATGGTGGGAAAAACTGAAAAGCAGAAAGTGCCTCGCGGCTAGCGCACCGCCCAAATGTAGGGAGACCAGGTCTTGCTTTCCAAGAAGTGTCGTATAGTGCACCAGGAGTGGACCCCATACGTGTGTGCTGGATAGGACCTTGGTGCGTAAGTCGACCAGTAGGAGGTCGTTGCGGGTGGCTGTGACAGCCATGATCGTAGGCACGGGCCTGCGCGAGGTGCCAAAACCCCTAGGATACGTCGAACGATGAAGCGTGTAAGGTGTGAGGACCCAGTGATGGGTACCCTAACACGATCAAAGATAGGATATGTGATGGAACGTCTGGCGCAGTGTGGGCCAGAGCAACGGTGGGTATGTAGGATGCAGAACCCCATAGTGGCAGTGGGAGTTGTGCGTGGGGTTAGAGCCGGTGGCAATGGGGACCAAAGAAGTATTAGGCAGGGGCAACCGGAGAACTGAGCGTGGTGATTAGACGCCAGTAGACGCCCAGAGTGAGGACACAGATAACAAGGGCAAGATATTGATACAGTGAGCCGGTGCCGGACGTGTCTGGGTATCGCCCAGGGTGTGTGGAGGGTGGCCCGCGGGGGGCGCAGGTAAGTAGACAACAAAGAGAATAAGAGGGCTAGTGCTCAAGAGGGGAAGTGCCTGGTCCTAATTGCCGGTGGACGAACGTCCAAAGAAAAGTTAACTGACCAACGTACAAGGGCGTGCGCAAAGACGCTTGTGGTTGGCGAAAACGGTCCAACCGGAGGGCGGCTTGGAGCGAAGTGCACAGGACCGGGGAGCAATCAGAAGAAATGTGGATGAAAAAGTGGAATGTTGAGTGTGGGACCATAGGGCGAGCGTCCCTGGTGCTTGCAAGGGAGCATCGTGTAGCCCAAAACAAGTCCGACCACGGTAAGCGGCGTAAAGGGCAAACGGATGTCAATGGAGTAAATGCGGTGGAAGTACGTGGTGCCTAACGGAGGCGAAATTTCAGGCGAGACGGGCCAGAGACCGCAGCCAGGGGCAAAAGTGGTTTGTCTATTTCTATAAGGACACAGCTGTGTCCGACGTGTATCCAAGAACATGGCGGATTTGGCCAAGGGGAACATCAATCGGAGCGGAAGCTGCAAAGAGGCCACTGGGTAACTAGCTAGCAAGTACTAGGTGTCGTATGGTGCCGAAGGTGAGAAAATAGTGGTCGAGTGAAAAAAAATGACTGGATTTGAATAGGAAGTAAGCCCCGCTGCCATATAAAAACGTAAAATGAACATGAAAAGAGCGCGAAAATATTGAATCGTGATGCGTAAACGCAGTCGGGTGATGAGCAGGGTAGTTGATCTATGTGAGATAATAAAAATGTAAGATAAAGAAAAGAGAGTGATGTGTGGTGTCCGAGTCCAGAGACTTGTTTAGAGTGGATTAGCTAGCTGTGTGACCGGTAAGGGGCGAACACGAAAAGAAAATGTCTCGGCGAGCGAGGAGCGCGAGTGGTATGGTGTGTGGGGGTGAGTGGCGGTGGGGACGGGCGTTAAAGTGATCCTGCTAAAAGAAAAGCAGGAGTCGAAAAATGTAAAAGCCATCGGTGAGTCAGTGCGTACCACGTGTGGTGTCCACTAATTGGTGCTGTTATCCATGTGGGAGATAAGCGAAGAGGATGGGGTCCCTACGGGTGGGTCGCCTGGGTGTGGGTAGCGCGTACCCTCCACAGTGCGGCCCTGCAGTGGGAGGGCGCTAGCCAAGGCAAATCCTGCCCTCTCCAAGTGCAAGGCGAGCAGACATGGAGTAATCTGGTAGTGCCAATGTACGCCACTGGGGATGGGAGCTTATGGCAGAGGAGCTGGGCAGAGTCGTGGAGTGGTGCCGAAATGTAGACAAAATCAAGAGCAAATATGCGTACCTGAGCGACTGTGGGATTACGTCAGAGCGTTACGAGTAGGAATGTGACAGAATTGATAATTACGGTCGTAGCGTGGTCTTATGACAAATGCATTAGTTCGACTCAGTACTGCGACAAAAGGTGGTGCTAGGGGCGGGTGTGATGGAAACATAGGGAGGTGCAGGAATCCCAAAAAGGTATGTTAGGTGAGGTGGCTGTGTGAGGCGGTGGCTGCGTTAGGGGGTGATCAGAGGGGCGATGTGACAGGTTGTGGGGCCAAAAAATGGAAATAATTACGAAGCGACCGCAAATACGGCTCAATGGGTGGATCAAAAAATCTCCTGTGGGGCAACGGTGACGTGCGAAAACCGTCGGGGGTGATAGTAGGCGCCTGATATGTAGGCATTATATGACTGGATGCCCTGCGTAGTGGATGATTGCCAGCGACCAACAGAGGGTGTGGTGGGGATGTGAAGCTAGTGTAGTGGCCCGCTAAACGGGCGACCAGACCCGTGGCAATAGAAATTGCTGGTCCAAGGCGTCGTAAAACGACTCAATTGTGAGGAAGCTCCAAAAGGCAATCTCGCTTAAGTGTGCTTGCAAGCTGATTATGCGCAAGCGCAGGTGGGCGGGTCCGGACTATGGCGAGTGGAGCGCATGTACCATAGCAGGATGTCGGTAAGTGGATTTGCGGGGACGGGCCCCCATAAAGTGTCTAAGTGTGCCATGGCGGGCAATATTTATAAGCCAATTAGCGTGAGTACGGGTAGTCTCTGCCGTGACATGATGAACCTTTCCGGAAACAAAGCGCGGTGCGGTAGGACTCGCCGGCCCGCAGACAACTGTGTGGCGCGCCCGCAGGTGTGAGTAGAGACACCTCCGTGGAGGAGCGTCGTGCGGCTCGCAATAGGGAGCACTGAGTGCCTAAAACCAGCCCACGTATAGTGCAGGTCGGGGGCAGTGGCTTACACACCGCAGGCATCAAAGGTGAGCAAAAGGTCCAGAGTGGTCCAATGCGGTGTACCACGGGCAGAGTTTTAAGATTCGGTGGGTGACAAAAAAAGACCGGTTGTCGCGCAGTGCCACCTTGCCAATGCAACCTGGCCGCCTGTAGTTAAATCCGTGCACTCCACCATAATCCCATGTGAGCAAGCTCAAGGGCCGTTGTGTCCGAAGGTGAAACGACGAACAAGGTGTTTGCCAATCCGTCTCCGTAAGTGGGCAATAGGCCTGAGTTGCCAGTCAAGCAATGATCCTCTAATTACAGTCACCATGAAAAGCCCCTCGTCACTGTGGTGCCCATAAAAGGCCGTGATCATAATTGAGGGATGGGGGGCACGATGTGGGCCAAATAAATGAAAAGAAGGGGGTGTGGGCGTGGGGTGGATGTGAATAGAGCTCTGTCGATAGCTGCGGGATGTAGTGTTGAGTGGGTTCGGGTCGTCAAATGCGGATTGCCTCAGTAAGGAACATGAATTATGGGCTGGAGCTAATATGCTGTCGGGCCTCTCGGATGGCGGCCCAGTTCGCGTTACAAAAATCCATGTCGTTGGAGTGTAGGGAGTCTCAAAGAAGTGTAAGAAGCAAAACCATGGTGGGGGCAGGGATGCGCCGTATGGCCTTAAATGGCATCGCCGTAGTTACAGGTCGAAGGATGATCCAGCTGCGTGTGCAGTGGCGCGGCCAAGTTATCCGGGCGGTAAAACCATCATTTAGAGGTGGGAAACAACTCACCATGTCCCTCGCTGAAGCTGGGCCATGTCGCGTTCGACGGGAACCGGTCCTGGCTATATAAGGCGTGCCCGGCGCAGGCTGGACACGACACTGGCCCCCACCGGTAAAAATGCGCTCCACGTGTTGGACTCCGGCGCAGGCCATTGCTCCTCAGATGCGCAGGGTGGTGACAGGTCCCGAGGGTGGCAGGGTCTAGGTCCCAGTACCTCCAAAATCATCGCAAAGAAATAATGAAAGTGTAGGGTGGCCTAAGGTCGTCTGTGGGCTCAGCTATGCGTGTAAAACGATGGCAACGAACAAAAGTGGGTCAGTAAGAAATCGTAAGAGTGATGGTGGCGGTGTGTGAGCAGGGAAAACTATCGATGGGAGCATAGAAGTAGAGGAAGATAAGTAAAATAAATGTAGGGGAGTAGGTGGTGGATATCACAAGCCTTTGGCCAAAAGTAGAGGATCTTAGTCGAGTTGTGTGTGTGAAGGGCGGGGGGAAATCACCTCAATAACCGACTCGTCTAATAAGGTGGTCAATCCGCAGGAGCACGGAGTAACCCGTGTTGTAACCGGGGGACGAGGGGGGAAGTGAATGCACGGCATGTGGGAAGACCATTAAACAGAGTGATAATAACAATGAGTGTGGACGTGCCCGGCACTGGTAAGCGGGTATGCTGAACAAGTGTGTCGCCGGATGTAGGGTTCCAAGCAGGATGTGGGAGTGGTAAGGGTGCAAAGTACGGCAGTAACAAGCGGATCGTGGGAGTTGAGCCAAGAAATACCAGAGGTGTGCCCAAGCCAGTTAAGGAGTGCCTCGGCCATGTGTCCCAGGACAGGACTACCCGGACGGAATGGCCCAAGCGGTTGACGGCCACACGAAAGTGGCAGGGGAAG
>Ga0163217_1034588_pt1 | contig 16033 bp, 23 predicted proteins | sample SynspAceP_FD_185933 | JGI IMG/M metagenome (GOLD analysis project Ga0163217, IMG submission 185933) | Saline lake microbial communities from Ace Lake in Antarctica - Synechococcus sp. Ace-P (PacBio error correction) | ecosystem: Environmental > Aquatic > Non-marine Saline and Alkaline > Saline ... | reverse complement strand
GAACGACGGCTTTGCTGAGGAGGTGCTGAGACTTTTGCTTCAAAATGATATTCATGTTTTCCTCGCAAGTGCGTTCCAGCACGAAATTCGGCTCGCGGTGGCATGTTTTGCGCACAGATACCGCCATGCCCCTCGAAGTAGAATTGCGCACGTGAGACGGGCCGTCTGTCCGGCCGCGGATGGCTGGTGATGCAGTGGCGGGACCTGTCCTATATTGCCAAGCTGCCGCGGAGTTCCGACGCGATGCTCGTGACTGTAATGGCGATTAAAGGTGCCCTACGCGGGCACGGGATTAGCGTTCAGAGAACTTTGCCCGGGTCATCAATTTGGTTTGGATCTAGGACTGCTTTGATTCTTGTTCATCAATTTACAGCGAACCGGATCTTTGTAGCGTCAAGCTCGGCGCGTTTGAAGTGCCAATGCCGTGTTTCAGCTGAACGAGCCCACCATTCATGTGCGATCTTCATGCACGATTGCGTTGAAAGACGCTGTAGTGAGGCATGAAAGTCGGCGTCCGTTCATTTCCACCGGACGTTGGGACAGGTTAAAAGTGCAGGTTCACGCCGAAATGGCCAAAGGGGGCAGGGGCGGCAGGGGCCTGGCATATTGAGCATGCAGGCTTTGGTCGCGATCTCTGATAAAGTTCCGCCACGCGGGATACCGGGATCGCGACATCGTGCTTGACGACGCGCTTCGGGTTTTTGGGCTTCTGACAGATTTTCCCGTAATGCCCATAGCGTCGTCTTTCTGCGCCTCGGAGGCACGCAATGACCGCATCAATGATTCTTCGGCCTCAAAGGCCGCGCCCGAAGCGCTCTTCGAGGCCGCGCGTCGAGGCCGCTTTGTGCGCCATTGCGGTAAGCTCTATCAGACAATAGGGCAGGATGTTCGTCGGCCATCGGGGTCACTACACCGGTGGGCGTGGTCCGATCACCATTTTGAAGGCCGAGGCCGGTCTATTTGTATTTCGAGTTCGACAGGTGTCCGCATTCTGCCCGGCGCATTCCGTGCGTAGAGCGTGAGCGCCGGTCGGGGCCGGAACAGCCACCAGTTGCTGTTGCGCGGGCGGTGGGTTTGGGGAAGAGCTTGTCACCGCCGCTGGTGATGATGCGAGTGTACCTTCGGCCCCCATAAAGAGGTTCTGAGGTCAAGCCGATTGGTTTTGCGGCAGCCCGTTGAGGTCGTGAGTAAGCGTCATCTTGGCAAAAACCCCCTCGACCCCGAGTACAGTCGCGGGTATTGCCATAGCGGCAGCACCGCGTTGCCGCCCGCATTCGTCGATAGTACCACCGATCTGGCAGGAACCTTCGAAGCAGCGGACAGTGGAAACAGCGCGTCGACGTATCACGGCGGCTTGGATATTGGCAAGGAATGCAGCCCGGCTTCAACCGTCATGGTGGCATTGGTGGGATCGACTTGCGATACGGTTTAGCCGGTCGGTGTAAGGATGATCCTCCGTCGGACGCCGCCGCCAGCTAAGCCGGGTGTGCCGCCCTGCGGGGTACGGACTTTCGCTGTTGGACAACGCAGACAGCTGGCTCCTCTTCAGTGGAGCGGGGACGCACAGCGGGCATTGCTGTGCCGCTTGCGCAGGGGGGGGGGGCCCCCGCCGGGTTCTTCCACAAGGCGGTGGCCAGCATCCGCGCTTTCGTTCAGCACAAAGGCCGCGCCGATGGCTTGGCGCAGGTCATCAAGCAAGCAGGGCATTGGTCGCGGCCGCCAGTTTTCAGCGCGCCGCGTTCTACGGTCGAGTAGTTCATCTCGTCATTCCTTTAAGCTGGCTTTTTAAAGCTGGTCTGCGCCGGCCTTTTTGCGCGCGGCATCGCGCAGCTTGGTGATGGTGGTGCAGGGTCGATTTGTCGGGGTCGGTGACCAGTTCAACAGCGCCGGGCGGCCACTGTCACGGCGCGAGCAAAGGGCGGCGGCGAAATCTCGGTCTTGGTGACCCCGTTCCGCATGGGCACCCCAGACCTCAGCCATTTTGACAAAATCCTGATTTTTCCAAGTCGTCGCCAAGAAATGCGTGCGGTGGTCGCGTCTTGGTGCATGCGGATCGGTGCCGTAGAGCCATTATTGAAGAGCGCACGATGGGCGGACCGCCGTATTGCGCGGCCGGTGGCAAGCTCGGTTGCCGCTCATCATGAGCCGCCATCGCCGACGAATGATGAGAGTGAGCCGCTCTGGCTTGGCGATGGAGGCGCAACGGCGGCGGGACGGAATAGCCATTCGCTCCAAAGTCGAGCGGAGATCCGCCCGGACGGCCAAAACGCAGGAAGCGTTGGGCCCAGCCGCGTGTGGGTTGCCCGCGTCGAGTGTGACCACCACTCATCAGGCATTCATTCGCGCAGTGCGCGGAGGGCCCACGCCCCTGTCGAGATTCCATTCCCGCATTTGGACCTTCAGTCGGATCAGGTAATCGGCGTGAGCTTGTCGCAACAACCGCCCCCCAAGTCGCGCTCGGCCAAGATCGACACCGTCAAGTGCAGCGGGCGATCGAAAACCGGGGCCGCTGTTGTGCCCAGATCGGGGGAATACACGCGCCCAATCTCGTCGTACGGGTGAGATGTGAACCACGGGTGTCAGGATTGGGGGATTTGAATTGAGTATAGGTCTTGGTCGTTCTTCTCGCCCAAACGGCGCACCGATAACGGAAAAGGAGGATCGGCCTCCGCTGATGTGCATAGAGGCTGGGTTGCAGTGGAGGTCCGAAATCCCCGGCGAAGACGGAGACAGGTTATTCACGATGTCCTGCCGGCGGAAGGAGCGTGGTTGACGGGGATATTGTTCGTCTCGGGCAAAGCGCGTTAATGGCGCGGCGCTTCTTCGTCTGACAGCCAGAGCCGCCGAGTCAGCAATAGGGCCGTTCTGCTGCGAAGCTCAGCCTTGAGCTTGTCGAGATGCTCGCCCGAGAGGCGCCGCGTGGGTGGGCGGTATAGGGGCGGCGTCGGCCACTGAGACAACCTCGGTCAGCTGTCTTTCGGGCGGGAGATCACCACTGACCGGCGGCCCGAAGGTCGCCCATGCGAAAGGTCACGGGCCCATGTTATTTTCGGGCACCCGGGCCGGATCGTCGATCTGGGTCGGCCCATTTGGGATTCGGCCAACATGGCGCTGGTAATCGATTTCTTGGAAGGCTTCGCGATCTGTTGTGTTGCGGGCTATCTGCCTACGAGCAGGATTCATCGGTTGCTGTCTTGCTGCGCGATATGCACGCCGATGGCGCTGACAGGCACCGGGGCCACGGTGGACCATGCAGATCCAGGTGGCCGGTGAGCTTGCCTAGGTCTCGGCCATATTGCAAGCCGCTTCGTGCCGTGCGTGATAAGGGTGAACTAATCCTGCACCGTCATGCAGCGGCATCGAGGCACCAAGTAGCTTTGCGGGGAACCCGGGCCGCAATTTAGGCGGTGTCCGCGCGCTCGTGGATCAGCAGTTGTCCACAAGGACCTGTCCGCCGGTTCCGCGCTTTGGGAAAGTTTTTTGCAGATGCAGAAGGCTCCGTTTCGTTCGTTCTAGATTATGTATTGGGTCGGGCCGGTTGGCTTTTTCGGGCTGGGGTCCTGCCTTTCTTGGAAGGCTAGGATGAGGCCCGCGATGACCAGCCCGAGGCGGTGAGCCGCAGATCGGAATAGATCAGCAGCAGCGCGCCCCAAAAGCACAACGACCAGCACGTTGGGACAGTCTGCCGAATATAGCGTGCAAGGGCGGGCGGCCAGCAGAAATGACCCCGGTGTGGCCTGCAACAGAACCAGGTGATCTGGGTTGACCGAGCCCTGGCATCAGGATCGCTGGTTCATAGACGAACATGAAGGGCACGATAAAGGCCGGTCGCTCACGAGTTTTCACCGCAGCCCAGTCGGCCTCGACGATTTTGGCATGCGACGGGTTTGGCAGCATAGACCGCCATGGCGACAGGCGGTGTGATGGCCGACAGGATCGCAAGGAACACCGAAGAAGGTTGCGCGCTTCGACCTGCACGCCCAGTTCACCAGCGCGGGTACAATAGCAGGGCGACCTGCACGATATAGGGCCGGAGTTGTCGGCATCCATACCAAGGATTAATGCCGCGATTCATCGACAGGAACAGCGCGATGAACAGGCGTATTCTTGGGCCGCTTCGATCACGAAAGTCGAGAAGGTGTCAGTCCAAGGCCGGTAATTGTCGATCACGCCACGGACGATGCCCGCACAGGCCACAGCCGCCGCAATCGCCAACACGTCCGCGCGCCACCTCAAGCGCATCAAGGATGTTCCACCGGTAGCGTAATGCCGTGTCGTCTTGGCGCAATGCCGCGACGGCACGACCGAGATTGGATTCCCACAAAAGCGCGCATAGGGGCCGAGTAAGCCATCATCAGAACGCCCACAGATAATCACCAGCGGGCAAGCAACAGCCGTGGCCACGTTTCAAGGAGCACGGTTTTTAGCGGAACTTTGTCCTCTTTCGGGGGACAGAGGCGATGCCCTTGCGCTTCGCCTCAAATGGACCGCTGCAAAAAGGGCAAACATACGACAGGATCGCCGGGGCCAGCGCTAATTTCGCGACAGTCAGGTTAGCCACGCCGAGGGTATTCCGCCATGACAAAGGCCGCAGCCCCCCATGAACCGGTGGCATGATTCTGACCGCCCGTAGAGGGCCACAGACCTCAACCGCGCCCGCGAAGCGGGTTTGAACCCCATGCGTTTCATCAGTGGGATAGAAAAGGTTGCCGGTCGTCATCACGTTTGGCCACAGCAGAGCCGGAGACGGAGCCGAAGAGGCGAGGTGACACAGGCCACCTTGGCCGGGCCGCGACCTGACCCCCGTAAGTGCGCCACGGGCGGAATCCCATGAAAAGTTGAACCACACCCCATACGCTTCAAACCAATGAGCCGAAGAGGATGAAGAGCACCATATAGGTCGCACGAAACCGCAATCGGGATGCCGAATATGCCCTTCGGTCGTCAATGAACCAACTGCTCAAGCATCACGAGGGCCATGGTCGTAGGTGAGGCTAGACCGTAGCCGAGAAAACAGAAGGGCCGGTGATGGGCAGCATCGGCCCCGATTCGCCGGGTTGCCTCAAGCAGCAGGAACCACAAGGGTGATCCCCACCACTATGTCCATCGGCATCAAGCGATCGGACGTAGAGGAACCGCTGCGTAATGTAGTTGAGGTTAAAGGAGGGGTATGAGTTCAGCGCTCGCCGCGACAGGCCGTCACCAACATCATAACAATGGCACATCGTTGCGCACCTTTGCGGTCGACGGTCAGGAAAATCACGCAAAAGCGGCCACGAGCGACGTTGTACGCGCGCATTGATATGGGGATTGGGACGGGCCGACGAACGGCGACGTAGAGATGCCACACGCCATACCGACCAGGGATAGCCTTGGCCTCATACGGTAATCAGGGGCATCTGTCCAGTTCAAGATCGACAGTTGCATGGGTGTTCTCGCGTCTAGAGTGGAAAAGGTGGCCGGAACACAGCTGCGCTGAGCGCGCGCGGCGGGGGGCAGTATGGGATTGGGTCGGCGGAAGCGAGCTGCCCTGGCCGACCCGTTTTTCGTCAGGGGTAATTACATCCCCGAGACGCCACGCTCGGCGAGAACTCTTTTCGCGGCGGGGTGGGAGGGCACGCCAATGTCGGTGGGACCATTTCCTCAAACTCGTCAGGTCCGCCATGGATTTGCTGATCGCGGCAAAGCTGTCGTTTGTTGTCGGCGATCGCGCCCCAGAACCCAGATTTGATGATCTCGCCGTCGTAGTCGAAGGTGCGACCAATGGTGTCATAGCTGATTGGCGTGTTACGGTCTCATCAAACCGGGGTAGGCACCGGCTTTGACTTCGCGGCGCTGGAAAGCGGCGTTCTTGTCTTTGAAATATGCAAGGTTTCTTCATCCACGTCGATCAGGCGGATTTTGCGGCGAAGAGGCGAGGTCCATGACCTTAAACCGGTTGCAAGGGACGAGCCCAGTGTTGAAAAAGTCGGCCCTGACCGTCCTTATTGCAGGACAGAGTCCGAGATAGGACGTGTTGGCGACGCTATCGAGATCGTCAAAGGTCATGTCGGCGCGTTGACAAAAGCTCACGGGTCAAGAACTCACCGGTGTGCCAAGCTGCTGTGTGGTCAGGCGCTTGCCCTTCATGTCAGCGATGGTTTTGAGCCGGAATCTTTCAAGCGCCGACGGACCTGAAAATACTGCGGATTTAAAGAATACCGACGGTTGCGATCATTGGTGTCGCCTTCGGAAAGGCTCTTTGCCCGAAAGCTGATCCACAGTCGAGATCGAGTTGGCAAAAGCGATGCCAAAGCGGCCCCGCGTCCACGCCGAGACATTCGGAACACACCCGCTTCCGGCGTGACGGTGTGGCCATGCCGCGTGTTCTCGCCTCCAACAATCGCCTTGATCGCGCGCCACAGAGACATGAACCGCCCCTGGCTGCGTCGCCTGACCAAAGCTTTGCGCATGCGCTTGCAACGCCTGCGACGGCAAAAAGGTGGTGGCCGCCGTTGTGCGGCGATATCGTTTTGAAGATTGGTGACATGGAAACTCCTCCGAGTTTTTAACTGTATGTACACGGCAGTAACTGGAGTTCCGGGCTCCCCCCTGACACCCTATTGCCGTAGGCCTGCAGACTGAGGGGGGAAATCTCTAGCCTGTCATTAAAAATACAATAATCGAGCATTACTTTTACTTGTAATGTTGTATTCTTCTGGTATAGCTTAACGGCGCTATCTACCCTATATTGGACAGCTTGTCATACAGCGTGGTCAATTGGCGAAAGGAAGTTGTTACATTGACTGGAAATCTTCAGGCGACTGCGACTCCTCGTCGAGGTGCTACGCTCATGCGATCAGGTGACGAGTATCTTTGCGCATAACGTCGTGAGCGGTCTGTGTTGGGGCGTGGGGCGATGTGCTGCCGTCCGAAACCACTTTGGCGAGCGATTTTGACGTCAGCCGGCACGGTGATCCGTGAGGCGGTTCTGCGCCTCAAGCGGAAGGCATTGCTTGTCGAGCCGTCCAGGGGCGCGGGGCCTTTCGTTGCGTGAACGGCCCCGGCAGGGCTTTCGCGAAATTCCGGAGGCGGTGATTATGGAAAGCCAGCGCAAGCTTGAGCAGATCCTAAGAATTGCGCAATGGGGCTCTGAATCGAAAGGCGCCGCTATCGCCGCCGCTGTGCTCCCCGAGGCACGAGAAGAGATACAGCGCGCCGCTGCCGCCTATGACCAGAGCAACAAGATCGGCGCCCTCGGTCGCGGCGGGGGGTCAGTGCCGACCTTCGGTTTTCACCGCGCGTGGTTTGCGAGGGCAACTTGGAACAGCATACCTCAGCCTTTTCAACTACCTCGTTTTGCCAGCCTGCGCGAGGGGGGAACCCCGATGCTGGCCGGGGGGCTGCAAGCGCTGAAACGCGGTAGGCGAAATCGGGATGCGATACAGGAAAACACTATGCATTGCGCCTCATCCGCTCAGAGGTGATGCCGAAAAGGGCGCGCCAAGCGGATGCGGGACACTTTGCAAATTCGAGCGCGGTCATTGGCGCAGCTCAAGACAGAAAACGGGTTGGTCGGGAATGACGCTGCCCGGCCGCCCTTCATGCTGCCCGTTGCCCAGCCTGGGCATCCCTCACCATTGCATTAAGTTGGGGGATCGACAGCCTAACCCTCTCCGCCGCCGCGGCCAAAGTGCGGGGCGGAGGGCGGTTACGCTCTGTGTCATTGCGGTCTCGGCGGCGGTGCCCTCTGCGGCGACCGCACGGGATGTGAAAGCTTCGCGGCCACCTGGGGTGTGCCGTTAAGCTCGTGGATGCCGGTGAGTTGCCGATCCGTATCCTACGCGCCAACCGGTGAACCGCTGTATTTCTGCAAGTCGGACCTCTACGGCACTCTGGCGCGCATGGGGCCGTGGTGGCCGGCGGGCACCTAATACATGATCTTATCGGACTACCGCCGTTTGCAGGGCCGCGCGAGCATGGCGTGCTTGCACCTTTCGTCGATCGCCGCCAGATGTCAAAGCCGATGTTGCGCGCCTTGGCGTGGGAAGCTTGGGTGGGGAACTGGCGGAACTGCGGACGGCCCCTGTTTTGGCCAGCCGGATTAGAGGACCGGCCTGCGGGTGGAGCTGCGGGACTGCGGTGATCGACCGTGTCGAAACTCTGCTTGTGCGCAGGAGTTGGGCAATATCACCCTGCGCTGCGCCTGCGCGCGGAGGCTGGGTGGTGGAGCTTGATCCACGTGTTTTATGAGATCTTTCCACGCAAACCGCAGGTTGATTATCGCGCGGGTCGGCAGCCACGGGATGACGGTCGCGCGCGGTTTAATCTGCGGCCTATCAGAGGAAGTGCATTGTTCCATCAATGAGAGAGGCCCCGAGCTGGGCATGCAGAACGTGACCTTTGATCGGGGCGCGGGGGCGCATCGCATCGACGAAGCCGTGACTTTGCGTAGCATAAATCGGGCCCGCCCAAATTGCCCGCGATCATTCGGCGAATTGCGCACGCCGAGGCCGCAGGCTCTTGCTGACCGGCTAACGCCAGCAGCAGTTCGGCAGCCTGCCAGACAATCTTGCCCAATCGGTTGATTACATTGCACCGCGTCACGCTACCCGCCATTTTGGGGAGAAATCGGCCCTTTGGAAAGCAACCCGCGCATCGCCTCGTCAGTGCGGCACCTCTGATTACTGTCCCCATGGCCGAGCGACGGCGCACGCTGCGCTGATAGCGGATGGACGCGACAAGGTGTCGACGTGGGCGTGGCCGGCTTTGGCGCCTGGCTCGGGCACGGAGAAGAACTGCTGCGTGAAGAGGACGTGGTGATCGTCTTCGCCGGTATGGATGCGGCCCCTGCCGTCGGTCGTGGCCGGGCTGGTGCCGGGGGTGGTCATTTGGCGTGGCGACCTTCCGCGGCTATTTGTGTTGCCGCGGCGGAGGGTCGCGCTCGATTCGATACATCGCCAGCTGTTGCGTCGGGGGGTGACGGTTTCGTGAACATCGACAACGGCTATGGGGCTGCGACTTCGGCGATTGCGCTGGCCCAATATGAATGCGTCGCGCCCGGCGGGGAGTAGCCAGTGACAGCGCCGAAACTAAAGATTAAAAAACGCCAGACGCTGGCCGATCAGCTTCGGGCAGTGCTGAGCAGATTGTGTCGTAAACAAACTCGCACAAGGCGAGAAGACTACCTTCGGAAAAACCAGATCGCCTTGGCCTTTGGCGTGTCGCGCCCCGTGGTGCGCGAGGCGCTGCGCAAGTTGCAGGAGGCGGCTGGTCGAGGCACGCGCGGCGTGGGCTCTTTCGCTGCGGCCGGCGGCCCTTCGGAAAAGCTGAATTGAATATGCGGCGGCGGGGTCTGTTGCCGGGTTGATTGCGACGCGATGAGGCGCGTATTACGGTCGCAAAATGCCACCGCCACGCCATGGCCGCTCGCAACGCAGCCAGCCCCAAAGATTATTGCCCCGGATCGAGACGGCATTGCAGACGTTGGAGGCGTCATGCAGGCGCAGGAACCCTTAACCTTTGAGCGATTACCAATTCCACGGGCGCCATCGCGGCGGTTCTTCGGGCAATTGAGGTCTTTCTCAGATGCTCGACTGCGCGGCCGCGAGTCCGACTTGAGCAGGGGAATCGACGTGGCGCCAAAAGCTGACGCGGGCAAGGCCACAAGCCCGGATCGACAGTGGTCATCAGCGAACACCCGCCAAATTTCGAAGCGGATCGTCCTGCGGGCGACAGCGAGCTCGGCAAGGGCGTGTCGATGTGCCCCTAGTCCATCCTGTTGTCAGGGCCGCGGTGTCCCCGGATCACCGACCACGCCGGAATTGCATACGCATTTAATTAACCCGAAAGACCCCTTGATGTATGATACTTTACGGACCCCACCGTACCTGACTGCTGCCTGCCCCGGCACGAATTAAGAAACACCTTTCGCCGCTCATATTGCTGAGTTTGCGATTTCCGGCGCAGGGAAACGCAATCCTCAGGCGAGCCACTGATCTATGCGCAAGTCGAGACGGGGACTTGTGAACTATTCGTCCATATCTGGGCCTATGAGAATGCCGCAGACCGTGCCGCGCGGCGGGCGCAGATGGCGCGGACCTAAGTGGCAGGCCCTACTCAAGGAAAAGTGGCAGAGCGGGTATCTTGGAGCCAGACCAATAGACTCCTCATGCCGATTCTGCTCGAAGCCTAAGCGGTGTTGGACCCGGCCTAAGGCGTTCAAGGCCGGGGGTTGGCTTCAGGTGACTAACAGCTTTTCGTCGATCCCGCGGCCCTCGTGGAAAGGCGCGGATGATTGCTGGCCCAATGGCCAACATTGCGTTTTGAGGTATTATCCTCGCTGCTATGGCGTCCGATATTGCGGCAGGGGGCAGGACGTTATCAAGCCGCAGAGCGGGTTGTCTGGCTGTCGAACAGTTCTTTCGGTAAGACAATCTCAGGGCAGCGCCCGCGATGCGTTTGTTTTGTCAGCTGTGTCGATGAGGGCTGCCTCATCAATCAACCCGCCGCGCCCAGTCGATTGACCAAGCAGACGACGTCGGATTTCATCACCGCGCCAGTTCCAGCCGCGCCGATGGTGTTGGCTGTGACGCCTCGTCAGCGGGCATGATTGCAGGTCTGGACGATATCGCAAGGTCTCAAGGATTCATCGCGCATCCGGGCATAGCGCGCGTAGGTTCCTTCGGCTGGACCTGAGCGCGGTAATAGAGCACTTCACAATCAAACCCGGTCAATCGTTTCGCAACAAGTTTGCCCCAATCCGCGCCAAAGGCCGATAGGCCGACCTCTCTGACTGCTGACGCTCCCGCGCGCGGGGACGATCTCTGGCACCGATCCACTTACCGGCGCGGGTGTTGTTATAGTGCAGCGGGATGCGGCGCAGGGCGGCGATCATCATGCCGATGTTTCAGGGTCGCGATGGTGGGCGCATTTAACGCCCGGGCTGCGCCGCAACGGTCACGCCATTTCTTGGCCACAACTGCCACGGGATCTTGTCAAACCCGGTGCGCCCATTTGGTGCACGAGCGCACGCTATCCGCCCCCCGCAGCACCGAGACCGGAAGGCCACGCCCCGCGCGCAACGACATAGCCGCCGCCCTTCACCGTCTCGGGCAAATCCTCTTCGGAGAAGGACCCCCCCTGGCCGAAGCGCAGTTCGAGCCCTTCGGCATAAGCCGCGTACCTTAGTCCTGCATTATCGTCTCGGCATCCGCGTCGAGTACGCGGACGGGCCGATCAATGCCGCCGCTCATTGCCGATTTCTGCCCGCGCAGGGTTCTTCGGCAGCAGCCGCCTTCGGGCAGGTTCTGGTACGACACCGAGCGCAGAAGCGGGATTGCCATGGGTGCCCACGGACGTCGCGCCCAAAGATTGGTAGAGGCCGTGTAGGGGCCCGCCAGTGCACTCATGACATCGCAGACCTCGACACCCGGTGGGGAAGCCGTTCACCAGCCCCGCCCGCCTTTGCGTCAGGCATGGCATCATGCTTTGCCGCGATCGGTATCGCCGGTCTCGCATTTTTGGATGGGCTGGTCAACTGGCCTTCGAAAAACCCTTTGGCGAAGCTCTTGCATTCTCATCGCCGAAAGCACCGCCAGCACAGACCCAAGGGGCCAAAACCTCTTCGCAAGCGGCGTGGTCTTGTAGGTAGGTATCGCATCGGGTTTCAAAGAGGTTCGGCTGGGCGCTGCGCCCCTCGCTGTCGTGCTCACCAGCGCGCGCACCGCGTTGCGACCCGGTGAAACGCTCTTTGCCGTCGCGGTAGGCTTTGGCGATGCCATCGAGTCAACTTGAGCTTGTGGCCGACCTGCTCAAGCTGCATCTTTCGCGGGCGGCGACAAAGGCGTCGCCCTCGGCCCCCTGGCCACGACCGCGGATTACCGGGGTTTGGTGCAGACTGCCCTGCGGCCCACTGGTCAGCGACCCGCCCAGTCCCGCGCCGAATTTCGGTGCCCCGTTTCGGTGGCCTCGGCCAGAACGAACATCGGATTGGACTTGAACCTAACTTCACCGAAAAACGGATCGGCTCGGGGCGTTGCGCCGCAGAGGTCGAAGACGCGCGCGGCCCCCACCGAGGGACCCGGTAAATCCCACGGCCTTGATCAGCGGATTGCTGCACCAGCCGTCTGAGCCCACCATGCGGCTGTTGCAAATGGATGGGGAAAAGACCACCGGGTGAATGCCACATTTTTCTTGAACCGCGCATGGATCGCTTCGGCGACCCAAGTTTCCACCCGTGCCGGGCGTGGGCGGGAGTGGCCTTGACGACCACCGGACAGCCCGCCGCCAGCCGCCGCCGCGGGTGGTCACGCTGCGGTTGGAAACGCCAGCGGGGAAATTCGACGCGCCAAAGACCCGCGACCGCGGCCACATGGTGCGTTGGATCATGCGGATTCGGGGCGGCCGGATCGGCTGGCGATTCTGGCAGGCTTCCGTCGCCACGCGACGGTCTAGATTGCGTGCCCTTGCGGATGGATCGGCAAAAAGAGGCGGAGTTGCCCGGTGTTCCGCCAGCGCTCGCCTTGTAGACGAGCTTCGGCAGGCCGCGATTCGCGGTGTCCCGATTCTCGGTGATGATCTATACTGGCGCGGGCCTCCATCTCATCGGCAAGGCGTCAAGGGAAATCGGCGCGTGCTTTCGCGGTTGAAGAGGCGTACGACAAAAAGGCGTCCTTCGGCGGCTTCGCAGGCTTGGTTCCACTACTCCGGTGTGGCGCATTTGTGAGATTGAATCTCTCTTTACAGGCCGATCTCCTTTCTTTTTCGGGGCCAGGGAGTATGGCAAACGTCTCCCCGCCGCTCCTTACCCTTCACCTGCGATCATGTTCATGCCTTGCCTCCGCATGTATGGGTGAAATGTCTTGTGTTTGCTGCCGCTCACTGATCAATCCTTTGCTCGGTTTCTGTTTCGAGGTGGGGGGGGCTGCGCCATTGGTTGACCGTAGCTGCTCATTATCCATCTGCGCGTGAGCAGCCAAGCGTTGCCCGCGCGATGCGTACGAATTCGAGATTCGTTGCTCAAGTAAGTTTGGCGCGCAGATCGGCTCCGTAGCCCAAGGATCCCCTGCGGGACAGCCCGCGGCGTGAATGGCGAACATGCTTCGCGGATCTTGTCTCTGTGACATCGGAGTGCATTCGGTTGCCGGTATGGCCCATCGCCGAGACCCAAATCGCCCGTCCGATAAAGATCGCATTCCACGCCGGAACAGCGGCAATGGCGGGAATTTCCGCAACCGCTCGGGGTGTTTCGACCTTGTACGATGACGCATGCGCATCGGCATAAAGTGGTCAGGGTAATCGAACTGCCGCGCGTAGTTATTGGCGCGATCGTGGCCGAGATGCCGCGCAGCCCTTCGGGGGGGTAGCGGGGTCCAAGACCATGGCGCGGGGGCGTCTTACGGCGTTCTGGATCTCGGAACATTAGATTGCGCACGCCGATATCCAAGACCGTTTGGTTATCGTCTGGGTCCGAGGACGGCATCGCACGAATCCATCTGCGCATCGGGATGCCACTGCCTGCGGGCGCGCAGGTGTCGGTGATTTGGCTTCAGGGTCGTTCGGCGTCGTGCTCCATGATCGCAGTAAGAGCCAATCGATCCCGCTGCCCGCGGCGCATTCCGTCACCGTGAGGAGAGCCAGAGTGAGAGCCAGAACCCCGACAGATCGGCTCCCGCGGCCGGAGCGATTTGTTTCAGTTGATTTTTCGACATTTTCTGCAGCCTTGGCCCCCTCAAATGGTATCGACAATGGAGGTGATACGGTAATCATAATCAAGTTGGGCAAAGATGTGTCTTTAATACCAGTCTTTGCGATGATGATTTAGCTGGCGAGGACTCCTGACCGATGACCAAGGAACCGCCGATCAGCCTCCGCAGCGCCGCGCTGCAGTTGCCCCCGACATCCTGCGCAGCTTTGGGCATCGTGTCCACGTATGATGCAAATGGTCGGGCCCGAGGATTGGGAGGGCCGCCCGGTGTATCGGCATCCTGAAACACTTGGTCTGAGATGAACCCCTTGCCACCTCCATTTCCGCGACCGTGCGGAGACGTGAAGAAGGGAATCGCCGCAGCCGGGGGGCTGGGTTGAAGATCCGACGATCTCGATTGATTGAGAGTTTCACCAAGCCGACTCGATGCTCTACCGCAATATGATCGCGATGGAGACCGAAGAACGATCCGCTCGCCATCCGACTTGACGGTGTGGTGCTGATGGGGGCTGTGACAAGTCCACGCCGGTGCTCACATTTGGCGCAATCAGTCGCAGCTGGGTGCCGTTTATCTTCCTGCCGCTGGCCCGATGCTCCGTGCAATTACGCGGGGCCGGCGCTTGGTTCTGGTTCCGATGCGTGGAAGTTCTGGGATGAGCGCCGCGCAGGGCACAAATCTTCGCCAGAGGAATGGGTTGGGCGTCGAAGGCCTATCGCAGACGGGTCATACGGGCATTCATGACCATTGGGCACGGGCTCGACCGATGACCGCGATTGCCGAGGCGGATGGGGCTGACCTTGCCGGGGGGCGACTTTCAATCCCCGCCGGACGCAGGCCACCAAACGGGAGGAGCGCCTCTTTGCGGGCGGGCGGACGTCGTCGATATTGGTTTGGGCAAGACCGACCGCGGATAAAAATCAGTCACGCCAGCAAGCTGGTGCAGAACGCGCCAACGGTGGCGGATGCGACGGCGGTGTTCGACCAATGCGGTGGTGCATAGCTGCTGCGCCATGGCACGCCGCGCAGGTGTGCGGCGCTGCAGGCCTGACGATCTGGTACGCATCGGTGGCCGCACCACGCCGCTCATGCTAACATTTCGCCCCTTGGGCAGCAGCGAATACTCTAATGAGGATTTCTTACTGCAGGCGGTCTGCGGGCGCTGATGGAATCAACCTTGGGGACAAGCTCGAATCGTACATTCGGCGGATGCACCTTTTACTGCAAAACCTTGGAACGGAAGGGATCGCGGGCGCGCCTGGTCTATAATGATTGATGTGATCGCCCCTGTCGAACCCGGTCTATAAAGAAGGCTCGCTTGCCGTGCTCATATGGGCAATTCTGTGCCCCAATGGCGCGGTCATCAAGCCTGCGCGCTTTGATCCCAAAGTGTCCACCGCCACGAAGGTCCGCGCACTGGTCTTGACAGCTACCCCGAGATGAAGCCCGCGATTTGATGATCGAGAAACCTCGACGTGACGCGGACCATTAGTGCTGGTGGCTACGCAAACGCGGGGCCACAGGGCGGGCTCGAATGGGCATTGTTGCCGATGCCGAGGCGCTGCTGAAAACAGGGGCCACCGCGACATGCTGCGGATCTCGGAATGCGCGGATGTCCGGGCACGTCTTACGGCGCTTTTTTATCCTGCATGTCGCGCCGGAATCTTTGCGTCCGGTGGGCACTGGCGCTGCTGAATAGACAGGAGACATTCGTGCGCATTGGATCTTTGAGGCGCGAACCCTCGGAACATGCTGGTGGGACGAGGGCGAACTCGCCACCCGCCGCGCCGACGTGGGAAAGCCCCCGAGCCACGGTTCGGAGGAGCTGGGGCATAATATGTTTCAGCGTCATGTGGGGCAGGCCTCGATATAAATTTTTTTTTTCAGGCCGCTGTGACTCTTGACTACCTCACCGCGGCCTTTGGCAAGCGGCGGGTTGAGCCGGACATTTTCTGAGAGGACTCGCATTGAGACACATTGATCTATCAAAAGCGCTCACCGCATCTCGGGCATCCTTTGTACGCCCTATGAACCAAACGGAGAGATTGCGCCGCGCCAAGCTTGGCCCCGATCATTGACCGCGCGCTCGCCGCCCGGTGGCTATCCTGGTCGTTTGAAAACGGCAAAACACTGCGAATATTACGCGGCTGACCAATGAATGAAGCCTGCACGATGGCTGCGCGATGGGTGGCCAGATGGTTGACGGGCGCGCGCCGCTGCGGCGAGGTGGTAAAACGGACCGCGGTATTCGCGACGCTTGATTGCGTTGGCCCAAAGCGAGCGCTGACGCGGGTCGCGATGCGCTGATGATACACCAGGCGCCCGATCCCTTTCGTTCCCCGGTGGCA
>Ga0163217_1042802_pt1 | contig 16034 bp, 24 predicted proteins | sample SynspAceP_FD_185933 | JGI IMG/M metagenome (GOLD analysis project Ga0163217, IMG submission 185933) | Saline lake microbial communities from Ace Lake in Antarctica - Synechococcus sp. Ace-P (PacBio error correction) | ecosystem: Environmental > Aquatic > Non-marine Saline and Alkaline > Saline ... | reverse complement strand
GCTGGAATCTTCCAGTCATTTACTGTGCGGGTGCTAGCGATTGAGCAATCATGCCGCCCAGCATGGCTTGTACTCCGATACAGAAGCAGGCTTCGCGCACCGTTCCCGGGCTTGGCTCCGTCCTGGTCTCCCCCGTCCCGTCGGACGGCTTGTGCAATCACGCTGTCCCTCTTTTTACAGGTCGTGACCTGTTCAATATTTACTTCCGCCCTTTCACATGCCCGCTCCGGCTTACGCCCGGCAGGCTCCCCATCCACCTCCGGCTCGGGGTTCGTTTCCGGTTTTTGCCCTCCACACCGTTACCGGGCTTCACAGGCCGAAACTTTCATCACTTTACTACGCGTCAATCTGCCACCTCGCCCCCATCACTGCCTTGCTTTGCGCCTTGGCACTGACGCTCTTTTCATGAGTACGGGGTCAGGCTTCCCCGGTTACTTGCACGGCTCCCTGCACGTTTAGACCGTCCTCAAGCACGTCATACAGCTGACCGAGGAGTATCGGGCTTTGCGCTATTTTGCCACGCTTACCCCTGTATTGCGCCGAATCAGGTTCGCTTGCGCTACGTTCCATCGGGCTTTTCCTATGGCTTCCTTCAGACCCACGTTGGCCAGTGACGCCCTTTTTGCCATTCAAGATTGTCGTCCCTCGGTCGGGGTGACTCCACCTTCTTTTCAGGTGGACGGGTTTGCCGGCTTCGCCGGGCAAACAAAAAACCGCCGGAGGGCGGTTTCTTTTGCTTACATATGGAGCGCGGAAACAGACTCGGAACTCGCGACCCCGACCTTGGCAAGGGTCGTGCTCTACCAAACTGAGCTATTCCCGCAAATCTACGCCGAAGTTGGCGTCCCTAGGGACTCGAACCCCTGTTACCGCCGTGAAAGGGCGGTGTCCTAGGCCACTATTGACGGAAGGGGACACAGTTCCGGACTTCACAAGTGCCAGCGCATTAAACCGGCTACTTGCTGCTGCTTGGCTCGTTTTGCCTTGTTCGCTTGCCCAAGTGGCGCGCCATTTATGCATGCACCGCAGTAGCGTCAAGCCCCAAGTCGATCTTTTTTCAGGTAATTCCATCCAAACAGCTTTCACGCGCGCCGCAGCGGTATTCTGCTCGCGGGGTGACAGGATATGGCAAATTACAATCGCATCTTCCTTAACTTCACTTGATTGTGGCATTAAAGTTCAGGAAAAAAGCTCCTGCCAAAAAAGAGAGATCGCCTATGTCCCCCTTACTCATCGGCAGCCTGCGCAGGCGGAATTTTAATCCTGCTCAGCCATTGGTTTCATAAAAACCCACTCCATGGGAGCGGACCAAGCTCTCGAGCGCGCACGCTTGACGGTCCGAACTCAGCGCACGATTGAAAGTTTGTCCAGGACTCTGGCTTTTCAATTGCCGGGCCAAGTTCATGAGCCCGACCTTTTGAAAAAAACTCGCTGGTTTTCCTTATGAAGTGCATCTACTGGAAAAAACTTTCTACGCGTGGACGCAAGAAACCAGCGCGCACAGCAGGCCCTTGAACAGTGCACGGCAGTTTACTGGACTCAGGCAGACATCCGGGTCGATAACCCCCCCATCAAAGTCGGACAACCCGATCAAAGGCCAAGGACATCCGTCTGCAGGTTGGAGAAACCATGCACCACCTGTTGAACAGATGCACCGGTGATGGCCTTGCTCGACAAGAATTGCCTTGCCAGCAATGGGCTACCCTGATCAAACGAGCAGTTGGTTTGGCCCACGGCCCTGGGGACATGTTTCAGAATTCGTCGCTGAGGCAGGCAATGCGCGACCAGAAAACCCAGGGTTGGCCAAGCTTCAGTACAGAGCGGCGATTAGCTTACCTGACCCACTTCAAACAAACCCCGGCTCATAATCATGAGCTGGAGCGCTACCGGCAGTTATCTGAAGATGGTCCGAGCTGGCAACCATTTCGCACCGCAGAGGCGCAGACAGGATGACGCCAACGAGGCTGACTGCCGGCCTGCTTAGAGCGCTGCGAACCAAAGCGAACCGCTGCTGGAAGAAAAAAGCGGTTCTACGACGATTGATTACCGCTGCAAGGGCGCCCCTTCCCCCCTTCTTACCAATGGATAAGTGCATGGCTCCTGGACGTTATTACGTGCAATCCTTTCACCTTTTGTTCGCAAAGGTTCGCATTTTCAGCTTAGCGAGCAGAACATAGCCCATGAAGCACATCAAGGTGCCCCCGCTTCAGCAACCAGACTGGTACTACGCGATCAGCCCACTGGGCCCGTATTTCCTGCGATAAAGACGGCGATGTACCTTGGCTTGACTCGGCTGTGATTGCCCCAGTATCGCATGCGAGACCTATCCAGGCTCAAGCCCTGTTACGGCGCTGGGACACGGTTGAAGCTGCCAAAGGTCCGGTGGGCCTGAAAAGTACGCTGATTTACGGAGCTTGCACCCGTAGGCCACCCTTTTTACCATTTTCAGGACAGCGGGTTTCTGGTGCCGCTCACCGGTGGAACCACTGATGAAGCAAAGCCGTCGAGCAACGCCGCCTGCAAAACCAATTGCCGCGCTCCTCGACTACCTGCGAAAAGAAACTTCGGTCAGCCAAAACGCTACTTTCTTTGGCGAGACCTTTCAGTATCGCCGACATTGCGGTGGTCTGTGTCAGTTGATCAATATGGCGCATGTGGGCGCGCTGATAGACGAAACCGCTGGCCGGGCCTGTCTTCGCTGCTGAGCGCGTAACCGGGCGCAGCAGCGTGAGTGCGCTACTACCCGGCGGAGGCATCAGCAGGTGGCAAATATGCTTTCGCGGGGCGTCAGGCGCCTGGCCTGATTCCGCTCCACAACTGCGACCAACCCAGGCACGGGGCAAACTGGCTGGCACAGCGGCCGTTGCGATTGCCCCGCGATAAATGCCCAACGCAGTGCTTCGAGGCTGCAGCTCCTCACTCCAGGCCAGCTTAATTGATACTGGCTGGCCACCTCGCCCAGCCAATGCTGGACGACGGCCAAAGGTAATGCTCCTGCTGAACGGGATAGAAGGATACCCACAGGCCAAAACGGTTCCGACAGCGCAATCTTTTCCTCGATGGCCTCCCCCGGATGCAATTCGCCATCGACCATTTTGCGCCTTGATTATCACTGCGTTGCTTCAGGCAGCATGGGCGGCGTTGCGAGGTAGCGTACAGCAGCAGGTTCTCCGGCGGCGGGTCTCAAACGCTGCCAGTCCAGCACTGTCTGAGCGTCTTGTAGGGCGCTTGTTCATCAGCCTCAAACGCAGATCATCGCAAAACAGCAGGAGAGCGCCAGGGGCAGGTCGCCGAATCTTTGCTCTACCAGCTTTCGGGTAAATGCAGCAGGTCTGGTTTGGTCTATTTCAATCAATCGCAAGCCCTTGCTCGGCGTACTCCGCCAGCAAGGCGCGCACCAGCGATGATTTTCCCGGTGCCCACGGGCCACCCCAGGAGCAAGGCATTAATTGGCCGGCAAAGGCCCTGCACGAACTGGGCGGATATTGGCTTGCCAGCAAAAGCCTTTTTGCCGATCCACACCGGATCACGTCTTTGCAGATGCGCCTTCGCGCCAATTCATCAGCCGGCCGCAGCCAGCCGCCCGCACCCTCGCGCCATCCAACGTTGCACGCCTGCCTTGCTCAGTCCATCGGCGCCCGAGGATTTCATGATCACCTGTTCAAAGCGGATCATAACCGCAAGCACGCGTTGGCATGAATTGCTGGTGCCGGAGATTTCTGAACATACTGTTCTCCAATCTCAATTTCAAAAATAGGCAAAGAATGCCATGCAAGGACCATTTGGCGACCAAAATCTGGACTATCAGACTTGGTCATTCGACCCTGACTCTAACAGCGCCAGGGGGCGTTCACGTCAGGCCGGTTAGGCTAAAGCTCACGGACAGACTTCGGCAGATGGACCACGCATGGATATTGCTTACTGACCGTCTCTCCTTCCAAACAGGACCCGCCTCGGCGTGCTGGCCGCTTTCATACTCGGGCACCTGCTGGGCTGATCCAGGTGATGGGTCGATACCTGCAGAAAATGCCGCCAATCGACAACGAAGTGCAGGCGCAGATCAACGTCAGTCTGGGCCCGGCCTCCGCATCGCTATAACATGACGCCGAGGCTGGCCCTGGAGCTGGTCAATGGCTTGCTCAGGATCCCCGCCAATTGTGCGGTACCGAAAGATTCATCGGGACAACAATTGCCATTGCACTGGCCAGTGTCAGCCGCCCCATGGCCAGGAAGCCCTTTATCGCGCGGTTCAGCGATGCGCTCCTGTTTTGATCGACGCCGCACCTACTCCCAACCGCATGTTTTGTCGCCCAACGGCCACCCAACGAACTGCTGGGCCATTCTGGTGATTGAAGAGTAGACACCTTTCCACCAGGGCGCCAATTTTCCTCCGCTCGTGCCGGCCTTGACCATTGCTCTCGGGCTAATTCTCAGCTCTGGTCCTGTCGCTGGTTGCCTCATTGGTGCTGTTCTACGCCATGCTTGTACCAAAGCCGCTGGTGCGCCCTGAATTGATGAATCTGCTGAACATGAATACCGTGGGACAACCGGAGCGCCTGCCCTTGCCCCTTGACCATCACGAACGGACGAGATTGGCGCTTCTGGTGGAGGTGATTTCAACCGCGCAGTTGCAAAGTATCGACGTTTCAACATTGCGCCAGAGCTGCCGCGCCGAAGAACCGCCTGCGGCAGTATCTGGGAAGAGCTGGAAATCATCCGTGAGGCGCGAACCACCGAGCATCCAGGAGACCAACGCGCAACTCAAGACGCTCAACCTGGATCTGGAAGACCTCACGTGAAGAAGCACTGGGCATGGGCCCGCCGCCCGGTCCAACCTTCTCGCCAGCATGAGCCACGAGATTCGCACACCCATTCAATGGGTTGCTTGCATGATAGGGCCTTGGACCCTCGACTAGGCCCACTTGAACCAACGAGCAAACCGCCAGCAGCTGACCATCGCCATTGACTCAGGCAAGCGTTTACTTGGTGACCTTGCTCAACGGACATTCCGACCTGTCAAAATTCGAAGCCGGAAAGCTGCAGCTCGAAGCCATTCCTTCGACCTGGGCCTGAGGCGCTGCTTGAGGGGACACCGCAACCTGCGTCGCAGAACGCCGTGCCAAAACAGGATGTGTAGTTTCACCTGCCGGGATCGACCCCTTGCTACCCGGCCTGTTACTGGGTGACCCCGACGCGCGTGCGGCAGAATCTGTCAGCAATTTGCTATTCCAATGCACTGAAGTTTACCGAACAGGGTTAGTAGCGATCCAGGTCGAGCTTGGAACCGCTGCTCCAAGGGCGGCCAGCAGGTACGCCATCAGTGTTGCGCGAAGCGCATTGGTATCGCCGAGGGACGCTCTGGGCAGCATATTCTCCACCCTTTACCCCAGGACCGGACGCCGCAAGATTCTCCCGGCGCTTGGCGGCACCGGCCTGGGGCTTGGGCGGTTGTGCAAAACCTGACCGACGCATGACGCGAGTTGTCTTGGTTGAGTCAACGGTTGGGGCCAAGGCAGCACCTTTTCAGCGTCACCCTTGCCGGCTGTTACCTACCAGCAGGCGCCGACGTTTCGGACTTTCCCGCCGCCCGGCAGTCGGGGTTCATCTGGAATCAGCAAGGCCCCACCTGCAGGGCCGCATTCTGTATGAAATGCTGCGCCACTGGCGGCCTCAACTGTTCAGTTTGCTCGGACTACAATTCCCGACCACGTTACCTACGGCCGGGCTTCCCGAAATCTTTGATTTTGGCTGCTCGACTCAGCGCCCAGTTAGACCTGAACAGTTGGGCCGGCGTGCAGACCAGCGTGCCACGCCCTGCTGGTATGCCCCTTACAACCAATTACTGGATGGCCGAGCAGGCAACAGCCATGCACATTGCCCAACAGGGTTGCCCAGCCCCCGCCAGCCAGAGGCGCCTGCCAAAGCCATGGAACAAACGCTCAGTTGGCGAGAATCAGGAAAACCCAGCAGACCAGAGTGAAACCGGCCCCCACGGCCAGCGGATTTCTTCTGGTCGAAGTGACAATATCGTCCAATCCAAATGGTGGCCAAGTGCATGCTCACGCGCCTGGGCTATGAGGTAGATGTTAAAGCCGAACAGGGCGAAGCAGCGTTTGGCCAGATTTGGAAACCAGTCAGTTTTACCGACCTGGTGCTGATGGAATTGCAATATGCCGGTGATGGATGGCTACGAAACCAGCCGGCGAATGGGCGCGCTGATCCCCGTTGGCGCCGATATCCCGATCATCGGCGCTAACGCCAAAGCATGCAGGAGACGCAGCGCTGCGAAGAGGCCGGCATGAATGATTTATCTTGCCAAACCATTCCAAGCGCGAAGGACCTGCAAGCCCTGCTCAGCACCTGGCTTGTTTGAGCTGAGCGGGCTTGGTACAAGGTTCACCTGGCCAATAGCGCCTTCGAATGTCTTCCCTTCAAGGTCGTCCGGGCTGGTGGTGGTGCATTAACGCTTGGACCACCTTTGCCGTCTGCGTTCGACCAGGAAACTTGGTGAAATCCATTTGATACCCTTGCTGCCAAGCAAACCAGGCTGCTTCTTCCTTGAGCTGAACAAAACAGCGGGTGGCCTTGTCGCCGTTGACGTCGAACCTTGCTGACATCGGAAAGCTGACGCCGTAGTTAAGTTCGCAAAACTCGGCCAATTTTCACTTTCGCCTGCCAAGGTTCCTGAGCGCCAAAACTTGGTTGCACGGGAAACCCACCACCTGCAAGGCTTTGATCGGAGTAGGGTCTGTTCCACAGGTTCTCCAGGCCTTGTACTTGCGCGGGTAAAGGCCGCATTTTGCTGCAGTTTTACGACAGATACTAACCTTGCCGTTGCAGATCGCCAGGCCGGGTTTCCTGGATGATTCAATAGCGGTAACAGGAATATTCCAGCTACGCTACGTGCTCATTGACCTTGGCTCCAGCCGCAGGCAGATGGAGTTGATGCAGTAAACGCAGGCCGGGTCGGCGGCGGACCATCGGGAAAACACGTGCCCCAGATTTTGCGAATCAACAGCAGGCGGCAGGGTGACTTTCAGTGCGCTGCATGCCGTGGCTGCGATCTTCCACTTCATTTGATCAGTTCTTCGGGCGATTAGGCCGGCGTAATGCTCGGCCAAGCACAACCGGCATCAAACTGAGTCTCGGTATCAAACAAGCGCCGTGTCACAGGCGACGCAATGGTAGGACGCCTTGGAATTTGCGATGTTGGCGTAATAGGCGCCGGTAAAGGCCCTCGGTGCCGCGCATCCGGCAATACTTGAAACTGGCTTCATCAGCTGTTTCGCGCCAGGCCGTCCCTCGGTCTTTGATGACTTTCTTCATGAATCGCTCCTCGGATGGTGTTGTCGGACTTCAACAGTCAGGGTCCGCCACAAACGGTATTGATGCTGGTTTTCCCCTCACTCGGACAGCCCCAGGAAAGCACCATGCAGGTTTAGCAAGTTCGAATAAAGTGGCCAATTGTCGTTAACGACATCCGCGGACCTGTTCTGCGCCATTGCCAAAACGGCCTTGAGGAAGAAGGCCACCGTATCTGAAATTGAATATCGGTAAACCCTGCCCCTTTCGTTTGAAGCGCCAGAAAGAAATCCTCCAGGATGTTATTCTCAACCTGTTCCACCGCGCAGGGCTACAGCGACTTCCAAAGGCCTGTTTCGGCCGCGCAAGGCGGTCATGGCCATTACCCGGCAGACCAAGAACATTTGCCGGCGTAACGTGGACCATTGAAGACATCTACCTGGGGCCAATGGTTGTGGTCCGAGTTGATCGTCATGTCCATGCATGGGCCTTGCCTAAAACAACGGCGACGAAGTGCTGATTTCCCGGGCCTCCGGACTATTCCCGCTGCTGGACAGCGGCCCGTGAGCCCTTGTCCGGCGGCAAGCCGGTGCATTACCTGTGCCGGACGAAACAGGGCCGACTGGTACCCGGATCTGGACGACATCCGCAAGCAAGATCACGCCCAAACACCCGGGCCATGGTTCATCATCAACCCGAACAACCCGAACCGGGTGCGGTGTATTCCACGCGATATGCTGGAAACGGCTGGTGCAGATTTCGCCCGCGAGCACACCTGATCCTGTTTCGCTGACGAAGATTTACGACAAGATCCTGTATGACGCACCGAGCATGGGACTCGGTCGCTGCCTTGGCGCCGGATTGTGCTCGGCCGGACCTTCAATGGTCTGTCCAAAGATCCTACCGCGCGTAGCGAATAGTTTTCGCTCCGGCTGGATGATCATCCAGTGGGCCCAAGCCAATGCGCAGAGCTACATCGAAGGTCTGGGATATTACTTGCATCCGATGGCGGCCGTGCGCCAACGTACCCCACAGCATGCTAATTCCAGACGGCATTGGGCGCTATCAGAGCATCAAACGATCTGATTCCTGCTGGCGGGCGTCTTGCTTGAGCAGCGCGATGCCTCGTGGGGAGATGCTTAACGGCATCCCCGGCGTCAGGTTGCACAAACCCAAGGGTGCGCTTTTATCTTTCCCGAAAACTGGACCCGAAGCATCTTACCCAGATCCATAACGATGAAAAGATGGTGCTTGATCTGCTGTTGCAGGAGAAAAATCCTGGTAGTCCAGGGCACGGCGTTTCAACTGGCCGTTGGGCCCGAACCACTTCCGGATCGTCTTCGCTGCGCGCAAGGACGACCTGGAGATGGCGATCGGCGGATTTGCCACTTTCCTCAAAGACTACCGGCAGTAATGGCCGAACGGACGGGGGCCGGGGCAATGGCTGATCTGACATAGAGGATTCTACCAGGATTGTCGCAGGCATTCTGCTAGCCCTCTACAAAAAGCTTTCCACGCCCCTCTAACGCTACTCGGTCAGCGGATCTGGTCGGTGAACTGGAGCCCGACGCCTTCGGCGTGCCGGCCCCGCGGCCATCAGGCCTGTTTCAGCGCCATGTTGTGCGTGGCTGATGGAAGGGCTTTCTTCCGTTACGCGACGTGATTCGTCAGGAAGGTATCGACCAGTGCTGTTTGACCGAACGCGCCTTTGTGCGCCTGGCCACGCCAATCAAGGGAAACTGCACGATGCGAGCCTTGCCGCCGGTCATAGGCCCGGCAGCGCGCGACCCTTTGCGCAGCACTGCGCGACGCGGCGGCCAGTCATCGTCCATACAGTGGCCAATGTGGTACAACGCTGCCTTTTGAGCGCCCGGTGTAGAGCGCTCGGTACATCAGAGATTGGTGGAGCGTCCGGCTTACACGATTTGAAATAGACTGGCGATTGAAAAATCACCTCTCAGAAAGACCCAAATATACCCCCATACGAGATAGGTTTGCTGTGACTGTGGTAAGCAGCCGCGATATCCAACACCTTTTTAACTACTGGAGCTTTCACTTACATGATGCGCATCTTTTTTGTTTCTGGCCACCAACCCTGGCGGTAGTACTGAGTGGCAGTATCACTCTGAAGTTCTGCTTTGGGGTGAGGTAGTATTCATGATGGCCAGGGCGGCATGAACCTGCAGGCGCTGCTTTGATCTTTCTGTTGCGGTGATCGGCTTTTGCCGGCGCGTTCATTTCGGCTTGCTGATGTCCAAATGGATGGCCAAGCGCAGCACCGGTGCCCGGATCATTCGAGACACCAGCCAAATCGCCAGGAGCAGTGGGCTGGTGGATACCGTGGCGCAGTTAGCAAGCAGGCTAATATCGGCCATTGCCGAATGGCCATATTCCCCTCACGCGCACACCAACGCCTTTGCCACTGGCTGGAACAAGAATTGCCGCACTGGTTGCCGTCTCCGACGGGATGCTGGCAGCGCTGTTCAGCCCAGAATTGGAGTCAAGGCGGTCATGGCCAACGAAGATCGGCCACGTTGCCAACGGTTGACATGATCACCCTTGACGGCTGATTCAGGGTGTTGGTGAATACCTTTGTGATGTTCTTTGGCGCGCATTATCGGTAACTTCGTTTGACCGTGCGGTGGTTCAAGAACGAAGGGCCAGCGGCCCGGTATCGGCTTTTACTTTATTGCGCAACCATTACTTTTGCTGAACTGGTACTAGGTATTTCTGGCCCAGTATCACAGTTCATGTGGTTTCTCGCTGTCACGGGAGTTCCGCGCCGACGCCGGCTGGCCGAACCAACTGGCCCCGTTACGCCGCCAACATGATGCTGCGCTGGAGCACCTTGCGTGCCGCGAGAGAGATCGCGCGGTGGAAATTGGCCCGGAAATGGTCGCGCCTTCCGGCCTCAACCGGCAAGCCTGAGAACGCGGCCTTGCCGGTCTGCTGATGACTCACCCGCCGCGGCAGCGGCATCGCAGCCCACTTGGCGCGCTGGCAACTTCCGGTAAACCCAAGCGGCAAGCCGCAAGCTACAAAGCTGCAAGTTAAAAACTAAACCTGCGAAGCCAAAAGCTTACGCAGGTTTTTTTTATTGGGGTATGCTTGAGGCTGAAGCTTGAAGCTAGCTGGCCTGCCATGTTAGCGGGGTACAAAACATCTCTTCACGATAGCCGCTAAGCCACTCGCGGCGCAGCCCCGCGGTCAGCTCTTCATCCAGTTTGCGGGTCCCCGCTTAATCGACAGAAAGGGTCTGCCTTCAAGCGTCAGAGCTCTGCCTTTGGTGGCTACGACCAACAGGGATTGCTCAGCCCTACCGCACGAACGATTCCGTGGCGATATCTGCTGATTGCCTCGGCGAGGGATTTATGGCCCTGACCAACCGATGGCGGTGACCAGAATTGCGCGCTTGATCAAAACGCCCTGGAGCAGCGCCCACAATTGCTGCTCCAGTGGACATCGCGACCGATCAGTTTGACCGCCCTGCAGCACATCCACACCCAGCAACGTTACCTTCATAGGACCCATGGTGCTTCCAGGCAGGCCGAGCGTGGTTTGAGCCCAGGCCCCATTACCCAAAGAATATCCTTCGCCCTCTTCCTGCAATCCAGCGGCAATTCTCATCCAGCACCAGTGTTTCGAGCTCCGACCGCCCTGCTGACTGCTGCACCAAAGCGGCCTCCTCCGGGATCGACAGCTCGCCATAATGGCGTGGGTGTGCGCCACCTTGCCCTCGCGGAGGCGCTTCGTCGAATCGGCAAACGTCTGCCCGCCCAGGCGGCACCAGATCCACCCTTGAACCAAAAACAAAACGCCACTAGCCACGGCCCGCAGCACGGGGATTGACCCGCATAAACCCCTTGGAGTGGATCTTTACCCCAGCGGGGAATGCCCAGGCCATCAATTGGCCAGGCCGCGCGCTATTTGCAGATATTGCGGGGCGGTACCGTCCCGCCAGCAAACAACAGCAGATCACACCCCCGCGCTTGAAGCTCATTCAAGCCAGCCGTCGGTATCTTCAGCAGGCGGGTTGTTCACCGCTGAGTTTGACCGACTACCTACATGCTTGAAGCCCCATATCCTCCACAGCGCAGCGCCCATACAGTCCTTGCGGGCAGCGAGTATCCGGCAGTTGAATCGCCGCAGCGGCCACAAAAAAACCTCCAGAGGCACCCGCACCCGCTGTTGCTGCCAGCGCTCGACGCCCCATTGCCAACGCTTGTTTTCAGGCCACCCCATCAGGACCCCTTTTCAGGGCTTGCCACGGCCACCCAGCCCCCCAATGGATTGATAATCAAGACCCAATCGAAATAATGCAGACATGGAACCTCAAAAATTGCAGATTGGATGCAGCCAAAAGCTGTCATATCGTGGTCACAATCTTTTACCCCCTATCCTGCTAGCAAGCCAGAGCAAAGACAACATGCGCTGGAATGCCTGGATAACGACGGGAAAAAACCATGAATGTACATGCCCGCCAGAGTCCAAGCGCCCAAGTCGGACAATACCTGCGCAATCCATCGGCTTACACCGGTGGGGATGGCTGATTGATGCCCAAGGCCGCGAAATTTGCCATCACCGGACGACATGATTCCAGCAGGCCTTGTAGCGTTTGGATTCAAGGGCCTGGTTGTGAGTATTACGAAGAACAACCCAAGGTTGATCCATTCGGGTGCCCATTACGTGAGAGTAAAACCCGGCGGAACTAAGGCGCCCGCGCAACTTCAGGCGCCTTCGGCGGGGAAATCAAGGGTTAGTAGCGGATTCTCCCGACGTAGCGTGATAGTTGCGGCGCAAAAACCGGTCAAATCCCTGCTGGCAGGCTGTCGCGTAATCAGCTGTGCCGGCCGCGTCGGAGCAACATGCGGCGCATCCGCGCATCATCATTCGCGTAACATCATAAACATAGCGTTTACGTGCGCGCCGCAGGGATTCGTCCTCTGGCGTCTGTCCATTGTTCACGCTGCCCGAGCGCTCAAGGTACTGCGCCATCGGTCAAAAGCGGCCCACACCATCGCGGGTTGCCAACTGATTCCAAGCTTTGTGCTGTTCTGGCTCACCCAAAAACGCACCACAGCGCCTGGATAGATCTGCGCTGTTTACCGCGCAATTTTTGCCGTCCAGCTGTTAACCGCCGGCATTGCCGGCGTGGCCAGCGCACAGCGGTCTGCCAGAGACGGCTGGACCCATTGGCTCCTGCTACCAGACATCCAGAACAGCCTGCCACATCATCACGCTCAGGCTAGCAGCGCTTCCAGCGCCTGCGCATCGACCACGGGGCCGCGGTGCTTGTTGATAAGCCAGGCGCCCGGCCCGCAGGCTTTGCAGGCGCTTTTTGATCAAACAGATGCCAGGTCGCATCGGCACCCTCACGGGTCAAAGGCATGTGGCAAACTGATAACGTCAGGCTTCCCGCGAGCGCGTATCCAGGCCCTAACAAAGCCGCTTCTCACCTAGCGCCTGGCGCCGGCGGGGGGTCGCATAACAGGAGTGGTCACCCCTACCCTTGCAGCTTGCCAGCAAGCCGGCGCCACCTGCCCATCCCCATGCCAATCTTCCGCGAACGCCAATCCTGTCCAGTGCGCTCGGCAACGTCAGCAAGGCAGCTCAGCCACATATTCCACTTACGCCTCTGGCATTGCAGCCCGCGCGCTGGCCGGCGGTGATGCCCATGGCAGCCAGCCAGGGCAGTATCCAGATAATCCGTGCCGATGGTGTAGGTGGCCGACGAACGCACTGGCGTACCCTGCAGCAACTCGGCGTTCACTGAGTCAACCAAGCGGACCCAACAGCACTCGGGCCTGAGCGCAGATTCATGGCGGCTTGATCTGGCGCCCAGGCAGCGTCGTTATTTGCCCCAATGTGGAGAAAAAACCACAGGCAGCGGGATATTTCGTCAGCAACGATATGCAAGAGCGCTTTCCGTGACCATTTGTCAGTGAGTTCAATATTTGCCCTTCTGCACCAGGGCCGCTACTTGCTGCTTTACTCAAACCTATAGTTCCTTATGTTGACCCCAATGAGTCGCAAGGTATCAATTAGCGCTTCGGCATCCGTGCCGCTTTGAAGAACCTGGCCTGAACTGGTCGTAACACCTCAATTACCCGATTGGCATACGGCCCGATTTGTTCTCACACCCTCCCACGCATAACAACCACCAAGCTCACCACAACGGCCAGTGGAAAGCCGCCGGGGGATTGTTGCTTTTCCGGCCGTTGGCCTTCTTGCCCTGACTGCTCGCAGCCTCATTGCCTGCCGCAACGACCTTGCCAAACGACGGGAGACAGGGAATATGCACGCACAGACCGCAGTGATCAAACAGCCAGGGCTGTTCAATATCCATACCAGCTACTATGCCAGCCCAGCACCGCGGCGGCACATCATTCTTGTGTGAAACGAGGTCACTGGCGACAACGACTCCTTTGCCCAACCCTGGCGTTTCTCAAAACCAAAATCAAACGTGTCTATTTGATGAGCCCTATGCGGGTTCGGTCCAAAGCCTTCAAACCACCACAGCGGCCATTGACCAAAGGAGCAGGAGGCTCGCCTGTTGCTGGATCTTGATCGAGCATTTTAGGCCCGATATCTGCTGTCTTTTTCCTGGGTGGGCGCGTCGGCCATTGCTGGGCTCTGGCGCAAAATTCCGCCCAGCATCAGGCGCGCGTGATCATGGGCTTTTTCCCCAGTGATCAACCCGGCCCATGCGCGGCTTACCTGGAGGCAGGCGTCGACCTGTTTGTTGCAATGTTGATCGCCGCTGGGGCGTAGCCGAACTTGGTCAACAGCACCATCGGCAAGCATCTGCCGTCCACTCTAACAAAACGCTTCAACTTCAGACTATTCTGCAGCCTTGACGAGCATGAATATCTGCAGATGGCCTTTCATGTCGCCAGGTCCTTGAGCCAAGGACAGCCATTGTTACCTGCAGGACGCCGAGATGAATGTATCGATGTACCTGTTATTGGTTCGTCAACGGCGAGCTGGACGACGTACACAGGCGCCGATGATGCCCGCCAGTTTCAGTTCAGTTTGGATCGATAACTGCGCTTTCGCCCGCATTGCCGACCGCCGGTCATTTTTTTCTCGATGCGGGAAAACAAACAGGCCTGGCAGATACGCGCGATGCGGGTGATTGGGCTTTCTACTGCCCGTCGAACGCGCTGCTTTGCGGCTCTTTTCAAGGTCTAAAAGCCTGTTCAATGGTTAATGAGATTGGGCGGTGCGGTTGGCATACTGGGCAGTTTGGCTGACAACCGAGTAAGACGCCAATGAAGACCAAGCTCAACCAAGGACAAAATCCTCGGCCGTTGAGGGCCTGGCCTGACGGTACGCCTGGGTCCAGCGCCTGAACAAAAACGCGCTTGGCCGCTCTGGTTCCCGCACTCAGAAAAAACGCATGACCTGCTCATGCCACCGCCTGCTGAAGGGCATTGGATCGGTGTCTTCGCCGCTGAGGTTATCCAGACTGACCCGAACAAGGATGCCGTGCCGCCACGCAAACAGCCCACTCCAGCCGGCTGTGTCGCACCCTCCAACCTGCTCAAAGCGTCCGCTGCTGCTCGGCATCACGCCCATCGGGTGCGTACCAGTATCCCGAAGTCCGGCAAGCAGGCGCCGCTCCGACCAGCCACCCACACCAGTGCGCCACCTCATGCAAGGCAGAACCCCCCCCCCCCTCTGCGAAAATTAATCATGGGGCGAAGATGATGGCGGTGTGCGGGTGTTCTGGTGGTGGCAGGCAGGTATTCGGGTTCCTGCCCGCCGGCTACCAGGCGGGTGTTGTAAATCCACTGCAAAGCACTCGGCAAACAGCGAATCAAATTCCCTGATAATCATTGCGCATAGGGGGTGGCTGTTCGTGAATTCGGCTGATGGACCAACCGCCCGGGCAAGTTGTTAGGATAGGGCGCTTTTTCTCCACACTGGAGCCACCATGACCAGCAGAAGGACCCCGCCACATACAAGCATCGCAGGTGTAACAGAACTCGCGGCGCGCTGATCTGGCTGGCCTTGCCATCATCGCCGGCGCAAAATGGCCCATACCCTGCTGGGTTTTTGGTCGATACCGCCGATGGCCGGGCGCGTCCAGTGCACTGGACCCTGGCTGCGGTGGGCGCTTCGGGCAATCCTTCTGGGTGCCGACCTGTTCCTGTTTTCTGACCGGCGTGCTGATGATCATCACCTCCAAGGTGGCAGCCAACAACGGCAGCGGGGCACAACGGAACGCAGTGGAGCGGCTGGTGGCGTTCAGGGTGGTGGCTCGGCGTGATCATCGGCCAACAATGTTGTTTTGCTGTGCTTTCCTGTTTTTCCGTTTCGAGCCGATTTACTGCATTGGATGGGATGTCGCAGCCGGGGAAACTGACCGCCATCACCCCCATGGGCTATCTCCAAGGGGCGTCGCACTGGGGTTTTCCCCGGCCGGTGGCTCTGGTTACCAGGCCCCTGCGCGGTCTTTGAGGCGGATGGGCTGTCACAGGACCCCAAGCCGGAACCCATTTGCTGATCGGTTTTTCTGGGGGTTCTGGGCACTGGGAATATCCCCCGGCCCCCAACTTTTTACATATTTCTGGGTTCCTACGGGGCCAAGCTCGGCTTTTCCGGCGGGATGGGGCCGCAAGTCGGTTGCGGCTATTTTTGCAACCTTGCCGCTTGGTCATTGTGGTTCATGCTCGGCTGCCATGTTGGGTCTAATTCTGAAAAGATCCTCGCTTTTATAAAATCTCTCT
>Ga0163217_1108345_pt1 | contig 16035 bp, 16 predicted proteins | sample SynspAceP_FD_185933 | JGI IMG/M metagenome (GOLD analysis project Ga0163217, IMG submission 185933) | Saline lake microbial communities from Ace Lake in Antarctica - Synechococcus sp. Ace-P (PacBio error correction) | ecosystem: Environmental > Aquatic > Non-marine Saline and Alkaline > Saline ... | reverse complement strand
TTTGAAAAAGCTACGTCGATCTTGCCAGAAACTCGAATCCGGCGGCGCCCACTTGCTCGCGATTCAAGGACCATGCGGGGACTGCTTCAAAACCGAAAAGCCGCCGTCAACGTAATGAAAGCCTTGCGAGCGGAGATCGGGCATTCCCGATTCCACTTGCACACCCACGACACTGCGGGCATCCAAGCGGCGGAGTTTTGCTCGCCGCCGCCGGGGAAGAGTTTTGCAAATCGCCGACGCGGCGTTAGCCTGGCCGATGTCGGCGGGACCAGCCAAGTGAATTTTGAACACGCTCGTCGAAAAGGCGTTGCGATCACCGTCGAGATTCCGCGCTCCGCAGCGACGGCGTTGACGAAAAACTCGCCACCTATTGGGCAGGCCGCTGTCGCGAGTATACCGCCGTTTCGAAAGCGACGGTTACCCGCGACCCGGCGTTCTGTTTACGATCCACGAGATGCCCGGCGGCCAGTACACGAACCTGTTTCAACCAAGCCCGTGCACTGGGGTTGGCCGATCGTTGGGCGGGGCGTGTGCCGGGCCTACGCGGGACGTCAACCGATTGTTCGGTTGAACATCGTCAAGGTCCACGCGACGAGTAAGCGCGTCGTGTGATATTGGCGTTGTTCCTCGTCGCAATGAGATGGTCGCTGAGGAAGTGCTGACGAGTTGGAGAAAACAGTCGCTTCCCCGGCCAGCCGTGTGTGGACCTGATCGGCGGAACCGCATGGCACGCCGGGCGGGTTCCCCGACGAAGTCATCTAAGGTTCATTTCTCGCGGGCGAGAAACCGCGAATTGAAACGACCGGGCAGCATTGATGCCCGACGGCCGATATCGACGACGCCCGAGCAAGGCCGCCGAGATGACCAAGGAACAACCGAGCGATCGGATGCGGTGACGTATCTGGTTGTACCCCCGAAGGTGTTCGAGGAATTCGCCGCCCCACCGCGAAAAAGTACGGCGACGTCGGTTGCGTTACCGACGCCAACGAAATTTCTCACGGTCAAAACCCTGGCGACGAGATCGCGTCGACATCGAAGCGGGCAAAACGTTGATCGCTGAAATACCTCGCCGTCGGGGAGCTCACCCAACGGATCACGGACCGTCTTCTTTGAACTCAACGGTCAACCACGCGAGGTTTCGATTCATCGACCGCTTCGCCTCGATATCGACATTCAAAAGCAGCGATTGAAAGCGAACCCTAAAGACCCATCGCATGGTCGCCGCGTCCATTGCCCCGGGCTATGGTGATCTCGGGTCGCCGCGCCGAGGCGAGAAAGTCAAAGCGGGTCAGAAACTTGATGGTGCTCGAAGCGATGAAGAGGAAAACGACCATCAACGCCCAGCGTCGGGAACGTGCAAGTGATCCACACGCCGCCGGGGACTCAAAGTCGAGGCCGGCGATTGCTCGCGAATCGTTGTGTAGCAAACCGTACGTTAGCCCTTTCCAGCTTGACTTTTGGTACGTTTAGCCTTTCCAGGCTGACTCTGCGTAGGTTAGCCTTTCCAGGGCTGACTCTGCGCCCTGTCAGCCTAGAAAGCTGACGTACGAAAACGGGAATCCTACAATTCCGACCGCCATGATCGCCAATTTCACGTCCCTCCGTTGCCATAGATGATCGACAGGAACGGGGGGAGATAAGCGATCGATCAGCGCGCGCCACCGATATACAGGAATTGTGATCGAGAGACGTCGTATCGGGGAACGAGTCACCCAACGGCAACCCGTTTGATAAACGCATTCGCCGTCCTCGAGATCTAACTCGAAATTGCCGAGTTCAAACGTAGTTTGCTCTGTGGTGATCGCTTCCGCGATCATCTGCCGCATGCGTTTCCGGGATTTTGTTAGACGGGTGGGTGAAACACTGCAAGATCGCATTCAATCGAAGCAGCATATCACTCGGATGTCGCCGTGTTTGCCCTCGAAACAGGCATTCGGGAACATACGCTCGGTCTTCGATCATTGATCGTAAACGAGCGTACCCGCCCGATCTAAATACGCACTGGAGTTGATCGAGTGAGCGACAGTCGTGACTCCAAGATGGTGGGGCGACCTGAGAAGAAAAGAAAACGGGTCGCCGAGCGACGGGACTGAAAACGTGGGACAACCTTCGAACCGGAAAGCTTTTCGCGTTGCCACCGCTTGTATCGGAGAGTCCAATTATAGCGGAAAAATTCCGCCCGAAGGCGAATTTGATTGCCCGCCCGATGCAAAGCCCAATCCGGGCGGAGCCTGGTTTTTCAGTCTCGTTCCGGCCTCTCACGCCAAAACTATACTCGTTCAGCAAAATCCGCCTTTGACCGCACCCCCGATTGGTTGTCCCAATTCCGTGACCACGCGTTCCTCCCACGCTTTTTGGAACCGTACGACGTTGGGCCTCGATAACGCAGTTGGTTGGCGTTTCGATCGATTTGACTTCGTTGGCACGACGGGCCGATCCAGATCGGTCACCCGCCGCTATCCGGTCGATAGGGCAAAAATGAGTGAACGGTTGCGAAACCGATTTACAAGAGGACTACGGGACCCGTGGTCCGTTGCACTGTGGTCAAAGCCCCCGGGTCATCGCACCTTGCGATTTGGGAATCGTCGGATTGAATTACGCCACCGGACGGCAGCGAAATTCCCTCGGAGCACCCGCGCCTTACCGCAGGGGCCCGTTGCCCATTGCGTCGCCGGCGGCGAGTCGCATTTCGCGCAGCCGGAATCCCGGCTGCGGGTTTCGCATCACGCAGGGACGTATCTGTGCAACGCGGCGTTGTTTTTGAGCCAGGCACTACATCAATTTTCGTTCGAATGCGGGACCGCCTCCGCGTTCGTTCCACATGCCGCTGGCCACCTTGCCTCAGGTCGGCCCGCGAAAATTCGGATTCCCCGAGCATGAGCACCCCCATTGGTCAGCGCCGCCCTCGGCGCTCATGATCGAGCAAACTCGCAACCACCCGAACGAACACGGGCATCTCGCCTAAAGCGTCGCTCGGTGCTCCGAACTGACGTTAGGCGATTCTCTTCGAAGACTCTCAATTTTCAACGGTCTCAGAGAGACGCTGCGATGTGGTTCCAACCGCACGCAGCGGGGCTACGAAAACGATTTCCCCATCGCTTCGCAGCCATTTGTCGATCGGTCGCGATCGAAGCTCACCTTCACGTCGCCGAGTTTGTGTCGCGATTTTTCTCGCCGCTCGACTCGAATTTCGCCCGGCATTTACGTCCCTCGCACTCCCCAGCAATCGGGCTGACGCCGTATTCGCTCCAGTCGCATTCAGGTTTCGGACAATCCGATTGGAACCGGCCATCGCGACCCACACGCCGGCCTCCGAGCACGGTCAACAAACCCAGTCAAAGCTCAATCGAAACCGTTGATCCGCAAAGCGTGTCGCCGTCTTTACAAAAACGTGTCCACCAACCAAACGTGCCGTTCCCGTCGCGCGTGATTTCACGCGTTCGGAGTACCCTTTACGGCGCCGACGCACCGGCATTCGTGTTGCATCGGGCATACGCGACCGGGACCAACTCCACGCCGCGGCGGCAACTCGACCGACACGCGATCCAACAGCCGCGAGTATCGTCAAACGTTTCAGCCAGCTCGAGACGACTTTGCAGTAAACCGAACGGCCGGCATTGTCCCGCCAAAGAAACTGGCCGATCGGATTCGCCCAGGGCGGGCGGACAGCGATTGATTGGGAAACCGACCGCGGGCGTTTTCTGGCCACACACTCGGGTTCGACCGCCGCAAGGGGCTCGCGAAGGGTTCCTTTGCAAATCCGATCAGCTCCAACGCCCGCCGATTACGCCAATTCGCGGGCTTCCTCGGCTCACGGAACGGCTGACCAATAACTCGCAACTGCGCGTCAGCAGATGGGCAAAACGCGTAGAAGACGATCTGATCAGGAGCGGCGCGTGCGTGGGTTTCAACAAACGGCGAACTCAAAAAAAGGGCGGAAAGAAAGCGTCGGCGCTCCCGCGTGGCGGACCACGAATGTACACATCGTCCCGAACTATCGTTCGCCACGTGGGATGGTTGGAACACCGGCGTCGCTTCGTTTACTTTCAGCGAACGGGTTGGCACTGCAGGCCGCTGGTGTATCCGGTGCGTACGGGCTTCTTCGGCGTGATTTTCGCTTTCGATCTTCCACACTTTGATTTCGCAGATCCCCGCTCGCAATGCGGGGCTACTCGTTTCTTCCGTGAAGAAACTATCAAAAATAGCTGAATCCTCCCGACATCGTCAGACCAGGAAAACTGTGTCGGTCATCTCCACTGCGGTATCGAACACGGCGTCCTCGTTCGATTCGAACATCGAAACCGGCCTTGAGTGCTTCGCTCCATCGCCCGCGCGACTTGGTGATGTCGAATATCCCTGGCAGTTCTCGCACCTTCACCATCGGCTTCGCACCGGGCATGCCGCGGCCGGACGACGCGAGAGTGGGTTCGAATTTCTCCAATCGGGCCCGCATTGTAGGCTCGGATGGCAATACCAGCATAGCCGTAGGCCCGGGGGGGGGGGCGCGGCCGAGCAGGGACGAGAACATCGGAACAGGCGATTGCCGTTGAACAACCCAGTTAATAAAAATACATAGGTCGGATACGATGGCGCGACCAGATCCCACAACGTTCCGAATCGGTGCATATCATAAACGGCATAGGCGAGCTACGGACGGCACCGCGCCCTCGAGCCGCGGCCATGGACGATGCCAGAAAATGCAACAAATCCGCACGAGACCAACGTTGCTAACGATCGCACGTTGCTGCGTTCACGACCCCGACGGATTTTCCAAAAACCGAAAGCCCGACACGGCTGCCCACAGAGAAACTTCATTCGAGTAACGATGGAATTCAGAAACCAACCAACACCATGAATCCGATTTCGCCGGCGACGACGGAGCGTACGTGACCAGGGAGGAGGAAAGATCAAGAGCCTGTTGGGCGATTTGTTATGAGAGATCGTTTCCATGAAAAAGGTGGTTCCAATCAAAGGTGCGGGGCGTCGTTGTGGTCTCGGGCTGTTCTCCTTTTTCCGTTGCGAGCACAGGAGTCGCTTCGATTCGAGAATTCACTCGGCCCGTCATGCCCCACCGGGCGAGCTTGACGTTTCAATCGTTTAATGAGCACGCCGCCGAGGGAACCATGCGTTCGAGGGCGTATCGCGGATTAGGCGTTTCGGATCGCTCATCATTCGGTACACCCACTCGATACCGAGGTTCGCTGGTAAATTCTTCGGTGCACGCTGGCGGTCCCGGCGATGAAATCAAACGAGGCGCCCGATCTGGATGCTGACGGGGACGCCGAGGAACGCTGTGGTTAGTTTTCATGGATCCATTTTTTCTTTCCGCCTTTGGGGGTTGTTCCGAAGCGACGAACAGGCCAGGTCGGGTTTTCGCGTCAGCGAATTGCGTTGTAGCGAATGCCGCCGTGCTCTTTGCTTCGGTCCGGTTTGCGAAGACGGTGGGCATTCGGTAACCCGCGATTTGCGAGGTTGCGGATACATTTTTCGCAGGTTTCGTCGCACAGTCTCGGCCACTCCCGTCGACGCCGCCGCAGAAAGAAGACGCGTATGGCGCTTTCTCCAGCCCGCTCGGCGACCACAAATGGAAAAAATCATCTCGCTGCCCGCAATCCGTACTTGGCAACCGTTTCGGTTCGATCCGCTCCGCCACATCGATCGGTTGTCCGTCGGCGGGAGAATCAATCGCGGTCCGCGGTATCCGGCCGAACTGGGGCTGCATTCCTTTTTCGTGCACACATGCCCAGTAATTCAAATTGGCAGTGACTCCACATAACTCCCCGGCGGTGCCCCCGGACGGTTGGATCAGTCCGGTCGGAATTCGCCTGTCAATTGTCCTCTGCGAACATATTCGACCGCGATCGAAAGGCAACCCGTTCCAAACCGACCGTGTTCCCTGGATTTCAAACAGCGCGGGCTGGGGCCCCGGCTGAGAAGTCAGGTGTTGGCGCGTTTTTGGAGATTTCGCGCGTGGATCCACTTCACGCTTGAGGCGACCACGGCTTCACGGCGCACTCCGGGGTTTTGGCTGCCGCACCAAGGCGCGCACGATGACCGGGACGGAGTGGTGCGCTCCCCGGAGCGGGGTCTGATATAAAATTGGAGTCATGGGTTCGCGTGTGGCAAGCGAAACGTCAGGTAGGGAAATCGGTGGCGGTTCACTGTTTAGCACTTGACTAAACTTTTTCAACCCAGCCGCCACCTCACCCCTAGCACCTTCATATACACCCCCCTTTAAATTCCCCCCCCCCCCCCCCCCACCCCACCCCCCCCCCCAACCCCCCGCCCCCCCCCCGCCCCCCGCCCGTGCGTAGGCTCGGCCGCGCCGCTCGCATCGCATTGCCCCCCCCCCCCTATAGCGACCATCAATTGTTTCCGGAGGACAGCAGAGTCTCGCGATGTCTTGGTGTGTGTGTGGTGGTGGGAGAGTGTTGTGTGCCTGCGCGCGGGTTACGGGCGCGTCGTTGGACACCGCAGCCATGAATCGATCGCACCGCCGCTCAAGATGCGATCCCCCTCCGGCTCCCACCGTCGAACCGGGCACGCAACAGTGGGGAACCGTGTGATTCACCCACATCCGTGACGATCCCGCTGCTTGCAATGAAGCCGGGCTCCACGCGGCCCCCGCCCGGAATTGCTTAAGACCGTATGCACTTTCTTTTCGACCCCGGCGACAGTGACCTGTCCCGTTGACCTGACGGACGATTCGCGATCTGGTGATCATACCGTCGGCCGACGGCATCGGTGAGTTGAATCGTAGTTTGCCTGTCGACGTGATCCGAGGCGTTGGCCGAATCGATCGAGGAAACCCGCGATCGCCTCGCTCTCCGTCGCGATCGCAAGCGGAGCAGTTGAGCCGAGGAATCCCACACGTGTGGTTGCACAGCCGTTTTAACTCTGTGTGGACGCCCCCCGTGATCTGTTTCCCGCTCGACCCGTTCGACGAGGAGGGAAATGATGCCGATGGACGCTTCCGAATCGATCGAATTCGAATTCAGTGCGGCGGTGCAATAAGCGGGCCGGCGAGGATTTTCGCCGATGCGGCGGACGACGTGCGCCCGACGTGCCGCGTTGATCCTCGACCGTTGGCGAGCGCCTCGCGAGCGAATCCTGGTCGGGCGACGATTCCAAGATTGGATCATGGCGTGGGATGCGACCTACGGGTTGCCAATCCGGGCTCGTCGGACACGAGCTTCGGGGCTGCTCAGTGAACTCGCGTTCGAGGGGCCGGACAACACGTCGACGGATCGTGACCGGCACGAGCGAGTTTTCTCTCGGACAAAACGGTGCAATCGGCCATCGCACGGCCCGCTTCCGGTCCTTGCCATTTGCACGTGCCGTTGATCATCGTGGCGGGTGGCGGACGTGGGGGGACTCGGAATGGGCGGCAATTCGCGACGGCGAGTGCGTTCGGCCGACGGTTTGCCTGACATGTCGCGCCCCTGATCGATCGTCCCGATCGCACCGGTGTCCCCGAAGTTCATGGGCAAGGCCGTTGCTCAGGAAAACGTCTCCGACGAAAACGAAAAATGATGACAACGCCGTCACGACGAGTTGCCACGGTGCCCGCAAATCCATCACCACCGATGACTGGTTTTACGTCCGGCCACGGTGCGATCGGCACGATCCGGATTCGACGTCGCCGGGATGAGGACAACGGCCGATGCCGGCGGTTCCAAGCCCACGGACTCCGAGCCGTCCTTTATCGATTCCGACGGGCATTATTTTTGAAACCGACGACCTCAACGACACAACAAACGTCGCCCGGGACTCCGCCCCGAAGACCCCGATCAATTCCACCTCCGTTTGGGATGAAGACGCAATTTTTGCTGGACGCTGTTTCGCTGAGGCGTTAGCGATTGTCGGGCTCGGTTCTCCGAACCGATTTGCGTTTACGAAGTAAACGCGTGGATCGTTTCTCGGCTCAGGAGAGACCGAACGATTATTTCTCCGAACCGCAGAGATCGCGTGATTGAGCAGGAAATTTCGTTGGTCAATCCACTCACTCCCATCAATCAACGCAGACGCCGCGTTTCGTGTCACGGATCGGCGACGAGGACCACGGACTGCCGCGGTCACTGTCAACACGATGAGCATCGTAAGACTGCCGCCCGGATCGTCCGGGGAAGACAACACATTGCTCTTGAAACTTCAACTCCACCCCGCGTCTCCGTGTTGACCGATTGTTAACGGCCAGAGACGCCCGACCGATCCGATCATTCAACCCGATCACGTTGCCATCGTGACGTCGCGGTGGTGAAATCAACAATAATCAACAACCGAGGAAACGCCAAACACCCCGAACCCAACACCCCGCCCGCGAAACCATTAAACCGCGTTAAGCAATCGGCGCCCAGGTCTTAACTGGAAATAACTGTTTCACCATGCCGATCACGGTTCATAAACAAACGAGCAAACAGCAAACACGAACGCGCCCCGCTAATCCCCGCAGGAATCTCGCACAAATTCGCGATCGAGCCGCAGAAGAAAACAAATACACCAGATGAATTTCCGCGCTGCTCGCGGGAAATTTTTGGAAAGTCACCAACCGCACCGGCGATCCCCCACGACCATGCACCGAACCGAACTCAAACGACCACCGACTCAGCGTTTCGACGAACCCACCCAAACAACTCGCCAACACCAAACCGAAAATACCGCCATTGTTTCGTTCATACGGTTTTGTAAAAAGGTGGTTGCATCCACCCCGCCAAAGACCGATGCCGATCCACGATTGCCAAATCGCCAGTTGCAATCGTGAAACGGCAATCGAGCCTTACCGGCGAGGACTTCAATTCCGGCCCGCCAACATCCTACCGCTTCCCGGTCGACGTGACTGATCGCCGGCCACCAATCCGATCGTAGTTTGACCGAGGATCAACGCCACCGTCCCACCACTTGACGCCTGGACCGTGTCCGCGCACCCATGCAGAAGCCGCGGAAACGTTCAACGCGTTCGCCGGCAACGGAGTCCGAACCGACCGCGGGCGGAAATCAGCACAATCGTCACTCGCGGGTGTGTTCGTTACAGAATCAATTCATAGGGTCGGCGATACGCGAAAAATTGGTCGCGGGAGAAGGGAGCGGTCAATCCAGGGTTTAAGGTAGTTTGGGACATCGAGTGGGCAATGCCGCAAAAATTCCCTCTTGATTCTAAAGCCTGATGAGATGGTCCGACCTGTTTCGCGTATTGATTCCTCGCGTCGTGCAAGATTGCGAGTCCTGCCGATCAGTTCCTCCGGGCACCTCGTGATTTTTGGACAATCTGTTAGGCGTTGGGGCGAGTCGGCCACCCTGGTGATCAATTTTTGCACAGCCGGAACGTCGGCTCGATCCTCGTTGTATTGGCAAAAATTTCTTCGGAACCTGTTGACCGCGATCGACGCGGATCGGAATGGATGGTGGTCGGGACGGCTACCCGCCGTCGTGATCGGATGACGATTCAAACGCGGGTTCCCCTGGCTGACCGAGAGCCCCCCGCTAGCCCGCCGGGTTGATCATCGTGACCGGTATTTCTGTTGGTTGTCTAGGGAAATTGGAAACCCCGCGACGGCAAATACGGCCCGACATGAGTTTCACGCAAGCCTTCGTTATCGGATGTCCCAAGGCCGTGGCGATTTTGCGGGGATTCAGTCGCAGTGGCTCGCGATTCCCGGTGGCCGTTGGGATGGGTCTCAATAACGAGGACTCGGTTTTAACCATTCTCGTTCTGCTCGCCATCCCCTGCGATCCTCGGGGCGACCCACACTCGAATCAGAAGAATCTGCTCGACGGGCACCGGAGGCGGCCCCACCGATCTACCGCTGGCGACGCTCGCGGTAGGCTCAATTTGCGCGTTCCGCAGGTCGGCATCGTTGTCCGGCGATTGGCTGATAAGATGGAGCCGAGAGGAATCGGTTGCACTGGCTTCGCGTACTGTGCATCCCGTCCGGAATCGCCCTTTTCAAATTGGTATGCGGTCTAGGGGGATGCAGTTGATTCGAAAGCAAAGAATCCAATGCAACGCGTTGCTTCTCATTCCAAACGAGGGCGCCCTGATACGAGTACCGCGAGTGTGCAGAGAGAAATTTGCTCCGTGAAAACTGACGGTACAATTGCCGTCGTCAATCTGATTCGTATGTTATGTTTCCTCCGTTGACCTTTGCCCCAACCCGGCAATTCACTGGATGAAATTGTCTCGGCCTATTGAGATCTCATGCCAAGCCCGCATTATTAACTGACGCCAGAGAGGTCTACGAACTTGATTCGGTTCCCTCATTCAGAACCGTGGCTACGGCCCCACGTTCGTGGAGATCGGTGAGCATTTCGGATTAAAGCCCCCAATGTGTGATGTGTCACCTCCGCGCCCATCGAAGCGGAAAGGGACTCATTTCGAGAAAAGGCCAAACAAATCGCGAGCGATGCGAGTTGATCGTTGACAAACGCTTCGCTGCGGCAACCGCGTCTGCGATCATGGGCACGTTGCGCAGCATTCCCGCAGGGCGGACACCACCCGAACCAACGCCATCGATTTAGGCAAACGCTCGCCGAGGGTATGAACGTTTCGTCGTCAGGTTTTCCGGCAATTCCTACTTCGCGTTTCGGAATCGTCGATGGAGATTATCTGATCATCGAAGGAGGCAGCGAGAGTTTGCGCGACGAAAAATCTCGTCGTCGCGGAAAAACTCACGATGGAATGTATCGTATTGCGGGTGTGGGACGCCTTCATCAGAAAACGTCGAAAAAGCGTGGACGGAAAAAAACGACGGTGCCGAGTCGAATTCTCGCGTGCTGTGGTCCATGGCTCCGAGGAGACACTTCGCTCCATCTTCGCGATAAAACGTACGTTCGCCTTGCTGGCTGACTTCGCGTTTGGCCATGTCAAGCCTGGAAAGGCTGACGTTACGAAACGGGAGTATTCCGAAACCGATCCTAAACCGATGTTCGAATGCGCATTCGAACCGGACGTTGATCACGCGGCAACTTCAAACGGGCTTTTGGCCAGTCTGATCGAGACGTGAATTTGCTCGCTCACCCCCAAATTCGCGAAACGGGGAAACGGGTGTGCGTTCCCCCCTTTTTTTTTTTAGGAACGCCACCTCTCGCCAGGTTCGCGAGGGACGTAATTTGGTGCAACCCGCGAATGGATTAACATTACGACGCACGATTGATTCCGGGTTTGAGATCGAGAGCATTTCGGTGGGAAAGACCGAAACCCGCCATTTAGCACACAACCGCCCGGTCGCAACCGACGCGATCCGCCGGTTCTCACGGCGCTGGCACGCCCAGCAAAATCCATCAACGCAATCGGCACTCGGCCGTCGTGTAAGCGAGCCGAGCGTCGATCTCACCTCATCGAGGCGGGTCGTTCTGGACGCAGTTGAGTTGCTCCGAAGAGTTTCGCCGTCGCAATCGGTTCGGCATTCCACGTCCGACCCACGACCACGTGCCGCGCACCGCGTCGCGTAACATCGCCGCTTGCAGTCAGTCCGAGCATGCCGCGCCGATGACCCCAACGCCGTTGCTCGGATTCGATCGGCATGGGTTGTGAAACCAACCGCACGCCTGCAGAAAACCGTTGCGGTGGGGCGCAGTTGGCCGGGCAAGCCACCTCGTCGGACAACGAATCCGGAATTCGCGAACAGAGGCGTTTTGCGGGCGTCAACACACAACCTCACATCAGGCCACGGTCGGGACGCCGGTACACCGGGTCCGTGTCCGGACTGTAATAGCGACTCACACTTTTGCGAAGAGGGGACGTTTCACAGTAAAAACATTTTCCGCAAACCGACCGCCATCGCCCACGTGATTCGCTGTCCAACGGGTGAGCGGCGCCGAATGAAATCCGCGGTGGCAGGCTTCGCCTCCCCACGCCAGAATCGTGCCAATGATCTCGTGACCCAGTATGCAATGCTCCGGGGCGTCAAAACGGCGGGCCGCAAAAACGTATGCAGTCGCTACCGCAAATCGTGCAGCACCTGACCCTGGACCAGCACCTGGCCCGGCAAAAAGTGCGCCAAAGGAACTCTCACGCCGCCTCTTCGTGAACGGACTCTGGTCGCCGAATCAAACTCAAACGCCTGATAGGTCGTCATTCAATTTACTCTAAACTCAAACGGAATCAAACGGAACTGAAAAGCGGGCCATGTTCCCGAGCAGGATCCGCCCCGTTATTAACCAGGGGATTCAAATTCTCGTTTCGCCTCGGTGGTACGCAACGCGCGAGACAAGTAAGGACGCGCTGAATGGAGTGGGCGAGGCTACGAGTTCCCTAGATTGCCGGAGTGGATGGACTCGTAGCCTCCGTCCCACGACGGGTAAGTTAGCGTTTTGTGTTAAGATTGTCGTCCGCCGGTGCTTTCCGAAGTTGACTTCGATCCACATTGTTTCCAATGCGGGCCCAGGGCCACCGCTGCCTTGACGCATCACACTGAGGTTCTATCCTTATGATCCTTGCAAAACCAACAGTTTCTCACGATGGTCTGGCCATTTTACTCTGCCCAGGAAACGGTTTCGCCGAACCAGCCCAACCTTTCACTCAAGACACTGGGATCGGTTGTCCGCTCGTTGCGCCGTCGATGGCCCACTCGGCACAATACTGTTCCGGCACAACGCCCTCGTTCAGACACTTCGCCTGGACGTGTTCGACGAGTCGGAACAAAATCGTCCGGACCGTCGAGGCGACCACGAAGCGGCGGCTGGATTATGTTGCCAAGTTTCATTTGTCGATCATTTGCAAACCGAGACGCCGGTACGATATCGCATCCACACGCGTCGATGACACGGATGAAACCGGATTGGCTGTCAAACGAGAATTGTTTTTCGTACCTTGGGCGATTGGAGGCCTACCAATCGAATCGTACGAAATTCACCGCCACCGCCTTGTTTCGTCTCTTGTGTTGACATTGAGGAAAACCGCTCTGGAAAGGCATCGCCAAACCGTCTCGCCCGACGTCATTTGTTTGTATGGGTGACACGCCCTACATCGATGTTCTTGATTTAAAACATCGTGCGTCAACGCCAACGGCGAGTTTCTTCGTATTCCCCGTCTTGTCAAGACTGATCCATCACACGGCCCACCCTCGGCACGTGGACGATCATGACTTCGGTCGTAAAACAACGGAAAACGGCAGAAAAACATGGCGGATGGAAAACAGAGTACACGTCAAGGGTTCGTCGGAGTATCGTGCTCACGCTCAGTATGGACGGACGGAAAGGCGTTCTACCACAAGATCGATCAGGAATGCTCGAATTTTTCTTGCTCGATCCCCACGGTACTTCTCACAAACCGGTCCATCGCCGATTTGATCCGAAGCAACCGACGTGGTTCGGGGCCGAGAACAATGGTCCTGGATTTAGAACAACTCAAATCCTCCGAAAGCTCCGTTCAAGGTTCTGTCGAGGGATGTATTTTGCAAGACAAGAAGAACAGCGAACCGTGACATGTTCACGTATTGGTACGGCGGGATGCGTTGCTGGACTACGTGCAACAGAGAAAAAAATCTCAGGCGTGGTCCGCTCGGTGTGAAATTCATGTTTCTGGCATCTCGTTCATTTCCCTTGCGTGTTGGATATGACCTTCAGGGACTTTGTCATCTCACCGGGCCACTCTCGAACGATCACAGGACTCGGATGTTTATCATCCGTCGCGCGTTGGTCGCTCGCGAAGGGTAGTATCAGTTTTTAGAAATCAGTGCCGAACGGATCGGAACCGGACCCTAAATTGACGGTTCGCTATCGACAGGCCCCCGATACGCGTTCAATCGAACTGGTTCGTTCGTTTGAGTTGGAACTCACCGCAGCACCAGAGACAGGAATTAAAAAAGATTTGCGAGCACATTGGTCATTCGATCGAGATTTTTTCTCCAAACGACTCGCCATTGGGCCGACCGAATCGACGCAGGAACCGAGCAAGGGGCACCGCAAATCGATACGGTGGGCGCGTCGGTTTCGACGGGCCTCGCGATTCGTGAAAAACACAGCAGTTTTTGCATGTTCCCACAAAACCCATTGGACGACAACCTCGGATTCGGTCACACCGTGTCGTTGTGGTTGAAACCAATCCTCGTTGCCGACCACGATAGCGATGAAAGACAGTTTTTGTACGAGAGCACCGCGGAGGAAATCCCCCAGTCGGCGAGCGCCTATGGTCTGGTCACTGGGGTTGCGTTCCGCCGCCGCACCGACAAGTCCGTCTTCAGATTTACACGCACACGTTTGGCTGGCCAGCCGACCAGCCCGAACTATCGCCCCGGACGGGCTGGGCACAAAGGCGGTTTCGATTTACGACGTGACCCCGTCCGTTTGCTCCCACGAATTGGAGACGTCGCGCGTGGTCGCCGATAGGTCATCGCGGACGCTTTGGATCAACGGTGAAGAAGGCCGATCCGTTCCCGCTCCGATTCCTGGGCCGGTGTCCGAGTTCCGGTGGGATCGTGATCGGGGCGCCACGAGCGCGGCACGGGCAGGAAATTTGACGGCTGGATCGACGACGTTGCCGTTTGAGGCGAGGTGTCTGCAGCGAAACGGAAAATCGCCAGCTCGCCAAGAACTCGGTCCGTTCGTTACTCGCTTCGATAGTGTTCACCGTGCAGACAAGTGTTACCGACGTCTCGAAAAGGCAGGTCCGACTACGTTTTCGATTTACTTGCATCGTCGCAGCGTTCGAGCACGTAGTTCTGCATTGTTTACGGTTTCCGGAAACCGTTCACAGCGGCGACCTACGAAAGACACGATATGGCTGCGGGATCGGATTTCCAAAACGATCTTGGTCAGCGTTTCCCAGGTCAGGTGGCTACACGTTATCCAAAATCATCGGGATTAAAATTGTCTCCGAAGATGGCGCGCGTTACGGGCGCCTCGATTCTGGGGCTTGATCGCGATCGCTGAGATCGCGTTGCTGTTTTCGCGATGACTTCCGACACCCGTGTGAATTTTCGTCTGGTTGTTTGTCAACGTTTGCCCTTCGGGGCATGGTGTTCGTGGTGCTCGGGTTTCTCGAGTGGGACGGACGAGACCGAATTTTCTCTCCGCGGTTTATTGCGGCTAGCTTCATTCTCTCATCCTGGGTTTGTGGAAATCGGGTAGGACGCAGGTTCTGATGGAGGACCTACCACGTCGGACCACGTTTATTGGATGGCCCTTCACGACGGGGCTCCGTTTTTTTTCACGTTCTTGGTGTTCTTCGTTGGCTTCTGTCTCAGATCCCGCCTCCGTCGGCGGGAGGGACGAACGGTTGCGGGACGAAACGTCAACCGATGAACCGCGGAGCAACGAACGAGGCTTTCCTTTCGCCGGCACCGCGATCGCATTGATCGGATTGCTCTGGAATCTAGTTGCTGCTGACATTGTGGCGCACAGGTCCCGCGGACGATTTTCGCAGTTCGAAAATTTTGGCAGGGGGTCGGTGTGGGAGAACGAACCGGGACGTGTTTGCCCGCTCGGAGTTTTGGGTCATGCTCGGGGTGATCGTTTTCAATTGGTCTTCGCCATTTCATTGAAAGGACAACCGCTCGGCGTTCCTTTGGCGTTCGATCGGATTGCTGAGTGTCGGTTTCGTCATCAATGCTCGGCGCCGCATTGGGCATCTGGACGCATCTCTCGCACCGAGTTGCGTTCATGTTACTCGGGTTTGGGGCATGTACATTTCCGTACGTTGGCATTTCCACACCACGGTGTTCGAAAGAATGTTGGCGGCGTTTCGCGAAACGGGAACGATTCGGGTACCTGATGTATTTGGCCGGGACGCGGTGGGGTACCTCGGTTGACATCGCCGTGATTGGTGTTTCCGCCAATACGACCGCGATCGAAGGTCGATTTTTTAACCTGGATGGTTTTGGGGGGGTCGATCTCGATTTGCCTTGATTTTTCCAACCGTTATCTCGGTTTGTGCTACCTAAGGCACGCGGAAGAGAAAACGGTTTCCGGTCGGAACACGAAAACCATACCCGGTTGGCCCGTTATTTCACTTTTCCCTTTGATTTTTTTTTCCTTGGTTTCCCTTCCTGGACTCCTGGTTTCCCCACTTTCCTTTCATTTCTCCCTTTCCTCCCTTTT
>Ga0163217_1087200_pt1 | contig 16036 bp, 19 predicted proteins | sample SynspAceP_FD_185933 | JGI IMG/M metagenome (GOLD analysis project Ga0163217, IMG submission 185933) | Saline lake microbial communities from Ace Lake in Antarctica - Synechococcus sp. Ace-P (PacBio error correction) | ecosystem: Environmental > Aquatic > Non-marine Saline and Alkaline > Saline ... | reverse complement strand
GTCGGAAATTCGGCGCATGCCGGTATCGGCTGCTGACTTGTCGAGCCTTCGTTGGCGGATCGGGGCCGCGGATTCGTGTAGCGCTCGGCCGCCGGGGATCGTCATCGACGAGGCGAAGTTGCCGTGGGCCCACCCCAGCGCGGGTGCGGGTGAGAAGGTTGCGCCATCCCGCACAGCTAATACAGCTGGTCGCCGTGGGGTTGGGTATTTGCCGAGACATTACCACCAACCGGGCATTGCCGTAGGGCGATCGGGGTGGGCCCGTCCGCATCGCGAGGGACGCGCGTTGACCCCGGCTTGGCCATCGGCGCACACGGGAAGGGCCCGGGCCACGGACGCTGTGGAGCGTATCGAGGTAGGAGCGGCTGCATCTCCTGATGCAGGCATCGCAGAACGCGCTCCTAGATCCGGGTATGGTGGTTTGGGCCGGAGGGGTCAGCGAAGATAGTTTGGGTGGTGGCCGGTGGGGATCGAGTTACTCGTTTCGGGCCATGCAGCTCTCTCAGAACGGTGCTGCGGTGCATTGGCGTTGCTCGGTACCGGCCATCTCAGTTCGGTGGATGAGAGGGTTGGGCGTTGAGGCGCAGAGTACCCCCGAAGCGTTCTTACTGCTGGATCGAGAGTAGTTCGGCTGCCCGTCCGCCAGGGCTTCGCTGGGCAAGGTGGCTTTGGCCCGGAACCCGCGCCGGTGTGCAGGGCCAGTGGGGGCCGAATGGTCAGCTGCCGTATGCATTGATTCAGAACCGGCGCCCAGCGTCCCCGTTCGCACTGGTCAACGCCGGCGCTCGTAGGCCCAGGCTGGTTGTTGACGCCTCCCAGAAGTCTTGCGAGCTCCGAGGCGGCGCGCGAAGGCGGCGGGCACCGTTAGGGATTGTCAGAGAGGTGGGCGTTGACCAGATCGCAAGTAGGCGCGCGTCTTTCATCGATTTCAGGCCTGTCTGCAGGAGGCCGAACTGCCTGCTCGGTTGGCATTGTCGCAGGCGATTAGAAGTGGGCGAACCAGAGTGCCGGGATTGGGGGTCGAGCTCCTTGGCCTGGGGAAATGTGGCCGGCGGTTGTCGTGCGACTGCGCTCCCGGCCCGTACACGCCGGGGATCGTCCGGCCAGCAATGGACGGAGGTGCGCGGGCGCTTATCGGCGGCCGAACGGCACAGGCGAGAGGCGGTGCATTGCCAAACAGCAGATTCGTTCCTTGGAAACTGGGCAAAAGGTGTCGGAGAAAGGGACGCGCCGACCCCGCGTCGGCAAGACTACCCCGGATGGCAGATCAGGGCAGGGGCGCCAGCGCAGAAGTTTGATTCCAGCCGTGGCATGCTGTGCCTTTCGTTTCAGAATTCAGCCTAGGGCCGATCACGCGCGGAGAGAGATGGCGCACATCAGGGCTTGTGCGCGCGGGCGGAGGCCCGCAGTTGAGATGTCAGTGAGTGATCCGTCAGCCAGGGCTCCTCGGCATTCAGATCGAGCATCCCGGCTTCGGTGGCACGATCGCGGATGTGCTGTGAACAACAGGTGGGTTCCAGGGGCAGACGTCTGACAGATGTACCGGCCCACCGGCACCAGGGGCATGCGGCCGTGATCTCCGCGGCAAAGCGCGCATCGCGGTTCTTCGATCGTGTGAAAGCGAATGCAGCGGCGGGCATCTCACGAACCGGTTCGCAATGGGCCGGAGGCAGGCATCGATGCAGCGGCTGCAGCTGGCAGAGGGTTCGGCCGGATCGGGCCGGTACTCCAGGTTGGGTGAGCATTTTGGGCCGATCGGGGGAAAAAAACCCCCCAGGGCGGGGGGCCCCCCACCCCCCGCCGGGTCACGTTGCGTTCTTGCGATCCAGCAGACCAGCTGTCGGCAGGCCTTGTCCAGAGCGGTGGCTTGGAGAGGACACGCAGCGCGCCCCGGCCGTGCGTCAGCCAGCGGCCAACGAGCGCCGGCATCGACTCAGCCCGGTGTGTCGCGGCCGCGTAGGCGCCGCCACGCAGGCTGCTGGTGCGCTCACGGCCACGGTGGTATTCAGCCCACGCCAGCAGAGTGCGTCACCCGACGAGTCTCGATTCGCTGTCGCCTATGCGGGTCGGCATCAGGGGTATGTGCCTGATGGCTGCCGCAGCAGCGTGCGGAGCGGTGCGCAGATGACCTATCCCCGCTGGCCCCCGGCGCGATACGACGGTCAAACAGGGCGGCCGTTCCCGCTTCCAGAGCCAGGCAGGGCCGCATCGTTCTGTGGCGTCCGCGGGGGCACTGGCTGGTGGGCGGGGGCTGGGGGGGTTCCGGCTCATCCCCGTAAAGTTCCGTCAACGCATTCTTTTGTTGTGACACTGAACTCGGGGACGTTCGGTATCTGCCTGCGTTGGTCGGCCTCACTCTGGTCGTGCTGCTGGTTTTCCAGGTGATGGCGTGCCGCCCTGGACTGGGAGAGCGGACTTCGTTCGGTGGTGCTGGAGCGGTGATTCAAGCCAGGGCGCCCATGCCTTGGTGGGATGTTATTGATGCGTTCGGTCCCGCCTGACCCTCCCGATTAGGAAGACGCCCTGCGTGGCGTGATGGCGCTGGGCGCCGATGTGGCGTCGCCTCGCGTGGGTGCCATTGACGTCCGGGTGACCGGAGAGCTCACGAACAGAACGAGGCGGCCTGGCGCGACGCAGCGTTCAGATGGCCAAGCAAGCGGCGAGAATCCCCGGAGGTGATCCCAGAAATGTCCAGCAGCGAAGCGGATCAGGTTCCAGCAAGCACCCGAGCGAAACTTGAGCGGCCGCGGGTTTATCGGCCCGCCAGTCAGAGAGGGCAGCCAATCAAACGGAGGAAGGGCAGCGGCATTGCGTGAAACAGCGTTTTACGAGGCACGGCAGCGACCGATAGCCTGACCATCGCTTCACTGGTGGGCCTGCGCCTGTTCCCGGTAGGAAATCAAGTCGATGGCTGGCTAAGTTGGTGCGTTGATTTGAACGCGGTCTGCCGGACTCACGTTGGTTGATCCGAGTCGAGATTGATCAATCCTGCAGGGCGCTTGCGCAGGACTCAAGGCACGATCGATCCGCCAGGCTTCTGTTGTCATCCCTTGGCCGACACCGATCTGGTGGCCGGGGACCGCTCAGCGTTTCGGGATGGCTTCTGACGACGATTCCCGAAAAGTTCACCGTCACACCCCTCAATCGCTCTAGGGGACTGACACCTGGGAGTTGGCTGTCGGTGCCGTGTGGATTCTGCTGATTCGGTCTTGATGGCGGGAACATGTTGGGCGCTGGTGCTAGATTTCGGCGAGGAACCTGGTGGGGTTACCGCAGCAGCGATTCCCTGAGTCCTGTGTCATAGACAAGCCCACCAGTTACGGCGCAGTGTGCGCGCGTTGGTTCGGGATAAGTAGACCGTTTTGGTGGGGGCTGTGATATTGGTAGGAGGGCAATGACCGCGGCGAGGGCTCGTGTGTCGTCGGCTTTTGTTCAGACGGCCGGTATGGCGCCGCTTGCAGAGCGAGATTCCGAACCACCTTGTCGCGTGTTATCCCACGGCACCAATCCACCGGTGATGTTGGGTGGTGCCCGACCCCTTCCCCCGTGCGCGGACATTCGAACTCTCCGTTGAGGAGTTTTCGACAGCATCTGGCGGGGATGTGCCGTGTGATGGGCCGGAGGCCAGCCCGCAGTTTTTCGTTCTGCCAGTTGCGCGCTCACTGTCTTTCTTCCACACAACGACCAGCTTGGTTACGCTCAGCCCATTCCTAACTCTTGATTCGCGAGTCGATCCGTCTCGGAAATGGCCCTTGATTTGCTCGGCCAGTATCAGCGACGCTGCCGCCGGGATATTCCCCCTCGCCACTGCTGGTCAGGCCTGGCCCGCCTCCAATCAGCGTGCGTGGACGCTGAACCAGTTCGGTGGAGTTGCGGAACGACCGCAGACTGATGACAGCGAATGTCCGTGGGAAGCCCAGATTTCCCGGGTACGCGCACCTGCCGCAACGGTCTGTGCCTTGCGAGCAGCCTACCGCCTTCGCGAGCGTGGGAATGAACTGTGCTGATGTCGCACCTCAGGGGGATCCCCGTCGCGGAGGCCTGATCCCGGGACCCGGGCCCGCGTTGATGGAACGACGCGACGTCGTCGAATCGCGCCTCGTTGCGATGATGAGGGGTAGGGCGCGTGCCGGCGACCCCGATCGCGCCCGAATTCCTGACGCCTGGCTGCTTGTCGCTCTTCGCTTTTGGACGCCAGCGGCAGGTTGGCTGCAATGAAGGGTGGAGTGGCAACCGCTAAGCGACGACCAGGGCGAGCGGGAATGATCAATGGCGCATGACGGGTTTGATCACAACGGAACCGCCTCGCTCCGCCGCTCAATGAGCAGCCATGGTCTTCGACTGGTTACGAAAAGAGCTGCCCCAGCTTGCGAGCCTGCCAAAAGTCCCTGCCGATCAGGGGAGCGCCAGCCCGAGCCAAGTTCGATAGCCCAAGCGGCCAGCCAGGAAGCCGTGACGGCCTCAGCCGGCCCGCTGGCGCGCGGCGCCGTAGAGCGAGCTGGCGGCTGGGGGAGTTGATCAGGACGCCTCGACTGGTGCGCGCCGGCCTAGCCCGATCAGGCGGACAAGGCCAGCAGGAACAGCCCAAACCTCAGCGCTTAGAGCTGGCCCCAGAACGCACGGGCGCTCTTCCCCCGCAGCAGTCCCAATCACAGCGCCGGCGCCGGAGCCAGACAGAAACTGCGACCGGTAATTGTCGCTCTGGAGGCAGGCGGCGTAGCGGCGCGTCTCAGCAGTCGAGCTGAGCCAGAACTCCGGCAGAACCGATTGAAGCGGGCTCCAATAGCACTGCTGTTCCCAGCGCCAGGCAGCCGCCACAGCGGAGCGGAAGCCCCACTCAGCTGGGCAGCCTTCCCCGTTGCGAGTTCAGTCTTGGTCCGGCGAGGTGTTGGCCGCCAGGGGCGCACGCGTCGATCAGGTGTCGCTTGAGGAGATCGACTGGCTGAGCCCCGGCGTCCGCGTGGGTGAGGAGAAATCCGCAGGGCTTTCGTCTCCCAGGTTGGTCCCGCTCGGCAGATATCCCATACGCCCGGGTTCTCGACGATTGGAAACCCTTGTTGCGGGCCGATGTTCGGGGTGCAGGCACGATCAGGTGCTGGGGCCCTGCGCAGCGGTCAACTCGGGTGGCTGTGATCCTGCGAGGGCTATCCGGTTTCCTCAGGAGGCAGCTGCCGCGGTGCGGGATGGAGGCAAACGGATCCACCGACAGGACCAGAGCATGCATGGACCCCAGGGGATTCGCTAATGTCTGGCTTTTGTGGTGTGAACCGGGTCGCAAGACACCACCTGGGCGTGGCACTGGCCCGGTTTGCCCCCCCGCAGCCCGGTTACGCTGTCTGATCCGCCGGCCGCCGACCTTTCGCGCCGGCCGCCCCCGGTGCGCAGGTAGGTTGGAGAGGAAGCCGGCGTGCGTGATCGCAACCCCCGCGCACCCGATTCCGCGCAGTTGGTGTTCGATGCGATCGGGGGCCGCCGGCAAGGGACCGAATGGTGCTTGTCGAGCACGGCCGGCCGGTGGGACAAGCAAAATTGTGGAGAATGGCCCCAGTGCCGGGCATTATCGACGGCTGGGCTTCGGCGGCGGTGGAATCGTTGTTGTGCTTTTGCAGGGAGCCGGTCGATGGCTTGGAGGCCGGGCCTTCGCGAGCCGCCGCCGCCTCACCGCGTAGTGTCACCAAGCTCGACGGCAGCGCCCGCCGGCCGGCGTGGGCCTGGCCGGTGGCTTCGGAGCGGTTGCCGTCGCCTTTGTTGCGCCGGCCGAGGCATTGGTGATCTGCGGACCGTTAATCAGTTCGATTGTTGAAGCGTGTGGGCCTGAGCACAGGTGAAGCAGAAGCTGGGCCCCATTACCTTGTAACTGCCGGGGACCCAAGGGGTGAGCCCCCGATTGGAGCCGAGGCCCCCGTCGCACGGGTGCACCCCCGCCGCTCGGCGCATCCTCGCTCCGGGCCGGCTGATTGCGCCCAGTGCTCGAGAGCTAGCGGGGAACAGCGAACCGGAACTCCCCTTGCTCGTTGCTTTGCCTTGCGCAGTTTCCACCCCCAATCTGATCGGTTCTGAGTAGGTGACTGGTGAGCGCATCGTTGGTGGGGGCTGGAGGGCAGTGTGGTGCCTTTCCAGGCGATGGGGCTTGGGGGTTCAGGGCCTCGCCCCGCGGGGCAGCCACGGAATGTGCGCGTGATCAGCTGGCCGAACAGCCAAAGGGACCATCAATACGCGAATCACCCAGTGGAAGGGAGGGCGAGGGAAGCGATGGGCCTGCGGTCCGATCGGGACGTGGCATGTTCTGGGTGAGACCAGAGTGTTCGGCACCGGTGTGGGCCCGCACACGTGGGACGGCTGTACGTGTTCGGTCGCCAGGCCTGAGCTGGGCGACGCAGGCGTCAAATCCCAGTGGTGGCGGACCTCACGGTGTTCCATCGAGAGTGAATGGCATGCAGGGAGCAGCCCGCGCCATAGACGGCTCGATGCCGCTGAGTACGGCGCGCGGAATCACGGCCGCTTGCACCCGTTTGCCCGGGATCGGAGGGGTCGAGCTGGCGGCCATTTGCGGCCGGCTTCGGATGGCGTGTGCTCTTACCGACTTCATCCGACCAACCAGCATTTCGGGTCAGCGGGGAACTCGCTGGCCATTCGGTGATGGGCGATTGTGTGGGCAGGGTGTGCCCGGCGGTGCTGATGCCCGTGTTTGCGCGGCATGCTGGGCCCCCCGAGGTGATCCAGCCGGTTGCGGCCCGATAGCTTCCCACCCCCTCAACGCGTGGCAGGAGACCTGGCCATTCGATCCCGGTTCCGTAGACGGCGTGTTTCTTTCCAGTTTCGTTCCCACTCACCGGGTTGCTGCGCCTTGCCCAACGGGCCCACAATCACCCTGATTGTGCGTCGCGAGGCCCGCGAGGGGATCGATGCCCCCGGCTGCTGATCGGCTGCGCCCGAAAGGATTGGTGCGAGGTGGTGCCTCGACCCCGGAGATGTCATTCTCTATTACACCCGATGGGTCCGTGAAGCCAGCGGCCGGGCGGGGAGCGTTCGTGAAGACCGGCTGACTCCCAATAGCTGCCCAATCCCGCGCTCCGGGTATAGACTGCGCAGGGATCCTTGTTCGCTGTTGCGCCTTGGAGCGGTTGTCCCGCCGTGGCCACATCGATGACCGATGTCGATGCGTAGGTGTGAAAGTGCCCGCGACGAAGTGAGGTTCCTTCTGGCCGGGCTTTGATTGTCCAGTGAGCCCAGGGCGCAACGAGTTGGTGGAGGGGAGATTTCCTCAGCGGAGGCAGGGCTGAGGCTGCGCCCGGAACGGCGCAGCCGGTTGGCGACCGCTTCGGCAGGGCCGATCGAGCGATAGAGCGTCAATGGTCGATCGCCCTTCCCCGATTCGCCCTGTTCACCCGGATTCCGATGCTCCCCCGAATGCCGTGCCGATTGCGAGGACTTGAAGGTGTGTCGCCTTCGTGAGGCCGACGGTGTCGCGGGTTGAGGCGGTGCGGGGCGAGGGGCGGCCGGCGCTTTTGAACCCTAGGCTGGAGCGGAGGAGCCACTTCGCGGTGGAGCGACGCATATCGAGTGATCGGCGTGGCCCAAAGGTGACCGGCGCGGATGATAGGTCGGCAGGAATTCTGGCTCTGGCCTGGCCGAAGAGTCGCGGATCGATAAGTTGGGCCCGTTCCAGTGGGCCGCTGTGTTTGCAGCGAAGCCCCACACCGAACCTTGTTCCCGGCTAACATTGCACCGGGACACCGCTCTCTGTGGCCCAATTGATGGCTACTGGGTGGCAGGAGCGCGACCGACGAGGTGGCGACGTGCGCGGCCGGGTGACATCTGCCCCTGGGGCCGGCGGCTGGGCGGACCCCGGTTCCCGAGTCGCCGGCGCCAAGACGGCAATGGGTTTGAAGCTCCTACGCAAGACTCGACGCCCGGTCAGCCCGATCGCGATTTCCGCGTCGATTCAGCGCGGCAGCTGTCCTGGTGAACCTCGCCTGGCTGAAGGTATCTTGGGGCGCGAGGAGTTCGCTTGTGCGTCCCCTACGGTTGCCGCCCCCGGAGGTGATGCCGCGAAGAAGACGGTGTGCCGGAGCTGGTGGCGGCGAGGCGGGTGTTTCCGGCCATCTCAGGGTGTGGACCGATGATCAAGGGCTGCCTGGCCTCACCCCAGATGTAGGAGCAGGAGCTCTTCGATGTGGGTCCCGCCACACGAGATTGCTGGCGATGGGATTTTGATCGATGGGGGATAGCGCCCCGGCGCTGGAGAGGCGTGGCCCCCGGCCCGATTTTTCCCATGCCACGATGTGCCGTTATTGTGCGGGGGGTTGCCCGTTTCGGGAGGCTTACCGTGGTCCGCAGGTTTGTGAAAACTGCGTGGGCGAAGGGGTAGCTTGCTGCGCGATGCCTGGAGGTGGCAGTGTGTCCGGCTTTGCGCGGGACCATAGCCTCGCCCCGCGCAGGTGGTGGGCGCCCGTGCCGCGAAGGGAAGGATTTGCCAGGTGAGGAGGCAGCCTCGCGGTGCGTGGCCCGGGCTGGGAGAAACCCGATCCCGGGATTGATTTAATCTTTGATCAAGAATGTTGGTTTGAAGATCGGCCTTAAATTCCTCAGCGTGATTGGATAATGAAATTGATTGGGATTCATTTTTGAGTAGCCCTTTATTCCGCTTTGCGCGATTTTGCATCAACTTGCTGATCTTTCCATTCCTCTGTCAGTGTTTTTCGTAGGTAATTTCTTTCTGAGAGCCCAGGTTGATGTAGGAATGTTTGTCACTTTTGGCCGCCAATTGCCGCTGCACTGCTTGTTAGAGCGGGGAACCCCGCCGACAAGGCGCGGTTTGCATTTGTCGAGTGGGGGGCCGGCAGCGAAGGATTGGGCACTGACAGGCCGAAGCTGATGGGTGTCCCTGCGCGCCATCAACACGGCGGAGCCCGGGGAGCCGCGCGCGCTGAGCGGTGGCATGGAGGCCGTCCGCGCTCCAGCGACGGCGAAGTGATTGGTGGGAAGACCCGCCAGTCGCCCCCCTCTGAGCAGAGCCGTGAAGTCCGGTTGGCGAACCCGCTTGGGACCCTGCTTGTCCGCGTCAAGCGGGCTGTCGCCAGCATTGGGCCCGGCCGTATCGCACAACCAGGGACCTCCCCCCAGTGCGCCGCCAGTGGCGGGCACCGCCACACTTCACAGTGCCAGTGAGGCAGTCCGGCCAGAGACAGGCCGCCGCATCCACGACCCACGCTGACGTAGGATTCAGGCCGCGCCCAGACCGGGGGCAACGCGGACGTGGTAGTCAACCCGACAGTTCCCCCCGATCCACGCGTTCCCCGCGCAGGGAAGTGGTCATAGGCGGCAGACCCATCAACCCATAACATGCCAGGCAGTGGTGACAGTCGGCACTCAGCGCCGCATTGAGCTCAGAGATCTCGGTCGTTCGGCTTAGCCCCCGGTTGACAGTCGTAACGACGGCCGGTGTTGGGTTTCTGCTTGGTCAAGGCCGAGGCAGGCTTAGCCGGCATGGCGCTGAAGGGTCGCCGCTGCGGCAGCCAGGGTGTCAGAGGCAGGGAGTTCGCGTAGGTTGTCGTCCGATGCGGTCCGGTGGTTCACCCGTCACGGCCAGGGCTGGGGCCATCGCCACTGAAGCGCAGGGGGGGTATGGGAGGCAGGTCAGCTATCGGCGGCGCGAAGCCCTTCTTGCAACCCGCTCGTTGGGGCCACGTTAGGTGATCTGTATCAGGCGTGGTTGGCCGCTTGCGCCGAGAGGCGGGGTCGTCCACCCGCATTGGAGGGGAGGGGCTTTCGCAGGGGTGATCCGCAGGCTGTCGGCGGCGTGGTGAGGGTGGCACCGATTCCCGGATGTGGAAGCTTGGCGAGTGATTGCGCCGTCAACCCCCGGAGTGGCGATCGAGCAAGTCCTTCCCGGGCGCCAATGATGATACGGGCTGTCGCCGTCCGGATTGACCGTGCCTTTCCCATCACCCAGCTGCTGGGATCAGTCCCTGGTGGTGGCCGGGTGTCCGGGGCTATGGACTGCCTCACGCAGGGAGGGGGTAAGGGTCTTGTGCTTGAAGCAACTAGAGACTCGCAGGTTGATTCCGGTGGTGAGTGGCCCGTTAGACAACGTACCCAATGGCTGCTGGGATCGCCCGGCGCTGGTGGGCATTACCGGAGGCAGCCAAGGCCCTGGCGGACTGCCAAGTCCGTTTGCGCCGGCCGAACTGGGATGTTTGGGGGGCTGGAGTGGTGAAAGGCCCGTGGGCGCTGTTTCCCGCGCCCAGCAACCGTTCCCAGTCCGTGGTCGCGTTTGCTGGAGCGGGGCCGCGCGCGGGTCAGGTTCTGGCGCGCGCGGGGCAGGGGGCAGGCGCTGGAGAGGGGATTTGAGTTGCATTGCGCTTGCGGCCAAGAGGGGCGCGGCCAACAGCCCAAGTGCGGCGGCGCTTGGTGGAGGCCGAGGACCCCGCGGGCGGGAACTGGCCAGCTGGGCATGGGGTGGTGGTCCGGCTTCGCTGTTCACTGGCGATGAGCACTAGCTGGGATCGCCGGCGTTGTCATGGACCGGTGGGTCTGGAATGCTTACTGCCAGCCCCGGTTTCCAGCCAAGGACGCTGAGTCCCACTGGGGCTTGAGCGGCGCCACCTGCGGTGCCGCTTCCGCCCGTTGCAGGAGCAGAATACACGCCGTGGGTGACTGGCGCGGAGGCCCGCCGCCCGAGTGGAGCAGGCTTAGTCGGCAGGATCGAGGAAGGGCGCTGTGCATGGGGCCCCGTGGCCCCGGATGAGCGGCCGGCTTTGGATCATATGTGGAACAGCCACCCGGTGAGAGCACAGAAGCCGTGGGCTGACCTGGGCCGCAGGAACGGCGCCTGTGGCCCTTGCGCGCAGTTATGCCGGTGAGGCGTCGCGGCTTCGGCGAGGAATTCGTCAACGCGGTTGGGAGTGAACTGGGGGGAAGGTGACGATGGCGGGGGGCCGCCTGAACTGGGTGTTCTTCGACGGGGACTGTCGATATCGAGCGTGGCGGTGGGTTCAATTTCCCGCATTTGCTGGGATCCCAGGCTGGCTGGGAGGCAGGCGGATGCGCAGCGGTGATGAGGCCGGTGGGCCGGTGCTACCGGAAGTTTGCACGGACGTATGATTTGTCGACGGAACTCCGGAGTCTGGGCAGCAGAATGGCCGCCCCCCGTGATGATCAGATCATGGGTGCTCGCAGGGCCGTGAGCGCCTTTTGCGTGGATGCCAAATGATTGTCGTAGAATCGGAAATTGGAGGCATTTGTCATTTCACGGTTTTCTCACTTCCCAGATGCTGGCCATGTTTGGGAAAGAAGGATTTCGGGCCCCGAGCGCCTCTCAAGGGATTCCGTGTTCCTGAGAGTTCCTGACTTGAGAGGCATTGCTCAGCCATAGCCATTGCGGACGTATCGCGCACATTTAGGGGTGAGATGGACACCCGCCTTGTAGGGATGAAGTGGGCGAAGCTGAGGCGTGGGTTTTCAGTAGTCGGCCACAGGGGAGTTGCAATGGCACGTCAACTGGGGGGAGTCGGTTTGTAGCAGAAAGAAGGGAGATAGAGGCACCGTCAAATAGATCCGACGGTGAGCGCCACAACGATGATGACAACTTTCTGGGTGAAAGGGTTCGGGACCGTGATCGGGGTCGTTCGGACGTTGGGATCGATCGTATTGGAACGGCCGCCCCGTACGAACCCGGGCCGAGGTAGCAGCTCCTTGATTGATTCTTCAGGTTTGGATTTTGCTCCAACAGTGACGTCGTTTGGGGTTTCTCGAGGCCACGTTTCTCCCGTTCATCATTCCGCCCATGAGAGATCCAAGATTGGGCCTGGGTTCGCAATGTGCGGCTTGTGGTGATTGTTTGGTGATTCGCCTCAGGATTGCCCGAACGGGCTTCTTCTGCTGATTGGACAGCGTAGGTGCTCCGATCGGCAACCGGTCCCGATCACCGCCGAGCTTGTTTGCGACAGGCTTGTCCCGAAACGTGGGTGCTCGAACCTTTGCGACGGTGAGTGGTGATGCACGCGGCTTTGCCTTTGGCGGCGCAGCGGAGGATGGCCGTGAGCGGGAATCGAGCGGCCGGATGCGCGAGCCCGCCGTCCGTTTGGACGAAGGTGTGCCGCGTGGACCGGGTTGTTGGTGGATCCCTCGGGGTTGTGGTGAGTGGGAGGGGGCCAGGCTGGCCCCGTTTCGTCCGTGGTGCTGATTCAGGGCGGTATGGCTGTCGGGATGGTGGATCGGAGGGCCTATCGAGTGTGCCCTGGCGACCAACGCGGCCGAGGGTTTCCCAGGGTCTGATGCCGGATGGGAGGGGTCTGGTGGGGATGATCTGACTTGTTTATTTTCCGGTCAGGTTGGTAAGCCGGTGTGTTTGACTGATTTCACTGGGCCTCAGGGAACGCATGGCCTGGGGTCCGCTTGCGGGCAGAGGGGTCTGGGCAAGAGTCCCGCGCCGAGGCTGCCCGCGCTGAGCTGGACCGTGTCTGCTGGTTTGGAGGGGCGTGCCATCCGACAAGCCGTTCGCGCGCGGCGAGTGAGAGGGTGTGGAGCGCTGGGCGAGAGATGACGGTTTTGGCGGCCTGTCCGATGATCGTTTCGAGTTCGGCGTTCAGTATACGTCGGGCTTCGAGCTTGCTCTGAGGATTGTGGCTCTTGTGTCTTGTTGGCTGGGTGATGAATCAGTGGATCTCTGATAGAGATTGGATCTTCAATCGTCAGATATGTTGCCTGTGTGATTGTTCTTAAGCAGCCGGAGCGGGTGGGTGCTCTGGCCGGAGCGGTCGGCCTGTGACCGCACAAGCCGAAGTCGGTTTTTGTTGTTGATCACAACGGGCGTCAGTCCAGCAGGCGGGATTTGGCTCGGCCGAAGAAGGGTGGGGGACTTCTGGTTATAGCTTGACCGCGAAATTGGCGAATGTCAGAAAGGATAGGGGCATGAGCTCAGTTGTTAGGTGTGGCGTTGCCATGTTGAGATCGAGAAGATATTGCGATTTGCCCCAAGTGGGCTTGAGAGCTGGCTGTATTGAAGCCAGTTCGAGTTGAGGCGGAAGGGGGGCTGGCCCAGGATGGATGAGATCGTGCTTTGTTCCTGGATTCAGTGCCATAAGTTTGTCCCTAGCAGTCTTGGGCTTGTTTTAACCGAAGATGTAGGGAATTGAGACGATCAAGGTTTTGATTCCGCCAGTCCTATGCGCGAGGTGTCAGGATTGGACAGATCGGCTTGGGCCCGAGCCAGGGGGGGATTTAGACTACTTGAGGAGTCCGAGGTGAGGTCAGGTGGTGAAAGGGGCGCACGGCGTGGATTCGCAGTTCTGTATGTGGGATTCGTTTTTCAGGGTTGTGTACCCTTGACAGTCCAAGGCCTACGAGAAGGTTTTCAATGCCTGTCAAGGCAGTGGCGGTTTCGTATGGCCTGGGCCGATTGCCCGTAGACAGGGCTCATTGATTGTAGCATATACACCTGCGACGTCATTGTATCTTCCTTTGGAGTTGGGAGACAGGACTGTTCCCGGCATTGGGGATGTTGGGCCGTAAAAGTAATCGTTTCTCTGGTGGCAAAGCGAAATGGAGGGTCTTCTTCGCTGGGGTGGTAACGGTGCGGGCAGTTTGCAGAGCCGGGCAGACCGTGGGTGACGGGGAGGCGACTGACCATGACGGCCTAGCCGTTTGCGGCCCGGGTCGATGGAAGCATGTGACTGCAGGGTGGTCGAGGTGGACCGTGTAGGGGGTCACGACGCCGTCTTGGGCGTTTCCATCGGGTCTCACCAGACGTCGGGGTTGGCGTAAGGGCAGGCCGGCCTGGTTAGGTTCCGATTCTGGTGAGGTGATCACCTGGTGATTCCGATCGGATCTTAGTGAGATGTTTGATGCGTTCCGTTGCGCTCGGAGCAGGCTAAAGGAGGTGATTGGTCAGTCGGTCCGGGTGCCAGAATTCTTCGCGAGGTTTGGCAGTGGACCCTGAGGCCGGGGTTGCGGTAATAGTCCGGGTGGTGGTGCTGTGTGTCGAGCGCCCGCCGCACCTTTTTAGGGCCCCCGCGGTGTGCCGCGTCCGATGGGGCTTGTACATGGGCCGGATGCGCGTCCTGGGTTGCGGCGTGGCGATATCCAGCTGGCCATTGATCTTTAGCCGGGAGGTGATCGTGGATTCGCGTTTGGGTTGTTCCAGGGGGTGGGAGGTCTTGTCGAAGGGATTGAATTCTGGGCTAATGGATGTGCTGGAGTCGTGTGAGCGGATTCAGGTCGGTTCGGCTGTACGTGGGATGTTGGGCGAGGGTCTGCGATCCCAGGTGGCCGTTCGGTTTGTGCCGGACTCGGTTGTGTCCTCGGATGGGTTCGGAGAACGGTAGGCCAGAGGCGGTGCGGGGGATGTTGTGTGGGTGGGGGTTCAGTGGCCCCGTTTGCGAGTCCGGCGAGTTGTTGCTTCGGCGGCGGACTCGATGTCTGAGGCTTTGCCGAGGCGTTAGGGGGTTGGTGTGGCTCATTGGCCGGCCGACCAGGTCTGCGGTGTGGCGGCAGAGCTGTGCTGTGCAGCGGGTGATCGCGGAGGCTCGTCGCGCGGTCGTGTGCAGTCCGTGCGGCGTTTTGCTTGTGCTGGGACCGCGGTGGTTGGAGGCGTATGGGTGGGTGTTCAGGGTGGGTTCGTGTGGGAGCAGCTTGGGTCGTCTAGGGGATGCGGTTAGTCGTGGTTGGGAGCTACCTGGTCGGGAGTTCGCGGCGGCTGCTGCAGATAGCATCAGCGGATGTTCCCGTTGTAGCGGGGTTGCACCGACGGGGTTGAGTGATCAGGGCAGCCTGGGTGGCACAGTTGGGGGGCGGGGGACGGGCGTGGCGGCGCCGTGAGTGCCAGGGTGGTGCTGAGCTGGAGACGTCCCGAAGCGTCTTGCGGTCGCCCGCGGACTATAGACATTTTTCGGGCCGAGCCGGGATCGGGATTGGTTTGGATCACTGCTACCTCAGGATCCTGGGTGGTCGACCAATTCGATGGGGCCGGCAGGTCTCAAAGAGGAGAGCGGGCACGGCGTTTTTTTTTTTTTTTTTTTTGGGGGTGCTTTGAGCAGTGGTGAAGTGTTCAAGAGTGGGGTGCCAGTTGGGGTGGGGGGAAGGTGTTGATGATGGACGGGGGGCGGAGAGGCAGTGAGGGTACGCCGAGTTCATTGTCGAGGTATGCAGGTGGGTAGGCTGACCGGGAGGGTCGGCCTTGTTGGTGAGTGTCGATGGGGGGTTCGGCCGGAGGGCGGGGCAAGAAGGCGAAGTTCGGAGATGGGGGGCTGTGATGCCGGAGATAGACTGCTGGGGTGGGGCGATGGATGGGGTTACTAAGGTCTCTGCCGAGTATTGCGTCCAGTTCCCTGATGTGAACAGGGATCCGGGCCGCGAAGTCAGGAGTCGTGGGCTTGAATTCCCAGCGTCCGGAGCCCGCCGTCAGAAGTTGGTGAGGCGGCGTCCAGCGGCGGCGGGGCGGGCTGGGCGATGTTGGGCCGGTTCGGGACCCTGTTGAACTTCTTTAGGGCTCGGTCGGCGGGCCAGACGGGCCGTCGCCCGGCGGCCAGGGCGAGACCTGCGGTCCGACCTTACATAGGCACTTAGAGGGTGTTCGGCAGGAGCGATGGTCAGATGCATGGAACTGCAGCATGTCTGGTCGGGGGGCAGCGGAGCGGCCAACAACTTGTGGTGCGCCGGGAGGCGGCCAGGTGGGTCGCGCACCCGACCCATTGGCAGTTTCCAGGCTGGGCCTGTCCAGTTGCCGAAGCAAGGGCAGGGTTGATTTGGAACCTGCAGGCCCCGTTGCCCGGCGGCAAGGGTGCGGGGGTGGCGCAGAAATTGCGGATCACGATTCGCGGGTCCGATTCGGCAACCGCCTGCGGGTCAGGTGAACGGCACCGTGGCCAGGGGGTCGGGCCCCCTGGCCGATTTTTAGTTTACGCTTTTCCCGTGGGCAAGACAGGATTTGCCCGGGAAGGGCATCCAATATCCGAAAGTGGGGGGTTTTGGGGGGAAAAATTTTTTTATTTTCTTTTTTTTTTTTTTTTTTTTGTTTTCTGTGTTGGTGGGGGTG
>Ga0163217_1047895_pt1 | contig 16039 bp, 17 predicted proteins | sample SynspAceP_FD_185933 | JGI IMG/M metagenome (GOLD analysis project Ga0163217, IMG submission 185933) | Saline lake microbial communities from Ace Lake in Antarctica - Synechococcus sp. Ace-P (PacBio error correction) | ecosystem: Environmental > Aquatic > Non-marine Saline and Alkaline > Saline ... | reverse complement strand
ATCCGCATTCCTCTGCGGAAGTATTCTGTGCTCAGTGCATTGTAGGCCCAAGGTGTATAAAAAGTAGAACATATCCGCTTGGAAACGATTCGTTCGATCGACCAATTCTAAAGGCTCTACATTGCTTCAAACTGTGGCATCGCTCCCCAGCAGATTTCTCCCTCTGCCGCTAGTTTTTCTGCCAAAATCCAGCCGCTTAACATCACAGGCTAATTGGAAGGTTTCTTACGATTTGTTGTTTCACTTTGGATCTTTGCCCATCAGATACACCGGGGGTGTCGCGGATCTGATCCTACTACTCCGTATGTCGAACCCCAAGACATTAGTTTCTTCCCGAAAATCCCAGGGACTTGCGAACCATTTCTCACGAAAGTTCTTCGACTGATCTGCAGACCCATTGCCGAACCAGCCAGATCGGAGGACAAGTGGAACTTTGCGACCAGATTATGTTTCTGAAAGCTTTTCTGCCAAATTCTTTGTCTCGTCGAATGCATCTAAATTTAAAATGAGCTCTAGCAACCTAATCCATCATCAAACTTTCTCCGTTACCTCAGCGGCAGCCGTCCATTCAAGCAGTGATCAAATGGTTATAGGTCGATCGGGTCTTACCGCACTATCCGGCCAAGTGATTGTTAGTTTTGGGAAATATTTCATGTTTTTGTGGTTGTGAAGTTTAAGTTTAATGGAAAAGGTTAAAGTCGTTATCCATTTCGAATATCATCATTCGATGTTCAATATTATAATGTTGTCATGATTTAATTGATGCTTAGCTAAGATGGTCAATTATTATCGGGATTTTCTATAATCTCACTATCTTACATCATAACATCCTAACTCACTTTTCAAGTCCGGGTTTTTTCGGGCCAAAATGCTTCGCCATCAGGTAGGATCGTTTGAAGTTTTTTATCTTTCACCCGCTTTGGCAGTTTCGGACTCAGAACAATACTCATTCATGCGTGAGTTGCCAAGCGAATTCAAACGAAGGCGTCTCGATATCCCCATTTCCCACTTGTGCCATTCTTGCATCATGATATTTCGTAGGCCGGCCATTACTCAGGATGTGACAGGTCTGACCAGGGAATTACGGTCAATTCCTAGCAGAATAGTATGCGAGCGATAGCAACCAAAGCATTGATATCCTGAAGCATCATCTTTTCTACGGCCTCTACAGGTTTTGCTCCATGTATGATCTATCAATCAGATTCGGGGATTCACATTCAGTCCAGTCAATATTCACCAAAAGCTCATTAATTCCCATACGATTATCTTGATTCAGTGCATTCCAGAGCATATTCATCCGGAATTATGCCTCATTTCCAGTGATTTGTAATGCAAAGATATCCGATCTTTTTGGGCTATAGTTCAAAGTGACCCGGCGCTGGACATTCCCGGAGGACTTCCAACCTGTAACCCGGCTAAGCGAAGGCTTGTGAATAGTTTTGTGATCTTTATATCGCCTTTATTAAAGTTTTTCAGCAATCCAGAATGGTTTCTTTGCTATTTCCGGAGCTATTCCAAAGAAGGGAGGAAAATCACCTCCCATTGATTATTACTTTGAGGAGGGAATATAGGCCTCTGGCTTTCCGTTTTGACCGGTCAATTTCCAAAATTCATCACTCGGTGAATTATGGGCGGAAGCGGTCCATGTTGTAAAAAAACTTAGAATAATCGGCAGCGGATTTGTGACATTCAAGGTCTAATCACCAATGATCTGAGCACCTAGTTCATCAATTGCGTCTTTAGTAAAAGGAGTTCGGTTTTACTCCAATCTTCAAAGCGTATGGCGTCAACCTTCATTTTGGAAGTTCAATGGCCCATTTTGGCGGGCGTGGTTGAAGAAAACAGCGCTCATCAATTCCTCCACGGTTTCCACCCAGCTGTAATAATCATCGGATTGGATCGTTTGATTCGGCGGAAACCGGCACACAAATGGATCTTGGCACCCAAAGTAGGTGTTAATCTTAAATCTCCCCTTGTTCGAGGCTTTTTGCTAAACTCATTTGATATATGATTTATGATTTTGATGTTGATTTATTGAGTTTGAAAAGTAGAAATAGTTGATAGGTTTTGGATTTATTGCTCATTTTACATTTTAAATTCTCTGGATTTGTCGCGTAAGCACTGAAGCTTTTCAACTCAATATTCTCGGCTTTCTCCGGTTCTATAAGATTCAAGCTGCCATCGGCTGGCATTGCCTGACGAATGGCGATGAGTGCCGGTCGAGGGCCGTACGTATTCATTTTTGGCCCAGTGCTGCCAGTTGATTCAGCCAAGGGAGTTGAGATTTTTTGAACTTCGATTTTCAGGGCCAATCCTAACCCATCATTGCATAGCCACAGGTCACTCAACTCATTGGAATTCAGCTGATAGGTCATAAATGCCACATCTTCACCCAAATCGCGTGGGCATCCATCGGGGGCAGCACACTGGTAATCATGTTTAGATTGAAACTATGTTATTCGCGTTCTGTGGCTTGTTGCTTTGTATCCCATTTCCAGATGATTCGGGTGCCTTCTCGATCAGCGCCAACGCATTGATGTCTGTACAAGAATGTGTGGCGCAGGCTTTCCCCGATTGTATGACGGAGTCTTTGATATGAATTTCTGCTTGAACCCAAGCTTCCGAGGATGCTTCGTGTAGTCGAGACTAGGCCAAAAGTGAGTGGTTTCCCCTACTTTTCCCTACGATCTCAAAACTTAGATCCACCCGAGAGGAAAATATCCGTTGCTTGATCGCAGTAAGCTCTGCGGAGTATTCGAATTATATTTCCGTGAGACCTCTAGACCACTTTTCATCGAGTCGGCGGGGCCAGCATCTACGATAGCCCGCAGGTGGTTATCAACCCCACAGGTGCGGCCAAACCAGTCGATTCCCGCATGTAGAGAAGGTTGAGGTGCTAGGCCTCCCGCATGAGAGATCCAAGCCAATATTTTCATGAAAAAGGCATCCAAAAATTCCATTCACGATTCGGGTACACTTGTGCGAAGCCCAGTTTCTGTATTAACTCCAGGCGATTCGAGTCCCTTTCCTTGCACCCATTACCAGAATCGATGGGTTTATCCCAACCGATTGCCGTGCGCTTGACAGTTTATATTTCCGCTTTGCTGTCTTTTGGATTTCATTTTGGGTTTTGTAGGGATTCAATCTAAAAAAAGCCTTCCAGACACTATTTCTGCGGTATAGGTAGGCAGAAAGATTTGATTTTAAGTTATTAAAAAAATGAGAGGAAATTGCGTTGGTCAAAAAGAATGGAATAAAAAATGGTCAAGTTTATGATTTAACCATAGGACTAGGTTCAGCTTCAGTCTTGGACTCTATAAATTATAGTCTTCGACTGTTGATTGTGCATCTAATAATTAATCAAAAATTAATGAGGTATCCCTACATTGGATTCTTTTGTAGTTCGGCGAAGTCTAAGTCCATTGAGAAAAAAGCCAAGTCGTCTCGACTTGGCACTACGTAACACTTCTTCTTACAAACTTAAACCTCAACACCGGAGTTAAACTCAAAAACTCTCCAAGCTTTCGCTATTACCTTTGGGTATTAAACAAAGAGAACCTCAATCCAATTGGTAAATTCGGATATCATGGTAATACTCCCAGACCAACAAAGAATACCGAAGTCTTATTGTAGACGAATCAAAAATACACTTCGTGTGATCCGAATTGTTAAATATCGGTGACTGATGGAGTCGATTTCTAAGATTTTACTAATCCAACATTACCATTCAGACCGATTTCGATAACAATGTCGCTTCCAGAAGACATAATGGAAATTTTAGTAATCCCGCAATTCTATTTCATCAAGTTCTATTAAAACATATATGTTGGATTTGCTCGTTAAATACTCTTCGATGTACTGCTTTAGAATCCCAAAGCCCAGGTGCATTTTTAACTTTGAGTCGATAACCGTATTTCAAATCCGAAATTGTCCCACTATTAGTATCATTAAGCGTAAAGATTTGACGGATCTCCACCTCAGAAATGCAAAAGAAATATTAGAAAGCCATAATTAAAACTCAAGGTAAGTCTCCCTAAATGGAATCCAGTTTTTTGGCAGAGGGGGAAAGAGGCGAAGGCTAGAATAGCCCGGAACAATAGTAGTGTTTTTTTAACTAATGACAATTAGTTCTTAGTATATAAGCTAGTACAAGGTCTGAAAACTTGAATTAAGTTGGTTTGAATGAAAATGAGAAATAAAAAAGGTCCAATCTTCTGACTTGAAACCTTTCAAATAAAATAGAAAATATCACCATTAAAGTCCAAAAGTTATCCTTAAACTTCAATTCCCCTTTAACAGGCCCTATTGGTTTAGTATTTCAATAACTTATTGGCTAATAGTATCTCCACCTTGAATTAGTGTATCGATCTTTCTGCTTGAGGCTTTTGAATTGTAAGATTTTATTGATAATTATTTTCCATCCCAATTCTCCGTCAATAATTCCAATTCTATTGAGGTAAAGAACTATGTTCTACCCTGAATTCGAACGAAGTAGCAAGTTTATGTTTACAAGTTATCTTATAGTGTGATGTTAGGGATACCTATTTACTTTAAAAATTTCATTAATAGCAGCAAGATCACGTTTGAGCAGTCATCGTTTCTATAGGTTATCCTTGTCACTTTGGCCGGCCAAAAAGTAACCAAAAAACCCCTGCGCCTTCGGTTCTTTTCTTTCCGCTGGAAGGCATCTATTTTAGTGATTTGAGCGATGAGGCAGACCAGCCCGGAATTTTTGTCTTTGCCTGTACCCCTAAAAATAGACTGGATTCTCCCTCGTACCTCGGGAGCTAGTCATTTTCTTAACGGCGTGCATGCAGCCCAAACCGAAAAATTCCCGCAAGTCTCAGCCTCCGGATCTATCTACCAAGAGATTCATTGCCGTCACAATTAATCAAGTTAATCTTTTCCATTAAATTCGTTGGCTAGAAACCATCAATAGTACAGCAAGATAACTCTAAAATCTAATCCCTCGATGGTGATCTTTGTATTTGCATCAATAAAACATGTTATGCAAAAAATCTAATTCTCGCTCCCTCAAATCGGATTTAGACATTCATAAGTAGAATTCACGAACTATAATGGAGATCACTCGAGATCAACGTCAATTACAGATACTATCTTCCCCCTTTTTACATTCAACAGTCGATTGTGATAAAGCAATCACTTTTGATGATAAATTTCCTGCTTAATTCCTATTCTCTACACGCCGTGATAAACTATGTGCTGGATCTTCGCATCTACTCACTTTCTGAATCCACGATCAACCATTCTCCTTCTCAAGCATTAACTATCTTCGCAATGAACTTTTTTGCGGAACAATATTACAGGTTGGAAAGCAAAACAACTACAAACACCTACTATTTACTTATTTTTTATTACTATGCTTATAGAAGACTTTAATAATAAATTGTAGAGTAATCCTCCTTCTTCGAACTCTTAAATTTGGAAATTATTATTCATTTTTCCTTGATATAAAATTATCCAATTATTAACATAGCAAGTAATGTCATGTTGGGAAGTTCCAATATTATTGAAAACCAATCCACGTCCAATATTCATATGAAAAGGTCCATTTCTGCATTCCCAAACATTTTGCTGCTCTAGGCGGATCGCTGCTACATTCTATGCGATTGACGCAGATCCAAAAAGAAAAAGCACTCCGTAAAATCTATACTCCGAACATTGTAGTGCATTTCCAATGCGTGTCTAAAGCATCGAGAACAATCATTTCTCTCCATTATTTCGGAAAGATGTAATACTGTTTTATTTTCGGCAATAAATCTGTTACTAAAAACTGCAATAGCTCTACTATATGTATTTTGCGTCCAAGCTTTAATTAATTCTTTCTCCACATTCTTTTTAATTGAACATTAAATGGTACTTGTAATATAATCTATGACATTTGTCCTCAGCAGTCATTTCCTCACAATACACTCGCACCCAATCAAATCTCATCGGGACTTCACAGGGATCATCTTCAGTGGTGTGTTCCCTCCTCCACTCCCCAACCTTCACCAACTAAGATTGGGAGAGTGTTGAGTAATTCGCATTCGTACGTGTAATAACTACCTATTACTTCTGGTATCATACCAGTCCAATCCGTCTTGGCAAGTAACCCCATACTCCTGCTATTGTTATTTGTATAAGCAGACAACGTCTGCCTGCTAATCTAGAATTTTCTTTATTGTTCTTTGATTATCTTTTCTTGAAGGCTTTATTCGTGTGACTTTTTTCACCGTCCTTGATTCTCAGCACCGCAATATTCTCGTTCCATTTGTGAAATAAATACGTCCAGAGAAAAGTCAGCAGTATGTTCTGATATCCACCAGCCAGAAAATCATGCTAACTAAATTTTTCTCCGCTCATCTGGATAAATTTCAGGTTATATAAGGAACATATATTTTCCATTGGGTTTTAGAAATAAAACTCAAGTATGAAGAATAGTTTCCTCAGAAAATTTGACAGCTTCCTTATTCAAGTGTTCCGGAACTATCAATCCTGATAAATTCCAGCTGCCCACTTCCGATGACCTTTTTACCATTCAGCTTGGTTTGTAATCTTGCTCATCCAGTTTTTACTTGTTTCCGAATTTCCTTTTCGGCCAATGTGAGATTCGTGCATTCTTCCAGAACCTAATTCCCTACAAACGCGATTCCGCTGATCGAACCCAAGGCTCTTGCGCTTCTAAAAACCTCGAGCAAGTAAATCGGGGATTCAACGTTCTTCAAACTTATCTCGATTACAAGAGATTGTCCGATTAGTTCAAAGCCCGGAAAATTACAAACACAGCTGAAAAATAAATTCGTTTTGGTCTGCCATAATTAAAAATTTATTTCACATAGATAGAAATAGTTTTTAAGTATGGGGCAAATTTACAGTTTGATTAATAAATTAAAACATTAGGTAATAAACCTTTTTTAATCAGTTTGAAATACCGGAGCAATTCAAATAAATTAGAGTCTCGAGTAACATAATAAGACGCAAACATGAACTACCAATAATAAAAAAAAGTCAAGCCTTTCGACCCTGGACCTATCTCCCAATTTTCACAAAACCAATCTTACTTACATCTGCTTCAACATCAAGCCTCGAACACTCCACTTTCATCCGGTGGGCCGACATAACCTGGACGCCAAGTTAAACCTGACCTTCCCTGCATTATCGTTTTTTTATTTTTTCCTTTTTTCTTGTCTCTTTTTTCTCTCTTTCTGATTTCTTTTCGATTCTTTTTTGGATCCTCTCATTGGACTTCACTCATCTAGAGGAATTCCGATGACATTAGTGTGCATACATTTCCTTTTACGAATCAGGTGGACGGTTATTCCAGTTCTTCTTTCTGATCCTTTGCGATCCCAATTCACGCTCGGTCCCCCCCCCCAGTTTCTTCAGATTCAAACCTTTCAAGCATTACACGCTCTACAAAACTCACTCCGGGAGATTTGGACATATCATTGGACTGAGAAGTAAATTCGCTGTTTGCTGACCTCGAGCCTAGGCTAAGCGTGAGCTGCTTTTCCTCGCGTAAGTTCTGCACCGGATAGGTGTTTTTTACCATCGATATCTGCTTGGTACCCCGAAGTGCAGAAAGGGACTTCGCGACACGATCCTTCGGGTAATTTATCTCCGAATTAACCTGATCTATAATCGAAATTTCTCCTTTCAGTTCAAAATCTGCTACTTCCCCACCGCGTTTCCAGATCAGCGACAGGTATTTGGCTTTTAAATAGCGTCTCAGAGTATTAATCCCTACGATTATCCTTGCTTTTTACCGACAGTAAGTATGGATCTCCTCCCATACCCTTTAGCGTTTCCATCGAAAATAGACTTAAAGCCTTTTGTACCCTACTCCAAACTGAGTGGTGACAGAACAGGGCTGATCGTTTATTCTACGAAGGGAATGCTCAGATTTCGATTCCTAATAGCCAAGAACCATTCGCCGCCGCGCCTCAGAAGATGATATTTCTTAAAAAAGCTGGAATTTTCATTCTGTTGCAGTTGCTTATTCTGATAGACCTTTCATGATTCGATTTCCTCCGGAGAATTAAATATGCCATCAAATCCTTCAATTCTCATCATTGAGTTTCGATTGTGATCATATCCAGGAAGCATGTGGACACCTCAGATACTTATGGTGCTGTTCACCTCTTTTTTAGCGACATGTCCGATCTTACATCCGTGCAAATGATTTTGTGGACACGTAGTAATTGGCAGCATTCCTCATTAGTCAATCGACTCACTACAGATCCTCAGTTTTTAACCTCTAGGATTGTGAGCCTTCGTTATTGCTCGCGATATTCCATCTACTAGGATTGACTGTCGCATTCTAATGTCCTTTGCAGAGAAGCCGTGTCCCAATTTGACTCAAATCAGCCCTGATCACACCACCTTTCAGCCTTGCATCGCTATGCACGACTGTACAAAAGCTAGCCAATTTTACATCGCTTTTCCTCTCCAAAGTCTCGGCACCTGCATGGACTTCCATACTGGTAGTTCTTCCACTGTCCAATCTTTGCTGCCCTTCTGGGCGAATATTGGTTTCTGCCAAATCATTTCCGACCCTGGCTCGTCAACATAGCAAGCTCCGATTAAGTTCCATTGTTATTTAGTCAAAGTCGCCTTTCGCCACATGTGTCAAAGCCATTGTGCTCTCGTTGTGCCGATCACATAAGCCCTTACCATAACTTCTACCGCCTTTTACTTTGAAGCATCCTGATCCAGTAAAAGTATTTCTCATGCAATCAGGTGTCCAACCCTGCTTCTCTCCACCAATTACGTGGCTAAAATAGTCTGCTGTGCTGGTGTACATTCGCGAGCATATTTCTATGTCCAATCCGTTACTGTGCGATTCCGCATGATCAGTCCGAAAGAAGGTGAAAGTCCTCTGATAGTCTGGATCATCTTCGCTTTTCAAGTCAAAGCCAGCGCGTCTTTCGACACCACCATCCGCGGCATCTAGACTAAACAAGCGTTACTCCAGCTCACGATCCAACACTTATTACTGTCTGCAGGGACATGATACCCATCCAAATAGGGCAACTAACTGACTTTTGACATTTGCAGGGGCTGGTTCTCCTTGGACGATACAAGAATCAACTTCAAACGCTCGAAGCAAATCCCTGCTTCTCTTTTTCATTCAATTTTTGAGTAGGTCGATTGCCCAGTAGGACTTGAACCATCGAGTTCCTGTTCCTTTTTCCTATGTCTTGCCATCTATTCATGGCTTGCGTAAGTTTGCAGGGATTCTGCTCTTCAGGCTCTTTAACCGTTTCCACAGAATCAATTGGCCTTGATTGCCTCCCAAAGTATTCCGAGCCCGCGGGCGTATTTACCAAAGCCGATTCCTGTGTGATCCCAAATTCCCCCCAAGGTTGAACGGCGCCATGGGCCCACGACTCGGACGTTCGAGATCTCATGCTGCGCGGCAGGCTCGCCATGCTGGCACGATCCTCGCCAGCCCGGTCCCCAAGTCCATTGCCCTTCCACTCCCCCGTCACGCTGCAGTGGCCAGTTCCATAAGCTACGTCATGCTAGCCCACTCTAACAGCACTCACTACTCTACATCACCCACTGAGTAGTGTGTCCTTATACGCAACAACTACGCCTGACCAATAAAAACATCAAGAAAGAACGCACCACAACAACAAGAATATACTATACCAAATACATCACAGCCAATATATACACCACAAAAAAACAACCCCTATCAAACCTCTCAGATACCCCTGCCGCTACCACATGCTCTCGCGAACCACGGACCCGCGCGGCAAAGAGAAAAAGCACATCGTAGATCGCTATCTACCTAGACACACTTAGAAAACCTCTCTAACTCGCGCAGTATCACCCCTTCTGAAGAAGGCTCCAACTTGTGGAAATTCCTTCCAATTCTCTGGCTAAGCTTTATTTTCCGCAGGGAGATCAAGCCACTCGAAGTGTTTTGAAATCTTCTCTCACACTATCTCCATCGTAATACACGGGCTTCCCTTAAAGATTCAGATTCAATCTTCGACACCGGTCATGTAAATATACATCGCCCGTCAGGGCCGAATGTCTCCGACTTCTGTCAATGGACCATGGCGAACCCAGAAAAAATCTTCTTGACACGATAGCATTCCATAAGTTGCACCGGGTGGCTTCAAATCGAAGGCCACTAAATAATTCCCAAAACATCCAATCGAGGCCATCAAAGCGCCTTTTTGATACTTTCTCCAGGGAAAAAATACTCCGTGCAAACATGACATTGTAGGGGAACCCCTGACCGATATTGATTGTTGCCCGCTAGCTGAGGTATCTGGATAAAGACGGTACCCCATTTTTGTCATTTCCCCCTTCTTCCCTCCATACCCCATAATTCTCGATCCACTCCCGAGGTTGGTCCGATAACCAGATTCAAACGCTCATATCGAATCCCGTAGTTAATAAATCTACCCTGTCATTGAATGATATTGACAAGGAATTTCCTTATAAACTGGAGGCATAATACATAGCTGTCTCATAATCAAAGGTTTAAAATAATTGCCACACAACCTGGTAACCTCTCCGTATGAGAGTTAGCACCATGACTACGCCAATGATATGTCCTATCTCATTAAGAGTCTATGATATTTACATGTGAGTTCAAAAAGTTATTGACCATCTAGAACCTGATGAATCTGAGTCAGGATCAAGTGAATATCTTTGTGTGAGACATTATCGTCTGGACAACGGGCGGACCGCACCCGTGACAGCCGGGCGAGGGGCTGTAGACATTATATCAGAAATTTCCCTAACATCGTACGTCCAGCCCTGTTTATTTAGAACTTGCGCCGGGTCTAACGTGCTCCAGATAATTATGAGCAATCAATCTCAGCTCTTGCTCGCGACTATGTCAGTCAAACTAAACAGCAGTATGCATGACGTAAGCGGAATAATTGTTAGCCGCGCTAGCCAGATAATTTCGCAGATGGCACGAGTTTGTTGAATTTCTTAACAAAAAAGCGAGGTTGGAGAGCGTGCTAGCCGTAAGTTCCCAAATAAATCCAAACTGATCCTTCAAGTTGACCAACACATTCGACCAGAAAGTCGTGCGTCCGAATGAGCCTTTTTATGAATCCATGTGGCCCCCAGAACCTGACAAAGGAGGAATTTTGCCCAACTACTGATAGAAGATACCCCAAGGTGTAATCGCGCCCACTTCTGTCACACGTGTGTAAGGCCCACCGGGGTATATATCGATGCCATGAAAGTCCAAGCCTACCCAAACCACTTTACATGGCATATATATCCTTGATCTTCTTTACCTGGACCTGCTGCTATAACATATGCTTCAAGCTTTCGTCCATCTCCGTCTGGAAGCGTTGAGTACTCTGCATACCTTCCGGCGAGCCCTACTCGGGTTGACTTCTATCTTAATACTTGTGTATCAGATGGAAAACGGCACCGATGTTGCTACCCACACTGAGGAAAGGTTTAAGAAGATTTTAGATGATCATATTATATACTGGAGTTGGATAGTGCTCTTTTGTATTAAACGAAGTTGATGACATAAGATAGAACTACAATTTATAATCACCTAGTAAGCGATTTACTACCACAGAAGTTGGGGATAAAAAACTACTGCCAACACATGTGCTTAATAAAAGATATCACCCAACCACTTTCAGGGATAATATCACCTTGAATGGCTGGCTATTCTATTAGAAAACCATCCCTTAGAATAGGGATCTCACACGTCAGATTCTGCTGCTGCATAAGATAGAACTTCTGTCTTTGTAAAGCTTACTTCTTGTGGAACTGCACCTGCAAAAATCGTGGAATAAATAGCTAGGACAACAGATTAGCATATCATCGCTGAATAAGGCACCCTAATTCCTGTACTCGATCAGTTCTAGTAATATCAAAACCAACGCTTATTTTCAGAAAGGCTAATTCTTACTTATCGCTACCCTTAAAAATCGCTCGGAACTGCCATTGACCATGGCTTCCATATGAATGTTTTGGCAAGTCCCGCCTCGCTGTCATGATTTGATTATCACATACCCAAATCGCATTCTCCAGTTATCCTTGCTCATTTCAATACTTCGCATGAACAAGTAGCATTCGCATGGCGATAGACACCCAGTTGCTGCCTGTATTATTATGCTGCGAATGTTGCTTTGCATGCTTTTAATGTCCATGAGCTAATTTTTTTCCGCTCTAAACTACCTGCAAGCAAATACATTTCCATTGAGCACTTTTCTTAAGTCGCCTGGCTCATAAGCAGAATAATATTCTGGAGATAGGGAATTTATTTCCTTCCTCCATCAATATCTGAGGATTGCTTTGTACTCATTATCGGTTGCAATTTCTGAAGCACTTGATCGGTCTTGGCATTTTAACAATTGTAGATAAATCTTACCGTTCTAGACTAGGTGTCCCTTCTAGAACTGAACTCAAAAACAGATCTGACGCATTGTTTTTATTAGCTTGTTTTCCCGGATAAAGCCATTTCCATAAATTGCATCAATTGCATAGCCGTGATGTTCCAATACAGAGTTAAACATCTGCTCCGCATTGCCACTCTCTTGCGGATTCAATATTACACATGAGCAAGTATATTGTTCTAAGCTGTCTCCTTCAGTAACCTCCGACCTGGCAACTTGCTGCGCCATTCTTTGCAAAAGCTGAACGCGGCTTGCAAATCAGAGATGAATTGATTGTTAAAACCTCCCACTTACGGTAGCTTAAATCGGTAAAGGCTGCTTCAGCTTCTTCACGAACTGGGTCAATGAAGTGGAACAAACTTTCCATAAAATAACGCCCAACTCAAAATAGGCTATGCATCTAAGTGAAAGGAATGCTTGAACCTTTCACATCTTGCCTGAGCTGCTCAAAGTTCAACACTCACGATCAAGCTAATATTATGCATTATAGTTTCTCGAAGCCCAAAATGATCACGGCTAATCTGTCCTCCATTGATTCACATACGTGAGAACTCCTCACTGGAAATAGTTCACATTCGGATTCCCCTGAACCGAGAAAATCAGCTCCTAATCCTCTTGATTCAATCTGTCGCCACACCAAAAAGCATATTTCTAGCGCATAAATAGATATTATCGAGTGCATCTCAGAATGCAACCAAGCACGCGGCATTGATGATGGTCGTATTGGCTTTAGCGCAGCCTTTTCTACTGCTTGCTCAAGTCAGTTGATTTCTTTAATTAGGTGCCTAACTCAGTAGAGACTGCACTAACCGTAGAAGTCTTGCGCAGCCAGTTATGTGCAAAGCCTGTCTACTAATTATTGGATAAGGTTATTTCTTCCATATTTTTTTCGTTTCGTAGATGAAACTAAATAAGGCTGTCTTTCCTATTAGAAAGTAATATTGACACCAAAAGTTGATTGTCGTGGGCATTGAATATCCCTGCCACAATCCACACGGCGACTTACAGTTACCACCCGTCTCCATATTTGACCTCATTTCGCTAAATTCTAACTTTCAGCGCACTGGGGCCCTGCGCTCTGATCTCCCCTGTCTGTGAGACCAAACAATTCTGTGTGTCAGAACCATAGACTCTAAGACTATAGCTTTTGGCAAATTCTTGAATGCTATAACCTTATCGTATATACGAATGGTTGAAAATAAGATGCATACCCAAACAAATTGCTATCTTGGCCCAATCGACGCTCGTCTGCCTGCTCACGTTTCCTCCGTCCGACTTGTAGTTCCAAAGATTCCAGCTCCAGGATTCTCAGCGCAGACCTAAAATCTATCCTGCACTTACTAGACACGATATTGACATACCCCATCCAATGATTAGCCAGTAGAAAAAAAGATGTCGCATATAAACCTGATTTCCTTGAAGAACCTGAAAGCTTAAATACTTCCATCCCAGTCTTTCCAAGCTAAATATTATTGAATGATTACGATAGGATGAAATCCCGGGAATCGCCATTCCTATATTGTTCAATCATCATTCACTCTCCACCCAAACTAATCACGCCATCTTCCATTATATCTATCTAATTGATACTTCCACAGCTTAAGTCTTCTCCAGGTTTTTTTAGGTTCCTCATTGCCATTAGTTGCCCTAACTATTTTAAATCCATCTAGAATTGACCAAACAACTTCACTTACCAACTTGTGTTGATATGACTGGCTTCCGCTAAAACACTCCGAATCGATCATCAGCCCAAGCTCATCACATTCATTATCTACTTACATTGAAATATTTGCATATGTCTTGGTCATCTAAAAGAACCTCTTTGTATTTACTGAGGTAAATGAAAAACTCCTTTGTCCCCAAAACTTAATCTCGCCGATATTAATCATTGAAATTGTAACAAGACCTGATTCCTTGAGAAATTCTTTACTGCGTGAGTAGAGTGGTCTGTGCCTTTGGTATTAAAACGTTCATACACAAAATGATTCGATCTTCCCATAACCCGAGATTCTTGAACAATATCCAAAACTTGTGTCGGTGCTTTCCCCACACCCAAGTTGCAATTGTGCAAGATAGTCACACCTGACTCCAGGATAAACCCGTATTTCCAAAAATCCTGCATTATGCTATTATTGACCAATGACATTACCTGGGATTGATATACCAATGTTATTGTTACCAGTCAACCATAAACTGCTTCGCAAACTTGTGAGCAAAGAACAGCCCAAACCTCTGCGGTCATTTAGTAAATACCGGAGCACCCACAACCTACTGACACCGGAATGAAATACACACGCCCACCACCCCGTTTATCTTGCTTCTCCAAACGAGAAATCCCATCACTCTAATAGATGCAGGAAATAGAATAATACTTTTAAATTATATGTCAACGAGAATAAAACTTCACGTAGTAGAGGACCATTCCTCTTACGGTCTGAAAACGAACCACCTGTTGATGTTTGATTGCACCCCTGGGACTATTGAAAGTGCCATCAGCTCCATACGTCTACATCCCAGCCTGCAAAACTCTAGTTCCGATCCACTCCTGCAATTCCTGATTCCTCCTTCTTCTCAAAATTTATATCACCTATTTTACCATTAAGTAGTTTCTGAATTTCAATCACGAGAGAGAATATGCAAGCGTGGAATCCGACTACGTTTGATTCTTATACGTTTCAGTTGATGGATTTGTCTCAAATGTTAATTGAATTTCTAATTCTCGCGGTATTGAATATTTATAACTAAGGATAGCCCCTTTATTAGGCTCCATACTTCTATCGTAGTAGTTGTTTGGCACAAAGACACTTTTGGATCTATTTTCTCGATTTCCTTCAGCAGACCACAGTTTTGTTGATAGGCCGAAAGATATTTCCTATATTGAAGGAAACGATTTGGAAAACAGAGTCCCAATTCCCATTTTCTTCATCATTTAAATCTCTTGCTCACCGGCCCAAACGTCGTGCTAGCACCTTTAAACTAACACCTCAATCACCGTCTTCCCACAAGAACTATCTGTCTGTTGGTTGTGTTATCGGACCTACATAAGCTTGTGAGCCACATTTACTCCTATGTCACTTTGTCCGCGAACAGCATATCGGCTATTCATTTCGAAGTGAAAATCGTTCTAATCTTATTTCTAACAACCCCTTGTTTGGTCAAAATCCTTAGGAGTTATTACCTCAGCACATGTGTTTCATCTCGCTCCTCTTAATTTGTTAAGTGACGGGTCAAATATATTTAAGTAGCATAATTAGGTGCCAAGTTTCCAGCATAGCGCCATACCAATCACGTTCTGTGTTTACCGTCGCGACCTTTAATCCCTAGATCTCCTTTGACCCTCTATATGAAAAACTAGCTCGTCATATCTTAGTTCTTCTGACCTAGCAATCTGTGTAATATCCTCTTAAAACTGGGCACAAAATTCTACTTATCAGCTTCAAGCATTCCAATCTACACCCGTTTCATAAGAACGTTCTGCAACCGTGTAAAAAACATTATAACGTCTTTTATCATGTAGATCGACCTTTTATAACCCTTTATTTATGGGGTAATCAAAAACATACCCACATTGCAGCACGAGAACCAATTAAGTTGAGGATCGAAACAAAACAACTTCAAAGAATGAAGTAATTCTTGTGAGA
>Ga0163217_1030780_pt1 | contig 16040 bp, 20 predicted proteins | sample SynspAceP_FD_185933 | JGI IMG/M metagenome (GOLD analysis project Ga0163217, IMG submission 185933) | Saline lake microbial communities from Ace Lake in Antarctica - Synechococcus sp. Ace-P (PacBio error correction) | ecosystem: Environmental > Aquatic > Non-marine Saline and Alkaline > Saline ... | reverse complement strand
AGTGACCTTCTTTTTGCAATTCGCCAGCGATTTTTGCCCTCGCCTAGCTTCTGCGTTGTTGGTCCAGCTTGCCGGCCTCTTCGACCGCCACGTCGATGTTGCGGGTCGTGAGCGTGTGCAGTCCGAAGCAGGCCGAGTACTGAGGCGACGGCCATCACGCAGGAGTCAAATGTCGCGGATCGGTTCGAACATCGGTGGCTTGTCCGCTTTGCCATCGCGGGCACGTTGAGCCTCGTCTCGCCCTTGGCCGGATGTCAATCCTTCCGCGAACCGCTTTTAACCCCAAGCCGCCAGCACAAACTTGCGGTCAGCCGCCAACCCGCGAACCACGGCTTGACGTGTGCGCTTCGTCGACCAATCGCGGAGGCACGCTGGCGTCACTGACCCAAACCACCGAATCTGTGGTCGGGCGAGTTACAGTTGGCCGCGTGAATGGGATCGCCATTGTTCGAGTTTTGCTCCGGTCGATTCGCTTGGGTTCGCAAGTTGCCTGCGACCATCACATCGACGAATCCGCTGTCCGGCACCGGCCATCGCCACGGTCGTCTCGCCGAAGCCTGGATCAATTTTCCCGCTTGAGTCATCCGTCGAAGCAGTATCGGTATCGACGGGAACGCGGGCGGCCGGTGTGCGCCATCGCCCACTTGGCACCGAACTGAGTTGACGCCAGCGGTGAGGTTTCTTGCCAATCCGACGTGCGTTATTTGGTCAGCCACCAACGCCGGATCACCGGAGACATCGGCGGCAGCTTTTGGTCGCTCCCAAATCGCGAATCGAACGCCGAGAGATACCCGAGAACGCTTCCGTCTCCAGTGCATGATTGTTGCAGCTTCGTCGCTTTCGAGCATCCCCCGCCAGTTCCCTCTCCAGCGAAAACACCCCGGTCCACGCCTCCACACGGCAGCACCCAGACATCGCCCCCCGCTTCTTCAGGCCTACACCGCAGCGCCACGTCCGACCTGCCCGCCAACGGGGCTCCCGACGGAACCCGCTCACGCGTCACGTATTCCTTACCTTCGCCTTTGCGACGACAGAAACGTCAACCACGAGCGAGTGCGAAGGAGCGATCAGGATGAGAGTTTAAAGTTTTTTGACATGGGTTAGATTTGGCTTATCCTTGTTTAAGGAAGTCGTAGCACGGCCTCTCCTTCATTCCCGCTGACTTGGATCTGACGAACCAACGAAGGTCTTTGTTTTCGGGCCGAACCACTTTCACTCGGACTTGATCCAGTCCACCAATGAGGCGCTCGCGAGCCGCCTTGGACCACAGACCAAAATTGCAGCCGCAGATAATCCTGCCGGAAAGTCACCGACCATTCGACGTTGTCTAGCAAAACTCCCTCGCCGTTGATGGCCGGGAACGAATCGGGGCCGGGACCGTAGACACGAACCAACAAGCGCTCGTCGGGGTTAACGTCGGTATCGTCATAGCCGTCGGGCGAATCGAGCTCACCCGCCACAGGCACGTCCCCTTGGAAAACGCGCCGGCGAGAAAACGGCCGCCCGGCAGACGCAAAATCCCGCTGGTAGCGACGTCGGAAGGTTGCATCAGATTCATGGAAACACGCGACGAAATATCGACGATCGCCCTCCCCATCGGAAACTAAATTTCCCGCGAGTTGAATAGACTGAGCGATGCGAATATCCATCGCGAATCACATCGCTGCCGGTGGGCCAATGGAAGATAAGGCCCACGCCACCCTGCGGCGACCAAAATCACGTTGTTGGTCGCAATGATTCGTCTTCGTCTGTTTCTGGATCGTCCACACGCTTCGATAGAAAATGGATTCATTGCGGGGTTGGAAATGTATAACTCGCTGGCTTGGGTTTCGCCCTGCGATCAACGCGAGCCAATCGGCAAACGGGGGGGGGCCCCCCCCCACTGTCGGTGGACGAAAACCCAGTGTAGGCAACCGATTCCGAAGATACTTGGCGATGCAGGGAAAGCGGTTGATCGACTTCGGATGAGCTGGTCTTTGAGTCGCTTCGTTAGCGGGTTTGATCCTGCGATCGGTTCGAGCGAGCAACCGCGACCCGGTCAACGCCTGCTAAAATTTGCGAGCACCGGACGACCAGTTCGATCAAGTCAGCCCCAGACGGCATCTGACTAACGCAGCGTGATTTGCGACATACAAGGTCAGTCCCTGCGGTCGGCAACACCGGTTATCAAGGCGAGCGTTGGGCGTCACTTCAAGATTGGAACCGCCATCCGGTCCCGCCGAAACCACCTCGAAGTTCCCTCGGTAAACCCGACCCGCCACCGAAGGGTCGGACATCTTGGATCCACCAACGGGACGCTGCCACGAATCGAGCACTGCCGGTCGCCGTTCGCGTTCCGTAGGCGGCGGGTGTAATCTTGAGCCGTTGTTCCGGTTCCGCGTACACGCCGCTGGGTTGCAGGTAACCGCCTCGTTCAGCCCACTTTTCGCGTCGGGGGAGTGGTAGGATCAAAAAACACGAAATCCAAACTTCGTGGCAAAAACAGATCGGTCATCTGTAAAGCCGCTGAGCAAGCAACGCTTGGTCCTCATCCGATTTGCAGTCGCTCCCAGAACTGGAGGTGACGGCATCCACGAATGGTGCACCACCGCGAACTGTCCGACGCGACCCCGCGAGCTTGCTCCGCTTGCTTTAAAAGATTCGGTACCACCATCCCTGCCAGTGCCACCCACGATCGTCATCACACAACCAGCTCAACATGTTAGAGCGGAGCGTGGAGTGTTTGAACCACAGACGGACGCAGAGGGGACACACAGATCAATTTCTTTGTTTTCGTTTCGACCGTTGTTCGATCAGCGTTCATCGGTTGGTTCACCTTCTTTCTTAGTTTTCATGACTGGATCCGGAGGTCGCCGGGCGGGCATGGGTTGGGGGTGGTAACGACAGGTCGGGCCTTTGCCACCATTGGGCCACACGCCCACCACAGACGGCGGTCTTGGAACGACGGGCCAAGCGGATTCATCCCGAAAAACGTCGGCGAGGTCCATCGAAATGCCTCGCGACGCATACGGGGATCGTGTTGTCTCAAGGCGAAGCGCGGCGGGCCGTTCCTGCCCCTCGACGCACTCACCACGATCTCTCGTCCCATCGCATGGACGATTCCAATCAACTCCTAAGTTGCTAGGGCTTCGTTTAGTAATTTCGGATGTTGAGCTTGCCGCACCATTCGAATCCTCAGGGTTGAACCGAGCACGCACAACAAAACTCTGCGGTCCCGGTCTGGCTCGCTGACCGCGAAGGACCACACAATAACGTTGATAGAAATCAAAACTGGGTTTCATCACTTGCTCTCCCACCGGAAGTGGGTCGGGGCGTCGACCATTAAACCCTTCTGGACCAACGGCGGTGCAATTGTGCCGATACAAACACAACGAATTTCACGTCGCCTGGATACTTGACGGGGTTCGATCCCAGACTTCACCAACGAGGCGCCTGGCGGCATCCAAAGGTCGCAACGCTACGCCCGTCAATGAGCACACGACCGGCGGTCCGAGCGGTTCCGTTTGGCACGGAGTCGAGCGTCGCATTGTCAGACGCGGCGTGATCATACCGCTATTCCGATTGCGGCCAAGGGCATCCACTTCTGCGCAACTAAGTCTCAGGACTGCTTCCCCATTCGCAGTCACACCAGGAATTCGGTTTCGCCAAAGTGGGCACCTTTCGATCAGGGAATCATAGCGTCTGGATAACGCACATCGCCGTGTTACTTCGTGCATCCACCAGCTTATTCAATTTCCGGAATCCGTGGTCGAGCACCTTGGCTTGTGAGTCTTGGCTAAAAAAGTTTGGCAGCGCATAGGGACGATTCAGTCCGCCGAGGGCCACAGGATCGTCAGCACGACACCAATTCGGATCAACGTCAAACCGCACGGCGAGTGCTGGTCCGCGAGTCGACGCGGATTTGGCTGTTTGAAAATACTTCTCTGTGTTTTCCTGTCTCGAAAAATAGAGGTGTCAGGAGGCGGACCACCGCCTCCGGTTCGGGTAAATTCCGAACAAACCGCTCGCCAGACCCCCACGGACCGACCCCGTGGGTTTCGCCTTGCGACCAATGGCACTTGGTTTGCTTCGAAGTGTAGCGTATGCTACACCCGCAGAATTGAGCGTTCGCTAACGGCAAGTGTGCAAGGGTTGGCGGACAAAAACCACTAGGTGAGGAATGCCAACCCTTTCGGCCGGTGTGGCGGGGCTTTCGGGCCACCGATGGACGCTAAGTAAACACGGAGAGAACGGAACGGTCTGGGGACGAAATAATTGTTGAAAACTGAATCTGAAAAATCTGTGTTCATCAGCGTGCATCGGCTTGATTGATTCCTCCGTGGTCATCGATTCGCTTGGAAAGGAACCAACCGATGACGCAGATGAACGCAGATAAGAAGGTGAACTTCGGCGAATGTGAACTTTTTTTAGAAAAGATGTCCCAAGATTTGTGTTCAGGCTTGCGTGCAGTCGTGTGGTTGATTCCCTCCGTGGTCATCGACATTTCGCTGGAAAGGAAACCACCGATGGACGCAGATGAACACAGATAAGAAGTGAACTTCGGCGAGTGAACTTTCTCAAGACGGGGTCCTAAGATCTGTGTTCATCAGCGTCTATCGGTGCGTTGGATTTCCCTCCGTGGTCATCGATTCGCGTGGAAAAGGAACCACGATGGACCGCAGATGGACCAACAGATAAGAAGTACCCAACCTTCGGCGAGTGAACTTTTTTTAGAACGGATGTCCCAGGATTTGTGTTCAGTCTGCGTGCATCGGTGGTTGATTCCCTCCGTGGTCATCGAATTCGCGTGGAAAGGAAACCACCGATTGGACGCAGATTGAACCACAGATAAAGAAGGAACTTCGGCGAGTTGAACTTTCTCAAGAACTATGTCCAAGGATCTGTGTTCCATTTGCGGTCTACGGGGTTGATTCTCTCCGTGGTCATCGATTCGCTTGGAAAGGAACCACCGATGGGACGCATTATGAACACAGATAAGAAGTGGACTTCGGCGAGTGACTTGTTTTAGGAACCGATGTCCAGGATTTGTGTCAGTCTGCGTGCATCGGTGGTTGATTCCTCCGTGGTCATCGATTTCGCGTGGAAAGGAACCACGGATGGGACGCAGATGGAAACAACAGATAAAGAGTGAACTTCGGCGGAGTGAACTTTCTTCTAAGACGATGTCCCAAGATCTGGTTCATTTGCGTCTATCGGTGCGTTGTTCTCTCCCGTGGTCAGTCGATTACGCTTGAGAAGAAACCACCTATGGACGCAGATGAACACAGATAAAAGAAGTGGGAGTCGGCGAGTGACTTTAGAACGGGTGTCCTTAAGATCTGTGTTCATCAGCGTCTATCGGTGGTTGATTCTGTCCGTGGGTCATACGATTCGCGTGGAAAGAAACCACCGATGGACGATGAAACAACAGATTAAGGAAGTGAACTTCGGCGAGTGAACTTTTTTTTAGAACGGTGTCCTAAGATCTGTGTTCATTCTGCGTCTTATCGGTGGTTGATTCTCTCCGTTGTCATCGATTCGCGTGGAAAAGGTAACCCACCGATAGGACGCAGATGAACCACAGATAAGAAGTGAACTTTCGGCGATGTTGAACTTTTTTTAGAAAACGATGTCCCAAGATTTGTGTTCAGTCTGGTGCATCGGTGGTTGATTCCTCCGTTGGTTCATTCGATTCGGTGGAAAGGAAACCACCGATAAGACGCAGTGTGAACACAGATAAGAGTGAACTTCGGCGAGTGAACTTTTTTTAGGAACGATGTCACCAGGATTTTGTGTTCAGCTGCGTGCATCGGTGGTTGTTTCCTCCGTGGTCATCATTCGCGTGGAAGGAACCACCGATTGACGCAGATGAACGCAGATAAGAAGTGAACTTCGGCGAGTGGAACTTTTTTTAGAACGATTGTCCAAGATTTGTGTTCAGTCTGCCGTGCTCGGTGGTTGATTTCCCTCCGTGGTATTCAAAGCTGCAAATCCGGCGATTTCCGGAGAATCGGAATTAATCGCTACAGCTTGGCCCTGGTCGATACGGAAGGTAGGTCGGGCCCTTTGAGGGTCCAAAACGCTAAAGAAAATACGCTCGTGTCAATGCAGTCCACTCTATCGAAGGCGATCCGTCTGCGCCCGGCCCGTCCATGTTCTTCACTCCGCCTGCGGCTGGGCAGCCATGTCCCCAAGTGTTAACGCTTCAGGAATTAGGCCGAAATGATGCGGTTGAAATCGCTGCCGTGGTCTGCAGCTGGGCGCACCGGCTTGCCGGTTCAGACCCTCCAGGCACAGCGAGCCCGCTCAATCGTCCAGCTTGGGGCCGAACGAACGGATCGTTCGTGGCTCGATGCCGGACATCGGGCCAGCAAACTGCGCTCTCGGAAGATTCAGTTCGACAGTGTTGCCGCTGCACGAAGCCGATGCAGACGTTGTCCAAGGAAGTCGGGCTGAAACATTGTCACCAGGGCCGCTGCATCAGGTGGAGCAACGATCACGGTGTACTTGGAGAACGTGGTGGCGGATCGAGGCGATTGAAGCGATCGTCAAGGCCAACGGATTGTTCTACCGGGTCGACACGTCTCGGATCGTGCGGATCGCGACCAAAGAGGAATACGTCAGCATTTGTCAAGCTTTCGCGAAGAGGGAGAGCCGCGTTTTCACGTTAATGTACCCGAACCCGGAAGCGATCGCGCAGGCGATCAGCCAAGTGTATGGTCCGCGAGTGCAGTACGCGCGGCGGACAACCGGTTTTGGTGATTTGATGGAGTTGACACAGCGTTTTCACGCGGTTTGACTTGATTGATAAACCGGTCTCTTCGGACTCGGGATCGTTCGGCGGTGGCCTCGGTGCGTGGCGGCGGCATGGGTTGGCGGCATGGGCGGTGGCATATGGGAGGCCCCATGAGGGGCGGTATGGGCGGCGGGGCTCGCAGGTGGGCATGACGTGTGCATGGGTGGTGGCTCCTTGGGTGGGTGATGGGTGGCTTCGGAGGTCGACGCAACGGCAGGCTTGGACTTAGCCACGCAGGCCTCGAAAACCGTCTCAAGAACGCCGCAGCTGTCGAGGACATTGATCAGGGAAGACGAGAACGAACGGACAATCCGGCGGCTTGATGCCGCCGCAGACTCGCCGAAGTTCAATCGGCGCCAGCCAAAGGCGACCATCTTCATTTTCAACGATTCGGCGGAACAACCAAGTCGTTGTGCGAACGGGTGACCCGCAAACGGTGCAACAGATCGCGGAACTGATCTCCAGCTCGACCGTGCCAACGCCGACGCGTGCTATTGAAGTCAAGGTTCTGCCGTGTTCGAGGTTGGCAGGACACGGGTTTCATTAAGTGCGTTCGAGTTACTTTGCCGGCGATCGCAGCGCTCGCAGGCGCGTTTTCCCCGATGGCAACCAAGTGAGTCGTTCCGCCGTTAACGGGTTCCCCGCGCCGCACTCGGGAACCACGCGTCAGTTATGGCGGACGGATTGGCTTACCCAGGGCGTTGCCGGGCGCGGCTGGGGAGGGAGGCAGGTGGGGGGGGATGTCGTCCAAGTGACGATGAGAACTTCGCTTTCGGATGCAGATGTTGCAAAGTAAGAAACCGGATCACGCTCTCCCGCGACTCCGCTTGATTCTGACGGCCAATAATGAACAGTCAGCCGGATTTTTGGTTGGATGATAGTAGTCCTACTCACTACTGGCTTTCACGGCGGGGCGGTTGCCAGTTCGGCGATCAACAATGTGTTGGTTCCCTCCTTGTCGCCGAAACGGAAAATCGTGACATCGGCCAATCCTTGCTGCAATCACCGCTAATACCTCCAATTCGGATCGAACAGTGACTCTGCGATATTTTGGAACGAGAACAGGCGAACGGATTATCAAAACTGAGGCGACGATTCCGGTTTATCACGCTCGCATGGCCACGGTCCCGGTGCAAAAGCGGTTTCGGTCGATACGGTGCGTCGCCGGAGTGTCAGTGGCACGGTCGTGGGCAGCCGATGGATGGCCTGGTGGCGTTAAGGCGGTTGATCGAAGAGCAGGTGGTCGACACGCGAGATCAGATTCCGATTTTTAGGTTGACATTTCCCAAGATAGGTTTCTATTTCGTCGTCAAAGCACTAGGACGTCAACGCCAGCGAGGTTGGTCGTGCATGATTCCGGGTCCCGTACGGGTGTCCAACACGCCCAGCCGAAGCGGCACAGCGTAGCCAGTGCGTGATCGCGCCAGGAACTCCCTCCTTTCGATGGCTCCGAATCCTTACGGATCGCTGGGCACGTTACTTGCCCTGTGAAGTCATCCGCCCGACCGGAATGTACGACCCCGATGTTTGTTGGGGATGCACAACGTGGTGCCTGCGGTTTATTGAGAGAAGTTGAACACGGATGGACGCGGATGGACACAAAATAAGAATTAAGCGGGCGAGGGTGTGGGCGGTCTGCGGTTTATGAGAAGAGTGAACCACGGATGGAACGCGGATGGACACAGATAAGAATGAAACGGCGAGGGGTGGGCGTCTTGCGGCTTTATTGAGAAGAAGGTTTGAACCACGGATGGACGCGGGCAATGGACACCAGATAAAGAATGGAACGGCGAGGAGGCGGCGGTGCCTTGCCGGTTTATTGAGAAGAAGGTTGAACCACGGATGGACGCGGATGGACACAGATAGAATTGAAAAGCGGGCGGAGGATGGCGCGGTGGGGCGTCTGGCGGTTTATGATAAGAAGGTTGAAACCACGGATGGAACGCGGATGGACCACAGATAAGAATGAAGCGGGCGAGAGGGTGGGCGTCTGCGGGTGTTTTGAGAAGTATGGATTGAACACGGATGGACGCGGATGGGACACAGATAAGGAATGAAAGCGGTGAGGGGTGGCGTCTGTGCGGTTTTTTGAGAAGAGGATTGAACCACGGAATGGACGCGGATGAACCACAGATAAGAATGAAACGGCGAGGGGTGGGCGGTCTGCGGTTAATTGAGAAGGAAGGTTTGAACCACGGATGGACGCGGATGGACGCGGGGATGACGCGGATGGGGACACAGATAGCAATGAAGCGGGCCGAGGGGTGGGCGTCTGCGGTTTTTTGGAGAGGATTGAAACACGGGAGCGGACGCAGAGAACACAGATAAGAATGAAAGCGGGTTAAAAGTGGGTGGCGAAAGATTACTGCTGCCAAGTCAACGTAAGATATTGGAGAGGGTCCAGGACCTTTATTCAATTAGTTGCTTCTTTATCTGTGTCCATACTGCGTTCATCTGTGGTTTTAGACAAAAATCTCTGGTTAATCCAAATCAACAAGAATCACGAGCATGAGAATTCAACATGAACCTTCGACGAAATCGACTTCGCATCGCACTCTTATCGGTGGTTGAGGGTGGCTTGCACGGCGATTCGATGCACTTCGCTGACCGGTTAGCCTCCTGGGATCGGTGGTTTGGACAAGCGTCGAAGGACAAGGTGGACTTCCGGTCAGTGATCGGGCTGCCTCGGCGAGGGAGACGTTGAACGTCTCGAATCGCGGGCCACGGAGATCGGTTTGATGGCAAGAGCACCTGCTCGGCGGGGGGGCGAATGCCAGTGCATTCCGGCCGACCAATTGCGGCAGCAGGTTGCTGACTTGCTCGCGGATAAGAAGCTTCGTTCGGCGACGGGGCTTGGTCAGATTGCATCCACGATCGGCTCAGCAATTGATTGCGTGCAAGACCTTCGGCGTATTGACTTGTCAGGTTTGGACTTTGGTCGCTCGCGGACGCTCGACCGTGGACGCGGAGGGATCGACGTGGACCGAATCACCGTTACCCGCTTGCAAGAGCAGCTCCGCGTGCAGCGGAGCGTTTATCAAGCCGACAGTCAGCAAACTGGTCGTCGGAACACGAATTCCGAAACGAACCGATCGAACCTCGCAAGCGAGCATTGTTCGGACGGCCGCTGCGAAACTGGCGAGGCGTTCCGCTCTCGATCGAGGCGCGTCGATTTGACAGCGATGAGTCTGGTGGGCCCGCAAACGGACCGACGAGCGATTCACCGATCCTCGTCGGTGCGGCTGAATCCGCGACGCAATCGGGGTTACCGCCAAAATTGTCGTCGGGACTTGTGGATGAGGCTTGCGAGGCGTCGGTTGCAAAATCGAGCAGGTCGCATTCAGGCACGAGTTTGTTGAAAGCGGCAGTGGCGAATCAATTGGCGTCGATCCGGAGCGGCCCAACGATCAATTCATTGCCGGCCGATCGACACGGTGTTCTGGGCAGCAAGCCGACCGGTTGATTCATCCCGAGGATTCATTCCTGTCGAAAATCAAGGCTTGGCGTTTCGGCATGGTACTCGCGAAATGGGAATTGGGAAGCGTGGCGCGACATCGGTGCCGCGGACGATCCAGCCGCGCGGTGGCGTTGTCGGTCTTTCGATCGCTTGAGTTGCCAATTGTGTCACCGGCCAGGCCCTCATTTGGCGACCGTTGGTCGCTCAAGCGGTGCGCGAAGTCGACGGCGGACGAGTCGATGAAACCGTGGGGCTTGCAAACGCATCGGCTGAGGTCGTTGGCGGCCCAGAAGAAAACAAGCTCGCTGGCCAACGACATCTCTGACCGTCTGATCAACACGAGGCGACCGGACCGGTGCGAGCGGGCATCGTTGGCGGCGTTGGTGTTTTACGCATCAAGATTCAAACGGGCTTTGAACAGGGCAGCGGATTTATTTGCATCGGAGCGCCCTCAACATTGTCGAAGCGAACAACTGCGGGGCAGAATCGCAGCGAAAGCGGATTTGGCCAACGTGCGATTGATCGGTTGGCAAACTCGATGACGCGCTGCCGGCGCTGCCACTCGCGGTTCAAAACGAAATGATTTGATCGCCGGGACGCTGGGGCAATCGCGTGTGTCAGTCACTCGAAAACGAAGCCGCGATCCTGGAACCGCGGAAAAGCACATGAGAACCGCATGACTGATCGCGGAAGCGGATCCGTCGATCGAACAGGGAATAGTTTTATTCAACCACAGATGGAACACGGATTGAAACCAAAACCGAAAGCGACCCTTCGCTTTATCCAGAACAAAAGCTTGCGATTGAAATTAGCTTGTTTTCGACTAAACGGAGTGCTTAAACGATTCGGTTTACTCATCAATAATTTATAGTGACCTTTGGCCATAAGATCATCGAGTCGTTCTCGAGTTGAGGTGAGATTTCGACTTTGAATTTATCGGCTTTTGGAAATGAAACTGTTTCGCCTTCTTGCAGGGCCATCGAAAAGCGTTGCAGTTCTTATCGACCCCGGATAACCGCGAACGATCTCCACGTTACCTCGACACCGTCGTTTCGTCAGCTCGGCTTCGTCGAGGCCGGATTCGCATCCCGTGGGTGAACTTGTTGTCGATTTCGGGTCGAGGCGGTTGTGATCTCGTCGACGTCAACAAGTTGACTTCGTCGCCCCAATCCCGGTCCGCGGCGGTCGACTTGCCTTTGAGCAACACGACGGCCCATCGAGGATCCGTTCACCGCAGATGGCGAACCCACGCGGGGCCAACAGATACAGCGGACGCTTGCCCTGCATGGTCTTCGAGGTCAAAGTTCGGCGTTACTTGCTCGGTATGGTCCCGGTTTCGGGTTCTTTCGTGGTGAGCGAGTTTGATCGAACTGAGCATTCCCACCGAGGGATAAACCTCTTCCCGCGTTCGCCGCCATTCGGTCAACGAACGGTTTGGTGGGGTTGCTGGAAGGTGCGCGAGTTTCGGCTCGAATTGGCGAGCGGGGCTGTCGAGGTAGAACCCCCAAGGCACCTCTTTTTCTGCGCCAGTAGTTTTTTTCGCGTCCGGCCATTCTTCGATGTCCGCGTAACGGCACTCCTGCGGCGGGCCCCTTTCCCGGTTTCCTCTTCGGTCGAACGCACCGAACAAACTCGTCTAGGCCGTGTTCTTGTCCGCCTGGACTTTCCGCACCCGACTGCATCGCAACCGCTCATTATCATACGAGTTGGCTGCGGTTGCGCCGAAGCAACTCCATTCGCGCCGGCTTTGACGAGCGGTCTAACGATTCGCGCTGCCGGTGCAATCATGAGGATCGACCCGTTCACAAAAATTCAAAGAGCTTTTGAAGGGACCGTTCTTAGCCGTTCGTTTCTCGATCGCAGATCGACGTTGATCCGCCCGCAGCTTTTGATCGCCGAAAAGAGCAAACGGCCACCTTGCCGTCGGCCCACGGAGAAATCGGGCTGCAGAGTGTTCACGTCCGGCGGCGTGACCTCGATCGCATCCGGTCACAATCCTCCATGTGCTCGACGAGGCGCGTCCTTGCGTTTTGAAGGTTGCGCCCGGAAATATCACTCGACAAAAACAGCGCTCGCCATGAACTCCACCGCGATAGTGAGCTTTTCAGGTATGCGGTCTGAAAGGCCAATGAGGGCCATAAGCAGTCGAGTGGGAATATGGACCAACCAATCGTTGGCAACGGAAATTGGTTGATGCTCTTCGACAGTCAGGTCATACACATTCTTTTCGAACTGCGCTGCGCTCGATCAGAAACAACATCAATCCCAATAAAATTATCACGATTGCCGTGGTTCGTAACACGGGATCAATAACTGACGTAGCGGAACTCGCCAAGAGTTTCGACTGGTTCCCAAAAACGAAAGTCTTGGACGACTTCCGCTACGCATCAAGTTTTCGTCAATGATTTGATCCTCGTTTCATTTCGGCGTGCTTTCGACCTTAATCGAAAATCTCTCGTGCCGCCGCGATTTTTGTCACCGACTTTGGAGATCGGCGAATATTTGTCCAGCCATCGAGGTTCTCAGCGGATGATTGTCGTTGCGATGATTTTCACGACCCGATTCGCGTTTGCACTCGATAGGTTTGGACGGACACCGTTCCAAACGGACATTCCGTGACCTGCTGGGAAAACGAGTGTTGATGTTCATCCAACGCATGGACACGAAACCGATTCGTTGCGGATTGAAATAGTTCACTCGACGGTATGAATCCGCCCTTATCGGCGTCAGTCACCTGGGTGCTGCCGATGACGCATTTTATTGAAGCCGTAGCCTGCAAATTTAACGATCAGGATTTTCCAAATGTCTTACGGCGTCTTTTTTCTCCCAGGCCATTTTTCACGGGCACCGACGTATGAAGATGTCGTGGTTGGCATCGATCAGGGATTGTTTCTTTTTACTGATCGCCTTGATGCACGTGTACGCGTTTGGCAACGGCACGTCACCGAGTCGATTCAGAATCCGCATCACCTGTTCTTGATAGACCATGATCGAGTTGGTCTCTTCGAGAATCTCCTTGGAGCACCGGGTGTTTGTACTCGGGTTGTTGTCGACCGTGTTTGAATATTGACGTAATCGTCGACCATTCCGCCTTCGAGTTGCGACCTGACGGTACAACGCCGCGGTCGCGATGATGTCGTGAACGGTGTCGGGTTTCATCCGTTGCAACACGGTCACGGATGCCGCCGGATTCGGAGTTGGAAAAACGCCCTTGGTCTCACCGCGTTGCAACAACGCGTAACTCGCCTTTGTCGTACGAGCGGGACTTTGAGCGGGTCGATTGGTCTCCGCCAGTGGGTTTGTTCAACGGAGTTTCACCGTGCGTTGAGAGGATCGTCAGGTTGCGCAGCCCGAGGAAGTCCATCTTGAGCAACCCGGACCGCCTCGACGTCGGACCATCGCCCACTGCGTGATCACGTCTGTTTGCCCCGTGGACGCGTCAAGTGCACGTATTCGGCGAGCGGTTTGTCGGCGATCACGACGGCGGCGGGCGTGTGCGTGCCGACGTTTTCCGCGCGAGGTCCTTCGATCTTCATGGCGAGATTGAGCAGTTCGCGGATTTCCCGAGATCGCCGGTCGTAGTAGGCCATCTTCAAAAATCGGCACTCTTGTCGAGCTAGCTTTTTTGATCGTGATCTTCAGTTCATCGGGAAACCATCTCGGTGATGGTTGACCGCGTGACAACGGGAATGCCGAGGGCCCCGTCCGGTGTCCTTGATCGCCGCGTTTGGCGGCGGCGTTCCGAAGGTTCCGATTCTTGGCACACCATTCTCGTGAACAACGTATCGTTCTTTCCACGTAATCGATGACTTCGATCCGTCGTTCTTTTTCGAAGTTCGATATCGATAATCCGCGCTCGGGCGGCTCTCGTCGAGGAACCGTGTCGAACAGCAGGTCGTAGCGCAGCGGGCAGAACGTGCGGACGATGTACAACGCCGTAACACACGATCGCGCCGACGCCGCGTGCCCGGGCCGTTGTCAGAAGATGCCGACTTTGCAGGGCGTGGGAGGACGAAAATCCCAAGACGATGAGGGAAGTACGTCGGGTAGCCGAAGCACCCATCGATCACGCCCCGAAGTTCGCGCATCCAACCGAGCCCATGACTTCTCGGACAATTTCCCATCGACGATCGCTCGTCATTCGCCCTTCGTGCGTTCCATCCAAAACCTTGTTTTCGCCAAGTTCACGAGATATTGCAGCCGGTGTCTTTTGTTCCGGCATTCGAAAACTGGGGAAGAAGTACTTGTTTGAAACTTCAATTTCCGATGTCAACGGTGTCGGCGATCTCTTCGACTCCGCGGCGACGGGGGCGTCGGGTCGAGTCCGGGGAAACTTCTCGTTAACATCTGATCGGGACTGCGTAGGAAGAACTAAATCGTTCTCCACTTCTTCATTGCCGCGTTTGCGTCGCGTCCGAAATCGAACCGAGTGTTGCATGCACAGCAGATGTCTTGTGCCTCGGCGTCTTCCGGATCGACGTAGTGGGCAATCGCTCGTCGCGACCAGGGGGATGCCCATCTTGGTTAGCGATCGCTGACGGCGCCTTCGCAGCTTGTTGCCGTTGGATCTCGATATTCATTGCTCATGATCTCGATGAAGTAACGTTCGCGAAGACGTTTGTGGAACCATCCGGCCGATCTTCTGGCTTCGCGTGTCGTGTTCTTCCGTTCGCGATTGCCTTTTTGATCACGCGCGCGGCTGAACTCGCTGCTGACGCATCCGGATGAGGACAGACGAGCCTTCGCTGTTACTTTTTCGAGAATCTTTTCTTTATCGAATTCGCGGTTTGTAATAGAAAACCCTTCGAGCGCAGGCGGCGGAGGCGAGTTTGATTAGGTTGCTAAAACCCTTTGCGGTTTTGTGCGAGCAGGGTACAGGTGGTAGCTGGCGCTCGGCTGCTCGACGCCCCCGCCTTTGTCGAACCGGCTGGCCTGGTGCGGATGTAGGCTTCGGTAGCCGGATGACGGGTTGATTGCCGGCGGATCTTTGGCTTTGCCGATAGAACTCGGAGGGCCCCGTGCAGCGTTGCCGTGAATCGGTTAGAGCGAAGCGCGTTCATTGCCGTGATCGGACGGCCCCGGTTGACCAATTTGCCGATGTTCACCGGCCCGTCGAGCAGGCTGTGTTAGTGGGCTAATGACAGTGCAGGTGAACAAACGCGGCGGCTGTTCGGTTTCAACGTTCCATCGGCGCGAGGTCGCCGGCGGATGCGGGGATAATGTTGCTCATCGCAGAGGAATCCCTGTGCTTTTACGGGTGGGGGACGGATTTCCAACCTACGCCTTCGGACGGGTTCTGTTCAGACGGGGCGTTGAAAAAAGTTCGGAGCTGTCAAAACGCCTCGTTGCCTGTGAACAAAATCAGGGCGTAAACCTGCTCAGGGCTGGCGTGAACCCGTTCTTTTCGATTGATCTGTTTCAAAGTGTGTCCGGATTTCCGATTAAGGCAGGGGGAGCGGGCTCATCCGCTCGAATGACCTCGATGGAGATTCAGACGATGCAATTCGAGACAGATCACCACAGGCCCACCGGTGGGAACTCATTTTTCGCGGCCTGTTTGGCCGTGTTGTCTCGGTTCAGTTCAGGAATCGACATACAGCCGACTGCTGGTAGCGGAAAAAAACGCCTACCCCGTTCACGATTTGAACAAACAACGCACGAGGGGCCGACGTTTTTCAGCGGTCCAAGCCACGGGAAAAACACAGGTCATTCCATCAAGGCGTGAGCCGCAACAGGTGCCTCGATTGCCAAAGTATCGGCCGTTTTGCCGGCCAAGTACCACGTTGTTTTTGTACGCCGCCGGGACCA
>Ga0163217_1034317_pt1 | contig 16042 bp, 16 predicted proteins | sample SynspAceP_FD_185933 | JGI IMG/M metagenome (GOLD analysis project Ga0163217, IMG submission 185933) | Saline lake microbial communities from Ace Lake in Antarctica - Synechococcus sp. Ace-P (PacBio error correction) | ecosystem: Environmental > Aquatic > Non-marine Saline and Alkaline > Saline ... | reverse complement strand
AAGTTTGCGTTAGGAAGACGCCAAACCAAATGAGGTTAAAAATCCAGCCCGTCTCGGGACAATAGGTAGCCACGATTGGAAGTGTTAGCAGCATTGCGCCGATGGGTTCGAGAAAACATAACAACCAAAACAAGGTAAATTACTGCGATCCCGAGGATCAGGAATATTCGGATCCGAACCAAACCGATTAACTAGATTTGTTAATGAATCTCCTGACCGCGGCAGCGCGAGGAAACGTATAATTAAAGGCTGCGCCACAACCGATTATAAAAAGGCCAGAGTGGTGGATTAAGGGTTTCGAACGCTGCTTCCCAGAGGTCTTCGAAGCTAAAGAACGAGGACGCCAATGAATAAGTATCGAAGAGCAACCGATCCCACCGCTCCGCTCTGTGGGTGTAAAGAACCCAGCGAGAAGACCTTCCGAACACCCCCAGGACCAATACTTAATGATCGGTTATTGTCTCCCTTAGCGCCCTGTGAAACGCATTCCCCAAGTGATCTCTTCGTTTACCGCCGGGCGCAAGTTCAGGCTTCAACTTCACCCGCACAATAATCAATCCGATGTAACAAGTGCTGTGATTCAGACCGACAGATATCCCCGCGCCCACAAAAAGTGACGCAATTGGGACCTGCGCTATAATACCGTTATAGGGATCAATCAGGATTGACGGGGAAAAGAGCCCCAAGCGTCCGGCTTACGGCTAGGGTGCCAGCCGCAAGCTTTGGATTCATAGTTATATTTGACATTTCTGGGAAAAGCGATCCTTACCCATCGCGGCCGAGCATGCGATGAGGAAACCTGCGCGGCTGCGAAACCAGCGGCCCCAAATAACAAGGAAAGCTATCGCCAAGGCCTCCCGGCAACGCGATAGCCATAGGACGGAGCGGCATTTGAACCAGACCGCGCGTTAGCCCGCCGGTAGCTGAACATAGCCCAATTCCATAAGAAACATCGGAAATCGAGGCCTCAGTGTCCATGTGGCTGCAAAATGTCTGCGGCACTAGACTGATGGTTCCCCCAAGCGCTCTTGGTCCACTGATCAGTTAAAATTCCCTTACAAAGGACACGCCCAATAAGAGCAAAATCCAATCGGGACCCTATTCGCCACCAAAAAACAAGGGACACCTATGCAAATCAGGCCTATTTCAAGATTGGCTCATAATTTGGGGACTATCTCCGCTTAGCGGTTCGTTTTTCGGGTAAATCTACCAATAAGAACTGCAAAAAAGCGCATGGCACGAATAGGGCTTTTGTGCACAAATCCTCGGGTGGGATTCACTGTATGTATCCGCATTGATTAACTGGGAAGCCATGAGGGCAGTTGCGGCCCCTACCCAAAATAAACCACGAATTGGTCATCCACACCACAGCTTGAAGCCAGCGCGGATCGTTGTCGATCTGGTTGATCCTGAGATGTTGGCGACGCCCGCCGAGCGGCAAGCGGGTCGGCCAACAAGCAGTTCAGTAACGCTTTGCCATTTCAAACTTGTCTGACGCTGAAGGTCTTGTTTGGGTATGCCGCTCGGCAGACAACTGGCGTTTGTCCAGAGCCTGTTGCAGTTGGTGGGAACTGGGACTGGGGCAGTGGCCGGACTTCAGCACCTTATTCGCCGCCAGCGAAACACGAACGTGAGCTTGCCGTATCCGCGGATCCGAGGGTCGCTGAACCTCCTTATCGACAGGCACCGGTATCAAAGCCGAAGGAGAAGGCGAATGAATGCCCGTAAGCATTGGTGCACCCAAACGGCGGCATCTGGCGCAGATTACACATTTGGGACGATGAGAAAAAACTCTGAAGTTCGGACGGTCGGGTCACCAGCAGCAAAACGTCGGCAGACGCTCCCATGCTGCCCGAACTCGGAACAAAGATTCGCCCGATCAGGACATCGGCAGAGTCACCGCAGATGGGGCGTATGACACGCGTAAGATGCCACGAGGCGATTGCCGCAGAAAACGCCCATGCAGTGATCCCGGCCGCCGCAAGAATGCCAAGCCCTGGAAACCGACGAGCCGCCGGGAGCTAGTTGCCCGAAACGACGCGGTCAGTGCGCACGATACTGCGGTTTCGCACTCTGTGGCGACGCTGGAGTGATACCAACCGGCGAAAGTCGCGTTTCGAAACGAAGGATGCATTGTATTAAAAACTAACTCGGCCAATCGCTGATGGCGAGGCGACTTTCGGAAAGGCAGGTTGCAGAGATCCACGTCCGTTATCTCCGTCCTCAACAGCCTACACTGCGCTGTTGGCATACCGTCACCGAGGCCCGTAGGATAAATCCGTCCGGGGATAGGGAAGCCTGCCTAACATCGGGTTTGTTGCAACAAAGCCAGTCGACGGCGTCAAATCCGGTTCCATTCTACAACCGTAGGTTGGTAGGCCACCCAATGATTTAAAGTTGGGCCCCTCTCAAAAAATTGAAGCGACTGTTCTCAGGTCCATTACATATCTCATGTCAGTAATGAGCACTTCGGGTCACCTAAGGCCTCGAGTAAAAAATATTCTCTTTTTGATTCATGTTGCGATGGTGTCGAATTTCCAAATTCAGCCTTTGACCCACGAAATTTTAACTCCCATCAAGCAGGCTTATGGTTACAACAGCGTTATTAACACCAATCACAGTTCTCCGCATGCACTCAAGGGTCTAATTCCCGGCGGCTTGCGAGCAGATATAGCCACATCGCACAGCATCCTTTTCGGCCGCTTCCCATGAACAGGACCTCCACCTGCCACTTACCGGACTGATCCGGCTACAAGAGCACGGAACAGCGGACGCTGGCGAATTGCCCTTGATTCAATCATACCCGTCTTCTGGAAACACCGGTTACACACACGCCGCCTCAACGAGCAAACGATACGGGGACGGAAACGTCGGACGCCACCAATGTATGCCATTACTCTGCCACGTTTCCGTAGCTTTTGAAAATTTTCATCATCTTAGTCCGAGCTCTAACGGTAACCAATGCGGGCATCGGTTAGGATTGCGTTTTTTTAAGCCGGGGGGTTTCTTGAATCTGATCGCAAATTGGGTATTGTTAGGGTCCATTTCTGCGACAGCAACGCACGCACATAATGAACGGATCGGCGGGGTGGACCCGGCCAAAAGAGAGGTAAGCGCAAGCTTAAGATCCCGCCCTACTGTTGGCGGTTTGAATCTGCGAGTCCCTTCCTCATGGATTGAGCGAGATTCTCCATGAATGGGACGATTGAGTTTCTCACGGGATTATGGCGCAGGTCGTCGTAGATGCCGCCACTGGCCGGAAGAGGTGAAGGCGCGCAGGCGTGTCTGGACAAATTGCCGTCACGTAGTAACTACGGAGCGAAACGCCCTCAGGGTTGCTAAAAATAGCCAACTTCAGGGATTTTTTAATGATCAAGTGTGATCCACGTCGAGATGACGATATGACATACGAGAGTTGGTCGGACTCATTGGGAAATTTCAGGCGATTTCGAGGTCCTGAGCTGCGCTTCTCGGCAGTTGAGCGCTGCAGCTTCAGTGGAAGCATTCAAGCCCGGATTCTTACTTTGGAGTTATGATGATCCGAACATGAACGGGCGTGAAAACATTAGAGAATTATCATGAGGCTTGGAGGGCTACTCCAAGATACCAAGCTATCTTCGTAACCGCTAGCGGCAAGGCGGTCGACCCAAAAAACAAGGAGCTATTCGAAGCAGGACGCTCGGCGTTATCGTCAAGCCCTTTGAAAGTGGCTACCTTAGCCCAAACAGATCCTGACGATATTCGATGGGATCAACGTAGTCTAGCGGTTACCTAGTTCTTATCTTGGCTGGGCCGCAATCCGTTCAGGGCGCTGCTCAGCCAGGAACCAACCAACAAACCTATTCCGGGTCAAACATAGCATATGCATTTGGTAGTCGCAGGTCTTCAACGCAGGCCCCCTAAACTCACTTAGGATAGACCGAGCTTAAGCGCTTCAACTAACGTTTCCCCGGCCAAAAGTGTCCCAATTTACTCTTTTTAGCTCAAACCAAAGACCTGAGGGCTGTCTCTGCCTTTCTCGCCTAGGTTGTCCGGGCCTTCACAAGCCCCATCAGCCAATCAGGAAAGGCACGCTCATTTTCCTGACCTTCCCAGACGTTCGAAAGGGCCGTGATGACGCTGCATCAATTGCTATCCGCGCTTTATAGCTTTATTGACCATATCCTCAGCACCTTCCAGGACCTGAAAAAGAGTTTTGGCGTGATACAGGAGCAGGCCGGTGATCCATCGCGCTCATTGTTCCTGGATGGAGCGTTCAAAATGTCGGATAGATCATTCGTTACCTAGTTGGGTGTCCGCGTAAAACACCTCACATAAGCCATTGGTAAACCAATTTTAAATCGGTACTCCTTTCATGCTAACCCATGGTGCCTAGTTGCCGGGCAAAATGGCTATGATCTCCAAATAGCCCAATAATATCATACGTGTAGGCCTTAGTCAGGCCAGAACCACCCGAAAAGGTCCCAACCTATTTGAAAAACGCGTTATCTTATCAGGATAAGTCACTGCCAATGCTGGGGCGCATGGCCCAAAATTCACTTTACGTAAAGTCGTTTCCGAATGATCCGCCATTTATTCATGGGCATCTTCTGGAGGAGTCATTTACTGAGCTAATTTTATTTGAATTTCGGCGGATTTAGTGCCTCTCGAGTTAACATAGATTGATAGCCCCCCTTCCTCGTAATCTGCTAGAAGACGGCAGTGCAAGCGGCCCGAACCGTACCCCCAAATCGTAGAAAGTTACGTAAAGAGTCTGATGCGTTTCTTGAAAATAGTGGGAATGAACCTAATTTCATTCGCAAGTTTCGCCGCTGGCGGTGGTTCATCTGGCTCCGCCGTCGCGACTTTAGTCGTTCTTCTGCGTGTTATGCCGTTTATGAGGTAATCAGCTACTTCGTACGAGCTACAAAGGCTAAATAAAACAATCGTTCAGATAGCCCCTTGCCATTGCATTGAAGCGGGCCATTTGCGTCTTATGGCTAAGGATGATGAAAAAAACAAAGCGGCATCACGGTTCGCATGGAGTGTTACGAGCCGCATTCGCGTTCTGCAGCGGCTGTCCGGACTTCTGTGGTTGGCCGCATTTTTGTAGCCTACTGGCCGCTGAATTTTGTCACCCTAGTTAGGCAAGCGATACCACATGTTCATGGTTTACATTGAATTTCCTCACTGTATGTTAACTTTTTGACATTCAAACGCTGGAGCAACGCTTACGGATTAACATAGTTGAAAAATGCTTTACATTTGGTAGAATGCGCTTCGAAAAAATGTTAGGCGTTACCAAAATGATTGGAATTCAATGAGTTAGGATGCAAGAACGATCCGTGAAAGAGCATATGCGCCCAAACTTTGGGAGCATTCATCCGGAAACATCTCTGGATGAGGTCGTAGATCGAGTTACCTCGAAAAAATTTGGCTATGCAGCCCTGAGGTGCCCCTAAGCAACTGGGGATTAAATTGCTGGGTTCCACACAGCATTTTTGCGAGCAATGCAAGTTTGGCCAAACGATCAACTTTCGAGCCAAATGCGATTGAGAATGGACCTTTGTGTGGCTTGCCTTCGCGCGCAATCGTTTTGCGAAGTCACTTAGACTGGATTGAACGAGCGGCTGATAATGCGGGCCTTTGATACAGAAGCCGTCGTAAAGCCACTTTTCGGGCCCACCTTTAATGCGCCGTCGGCTCTTTGTATCTTACCGCTTTCTGTCGAGGAGTTGGGCTGACAACCTGCGTTCCGGGGCGTGAGCCAGCCAGATTTGTAAGGTCGCGACTTTGCGGCAGGTTTTTGCTGTCGCAATCGCCAGCCGTTCGTCAGCAGATTGCCCTTCGGACGTGCCCCTTCGATCGGTAAAGTGTTGCGATCTGCTTGAGGCCTTCCTCGGTGATCTGGGCCCACGTTATTCATGGTGTTCAGCTCGTAGCAGCTTGCGACCGCCGCGTGTGCCCCAGCAACCACGCCAAGAGGTTGGCGGCATTGTCCGCCGCAGATCAAGCCAACAGGTTGTTATCCGGCATAGCGTCTACTTGTTAGGGTGCCACCAAAGCCCTTGTTAATATCTCAAGATGCATATTCGCCGGAAGCCGTCTTGGCTCGTAGGTAAAGGCCCACGCAGGGGGCGGTTTCGCGATCCGTTCAAATTGCGCAGTCATCGCGGGCGAGTGCCCAACAGTACCCCTTCTTGGATTTGCCACGCCTAGGATCGTGGACCGGGGGCTGGTGTTTCGTCTATACCCGCAGGCGATAAAATTGCAATCTGCCGAGAGGGCATGAAGGAGTTTGGCTGGAGGTCTTTCAGATGCACCAGCCTTGGCGTCGTGTACGGGCTTCAACTCATGCGCGCATTTGCCACCCAGAAAGCCAAAGTGGAAGCGGTCGATATCAACCCTTGCCGGCATTAAATCTGGCTTTTTGGCGATTACAATGGCAGATGATCGGCGCTACTTCGAGAGGAGTATGCTGGCGATAGATGCTTCTTGTTGGCATTGCCGCCCTCGATCAAGCGCGACTGTGCAGATGCTGCAACAATGCCCGCCTTGGCACGGACCGACATGCGTACTCTAGGGCGGCGTGTGACGAGATCTGGAGCTGCGGGGCAGATTGCTTCCAGCCGTTCGCTGATGTCTCGCCAAGGATGTTGACGCTCGGAGCCAAGCCGCAGTAAAACGTCTGGTGCTATCACTTCTTCAATACGCGGCAGTGTTTGGGCAAAGACGCTACGACCTGCACGGCGCGACTTTTGACCGCCGCCGCATTGGGGAGATCAATCCTTAGTCCTTCAGCGTGACGGCAAACCATCCACTGCCCACAACAAACGCAGCACCCGAAAAATCAGGCAATATCAACTTTACCTCGCGGGCCTGACGCCGTCCCATTCAAGATAAAGGATTTGGGCGCATGCCAATACGCCGTGCCACTTCGATTTACGGTAAACGTCCGACACCAAGCCTCGGCCAACCAAATGGCCCTTCACCGCTCAGTGCCAACGCCGATTGCCTCAGCGCCAAACAAAACCTCATGGTCCGCAGTGGCTCCCAAACGTAGCTCCGATGTACTGCCAACGCAATCTCCCCGCAAATCTATATTGCAGCCGGACTCTCAGAATATGAGCAAAAGGCGGAAGGTTGGGCGTCTAAGCCGCGCGTTACAAAGTGGCAACTGGCTAAAGTATTTGAACGCCCTCCCTATATTTACGCAACGACTGAAGTCCCGGACGGCATCACCACTGATTTCTTACGGGACGAACGCGCCAGATAGCCGATATTTTACCCTATTCAATTATTTAAAAGGGTAAAACACATTTGCGAATTGAGAGGGTTCCAGACTTGCTCGTTGTATAACTGAAACTTCAGGGCTCTAAACTTCGCCGCCAACCCAAGCATATAGTAGATTAACTCACCACGGGCGACAGATTACGATACGGGAAAACCTACGGCTTGAAGTGGATACTTCTGCGGCGCCTCACGGCATCAAAAGTCCCCCATGTACAGGTTAAAAATCCAATTATACTGGTTCGCTCCCCTCGCCACCGAAGCGCCGGAAGCTGGACCTTCGAAGCCCTCTGATGGAGGGGCCGCAGGGCGGACTTAGCGCCAATTCGCTTGCGCGCGCACCAACGGCAGCTTTGGGAGGCTGACAAAATATTGACATGAAGTCTCGTTAGAAGGGGGCTTTCACCGACCGACCACAATTGGGGATGAATGATTTGCTAATTAGGCGAATGTTTTTCACCGGTCTGATTGCTTTTTCTGCTTTGCGGCTCCTACCTTGAGCTATGCGCAAGGTCATTCCTTACCATTACGGCGGCGGATCGAAGCGGAGAGCTTCAACCCTCGAAGAAATCCCGCGATGGCCGCAGACGACTGTTGTTGACGAACAACGATTACGTTGACGAAACAACCAAACTTTCAGGGTCCAAACCCTACGCTCAGTTCTTGAAGAGATGGATGTTTCGCCAGGATGCGGGACCCTAAAATTGGTCGCACTCAAACGATTTTTTCCTCGGGAAGTGCTGGCTGCTGACGCTTTTGAATATGACGTCATTCTGGCGGTTTGGCTTAACGGTTGAAACCAATGCCAGTTCGTGACAAAGGGACGATTTGGGTTATCTACCCGATGGACGGACCAAATCCGGAACTCATGACGAACTACAATGATTAGGTTGGTAGGCAATAAAGAGCATCTCCGCTAGGAATAACCCCTTACAGGAAATTTATTTCGCGCCCTGCTTTCTTGCCTATTGTGTTATCGGCGCAGTTAATTTTTGAGATCATTGTGATTGCCAAGGCTGACGATGGGCTCCAGAAAATTCAAACTGCTGAGCAGAGTGACCTATGTGGGTTGCCTCACAATTGCAGTTTGATATTTGCTACGGCTCTGAGAATACCCTTGGCGAGTATGCAATCGGGTCTAATCAGCGATAGATGGTAGCCATGCGTTTGAAATCGATGGAGGCCGGATCAATTATCCTCCAGAAGGGTGAGCTGCCGCAGCTCATCGGAAAGCTTTTCCAAGCAACGGTAACGTCGTGACGGATCTTGAGCGCCACTTTTCAAACGCTTGGAGCCTGCGATCAAGGGTCTCAACGTAACCGCCTCCATTGATTACCGCGCTTATGCAGCCTGATTGTTTTGCGCAGCCATTCGGCACCAGTTCCACGGCAAGCAGTTCATCTAAGCGGTTTGATCATTGTGATCATTGGATTGCGGTCGAGGATGTCAGCGAGATAGCCTGTGGGTGAGGCCGTTTAGCTTTGCGGTTTCAATGATCGTCATGCGCGGGCGATGTTTCTGCCACCGGGTCGGACCCCCGGCAAACAGCCAGTTCTTTCTTCGATTCCAATCGGTCGCAGGGGCGCGTTCAGCTGGATTATGTCGATGGCCACGCGGACGTCTCAGGAACAAGCTGAAGGGCTCCCGACGGTTGAGGCCATAGCGAAGGCCTTGGCCAAATTGCTCTTTCCCGGATGCCCAAGAGGCTGTTTGCTCGACCAAGTAAAGAAACGCCTCAACCTTCGGCAGGCTGAACTTTTGACGTTGCCGCGTAACGGACTCAGCAGGCTGGCCACTTGATATCGCGCTCAACTCATTAGAGTTTGCCGACCCGTCGAGCGCCTCGCGGGCGATCTCGGATTTGGTCGATGCCCAAGAAGTCGTGGAAGTCACGGCGCAGGTTGCGGCCCAACAGGAAAGCCTCGCGTAAACGAGGCAAACCATCAGGTTCCAGGCGCGTAAAGCTTTGGCATAACCCTTGTAACCGTCTGCCTGAAAGGGAAACCGCTGGCATTAGCCAGTGGGTCCAAGACATGGGTCCTCCTTTCCAATCCGGCGCAAAACCGATAGACGGCTTCCAGCGTGGCGCATCCCCGCCCAGGCGCTGCGGTCACGCACATAGGCAGATCCGTCCCTGCTGACGCCTTTACCAGCCCTTTTGGTCGCGCAAAGATCGGTTCCAGCACCCGAGATCGGCGTGTCATCGCATGCAGCAGGTCGCTGCCCATGATGTCAGCCTCGATCCGTTTCGATCAGTGGCGACAAGGCCTTCATGGCCCGCCCGCACCAGCCCACAAGGGGTGGTCTCGCGGCGATGTCTGCGGCCCATGGCGGGGCGAAGCATCTCGGTGCTTGGCGATATAAGGGAAGATGATCGTCAAACTCGCGACTAAAATAGAGCCAGCAGGTTCGGGCCTGCCATTGCTGCCCGGGGACGGACGGCTGGGTGCAGGGCCTCCTGCACCATCCGCTCGCAAGCCGGCGACAGGGACTTCTGCAATCCGGCGCGATCTGAAACAACCTTCCATCTGGGCTTGCAATCATTGTCCACAGTTCGCACATACCTCACCCACCACGCGCAGATCGCCGCCACAGTCAGCGCAGCATGTGCCTGGGATCAAGTTCACGACGCTCGCGCGGGTGTCGCATCCGCAGACACGTGGACCGTCGACGCAGCCGCGGGCGCAGAGGGATCATCCGGTGCCGGCTCGTCCTGACCTTGTCGATGGGCGCTCATCGCCCTCGGCCCACGGCCAGTAGCAAGTCTTCAGGGCCAGTTCAGCTGCTCGATCTCGCGCTCGATCTTTTCCGAGACTTTTGCCGAAGGCCAGCTTCTGCAACTTTGCCGATCCGCAGGCGGAGGGCCTGAACCAGCTGCGTCGTGCACCGCAATGTCGCCGAGATCTTAGCAATTTTTCCGCCCTGCAAAGCCGCAATTCATCGCCTTCAATTATGCGGGATCATCGGGGAGGTTTGGCGTTAACTTCGACATGCACCATTGGCTACCACAATGCACGTGGATAGCGCCATAAAAACAACGTTTTAGCCTATATATTCAGGGCCCACGCGAGCGGGGGCGCGCCCCAATCCCGGCCTTGCGCCAGTCAATGCCTTCCCACACATTGCCAAGCTGCGCGGACGTTCAGACGGGCGGCCCCCTCGGTCATTGCAGGCCAAGGGAGCGGCCGCGTCCCAGGACTTTATAATAGAGGCAAAAGCCCTGACCGTCCCAATACAGAAAAGCTGAGCCGATCTCCCCTGCGGCCGCGAAAAGGCGAAGACCGCCAACCGCCCGTCGGGCTTTTGGCGCAGACAATCCTGGGCAGCGCCAGCAAGACCAGCAATGCCCTTGCGCATGTCCGTTACACCGCCAAGCCACGTAGACGCGAACGCCAGTGCCCGACCAAATCAGACTGCTTCCACAGCACGATTAGCTGCGTCAGCGCCAAGGCAGCCATGTTGCCTGTCGAAAGTGCAGGCTGCGGCCGGTTGCGCAAGCGCAAGTTCGACCGCCATCGGGCCGCGACGGTGGTGTGTTCAGCGAATGGCGGGAACGCCGTAGTTCAGGAATAGTTTCGAAAGGAAGGAAGAAGCGCACCTGCTCAGGCGACCAAAGGTCCTTTGTTCTTCAGATCATGCCGCCACGCACTAGTAGAATCTGTTGCGCGTGATCTCGTGGCGCTGCGCACCTTGGCGTGACCGTCGCACATCCGTGTCCACCCGACATGACAATTCCAAGCTTCTCTTCGTTCGCTCCAGCGCCCGCCGACGTTTCAAACCCCAGTATCTCACCACTTCATAGCGACCCCCACCTAAGACCCACGTCGCTAACGGGAACGTCGTTAAGCACGTCTCTTAGCAAATCATCAGCAGATCAGGCAGGTGCGTCCCAATCGAGTTGGTTACGTCTCAACACGGATTAGCCCTTACCGGCGTCGAACGCAGTGAGAGGCTGGTCCATTCTGTTTGCCACTGGAAAGGCTTGAGCTTTCTCGGTCAGGGAATTTCTTGTGACGCTCTCGCAGGCCAAAAATCCAGGGCCATGGCGGAGTTCAGAATCCGCAGGGTCATCACCCTGTCTGATACCGTTGGTGTATACTCAAGGGCCTGACAATTCTGTTGCCTTTGGGGATATTCGTCCTTCGCTCATTATGAGCTTTAGAGCGGCAAAGATGCAAGAAGGCGAGGATGCGCCAGCGCCGCTGAGGAAGCAAGCGGTTCGTGCTGCCCGGATGAAAATGAACTTCATTGAGCATTTGTCAGTCACGAGCTAAGGACGCCTCGACTACCATCATCGGAAGGCCTTGGCTTTATTGCAGCGCCGAGTTGCAGATACATGACGGATGACGTCGCGCCTCAAAACTGCTTGACGTTTCGCGTCTCGCAATGGGGACCCGCGGCTTTGGCACGCTGTTATGATATTTTGACGCTTCAGGCTTTGCAGAGGGTAAAGTTAAAAGCGGGACCAACAGGACCTGAATATAATTGTTGTCTTCGGTAGTCGAAAGCTGCAGAGCTTACGGTGACAACCGTAAAGTAAGCTATCTCGTTAAAAACTCCTGGACGAAGAGATGAAAAAGCTCTGACGGACAGCGCCGTTTTCAGTCAGAATTCTGACCAATCTTTGATTTCCAACGCTACAAAGTTACATTCTCGGCGATGTCGTGGAAAAAGCCTGAAAAGGATCGATCAGAAGCGCGGTAGAGTTGCCGACACGGCATAGGAATCCTATCGACCAGCAAGACGCGATCTTTTACCGTCTCTTCTGCAGGTCAATCCGGGCACCCACAGTACCACTCAGAGGCAGTGGCCGTTGGTTGAGCATCTCAAAGCAAGTTAGCTGACTTGCTGGTAGGAAACGATTGGATTCAAGTCAATCGAAGGAAAGGGGTCAAACCTTTTGGATAGAGTTGACCTCTGTCCCAATGCTCCCGCAAAACCAAACAAGAGGGACATTTGCGAGCGTCGCGCCATTTGAGAGGAAACCGTTCACGCAAGGTGCAGCATCGCGTCAGGGTCGGGGATCGAGGCTTACCGTGAGCTCGCTCCAAGCTCCGGTTGGGGCCGTAGGTGTCCGTCGACAACATGGGCGGGACGGAAACGAAAGGACGTTGGCTGCGTGCGCAAACCCAGATTAGGCAACTTGTAGAAAGCGGACGCTCGGGGGGCTGCGATGGAAATTTTTTGTTGTGGGGATGCAGCGACTGGCCAGTAGTGAGCCGAATTTGCCGCTTTTCGACAGCGCAGCCAATGGTTTGCTACGTGGTGATATTAGGTGATAAGATCATTCAAAACGACTTGAACATTGAACAGAGTTATTGAAGCGCAAACGGAAGAAGTGGTAAGCTTTACAGGTTTGTTTTCTCTCAGGGGGCGAGCGAAAATTCTACTTGGTTTAATACATGTCATAAACTCATTGCGAAAATTGCGTAATTCTATAGACTATTTATCCAGACCTTTTCCGCGCCAACGCGCTGTCAGATCGGTGCGTGTGACGATCCCTATTAGGTTTGACCACGCTCTAAGATGGGACGGGCGTTCGACGGCTCCGTCAGCCATCTGGGCAGCAGCGCCGACAAGGGGTGTCTGCGGTTTTGCACGTGGTCCGCCTACGCTCATGCATGTCAGTTGCTGCACAGGTATGACACGGCGGCCGGTCAAAGCAGTCGGTGTAATGCCTTCCCGAAGCGCGCTTGAGGCGCAAAACTATCCTCACGAGCCCGGGTTGCGATGAATGTATTTTGAAAAATGACCCCCAGAAATCGGCCCCTCGCGCCCAACGACCGCAATGCCGTAAACCGGTAACGCCGGAAACAAGTCTGCTATCGGGAGTATCGAAAACTCTGTGTATGAGCTTAGCCCATGCGAGTTTGGCGGCTCATTGTTGAAACCGTTCCTTGGGTATAGGTAGCGAACTGAAATTGCGGGCAGGCAACCCATTCTCTGGACGCCCTGCCTGTCTTCTCAAAACTGCGGATGGCCAAGATAGATCAGCTTTGTCGCCAAGCATTTCATCAGTGGGGAAAGCTACCGGCCGCGTTTTGGTGGTTTTTCGGATGACGCGCGTTCAAGGCTTTCAAATCGCATTTGTCGTGTAGATGATTTGCGCACTGCTGGTGGGAAGGCGAAGAACGGGATGACTTCTTTGCCACCGCGGCGTCGCCACTTTTGGAGCGATTGACGGGTACTTTTGGGCCCAATTCCCGGCCTCAAAATCAGCAAAGCGGCTTTCTCCGCCTTCGGTTGTCATCCGTGGCTTGATAAATCCGCTTGAGGTCTTTTGCACGTTCTTGCGATCTTCCATCCGCAGAAGTTCAGGGAATGGCGCACGAGTGGACAATGCAGGTTTGGACTGTGGGTCTCAGGGAATGCGGCATTGATGGCATCTGGAAAAAGGCCCTTGAGGGCCGTCCACAACGGCGATCAGATGTCTTTGACGCCCCGGTGCGCAAAATTGTTCTCATCACGAGAGCCAGGAATTTTTGCCCCTTCATTATTGGCAACCCATAGCCCCAGAACCTCACGTTTCGCCCTCAGGAGTGACGCCCAGGGCCTAACGTAAACGGCTTGTGTTCTTGACCTGACGGCTTTCGCATCGCGGTATTTTGACCCGAAGAGCATCAAGAAAACAATGGGATACATCGGCTCCAGAGCCCGTTTCTGCCAGTCTGATACTCCGCCAGAACGGCATCTGTGACGCGGCTGGACAAGATCGGCAGACACCTTCAGCCGTTAGGAACCTCTTCGCAGATGTGCGCGGATGTCGCGGTCGATAATCCGGCTGATAGAGTCCAATGATTCTTGTCATCCATACCGCGGATCGGGTTTGACCCTTTCTTGATCAGGTCCGGTTTTCAAAACTGCCATCACGGTCGGCGCGGGACATCAATCGGCACAGCGCCCATCATTGCCCTCAACGTCTTGCCGCGACTGCCATTGCGGCGCGTTGCTCTGTAGGTTTGTGGCTGGGTGGTTCAAGGCTCATAGCCTAAATGCTCGGTCAGTTCAGCGGCCAAGCCATCCGTTCCATCAGCGCGCCACCTTCGCTCTTTTCATCAAGCCCTTGATGCCCAGTAAATCGTCCGCGTTTCCAACGCCGCTTCAGCAGCTCGTCTAAAAAACTTCCCTTGGGGATATCGTCATTGTCGTCATGCTCTTCGTTAATGAAGGCATGGGCCAAATACTCATACACAGAAGATCGGACACTCTTCCTGCCTATCTCTGCTAATGGCGTTTCCCGCTGTACGGTAATCAGATTGTGCGACATGATATCAGCGCGGACGTTGGCCCCGACCCTGTGGGCTTGCCACCTGCATTTCCGCAGGCACTAAAGCCAATCGCGCAGTCCTCGACGCCAGTTGAAATGATTGCTTATAGCGTGTCCAACAATGTCGGGACAGTTCGGCCTCGGATAATCAAGACGCTTATTGGCTTAAGGTCTTGCCTCCATAGCGGTTGGATTCATCGAAACTGGCGGAATGCGATAGTGTCGCCCTGTCATACGCCCGTATACCATGGCAATGAGGACCAAAACGACCGTTCGATCCAATCGGCGATAAGGGCAAAATAAAAACCCTAAACTCCTGCACCGCGTCAGGGCTCATTGCTTACTGTCATCGCGACGGCACCATGCGGTGGGTGCTAACGCACGGACACAGTATAGTCACGGTAATTGCCAAGCCCACAGCTAAAGCAATCCCGTAGAACCGGGTCCTGCACGACCAGACAATACCGCGACACCGGACCCAAGGCGGCGATCACGCTAGTTGGCCAAATAACTCGGTCCGAACCCACGTGAGCCGCGGGTGCTGTTCGGAAACGGCAAAAAGAAGAACCGTACACCTCGCTCCGCGGAACGGCGCGACCAAATATAAGCCAAAGCGTCAGATCAATCGTGGGCCAGAACAAAGCGAACATACACAGCTAAAGCAAAGGCCCGCAAAATGGAATGCCGCCAAGGGGCCCGTCTCGAAGGCTTTCGAACAGGCGACCACTTTTCGCGACCGGCAGGAACCAAATGGAACCAAAATGAAGCAAGAGCAAGAACTTTCAGTAGGCGGTTAGGCGTCTGCTCGCAGGAAATTAAGAAAATTGGCAACGCCTGCTAAGTCTGCACTAGCGGGACCCACAACAACCTATAACGGCCTGATCTTCTATCCGCAGCTCGGCGAAGGTCAGCTGTGAGCCCCATATTACCCAAAATTTCTTCGCGATGCGCGAGAGCGCGTGCGAGGCAATCAATCTATCACGTTCTTCCGGCTCTCTTGGCCGCGTCTGCGCTCTCTGATAGCCGGAAGCTGGGGCCACGAAAGGGCTGGGAACAACAAATAACAAGATCCAACACAGATCGCGTCGCGGTTCCTAAAAACTGCTCGAAGATGCCCAATGGTTCATGCCAGATGTTCCTCGCGCTTGGTCTGCGCGAGGTAGGTTCGAGTATCCAGTCCCAACCAAGGCAAGTTGAAACCAAAATTTGCATGTTTTGTCTCTGACGGAAAGATTGAATGAATGAACCCGATGCATGTCGGGGGTCACGATGAATAGACGTAAGCGCCGCATCTATTCTGGATGGGAGGCGTTATATTTTTCGAATGATTGAAAACAAGGACGTTCCATTCACAGAAAATTTCCGGACAGGATCAACACTGCGACTGCGGTATGGTTCCTAAAAGAGCCCAAGACTTATGTTAGCAATTTGATCGCATCATGTATATACAGAAAATCAAGATTCGAACGGGATGGAATTGGCCCGAACGCCAGTGTGTGGCACAAT
>Ga0163217_1033214_pt1 | contig 16043 bp, 13 predicted proteins | sample SynspAceP_FD_185933 | JGI IMG/M metagenome (GOLD analysis project Ga0163217, IMG submission 185933) | Saline lake microbial communities from Ace Lake in Antarctica - Synechococcus sp. Ace-P (PacBio error correction) | ecosystem: Environmental > Aquatic > Non-marine Saline and Alkaline > Saline ... | reverse complement strand
ATGACATTTTTTTATTCAGACAATTCCCACAAATTAATGAGGAAACAATTTCTTAACTATGATCGGTCGCACTTGGTGCTCCTTCCCTATATTATTTATTAGCTTTACGAGTCGATGATTACTAGGACAATCTGACGCAAAAAAGCCAGCGGGCAGACCGGCTTGGGAGACTCCGTTTTATGAGTTCGTTAAGTACAATTGATTCAAAAATCCAATTTGGGGAGGACAACCTCTGCGTACCTCCCTCAATATTGCGTCGCAAGTGATAAGCAGATGGACTATTACTTATTATGGAACTAAGCTTCTACGTTTTATTATTCGCATTGGAACTGTATTTAACTGAATTCCATTTTAAGAAAACCCTATAATGAAAGCTAAATATTCAACAAAACATGAAAATGGCAAAAAGCAATAGAAAATCACCGACGCAAACTTTGAAGAAATCATAAATCTGAGCAGCCATCTTTGGTTGACTTTTGGGCCTGAGTGGTGCGGTCTTTGTAAAATGATCGGGCCAGTAGGCTGAAGATTGCTTGGAGACTAATGAAGTGGAAAGCAATAATCGGAAGTAGAGAATATCCTAAATCCTAAGTGCTCAAGCTTTCCGGAATCCGTTCCATTCCTTACACTTCTATCTTCCACAAGGTGTGAGAGTGTAAGATAAGCAAGTAGGTCATGCAGTGCCGAAAATCTGTTACTTTACTCCAGAAATATAGCCATGCTCACTGTAAGCCAAAAAGCTTAAAATCGATCAAATGCCGCCAAGTTCTTGCGGCTCTTTTTTTTACCTTCACCCAGCTATCGGGCAGGGAAACCTCATTAATTACCCTTCTGAATTTTTTGAACTTCGTAAAAAACTTCCCGCTCAATCGACGCGAGAAGTTAGGAGAGTTTTGGCCAAGAGTTCAAATCCCAATGCAATCAACATCCCAATTCTCAACAATGAAGGCGTGTGATTGTGGAGTTACGCTATACAAAGACAAAAGGGATGAAGTGGTACGTTGAAAAGGAATTCGAATTAGTAGGACCTAGATTTCATGAAATTCAAAAGTCTGCCCTAGGCCCACGTTCTCGGATAAGAAGTCTCTCATCTATTTGGCTTGGCGCGGAGGCGAATGCGAAGTCAGATTCTTTTCTTGGTTGTTGACCACTGGTTGGTTTTGAGTTACCGTCTACAGGGTGGATATAAAACTTTTATCGAACCTATAGCCTTCGACACTCGTTCTGATAAGTAACTTCTATTAGTATTGGCATCGTAACCGGGAGGGGAAAGACTCGGCTACTCAAGAGTCTTGAAAAAAAAAAGGAGAGCAGAAATTCTGGATTGGAAGACATTGCAATCATAAGGCTCCAGTTCCGGACGCGATCCGGAACAAGCCCCAACCCTGACCGTCGAGCAATTCGAAAATCTTGCTGGCAGAGCCGGTTGATTGAAATTTTACGATGCGATCATCCGACATTTGGACTTGAATAAAATGAAGCTACACTATTAAAACAAACAGTAGGAAAATTGGACGTTTTGATTTGCCAGAACTATTTTATCAGCCAAATGCTGGGAAGCCCCATTGATCGATTATTCACCGAACTGATTGCCAGCGAGTCAGATTTGAATTGCGGGACGAGTATGCTGTTTCTGCCCAAAAGATGAATTAATTCAGGGCGGTCCTTCGTCTCAAAAAAAAACTTGGAGGCTTGCGAACCTTCTCAGGCAATACCAAACCATTGTGGATGAAAATCAGAGATTGGATTGCCCAATCTTTTTGATTTTACTACGACAAGCTTATGATTCCTTGACCTAAAAAAAGCAACGAGAATCAAAAAAATAACATATTTCGCTGAATTGGATAAGGCATACACTCCTGAACACTGCAAGACGGGCCCTCCTATACTCCAACAACTTATAATGCCTAGGATAACCACTACTCCTAAACAACCTTCCCACAATAGACTAACTGAATGGAGCGAAGGCTCCGGCTCTGTGGTTGTAAAATTCGCTATCCCGATAGTCTTAGATTCACTCCCCTCGCATCGAGTCTCACAGCTGATACCTCTTCATCTTACCCAAACAGGACCAAATCTTCTGGCGTGGGTATTCAGGAAAGATGATAGCGGCAGTCTATCAAGTCTCAAGAAGGACAATGCCGCAGTAATGTAATACAGTAAGATTTTTCACCCCGGATCGTGGATGATCTTTTGATTTTGACGAATTGCGCAGCAAATGCGTTACTCGATGTCTACGCAATGTGGTGGAAAGCCAATTTATTGCCCAATGCGATTTTGAGGCTGGCCCAGATAGACAAAACTGTCGCCTGAACATTGCCGCAAAGTAAGAGAAGGACGCGAAAAAGTATCTGCCCAAAGCTGCTGATTGATTGGCGGCGGAACATAGCATAGCTGACGAAGATCACATCTTCGGACTTTCCGTGAGCGAATGTTCATTCAAAAAAGATCAAACTCAACAAAGTGCAAAAGCCGGAGATTTGATTTTTCTTACAAAGAATATGGCCGTTGGTATCTTAGCGACTGCACTTAAGCAGACAGAAAATTACAGATGAAGAATTATTCCAAACTGAATTTTGGATACCTGCGCCCTGAATTCAATGGGGAAGTTTTGGGGTAATCATGAGAAGTTCATGCAAGACTGATGTGGACACCGGTTTTGGACTTTTGGGGACATCTGATCGAAAATGTTGTGAAGGTGCTTGACTCTCCGCAACTATTGAACAACTGCCAAAGCTTCCAATGATCGCAGGTGTGCAGGAATACAGCAAATCAGTTGTATCTTCTTACCAGACAATACGGATAATCGAAACTGGACTGGAATGCCTATTCTGCGCCAAAAACAAAGGGGTACGGCATGGATTTTGGTTTAAGCTTTTGCGATCTCCAGACCAGCGGAGGTTTAATGACTGGCAGTAAGATCCAGAGCATGTGAGTGGATTTAGAGACAGCATGAAAAAAGCCCAATCAGGTCAGTTTGGGAACATCGCGTCGCTTTAATGCAGCAAGATGAAGCAAGAATCGTACGAAGTCTTTGACATAAGCAGGCGGGGGCTTTCTTTTATATTTAATAAAAACAACCCAAAAAACCTATGAATAACCATTCTCCATTCTTCTTAATATTCCTTTTCTTGCGATATCACTAGTCAGCTCAAGTTCCAGAATGATCACCAGTGACTTGGTCGTTCTCAATATCAAAGACACGGGGAAGAAAAAACCATCTTGAAGAAAAACTCATTTTGAAGCAACCAACTGGTCATCGGATGCAAGTTCCTTTCTGATTAATTCTGGTGGATTATTAGAAACGAGGTAGACTTTGGAAGGGAAGAACTTGAGCAGTTAGTTACCAGACCAAGTTTCACGAGCACAAATGAATCCACGGGATCAGCTTTGATGGAAAGACCTTAGTCATCAGCAAGAGCGAACCTGGCCGAAAGCTCCAAACGTTTTTACTATCCGCTGACGCATGGATGGCAGCACATCTCCAAAACTACACACTACCCAAACATAACCGAGCTACCTGGACATGGCATCACAGCCCTGATGGGAGACTCTTGGTCTATTTGTGCTGACCGAGAAGGCGGGCTTGGAGATATTTATGCAATTCCTGCTTCTGAGGAGGAAGTCAGAGTTAAACCGATGATAGAAGGTCTGGACGCATGGGCCAGAGTATCCGTACCGACGGTGAATATGGATCTACTTTCAACTCCAACCGTCCGGCAGAATGCAAAAGCCTTAATCGAATTGAAGCTGATGGATCTGGCACCGGACAGCAACTGACCAGTGATGGGATTGGGATAATTGTTTCTCCGACAACCTTCTACCGGATAACAAATCCGCTAGTGATCATCTTCTTACTACGAGGATACAAAAAGGATCATTTCCTTTTGGGAAAGATGTGAAAACTTCGGATTTTTGGATTGTGGAGACGAAAAAAAATCAAGGATCTTCACTTCGGTTTTTCTATGGCCGGTCAAGGTACGTATCCCAATGGTCCATATGCTGGTCACCTGATGGGGAATGGGATTGCTTTTGTCGAGGTATCAGAAATAGGCTTAAATTCGAAGTCCTTTTAGTACGGAGTCTATTTTAAATTCAGTTCAAACTTAAAACACATGAAACATAAGCTTTATCCTCCCTAACATCATATTTAATTAGTGCGAGAAAGGCAATAATATAGCCGTTCTTGGTCACAAAAAAACGACAGTATGCATCGTAACTTGTGATGCTGGAAGTTCTATCTCCTGAAGGAGATTGAGATTCTTGTCCACACACTGTTCAAATAATCTTTGTGCTATGAAAAATTCAAACAATTACTCAATTCAAATCCAGGAATATAAGGATGTTCTCCTCCGGTCCGTGTGCCGATAACAAATTTCGATTAGGAAGTCAAAACGGTTTATGTAGATAATAAAGGATTTCGATTTCAGACATGATTGAGTTCGAAGCGTATTTCTGGAATAGTTCCACCTTGCGCTCCGAACTTACACCGTATTCATTGCGTAAATCACTATTCTATTACGGTTTTTAGACAAAACTAGTTTATTCAAGTTTTCTATGTAGACATTTATTACAGAGGACTTTGAGAACCGAGAAAATTTTAATCAGCGAATCTTCCATGACAATATTAGGGTTCATTCTCTCCCAAGTATTCCACCTTCCATTAAGATACGAATCTGGAAATAAAATGGCATAATCTTTTAGCCTCCCCAGTTGCAATAGATTTATCCAGCTAGGACACGGTATCCTGGTTAATACTTTCGCTTGGTTTGGTTGACATTCCAGTAGAGTAGGAATGGGAAAAATACGGAACTTGATTCTGAATCAAAATAGAGTTTGAAATTTATTGGATTGTGATACAAAAACCTACTTTTTGCTTCCCCAATACCAGAAACGTTCGACTTGATGGCAATAATTCTTTAGCTACAATTACTCTAGCCTATCGTTAACGATTGCCAATGAATAATTACCTACCATAAAAAAGATGGAATCCGGCTTATGAATAAAAAAATCAAAAGCGTGTCCATAGCGTTGTTGTCCATCAATGCTTTAAAGGAAATATGACTTTGATAAACTCTCGATTCCACTAAGTGAAAAGATATCCAATCGATGCAAAGGTTTGATAATACCCAAGAAGTTAATCGAATAGAATCCAGTTTAAAGATGAGGAACGGGATATCAACATAACTGGTATTCATTTGAACATTCAATACTTTAAGCAGTGTCGACAAAGAATAGGTAAAGAACTTTGATTTAAAATTTTCATTGCCTCCATTTCTACAGGAAAACCAATAAAATGAATAAAAAAGTCGGGCGATCAACTAGCCTATTTTGTTCTTTTAAGGGCATTTGAAATGTAATGTACATTAAGCCCTGTGTGGATTTCTATTCGGCACGCGCGTCACCACCATTTTCTTCCTGGTTATGACACCTACATAAGCGATTATCATAGGTTTTTCCTATCCATCGTCTCCCATTGTCTGGCCAAGTAGCTGAAAACCAAAAAACCTGCAAACAATAATACAGGAACAAATACTCTTGCAACTTTGTTGAACATGATGTTTTTTGTTTTTGTGAAAAGATAAAAATTAAAAGTCATCTTAGCACCTATGCTCAAAAGAAAAAAAACAAGTAATAAGTTAATTCTATTGTACTTTACAGTTTAACTTATTTTTAAAATTAGTCTTAGGGCTAACGGATACTCCTCCGAGACACCATAAATTCATTACTATCAAGAGCTATGTTTCACACCGCGGGGAGCATTTCACCTTTATCGCGAGAACCTAGGATATACATTCCTGACCACGTTGTAACATGAGGAAAATAGAGACTGCCATCAAACGTTCCGGCAAACGCATCACTGACATATCTTTTGGCAGTAATAAACCTAATACGTGAAAGATTTCTCATTGACTTGGACGAATCACCGGAGGGCTGCAACTTCTTTTCTTGTCTCCTTACAAATGCCCCATCAGAATCCCTTGATACTCGCATATAAGATCAGATTTGACGAAGATGGGATTTTAATTAGGCCTCGTTCCAACCATTCAAAGAAAGGTTGGCAAAGAAGAGACTTGCCAAATAACCAAAAAAAGGTGATTAGTTCCCAAGCACCATCAGAATCCCAATATCCCGGATCGGAACAGGGAATCAAATTGTCCAAAAGAGAATCGTCTGTATTAAATATATAGGATGTAATCGCATATTGAGTGACAAAAAGTAGTCCTCTGAAGGGAAATAGGAAACGATGCTGTTTGGGAAGTAAATGTCATGGTTATGGAATTATTGAGGCAGGCAAGTTCAAACAAGAAAATGCCCAAATCTCGACGATAGGCATTTACGGTATTTCTGGACATATTTTTTTCAAGTCTAATAATTTAAGTCTTTTACGCTTCTGTAGTAGATCACACTTTCAGGATCATGTGCTTGAGCGGCAATGCGTACCAGAGCTTAGGCTTTCTCACCAGACCACTAGTACGCTTTCCGTCTTTAGATTCATCATGCTATCATTTTGATATATTCCATTAACCTGTGACGGTGAAATGGCTTCCATTCACAATCACCATGACTCGGTACCACTCGCCATCTTTACATACGTCTCCACAACAATCTTCTTGGAATGTAATAGACAGGAACCGGTCTTCGCCCAAAGTCACTTATGGGCATTGATCACTTGAATTTCATAGCCTTTACGTGGCCATCCATTTTCCTTGATATTCAGTATGAATATAAAATCCCGGAATTTGCTTTAGGCATTGTCTGAGTTCTTACTTATAAGCTCAAAAATTTTTGAAGTCATGATCCCAATTCGGCCCACGTAAATGCATTGCCCACGCGGCGACATCTACCTTTATTATCCCAATCTTCACGGCGAAGGAAGCAGAGGTTTCACGTAGGACTTCCAACCAATCTAGGTTTTTACCGTTGAGAGTTCGATTCCATTCGCTGTGTTGGGCTGAAAGCGCAAATGGGTAAAAGCAAGAAATGCGGACTATTGCGAATCATTGTTTATAGGTTAGGTTTAAGGGTTTCGATAGAAAGTTAATGAAACAAGATCGGAATATCTACCGATAAAAATAAAAGCTCTGAATTTCCCAAGAGCTTCAAATAATAGACGAAAGATAAAATCTTAAAGATCATATTCCATAAATTTGACATTAAATGCCAAGCCCCATAGGCCAGTCAGAAGCTAGTAATTACCAAACCTTTCAATCCATTTAGGAACGTAGTTGGATTTTAATTTTCTACTTAATCGCTGCTAAAGCCAAACGATAGCAGAAAAAAAGCCTGTTTCCGATCCGACCCATAAACCGATGCCTCTGCTAAAGTTAATACGCTTGAGGCCAGTGAATTAGATGATCCACAAGAATCGCACAGATTTACAGCGATCAGTGGTAGGAGTCCCCAAGCACGCATAAAGTGCTTGGAGCAAACTCTTCTCAACTACCATCGTCAACCAGTTGGACCATCGCACGCATAAATTGCTAATGAACCATGATGACCAAGGGAAAGAAGATCAATAGAAGCAATCACATTCACCGCAAGTACAAGGGGCTCCCTTCTTTCAAGACATTTCATTCAATAGCCAGTTTACTGGCAACTGTCACTGTCAAAAACGAAGATCACAGCAGCTCCAAGACCACATCGCAGTGACTTTACTTTCTTAGATTACAGTAGGAAAGAACACATCCCTAAGAAATAAGCGAAAAATCATATTGTCGATAAAGTCGACGCGAAATACCTAATTTAATAATCCATTTTTCGCTTCTAATTAGTGTTCAACGATTACCTGTCTTTGTCGCTGTAACCCAGATAATCCAACCAATAATGAATGTCCTATCTGTGAGAACGAAAACCATCAAACCATTGGTTAAGCTAATGTGAAAGTCAGACCGCAACAAGGCTAGACGCATATTCAAGATTACTGGCAATACCGAATAACTGGCACCTGATCCCAAAGCTCTCTGAAGAAAGCCACTGCAAGAAATTATCCAAGAATAACCCAAGCAAACCCAAAGCCGTCCAGTATTGTCATATGGTTATTACCTAAAGCAAATGCCTCTAAACGACCATACGATACATAGGTAATGATCAAACCTACGAAACCGAAAGCTCCTTATACATGGCAAAGGCAAAAAGCTTCAACAACTTCACTTCAAAGTCCAACGTAGCAACTCCATACTGCAAGTTGTACGTAATTCGCACTCGACTTGGGATAGTAGTTCGCATCAGTGAGATGTCAAACTTTGACTCACCTACTACGAAATCACCGAAATGGCCATCACCGAGTAGTTTCATCTGGTAGTCACCGCCAAAGCAGAAACAAATGCCCAATACCTGAATTGGTAATTGAGATTATTCAATCCCTAACGGATCGGTTACTAATTTTTTCTTACGTTTCGAAAGTAGCGCTTCTGAGTGCTTCTGTTACGACCGTTTTTCTCAATGTTTCAAGACTCATATTTAGTATTTCTTGAGTGTTGATGTTCATTAAAGTACAGCTACGCTGTACGGAAGGACTTTTTGCTTTCAATGTGTATGGCTTGATTATACCCTTAAATGGTCTTCAGATATTTATTTACTCCATGTAAGCAGTGATCGTCGCACAGACATACATCACTTGATGTAGCGTTGTGTGTATAATCTTACCCTCACGCTTTTTGCCTTGCAATCGCAACTAGATCTCCCTTGCTTCTTTCAAAGATTTGCTTTACCTTCAATCTAGCTTGGACCCCGGGTTCAGTATTCTTTGCACCAAGGCCGGACGTCTCTCACAGCGTGGGCTAAGCGTGATACCTCCTACAGTATTTTTCGATATCAGGTATCCTAATGACCAAGGAAACAACCCCAGATAGCATCCCAAAGTCCGCTGCTCCATAAAAAAGGGGAAAACATAAGATTTTGACATTTTAAGCTGGATCACTGGTCTTCGTGAGAAAATATTAAAACTGCGAAAAAAAACTCGACGCTCTGTCGAACAGGCTTCTTGTAGTTTTAGCTACCATCTAATCCTTGATGCAGTTGCTCCCGCACTTCGTTCTCATTACGTCTACAAACTGTTGAAGAGATATGACTACCATAAATAAGTATCACTTCCTCTGGAGTCATGGCTGCGATTTCTTCTCCGGAATCACAAGCACAAAGAATCTGATTCTTTTTGATCTAGGCTATTGCTTCTTTTGCACTGGGTCCAAGGACGTTGAGATGTTGCCTGATCAAGAAGAAGTCCTACTACTACGTCAGAATGACGGAGAATGTGATGATATAAGTGTTAGACTGTTGTGCACCGTCGTAAACCTCCTTGTTTATTTGCTTTAACTACCATAATAATAATTAGCGGAGGCGAAATTACGTTTCATAACACACCGCAACATTAATTCCTCTGGATAAGCTGGTTGCGTTACACGAATTAAATTACCGTTAAGGAAACAATCAATAAGCCAGAAAAATCCATTTGTTCTCAGCTTTCGGTCTGCGAGAGCAGATTACAGATCCGTAGCCATATAAGAACATACCGAATGCCATCCACCATTCACCAATGGTATTCTGGAGCATAGCATACTATTCATTTACTGAAAAAATCATTACAAATCCCATGATGTATTTGCTCCCGCAAAACCTGAACAACTAATCTCCAGCATAGCCACTCCAGTTCCGATCAAAATCAAAGCACCTTACCGTTGCCATTAATCGTTGAAGTGCTCACCGATTTGAAACCTTGAACTCAACCCATAATAAATGGAAAAGCTGAATAAGTCGCACCCAAAACTGAATTATGGCTCGCTCTCGCTCGGTTACCGGGGAATACCGTCAATGCCTGCGTTATACCGCAACGCAAGTGCAGATAGCGCCCGAAAAACATCCTACTGCGAATTTATCACCTAAAGAGGTCCAAAACCTTGATCACCTGCAAATCTGCAGCAGGATAGACAAAATACAAAGAATGCTTCTAGCAGTCGATTGGCGCACATTAACAATATTCATTTCCTGTTCCACCAAAGACTTCCGTTAGCAATCACCACTAGCGAAACAGTAGCTACGCAACTTTGACAAAGTGGTTGTAGTAGCAGCACTACTAACGAAATTTATCAACATTCCCGTTACCAAAAAACCTTGCATTAATTGGGTGCTTTCTGATACTGCGTAAAGGCTTCAACCATTTCTCCAGCAGGCGTAAGCTACTATGGACCGATCGGAAGAACCAAGATCAACCTGTTGGTGGACAGCTGTCACCAAAAGTTATCGCCAAAGCCCAACCGTACACCAGTGCATAAGTGCTGAGGTCCCGTTATTGTAAATTACCAAAGAGTAAAGCTGGAATCATGGCACAAACGGTGATCATCATGTCGCTTTCAAAATCGATGGCGGTCTTTTTACTGGGCCCCTTTATACCTGTGTTATGGTTAGGACTGAGAAGAATGTCTCACCTGCTTCGAATGCGTAATATAAACTTTTCAGCTTGCGCCTTTTCGAAAAGAGGTCAACGCTGCTTGTCCATAAATCCTCTTAGAACTTCATTCATATGAGTTCTAACTGTTATTGGATTAATTCTATTACTTTTCTTAACAACTCCTGCACTGGATCTGTGGATACATCCACAAATTACCAAAGTGCAAATCTTCTTCTACAATCTTCATAGACTTCCAAGCTCCTATTTCGATTCACTAGCATTCAGCCAAAATAGCTTTCAACAAATAAAACAGGAGGGAAATCCATGTGGAGTGACTGACTCAAATACACCGGTCTGTACAAATGCGCGCTCTCACCTCTTACAGTTCGATCGAGTACAAAATTCCTTCTTGGTTGAAGGATATTGAGCAACAATCCAATGCTCTGTGAAGCTTAATCTTTTCTGGGTTGGGCTTAGCCAACCTTAGAAACTCATAGTAATCACCTTCTGGGAATGACAAGTGACTATGATTATGATATAAATCCACGGAAACCTTCCAAATGAATTTTCTCACCGGCAACACATTACAGAAATCACTCTTTACAGTCCTGAGTTTAAATTTTCCTTTGACAAAAGTAGAAAACATTAGCTCCAGCTATAGGTTTCCTAAGGTAGATTTGGCTTTAGTAATTCGTCCGAACGGTTAACTGCGATCACTTTTGAAGAATCATAGTACCTTCCAAATACAAAACTTGCGATTCTGACCACTCCTGTTGGAGACAGGTTCCATGCCAATCTCACCTTGTTGACTTGGTCAAGATATGATCTGCACGCCTACATTTCCTGCCGGGTGAGGACCTTGAAAATTGGATTGATTTGTGCATTTTAATTCCTGGAATACTGCCGGGGTTGGACTTAGATCATCAGGTTCAAATGACCTTACCTGAGGTTCAATTTGCCAAGGGCATCAATGCCTGCTGCAGTATTTTTCTCCTTCGCCTGAAGGGTGAATCCGTTATTCCAGGGGCCAAGGATGGCGTAATCAAATCCAGAAATAAGATCGCTTTTCGGAGTATCAATAGGGTTAGTTACAATTCAAAAGGTCGCTGGATGATTATTAGGCCAACGCAGCTCGCCGCTAATTTCCCAACTAAGTATCTCGACCACAGATTCAAGATTCAATTTTTCGGAATTCTCGGAAACTAATGACCTTATATCAGCCAATATTTTAATTTCGAGTAGTTTAACGGCGATCGCCTCGTTTAATTCGAACAATTTCTCCAGAAAATGGTGATGCGTAGATGACCTGATCCATGGCTTGTCGGGCAGTTAGCGGAGTTACCTGCTTTCAAGTACTCCTCGTTGACAAGACTTTTTGGGCGTGAAACCCCAATGAAATCGTTGGGCTTAATTGCGAAGTTTGAGCTTAGCGAATCAGAAAGCTCTTGCTTTGCCTTTCCGCTAGATGATGTCAAGCCTTTCTTAAGGCTTCACTATTTTAGGAATAATCTGTTTTTAACTATGAGCTTTGAAAAAACGCACTCATCTTAATAAAATAACTCCTTTTTATTTTTGGACTTAAATGAGTTTAATCTGTTGAACTTTTACCTGAATGGAAATTACTTCAACCTCGATATCACTCAATTCCGTATTACTGGTTAACACGTGCTTCGGACTGCAGGTCACAGTATCCTTCAAAGTTCCATCAACCACATTGGTAGAGTAGCACATACAAAGATCCACTTTTGTCACCTTCGAAAACTCACTTCAAGTATCTAACTCGTTTCGTTTTAATGATAAAAAACTCCTTGGGTTTTCCTTACAATTGGTACAGCGCCTTTCCATTGGAACTTGTTCTTCAGAGACAAATTAGGAATCACATTATTTTTCTTTTGGAAAATCGCTGCGTGAGCTTGGCTCTTCTGTAGAAACCTGTCGCAGATTGATCATTTGCATTATTAGTCCAACTCGGTCAATTTCCTTTTGCTTAGCTTTAATTCGTTCTTCTATTTATCCTGAATTCATAAAAGCCTTTTTGACTTCTTAGTCGTTTGGCTGAAGAGCGAAGTGCGAGCAAACGTATTTTATCTCAATCTAGACTCTCATCACTACGATCGCTTTTCTAAAGTTTAGACCGGTCAACCGATCATTCTGCATGGCCTTTTCTGCCATAGATCCGATCTGACTTACTTTTGGCGCTCATTTTTATCAAAAGCATTTTTCACTCGATTTTGGAGCTTCACACCACTGGACAGAGCATCAGATCAGTTCGATTTATTTGTCAATAGCTGTCTTTATAGGTTTCAGAGGTTCCCATGGGCGGAATCAGCACTACAGTCAGTTAATTGGCCTATTGCTCCCGGCTATAACACAAGCCCTTTTTTTGCTCAATCGCCCTAACCTCCATCATCGATTGATGTACATATCTCCTAGAACAGTATAACTTTCGCTATGCTCCATATCATCCTCCGCCATCTGATAGCGAACTCACTCGAAAGCAATAGGCACTGAATTTTTATCAAATTGTCACTCCACTAAGCCATAATTATTTTAATTTTTGCTGCCAGTTGGCACATTTGCGGCACTTTGCTCTCAAAGTAATCCACTCGTATCACATCACGGCATCAGGCATTTTTCATTCATGGACTTCTGCAGCGTGATGAATCTAACTCATCTCTATCAGCCAAATTTTCTCGTTTCTAACAGTCCACAGGCATGTCCTTTTTCAGAAGTAGTAACTCCTGCTGGCGTCGTTTAGGATGGGTTTTTCAGGATCGCAGTCATACGTATACTTTTTTCCGCATTTTATGGAAAAAAAATACGAACCAATATCTCTTACCATCCATGACTACTCCCTTCCCTCCCCAAACGTTGCGTTGGGCCCACAAGTTCTTTTCTAATCAAAGCGGTACAGTGGCCAATTCACTCACTTTTTGAGAAATATGCATGGATATCGAATCTCATCTCTATTCTGACCATTCAAATAAGTCTCGCCTGAAGTTCTGGTTCCTCGCTTTCTATCTCTCATGATCTTAATCCCTTTTCTTCACATCTTCTCTATTTGTGCGAGAAGCTGTTCATCAAAAATGTAGTGTAGCGCCTGATACATCGCGCCTGAGTCTTATAAGTTGTAGCCAGGGGAGGTTTTTGCACTGCTTTTAGCAGTGATTTTTACCACAACCCGATAACCATCGATAGCGATGACGATATTACCCAGTGGGTAAAAACTATGCGTTTTCCGCTTTTAAATTCAGCCAAAATAATAGTAGTTTTAATCAACGATTCTTTTAATCCCAGAAAAGCTCTTGCATAGTAATTTGACTTTAAATCATCTTATCAAAAGCCCGATTCTATGCAGCCTCAAAGCGCAATTCGTCGATATCCCAAATCGAGAAAATTTAGCCAGTTACTACTCCGTTGGCCAAAAACGTCAAAATTCTGATTATTGAGCCAATCGATCCAGAAGCTGGCCTTCCTTTTTCGATGGCCGGGGATTATTGGTTCATGCTGCAGTCGAATCATCGATGGCTCGTTCTCCGAATTTGACGTTGGCTAAGCCAGTAGGCATGGTACGGGTTGTCTACCATCTTTCCGTATCCGCAGTGAGATCGCGAAATGTCTGTCGGAATTTGAAAGGCGTGGATTACGATGATTGAAATGGCGAGCAGGTTCCATTCAAGTTTTTCAGTCTTCGGTGACCTTCTGTGTGCGCTGCCACTCTTTTGAGGACGCCGGTGGGGAAGTAAATGTAGCGATATCGAGCGGTCATGGGAGCAGCCGGAGATTCATTAATTTGGCAGAAATGATTGAAGCTGGCCGAAGGTTCGGTGAATCAAGATCCTGTTAGTCATGGCAAAATCAAATACAGCTCAGAAGAATTATGGGCAAACGAGCGATGGGCATTGCGCCTGCGGGCTACAGGGAGAGGCTTGTAAAAAATATATCGAAGGCTGGGCCCAAGTACGACCACGATGTTGCTTTACTTATGGAAGATGCGCTTGGCAAAATCAAGCTTGGCATGAAGATCGCCATTCGAAGAAGGCTGCAGCTGCCAAAAAACTTTGAGAAGCGCTAACGACCTGAACTTCGATGAATATCCTGAGATGATTCTTATTTTGCTCGGATGATACAGCATCCTGATAATCTAGCACTATCCATATCAATGACTCGCGCTCGAGGCTGTTGCAGAAGGAAAGATCTTTTTGATGTATCATGGCGCATGCCTTAATCCGATTTACATTATTCACTTCATGTCGGTCAATAAGAGAAGGCGATCCTGTTGATTTTATTTTGGTCAGAGATCTGAAAAAAATTCGAGGTTGTGGGCCCTATCAATGAGTGAAAAGGTTGCAGAAAATGGGGAAACACTGAATTCGCGAGTCATACATGCATCATAATATTTCAATTGTTTTTCCGAAATCACAGAGTACTTCAGATAGAATCAAAGGAACGTAGTCAGAGTAATTGAGCTCTAGTTCGACAGTGATCAGGGCCTCTATTGAGGAGAGTTTTGGGTGAAAGGAATGGGTTTTGCTCATGCGGATTCCATATGTCCGAGATCTTAAAATCACGGTCTGTAAATGCTACGGAAGATGCACCCTCGGCAATTGGCATATCAAAACTTCAGGCTGAAATTCCGGTGCGATTGCTTCTTCGTGGGGACCATGTGCCACAATATATATTTGCAGTAGGCGTCGATGATGATCGATCTGTCGGGGCAGTCAAGTCTGATTATCAAAAGAAAGGGCGGGATCTCGGCAGATCTACTGGAGACCAAGGAAGAATCCTGGAATCGGTAGGAGGCATCATGTCTGCTGCGTGGCTATGAAGTGGGCCGCGCTTTATATCCAAGATCGATCGTATGGCTAAGGATATGGGTCGACCTTTGATTCTCCATTTATGGACTTGGAGTTTATTGGCATTGCTGTCATTTCCGGGATCGGAAGCTCAGTTGACAGGGATTATTTAGTGGGAAAGCGTTTTGATGTCTGGGAGATTATTTTATGCGATTGAACTAAGTATATTTTAAATAAATATTGCTTTTGAGTTGTTTTTTTTTGCTGGCTACTATATTAGCAGGATCAATTCTGGCAAAGATCAGAATCAGAGTAATCTGGGTTGGATCTAAATTCAATTTTCAAACAAACCAAAGACAGGAATCTGAGGACTAAAATTATTTGTAGTAGGTATCAGGATTGCCGGTGATGGAGGTTTGGATTATCGTTATTGGGTGCTCTGAGGTTGAGGCACAGGCGGAATTTTGCAAATGCATTTAGAATCGGTAAAGGACTGTTTCAGCCCATAATGGTAGGCCATGTGTGTGTGCGAAAAGGTGTTGGCCTGGAAAAAATAAAGTTAAATAGTAGTCACAGCGAAGAGTTATTTCAAAAAAATCAGAATTATCTTCTTTAGCTGATTATGGAATAGCTTCTTTTTTAAAGTTCAGCGTCTTTGTAAGAATATTTTTCATATTCATTCTATATCACCACGCTATCCTGTGCTGAACCCAAAAACCCCAGCTACCTTTAAAGCCTTAACTTTGGATCATTGGAGATTCCCGGTTGCTAAGAATTTTGCCCCTCGAATTACCCCGGACAGTATGGGGTCACGACTCGGGGGAGTATTTTGTGGCCACCCTCATGTCAACCAACCC
>Ga0163217_1061389_pt1 | contig 16044 bp, 24 predicted proteins | sample SynspAceP_FD_185933 | JGI IMG/M metagenome (GOLD analysis project Ga0163217, IMG submission 185933) | Saline lake microbial communities from Ace Lake in Antarctica - Synechococcus sp. Ace-P (PacBio error correction) | ecosystem: Environmental > Aquatic > Non-marine Saline and Alkaline > Saline ... | reverse complement strand
CCACGTCAAGAAGTTTTTACGAATTACCTGCTGTCGCGTGACGAGGACCCGATCGAGATGACGCTCGAAACAATTGCGGACGCGATTCGACGTTCGCGACGGCACCGAAGCGATTCAGCACGCGGAAAACCCTGCTCACCCGCCGCGCGGGCGTGCCTCAAACGACTCGACGCCGGGATCGAATCAAGCGATTTCGTGCGGCGGATCGACAGTGAAAGCGCCGACGATTGTTGGATTTCTATTACCTCGCGAAGCCAAAATCAAACGCCGCGTCATTGACGGCGTTGGAAAAAGCTTATCGGAAACCGGCCGTAACGAAGACGTTAACGTCCGCCCCGATACCCTCGCTAAACTCGCCGACATTGGATCGCGTGAAGGTCACCACGAGCTGCATGGCGAATTAACGAAGCTGCGTGCGTTTCGATTACGTGCCGCCGGTTCCGCGGGCGAGCCGTCCATATCACGCGGGCGAGATTTAAAATTCAATGAACTGCAATCTACCTTTGACGCAAACTCGATCGTCGCAAAGCCGCCGAGTACGAAAAAACTCGAAGCGGTGATCCAGTTCGCTCGCCGCCCCTTCTCCGCCAACGCGTCATCTGGATTACTTTCGGCGACCCGAAACGCAGCCGATTGCACCCGTTGCCGATCGTGCGATCCCGTCGTGTGGAAAACTCGTCCGCGACGGCGATTGGAACCGGGTGCCGATTCGGCTTTGCGAATTTCATCCGATTCATTTCCGATTCGGACAAAACCGTACGATGACGGATCGCGGCATCCGGAACGTCGACGAGACGCAGTTGTTGACCTCCGTTCCGCGTGGTTCTCTCGGTGTTCGTGCGGACGCACGGTCGTCTCCAGTTAAAAATGCTGATCGCGCAAATGCTCGTCGGCTCGAGAAACGAAAACGCGTCACGGCAACTGCCGACGGACCGTTTGAGCACCTACGGGATGCTCGACGGGCTCACGCCAATCGGGAATTATCCGACGTGATCGACGCGTTGCTCCGCCGCCGGTTGCTCCGAAAAAAAAGAGATCAAGCGAAGCGACGTTCCGACCGTCCACATGGACCGACATGGGGCGGCGGGTGAGTGAAACTGCGTCGAACCGATGGCCGGCAGCGCTGGCAACTCAAACATCGTTTGGCTTAAGCAGAAAACTCGCACCCGCGTCGCCGCGACCATCTTGAATCGGGGGACGTTGCCAGTGAAGAACACGGGATTGATATCCCGGCGTTGCCGTGCCACGCCCGTCACTGCTCCGCGTTACCCTCCCCTCGCCCTTTCCCCCCGCTTCGGTTCCTCGGGTGGGTCTTTGCACCACTCCAATCAAGCGGAATCGGCTCCGTGCAACGGGGAGGTGATTTCCCCGATCCGCGAATCCAAGTCGTCGATTTGGATCGCCGAAGACCCGAACGAAATTTTGACTCGGGAACTCGTCGACTCCCGGAATTCAAGCGTTTCCCGTCGTAAACGCTCCGCGGCACTGGGGTTTCGCCCCATCAAAATTCTCAGCCGGTGCGACGATCGAACGACTGGCCGAATCACGACCTGCGAACTCAACCTCAATTCGAAAACGTGGCGGGGATAGCAACGAGTTCATGAAGCCTACGGTCACGAATCTGTTGGATCTGCATCGCGACGACGGATGAAACCAACATGATGATGATTACCCGGCCTGCGGCTTGCGGTTCCGGAGAAGTTGCTGACCCACCGATGCCCGAACCGCCTTTGGTGGGTAAAACCCGAAGCGGCAAGGTGCACCGGAAAACCGCGAGCCGGATTCCAGAACCTGAAAACTCAGTCGAACCGAACGCGGACTCAGTCCTTCGCACCGATCAACGGACGACGCCTCGATCGGGAGCGGGGGCGAGTCATGGCGGACGGGATTATTGGACGTTGGCGGGTGTGCCCGACGGATTACACCTTGGAAACCAGATCAGTGAAATTCGAGGCGTCAGTATGGACGGCGTTTGCTTCGCTCATCTCGTTGCCGCCTGCCGCGCCGCCACCGGATTGCATGCGAACTGGGCGGTTCCCCGGAACGGATCGAAAAAAACTTCAACGGATTTTGTTCGTGAGATGTTTTGAACTCGCACACGATAACCTTTACTCCCCGGTGCGGGAAACCTCCACCTGGAGGCGCCGGTCAAATGAGCGGGCCTGCTTCAGGGATCCGCCGGATACTGACTGTCCGGATGCCCCGCCAATCCGGATCTCGCTGCCAGGATCGCAGGTGATCGAGGACGCCGGCGTGTCGATCTCGCCGCCGTAGCAACCGAGGTCGGGGTAACGAGCATCATCGGCCCACACGAGCAAGAAGTTTCGTTTGCTCGCCACCGAGTTTTCGCCAGAGCGCGACAGGGGCAGTCGCGGCGACAAACGAAGCACCAACACTAAAAACAATCGAACTCGAAAACAGTCAGCCTGGGGTAGATTGAGAGACCATGACGTTGAAAAGGACGTTGGAGATGAACTGGGTTGACATTCGTGCGGCGGTAACAACCAAGTTTTGCCGAATTGTACACACGGCCACGCTCCCGCGTTTTTTTCTTTTGCAATCGACCCCACCGATCCTCCCAACCGATCCCCCCCGCCATGAACCTTCTCCGCTGCGCATTCCAACCCGTTTTTGAAACAAACCGATCTTGGGGCGGCCGTTTGCTCGGCGAACGACTCCGGCAAACGATTCGGCCCAGAGTCGAACTATGCCGAGAGTTGGGGAGGTCGTCGACCACGGCCGCTCGACCAAAGCGTTGTTTGTCGGCGGTCCGCTCAAAACGGCAAAACGTGTGCGATGAAATTGCTCACCGAAGCATCACGAAATGGGTGATGGGCGAAAACGCCCAATCGAAGTTCCCGTTGTTATTAAAAATATCTCGATTGCCAATCGGGGTTATCGCGTCCAGGTTCACCCCTGCGGACACGTACGCCAGCGGACGATGGCGGCCCCTGATTTGGGGGAAACGAAGCCTGGTACATTGTCGACGCGAAACCCGCATCCGGTGATTTATGCGGCCGTTTGAAAACCTGGCGTCGATGCCTCGGCACTACGAGACGCGGTGACGGGCGGGGCGTGCCGGGAGGAGGGTGCACCAATTTCATCCCGAGGTCGGTTCGATTGCGTTTTCATTCCGGCTGGGGAACCGTCCACGCCGATTGGTGCCGGTTTGCTCGGTCGCCGAGATTCAGCAAATTCCAGCGGACACGACATTTCGTTTGTACGATTTGGACACCGGGTCGACGCGTCGGGGGCCGAATCGCGCGAGTTGCATGTCGAGGAGAGTCTCGCGGTCACCGATTATTCGACCGCGGCCCGCCGTGCGCCCCGATCCGCAGGAACGCGCAGCCGAAGGTTGGCAAACGCTCGCCCGGCTGCCACAAAATTTCCACTTAGGAGCGATCGGTCGCAGGTGAAAATTCCAGTGTCGCCGGCACGGCCATTTCACATTCTGCGGGTGCCCCAAACGGCGAGGCAACGTCGACGTTTTTGGCGACGAAAACCACACGCTTATCACGGGCGAATCCGTCTTTGCTGCCCGCCGCGATGGACTGCGGCGAGCGTGCATCCGGCGAAGGACGGTTTGCGTGGTTGGACATGTCACTTTGTATCAACGCCTCCCGGTTATAAAAACAGGAGTCGTGCGGGCGGTTGATTCAGGGCTGAACGAAGCTGACTCGCCTCAAATAATTTCACGACGAGCGTTCACCCGTCTTGCCAGCAGCCAGCGAGTTGTAGATACCTCCGACCAACCGAACGCCCGGTCGTTCTTTCGGACATTCCAGCGCCGAAGTGGCGGGAATCGGCCAGACGCGCTGGATTCAAAAATCCAGTTGGAAGCAATTTCCAGTTGAGGGTTCGAGTTCCCTCCTTCGGTATTCGGCGCGGCATCGTCGCCAGGCACCTCAGTAGCCCGCAAAACCCCGTGTTTTGCGGGCTTTTTTCGTTTCGGGACGGGGGCTGCGTTCCGGCCGGAGCGATCGTATGGGCTTTTGTTTGTTTGAACCCCTTACGTAAAACCGAGTCATCTTCGATGATTAAGAAACGAACCAGGGTTGTTCGGCAAAATCCATACGAGCTCAAAAAATTCAATGTCGAGCTCCAAAAAATTAAACAGCCCAGGGCGAAAACTCCCTTACCGCATCCGGATCGGCATGTTGCTATTGTCGATCGCCTTGGCACCGTAGTTACGGCTTCGTTTCACGTTCAGCATCCGCCGCGTAAGTTTTCCGTCCGGGACGACTTCGATATCACGTTCTCATTTTCCTTCCACCGCCGCGCGCCGTAGTCCGCTGCGCGGTGTCAGTTTCCAACATCGCCAAAAAACCATCCGATGTTACGCCGATTTGTGTTGCCCGGTTCCACCAAATTCATTCAGTTCGACTCGCTCTCGATTAGGCGCAGCGCGAGGTGAATCCGTTGCATGTAAACGTGGATCGGATGGTGTCGTTCATAAATCACCTTCGGTCGGTTGGCGGGCCAGCGGCTTCTCGGCATGATCCGCCGAAGGCGCGAACCACGAATCCCAGATTTCCAATTCGGACGATCGGATTTGGTCGGCAGGGTCGTTTCCGCCGGCGTCGGCAAATCGTCGGCCATCCGCTCGAACCGGGTCTGCCAGCGCGGTCCTGGACATCTCGTCGAGCACCGAGGCGCATTTCGCGGATTCTCTTTGTATTGCAGCAATTTTCGACGATTGATCGTGGCGTTTCCTCGATCGCCTCCTCATTGTCCTTCGACGTCTTCGATCTGGGGGGCAACACCGCCTGACTCTCATTCGATTTAGCGTTGCGGCGAGTTTCCAGGAAATCGCCAACTTTCGCCGACGGTCGGAGTCCGCCAAACAGATTCCAATGTTACTCGACATATTGGCGACTACTTTGCTGAGGCCGACATCTCCCGTCAGCGACAATTTCCTGCCGGCCGAACGAGATACAAACAGCAGGATCAATCGCCACGATAAATCGGCAAGTCGATCGAAAAAAAGGTCATCGCCGAAATCTTCGATTAGAAGCGTTAAAGAATCAGGAGTTGCGAGAAAGCGTTCGGGGCCGCCCTTGGCAAAGCACACCGTTCTTCAAAATTATCATGCCGACCCGTTCTCGCGACCCCGAACCTCTCTTTTACCAGCCCTCGCCGGGGGCTGTGTTTTTCGTTATGGCCCACTCGAAACCACCGTCACCTGCTCTCGGCACTTCGTCCAAAACGTGCCCCGGAGTCTGGCTTCACATCCTGGAATGCTCGCGTCCCGGGGGTTTACAATCGATTCACTTTCGCCGTCAGCGTGAGACCGAAGGACCGGCTCGCTTTCGAGGATGACCTTCGTCGTCGTCGGCGACGACCCGCCGTGCTCGAACAGGTCGCAAACAGCTCCGAGAAAATCGTTCACCGTCGTTCGTGTGCTCGATATTAGTTTCGCAACGATTTGTCGAACCGCGATCTTTTACTTGGTCAAAATCACTGCTTTCCGGCTGGGGCAGGGCGTTCGTGCCGAAGTTCGCGAACATTGTCGCATATTTCCGCGGGCCAAATCGTCGGACGTCGGCCCCCGACGAAGTCATGATCGAAATCAGTTGGCCGCGAACCAAGTTGCAGGCGTTTATCGAACGAGTCCCGTCCTACGGCAATCGGTGAACTTCGTCCGCACCGCGACGGATCGCGATGGTCCGCAGCGGGCATGTTTGGTTCAACGGAGTTCCGCCAGCGCCACGCCGCGGAACCGCCCGCGTCTAAAACCCATTCCTCTTTCCCACACCCGTCCCCCACCTACTCCCCGTTAAAACTCTCGAAGGTTTCGATTTCGGATGGCCGCCAACGATTTACTACGACAAACGACGCCGACCTGTCCCACTTGAAAGGCAAAATAGTCGCGATTCTGGGCTACGGGTCCCAAGGTCACGCCCAAGCCCTAAAACCTTCGCGACAGCGGCCTGCGAGGTTGATTCATCGGCCAAAACGTCCGGATCGCGCGAACTTACGACCTCGCCGTTTCACACCAAATTCCGAGCCGATGCCGATCGCCGAAAGCGACCCAGGCCGGCCGACGTGATCAACCTGTTGCTGCCCGACGAAGTTCCAGCGGTTGACATTTACCGCGAACCACATCGTGACAACCTGTCGCCCGCAACGTGTTTGAGTGCTTTCGCACGCGGATTCAACATCCACTTCGCGCCAAATCGAGCCGCCCCAAGGGCATCGACACTCTTGCTCGTCGCACCCCAAAGGCCCCGGACCACCTCGTCCGCAGGCCCGAGCTACGAAAAGGCGGCGGCGTACCCAGGCCTGATCGCGCTACGGTGAAGGCGCTGGCCGAATTCCACCAAGCAAATCGGACCTGGCTACGCCAAAGAATCGGACGGCACCCCGCGGCTGGTGTCATCGAAACCCACGTTTGCCGAAGGAAGGAAACCAAACCGACCTGTTCGGCGAACAAGTTGTGCTGTGCGGCGGCGTCAGCAATTGGTAAAAGCCGGGGATTCGAACCTCGTCGAAGCGGGCTTACCAACCCGAGATGGGCGTTATTTCGAGTGCATGCCACGAAAACTCAAAATGATCGGTCGATTTGATATACCAGCGGACTTAGCTACATGCGTTACAGCATTCAGCAAACACCGCTGAGTACGGCCGGGATTACGTTTCCGGGCGCGATTCATCACGCCCCGAAACCAACACTTCGGAAATGAAACGCATCCTCGAAGAATCCAGTCGGCGAATTCGCTCGCAAATGATCCAGCGAAGAACCCGCGCGGCGCCCCATTCTTCCAAAAGCACCGCCGCCGCGAACGTTGCCACGACGTCGAACAGGCGGCCATCGGACTCCGCCGCATGATGAGCTGGAATTCGACGAGAAAGAAGTTTGATCTCGTGCGCCGCTTCCTCCGGTTTCCAACCTACGGCAATTGCAAATCAATTGCGTCGAGAAATGCACAACGAACCGTATCTCGAACCCGTACTCCGGGTTCGAGAAATTGGTTTGTCGCCAACATGAATTCAATTATCGGCTCTGGCACACGAGAAGATATCGCTCGCAGCCCGAGGCCACGATGAAACGAATCGCCGGAGATGAAACGATCAATCGACCAATTCAATCAAGCCGGAACGACATTGATCGAACAAATCGAGACGCGATCACCGAAAATACTCGCCGCAGACGTATCGAGGACACGTCCGCTGTGCCTATCAAATACCCGGAAACCGCCCGGGCCAGCGCCGAATCGGAAATCGGTTGTCGATCATGTCGCTGCGGTTGTATCAACTACGCCGAACAACGCGACCGGCATGACGCGACGGACGAACAATCGCGAGAAAGTCAACCAACGGACTCAAAATGGTGTCGTGTTCAACACGTCGATCTCTCGAAAAAGCTTTGCAAACGCTGATCGAATGATTTGTTCTTCCACGAAAACAACACAAACGTATCGGGCAGATGGAAAAGTACAACGCATCCGTCTCTGAATCCGGAAAATCTATCGAGCGAAAAAGCTAACGAAATGGCACACACGTTAACGTCGACGATTAATGGGGTCGCGTCCCGATCAATTCGAACTGGATCGTGAACGAGATGCGCATTCGGCAGACATCCCGGACTGCGAACATCGTTCGTCGATGCCGGTTGCGTCAGCCGCTATCACGCGAAAACTAATTCACGCCTCCGGCGTCTTGTGGTCCGTCGAGATTCTCGGCAGCCGCAACGGACGTTCGTTAACCGGCCAACTGCTGGCGCCGGCCCCCCACGCGTTCGACCCAAGGCGACCGACATTCGCATTTCAGCGAAGTCGATCTGGAATTTTAACGGCGATGAAGTGCCCGAAGTTTGCTCGCAACGGCACCAGCGAGATGACCCTTCCGACCCGGTTCCCAACTTCGGTGATCGAGATGCGTCGACGATTCCGGGACCACGCAGGTGGCGGCCGGAGTTCCAAGGTCGAGTTTCGCGCAGCGAGCAGGGTCCTGAAGATGACCGCCGGGACGCCGAGGGCCAAAACTCGCCGCGTTAATCCGCAAATCAACCGCAAACCTCACGGCGCAATCGCGTTTGGACGACCCGTGTGCCAAGGTGCCTCAAACAGTTTGTTCGAAGTGTTCGTCGGGCCGACCGTGGGTTTCGTCGTGATGCGAGGGTCCGAAGGTGCCCTGATCCCCGATGGGTCAAGACCCGAACCACCGGCGACGAGAACCGAACGGTACGAAATCAAGCGCCGCACGGATCATCAAACCCAGACCATGGGAGAGCGCGAGACGATTCTGTCGCTCGACCGCGATGGACGATAGTCGGTTCGACAGCAGCGATGTCGACGCCGATTTTTCCATCCGCAGCATTTTGATGCTGCGCCCCCGCTTGCACAAACGGCGACGGCGAAGCGATCGGTGCCTTGCAAATCGACTCGACCAAGCGCGGGCCAACCGGACGAAGACATCGACCTGCTCACCGGTTTGTCGCGGCGCAGGCCAGCGTCGTGATCAACAACGCCCGAATTGCACGAGCAATCGCTGCGTCAGAAGAAGTCGAGATCGATCTCAAACTCGCCGTCGAGGTCCAACAGGCGTTCCTGCCGTTTCGCGATCTCCGATTGTGCGACCCTTACCGGTGGAAGCTACTACCAAGCCGCCAATCATATCCGGCGGTGACTATTTTGATTAACCTCGAATCCACCGAGGACGCGTTCCTGCCCGTTGTCGTCGCCGATTGTCGTCGCCACGGCGTCGCCGCAGCCATGTACATGCCAAACTCGCCGCCGAAACTCGGTTCTTGTTTGTTTGGCCAGCGAACCGAAACCGCCCGAGCTATCGTAACGGACTCTCAACGATGCCATGAGCGGTCTGCCACGTCGAACGTTTTGTCACCTACCTCCTCGCGGGCTCATCGATCCCGAAAAAAACATCCTCTCGATCGTTCAAACGCCGGGCACATGGCGCCCATCATTCGGACGTCCCGGACGGACCATAGCCGAACCCGGTACGAAGAAACCGGTCTTGGCCGATTTGCGATCGACGAAGGCCCATGGAAGTACGCCGTTTCGACCTTGCCCGTTCCATGAGGCGACCTCGCCTTATGTTACACCGACGGGCATCAACGAGGCGATGGACATGAAGGATGAAAGAATGGGCACCGACCCCGCTGCGTGAAATCATTCGCGACACCTTCGTCCTTCCCCGGTAGTGGTGTGTCGCCGCCACGGTTGTCAAGGAATCGAATCATCGATGCTGTTCCAAACACATGCGGCGACGCCGTTCAGTTCGATGACATGTGCATGGTGATCATCGAGCGAACCGAAAACGCCTCCACGAAAAAGATACCTCCCCGAAACCGTCTGCCAACATTTGGTCAAAAACGCCGCGACCTGCCCTATACGATCAAAGAAAACAACGACCAACGACTCCTAGGATACAGGTATGAAAAATAACGGAAAAAAAAAACGGTTCGATGGGGATCATCGGCGCCGCCCAAATCGCGCGCACCAAAAAAAATTGGAAAAAGCCTGTGGAATGAGCGGCACGTGTGTTCGTGGGGCTGTCGCCACCGCGACGTCGCCCCGCCGCCCCGAAGCGTTCATTCCATGATTGCCTCGATGGAAGTCCCGCCGGTGGACCCATCGGCAGCGACGCGTGCGTGCGCCACACTCGCCGGACGGTCCGCCGCTCGGTGACTTTACCAATCACTCATCGAGCGCGACTGATGTTGACGCCGTCTACATCGCACTGCCGACCGGCGTTCGCAAGAATGGGTCGATCGCCGCGCGAAAGCGGGCAAGCACTGTGTGCGAAAAACCCGTTCGCCGTTCACGGCTGACGATGCCGAGGAAATGATTCGCCGCGTGCTCGCCCGAAAAACAACGTCGGGTTTCATGGACGGCGTCATGTTCGATCATTCGCTCCGCTTGCCCGCATTGAAAAATCGCCAACTCGGCGATTCCGGAAAAAATCCGGCAAACTGCACCGCCGGGCAAAGCCACTTCTCATTCTTCCGGTTGATGACTCGTTGTCGAAAGACGCCAACATCCGTGCCCAGCGCTGGGACTCGAACCCCACGGCTGCCTCGGGCGATCTCGGCTGGCTACTGCATCCGGTTGAGCCTCTGGGCCGCCGCGACCGTATTGCGATCCCCGTTTCCGGACGCACGCTCGCCGCGTTCGATTAGCGACAGGGATGGTTGGGAAATGTTTCCCCAAAGAATTCCAAGCCGAAATTGCAATTCGATGATGATTTCACCCGCCGCGGTTCTTCTGCTCGTTTCGGTCGGCTAACCAAACAAACTTGACGATCTTCAGCGGGAGCGTGGCCTACATTCAGCGCTTGGACGATTCGTTGGCTACCCTACGTTGACCGCGGAAACTTAAAATGGCCAACAGGCACGCGCCCATGAATTGCCCCTAAATCGAACATTGCCGCTTGGAATTTCGGTCGACCACACCACCAACGCCGCCGTCCGCGCGGAACACGCCTCCGGCGAAGTCGGGATCGCAAGAAGTACGGGGGATGATCGGAAGTTTCAGCGAAGCGATCCTTCGTGGTCGCCGGGACGTTCGGGACCAAGCCAGATTGCCGACTGAAAAACCCAACGCGGTTCTCGATGCTTTGCGCGCAGCAGGCGCCGGCACGGAGCCTGGATTTCGATCAACGAGTAAATAATGAACAACATGTCCGAAAAAAACAATCCGGTGCCAAAAAACTGTCCTCGGAACCAACTCGGACGTCTGCAGCACCGACCCCATGACGGTTTCTATCGAGATGGTTGCATGCAAACACCGGCGCGCCAAGACTCGGCTTGCACGTCGTCTGTTGTGAGGTGACGCAAGAGTTCCCTTGAGTTTCAGTCGCTTCGCGCGGCAACGACCTCACACCCCCATGCCGGTACCAATTTCCACGGTTTGAATCCGGGCGATCGCTGGTGTCTCTGCGGCCGCCCGGTTGGAAAGAGGCCTTCGATTTGCCGACAAGGCACCGAAAGTCAACCTCCGAGCACTCACATCTCCGCCCTTCGAATACGCCAGCCGGAAGAACGTTTCCGCCTACATAGCGTTTTGAGTCACTTCCGCTTACCCCGTTCCGGAAATAATGGCACTGGGCAACGCGTTGTCCATTGCGAGTGTTCCTAACTGCGACAACGCCACTTTGTAGGTTTGCCCGAAATCGCTAGGTTTGCATTTAACGCCGTTTGCGATGTTAGCCCCGGTTCAACGCTTGAGCAACCGTGGCCAAGGCCAAAACGGCGAAAGAACCGTGGCTATGGCCCAAAACGGCCGAAGAGAAAACGCGGCCAAGGCCAAAACGCGAAAGAAACCGTGGCTTATGGCCAAAACGGCTTATGACACCGAAACACTTTCCCGAACCTGTATTAGCAGATGGACAACGTGCAAACCCAACCAAAAGACATCGTGATGACTTCGCAGGATTTCGATGGGTTTAATATCCTCGATGAAACGCTGCCTTGTTCGTGGACGTTGGCGAACGCCTTCGGCCTATCTCGAACGCGAATTGATTGCCCGTGTTTTGAGGCCCCGCCAAAGGAGCCTTTCGACCTCGGGAACTCAAACTTCCCGACACCTTTTCGCCACGGGCAAGAAAAACTCTGGCGAATGCGAAATAAATAACGAGCGTAGGGCTCTTGTTTTGATGAGCAACCAATTGTCTGACTGGTCGACGAATTTTTTGGCCCATTCTCGGACGCGGCGCACAATGGCTCAAACGACGAGGACAGCGTCGTTCGCCGGACCGGTTGCGGGCGGCCCAGTGCGAGCCTCGATGTACCACCCCAAGGACACCGGTTTTCGTCACTCGCTAATCCGCCAGCTCGGCTTGCATTCCAACAAGAGACTGCGGACGTAGGCGAGTTTTCTGGCTAATGATTCCCGATTGTTCGTTCATGGCGGATCCCAGTAGCTCGTCGATCTCGGAAAGATTCTCATGAAAAAATTACTGATTGACCGGCCGCCAATTCCTCCCTTTTCGCGTCGTTTTTGAATTTCAGCGTCGGTCAATATTCGTGATACCGTCCACGAACCCAAGTACCGGCAGATTACTTCTTCTTCGGGAAGGCAATGTGGCCAAAAATTCCTGCACTACGGTTGCGACTGCCACTTCCGGATCGATAACTAAGATCAAATGTTGATGATCCGGACGTCACACTCCTCCGTCGAAGGCTCTTCGAATTCCAGGGCCTCGATTGCTAAAATGAAGACATGAATCCATACGGCTAATCGACCAGAAAACACTTTCCCCAACCTTGCCTTAGGCATTACTCACAGCAAACAAAGGTAGAAGATTCATGTCGAAAACCAAGCGACCACTCCCGGGTGCCTCGCTGACGACCAAATTCGGCGATCAAGGAGTATGGGCTGACTCAGCAGGAAATTTTACGCCGCGGTTCGGCGGAAGGCAAGGCTGCAGTATCGCGAGAACCACGCTCATGGGAATCCCTACCTGCGCGTTGTTGCGATCCGAAGTCGAAACGCTGGCAAAGAGCTTGCGTGGAGGCGACCGGGCTTTGCACAGCCAGAAGATGCAATTTCGACTGAAAACAGTTCAGACTTAAATCGCAGTTCAAGATGAAGCTGAAAAACTCGAAAAAACGACGAGACGAATTGCAGTCGGGGAATTGGAATGACGAGGCTTTCCATGAGCAGCCGCCGTTTCGAGGTTTCAGTTCAAACGAGATCGCGGTCGACGTAGCGCCGATGACAGAGGATTGGTCGCCGCAGTGGGAGAACGTCGATGTTCTCGAAACTGCGGAATCCATCGATGGCACGTTGATAAAACGACTCTTTGACTTTCGCGAAGATTACGATCGCGGACCGTGCGGTTGCGACGTCGCAAAACGCCGCCGCCGATGCGACTAACGCGTTTTCGTAGTCGCCGAGGTACCTGGGATCGCGAGCAACGCCACACCGAGGGCGGTCGGCTTGGTCGTCGATCGAAAACAGTTCGAGTGGCGAGTTCGTCACCGGAGGCGGGCGAAGTTCGCGAAGCTGCTTAGCCGATCCTTGGCCGTTCCCCGGCACCTGGTGGAAGGCAATTGCGATTCCCATTTTTTCGCAGTTGCAACCGTAGGCGAGTATGATGCGTCAGGGCGGTCAGTGAGACGGCGGATTCGACGGTACACATCGGCAATTGCCGGACCACGTAATTCCTTGATCCTGGGGGTATCGAACACTTTTCGGCGGGTAACAGGAAAGTGTCCGGCCATTGACCGGCTCGGCCTTTCGGCTACCAACGGACGACTTCTGCGGTTGGCGGACTTCGCCGCCTCCCGAGTCCTGTTCGGTTCCGACGGCGACCATGAACAGCCGAATTTGAGTTCCGGCTTCGGGGGCTTGGGTTTTGAAATGTTTCCAGCGCGACGCGAAGTTTCGGCTTTGGCGATTTGGATGTCACACGGCGGACCCGGCAAATGTGCGCCGAGCGCCGCCGCTTGGCGTCACCGAGTGTTATGTGCACCCGAAGTTGGGCCATTCGGGGAGCACTGCGCGACTCGCTCGTCGCCTCGCGCCTTCGACGCGGAAGTTTTTCTTCGAGCCATCTCGCGCACGGGCAACTGTTTGCCATTCGGCATGTTTGGAGGATTGGCGATGGCGACAAGAAATCCCGTCGCGGTAGGCCGTCCGCGGGGTTGCATGCGTGACTCGTGGACGTCCCGGAGTTGTTTTCCGTTGTCTCGAGCACTCGCACGATTCCCTTGCGAAATGTTCCGCGATGGTGGCTCGCGGCCCTCGCCACTGGAGCTAACGAATTGCGGTGTGATCCCGATTCAATCGTCCGTTGCCTTCGCCTAAACAAACCGTTTGACGTGGTTCCGGCCGACGTCCACTCCGATTGTAAATCCCCCACTCGCCGTCAATCTCCGAAATGATGGTGAAACTGGCGAATCGTGAAAGATTAACGTTTTTGGTGAAGATTTCCAGCCCTGGTTGAGGGAATCCGGATCGCTTCCGATTTTGCCTACAAGGTCACCCAACCCGACGATTCGGGCAGGTGCCGCGGCGACGATGCATCGCGACTGTAACGCAGGCATCCATAATAAAACGGTTCACAAACCGCGCACGAGCGACTCGGGATCGTCGTCGGACAGGCAAGCGGGTGGGGGCGGTGGAGGACTCTCGGTTTTTTTTTCCAGCCCCGCCCCATTTCGCCGTCGCCGATGTAAAACGCCGGGCAAGATCGGGAAACCCTTTCGCGAATTTCGGCGACGTTTGCAGCACGGCGGGCACGTCGTCGCCCACCTCCCAAACGATCAAATCGACGTTGCCGGATTTTCCACACCCAAAAATCGCCAGGCCGTATTTGGGCGCGCCGGACAATCCGGGACGCGCTCATCACCCGCCAATCGTCGACGGGGACTGTCCCTCGGCGGTTCTATGAGAGGATAATTGATGCGAGTATGATTCGATTGGGAAGGACGATTCATTTCAAGGGAACGGTCGGGCTTGCCGGAGCGACTGCCCGGCAATTCCTCACCGACGTCGCGTCAACAGTGATCCGCACTGGGCGGTCGAGGTAATTCCGCACGCCCGCATCACCGCTTCGGTCCGTGGCGGCACAAAACGCACTTCATCCCCGCATTGTGCAGCACGCCGGCGGTCGCGAGCAGGACAGAGGTTTTCGAATCGGCCACCAAGACGGTTGGACCCGGTTGGGATTGGTTTCCGCTCATGACAGACGGCTTGTTTTGGGTCAGATATCGTGACTGAGGTGAGGCACGACCAGACCAAAGTATTTTTCGTACCAGAAAACGCAATATCGAGGCAATTCCCTGGGTGAGGCGATTTTTCGTCCCAGGGTGATCCAAAACCCGGCCCGATTCGGGCTAAAGTTTAGCGGTTTCTATCTTTCCATCTTCGATTTTCGGAATTGTCTTCTGCCCCTTTTTGATGGTGACGCCGTGCCTACCCGAGGCAACCGCAACACGAATCCCCGACCCCCCAGCCGCCATCCGGTGATTCCCAACCCAACCGGCCGCTTTCAGGACAAACGTGCATTGATTTCCGGCAGTTCCCAAGGCATCGTCCGTGAAATCGCCCATTTCGCTGGCCCAAAAGCCGGTGCGGACGTAACACGATTTAATTATCGCTCCGCACTCGATGAAGCCGAGAGGTGACCGCGGATTTGTCGCGAGCACGGCGTTTCGCCGCCCATGCGATCGCTGCGGGGACCATGGGCCGATCAGGCGGCGGTCGAAGCGGTGGTCGACGAGGCAACCGCAGCGGATGAACGGAATCGATATTCGTCGTCAGCAACGCCGCCTTACAGCGACCGTCACCTTGATTGCTCGAATCGGATTTAGAGAAATTCGAAAAAACAATCGACGTCCAGTATGTGGGGAAGGTCCACCTCGTCCGCGTGCGGGTTGGCGGAGAAAACTGGTCCGACGCCGGGGCGTGGCCCTGGCAAACCATCGGGTCGGTGATCAGCAGCCGTGTGGCGATCAAAGGCCAGTTCCCCAGGGCGCGATGGACGTTAACAACATGGCCAAAGCCGCCAACGATCAAATGGCTTTTCCCGCACCGGCCTGCGGTCGAAAACTGCCTCTCATCGTATCGCGTCACTTGGTTCACCCCGGATGGATTGACACGCCGGGGGAACGCAAATTCATCACTGAAGAAAAACTGCAAAGCCGAGGCCGCCCCCCAAAAACTGCCCTTCGGTCGACTCGGGACGCCATGGGATGAAATCCGACCGTGTTCGGATCGCGGCGTTTGATGTTTTTTGTGCGATCCCGGCGCAAAGCCAGTATTTATCCCAACTTGCAGGCACGCTGACCCATCGGACGGCGGCATTCCCAACTGCCGTAATCAGGGACCATTTGTTCCCCGCGCGAGGAAGGGGGCCCGGTCAGGGAAAGGCGAAGGGCTTTTAAAACGTGGATCGGCGGGTGGTTCGAATCGTTGGAACGGGCGGGGATCCACAACTGGGGTAGTGTTTGATCGAAACTTCTTGGACGAGTTCCGCTACGGACATCATTGATCCCGGGCGTCAAACCGCTCGCGGATTGACCATCGGGCACGCATCTGATTTGTTGAGCGGCGGTTCGGCAGACTTTGAGATCTCTCC
>Ga0163217_1005960_pt1 | contig 16044 bp, 26 predicted proteins | sample SynspAceP_FD_185933 | JGI IMG/M metagenome (GOLD analysis project Ga0163217, IMG submission 185933) | Saline lake microbial communities from Ace Lake in Antarctica - Synechococcus sp. Ace-P (PacBio error correction) | ecosystem: Environmental > Aquatic > Non-marine Saline and Alkaline > Saline ... | reverse complement strand
TCATCCGCAGCAAGGAGCCCGCCGCAGGCTGCGCCAAACCGCCTTCAAGGATGGCCAACGATTTCCTCAAGATCGTTATCGTTGCGTGACATAGTGCTCACGCTTCGATTGCCCCCTGTCGCACACCAGTATGCGACAAGCCATTGCAGGGCCACCGGGCTTGTGCAGGCGATCGCCCGCGTCAACCGCCGTCTTCCGCGACATAGCCCGGCGGTCTTGGTGGTGGATTATCTCGGGCCTGCGCCGATCAGCTCAAGCGGGCCCTGCCAACCTTACACAGAAGAAGGCGGCGGCCAAAAGGCGACCCCACCTTCGACCATCCGCCGGCGCCATCGCCCTGATGCTCGAAAAAAACCGGCATTCGCCTCGGGATCTCCTGACGGGTTGACTGTCGGCCGGGACCAGCGGCCCCCCACCGACGCTGCAGCTCCTTCCCGCAGGCCAGGAGCACATCCTGTTTCAGGGAACGGGCAAGCAGCGCGGCTGCAGTTGGTTGGCCGAACTCTCGCGCCTTCGCCCTATGCTCCGCCAGCGACGGAAGCCGCCGAAGATCCGCGACGACGTGAGTTTCTTTCAGGGCGTGAGGCTTGCCTCTCCAAGCAAACCAGCTCCACCAGCCGATCACTGGCAGATCGACGCCGCCATCCCAGCTGGTGAGTCAGGCCGATCAGCACGGACGGGCCAGGTGATCCGACGTTTCACCGCAGCCGGCGCCAAGGCCCGACATTCGATCCTCAGCGATCAGTTTCTCGCCGAGGGCGTGGCCTTAAGCATAGAATGTGCCGCGGAGTTGCTGGGAAAAACTACTCAAAGATGAGCTCAAAGTGGCTCAAAACGCAACTGGTACAGAGCCAGGTGTTCTCCGAGAAGCTCAAAAAAACCCCTTAATGCTTTACACACCGCTCCATCACCACCGCCGAGGTGATCGAGGCTCATTCTCGCTCGCCAAAGAGCTCCGATGCCGCCAGCAAACGCTGGCGAAGACCTCGGCCTCTCCGACGACGAAGTCGCCTTCTACGACGCCCTCGCGCCAACGACAGCGCCGTTGAAGCCGAGGGTGACGCCAAGCTCAACTGATCGCCGCCGAACTCATCACCCAGGTGAAAAAGAGCGTGTCGATCGACTGACCCCTCGCGAAAGTGCCCGCGCCAAGATCCGGTGATGGTGAAAAACGCCATCCTCAAACCGCGTACGCTTTACCCACCTTATCACAGGACGCCGCTGTTGCAACCGCTGGCTCAGGCGGACTGTTGTGGTCGGCCTGGGTGTAAGATGGTTGCATGCGGAGCTACCGTTGATCCAGACGCATCACCACTCCCGCCCGATCAGTAAGGCCCATGAGCAAGGAAGCCAACGGTCTTGTCACCCGTCGAGACAATTAGGAGATGGCAGAACCAATCTTTCACCTACGACAACCGATCGACAGAAAGACTACAAACAAGACTCGAGTGCTTCAGATTCGAACTGCTCAAGCTCAAGCGCCATATCGAAGCTGATCGGACAGCGCGTGGTGATCCTGTTCGAAGTCGCGATGCGGCCAGGCAAAAGGCGGATTCATCAAGCGCTTCCGCGAACACCTGAAACCCTCGCGGCAGTGAACATGTGGCCGCTACTAAGCCCACGATGCCGAAGCGACCCAGTGGTACTTCCAGCGCTGGTTCCGCACCTGCCATCGGCCGGCGAATCACGATGTTCGACAGGCGTGGTACAACTGGCAGGCGTTTGAGAAGGTGATGGGAGTTCTGCACACCGCAGGAACCACGCTTTTGTTCCGGCGGCCAGGTCTGGCTTCGAACAGTCACTCGTCAGCAGTGGAATTCTAGTATTCAAGTCTGGTTTTTGCCCGTGTCAGAAGCCCGCCCAGGAAGCTGCGTTTCAAAGACCGGCGCGAGGATCCACTCAACAGTGAAGTTGTTCGCCCATCGACGAGGTGATCGTGGGAGAAGTATGGCGGTACACCGAAGTCGCAATGAATTGCTGTCGGCCACCGACCCTCGGGCGCCTTGGACCATCGTAACTCGAACGAGAAGAAACGGCCCGTCTGGGCGCATCCGCAGCGTTCTCCACGCCCCTTAACTACCGGAGTCAAGAGACCACGGACGCCGTCGGTGGAGCCGATCCACGGGTTGTGCGTTTACAGCCCATTCACTGTTCATCGACAAACTGAGCTGGTCGCCTTGCGCCGTCTGGGTTTTGACGTTCACCTCAGACTGGCCAGGGTCCCACAGTTTGTCCATCAGCCCAGACATTGAGACGCCTGGGGCACTTTATCATACAGCCGCACCCACCGCCATTGGCCACCGCGCAGTTTATTTCCTTTCAGAGCTTTCAGGCGCTCCGATCCGCCATTCTCTACCTGCAACCACGATGGCTACCCGACCCGTAGCCGCCTGGCGCTTCGCCATGGACCCGCCGCCAACAACCCCAGCTCCGCTGGTTGCTTAACGCCTTCTGGAAACTCAGCCGCGAGCGGAAACCCTGGCCACTCCAGATCAATCTGCAGAAGTGAATACCGCATGGACTGGAGCTACTCCTGGGGATTGATTCCCATCTACAGGTGCAAGTTACTGGCGGCGAAGGCTGGGGGAACCAGCGGCAGCCCCGGTTGCGGACCGATCCACCTTGGAGAAGTTTTCATCCAGCGCTTCCTGCCCGGTTTGAACCCCCTTGAATCCGCTCAGTTAACTCGGGCCATATCTTGCATCACAGGGAAAAGACGTGACTTTTAGCTATATAGAGAAGCCACTAGCAACTTCTCAGCTTGTCCATGACAAGGATTCCTGGCCAGTGTTTATAAAATAAGACAGCAGGATTTAATACCACCAACTGTCACGACTGGATAACTAGGATGCTCCGCTGCCTCCCTCAGAACCGCCGCACCTGCCCGGCCAGTCGCCAGGAAGGGTCGCCTTTTTTGACGGCGGGATTGGTCATTCGAGGCCAGCAGCGGCCAAGCCGCCAGTTGCAGGCTGGCCGCCAACGTGGAACCAGGCACATGAGGGATCAGCAGCCAGGCCGCCAGGTTGCAGGGAATAGGCGAGGTTGGTTTCAGCTCTCCCTGCCTGAGCCAGTCTTCGCTGCATCAATTGCCACGTGCCGATGGCCAGGGCCAGGGCCACAAGGGCCACGAATGCTGATCGCCGCAGGCGTGAGCGGCCCAGGCTCAAGAGTTAGGCCCAGAAGGGCACAGGCGAGCAGCAACAGCAACCACGCGATTCTTACGGTGGAGGTCAATCAGTGCCTGCGGGGGTGGGTATGAGGGAAGTCGCCCCCAAGCGGCCGTTCATAGCGGCTGTAAACGATCAGGCCGTGATCCAGCAACCCCAGCACCGCCAGGCCGTTTGCCGCCATGGAGCAAGCCAGCCAAGGGACGGTTTGATAGGGGCGGGGCATCCAGGAGGCTTGCAGTGGGGAAAAGCTGTGCCTCAGGCGGCGTCAGCCAGCAGCACCAGTTAGTTCTGTGCTTCCGCCAAACGGGCCTGTTGCAGCTCGGGAAGTGACACGGCGTACAGCCGCGCAAGGTCCCCCACGTTGAAATCGAGCCTTACGCGGGTAGTTGTCTTGACGAAGGAAGGCCGGCTGGCTTTGCTGCCCGTGCAGGCCAGGCAGCTGGGGCTCCACGTTGATACGGCGGTATAATGTTCACGGCGCTCGCCTGCTCGGCCGCCAGCGGCTGCCCACAGTCCGGTGATCGCCGGCTGGCGATGGGGAACAGAATCGAAGCACCTGCCGCTCCTGGGCCGTGGCGGGGCATGGTCGGGATACGAAAACTTGCTGGCCACCTGGCGCCACCTGGCAGCCGTTCTCCTTAGCCGGATCGCCATCGCCCGCAGCCACCGGTGGCAGGACCTCCTTCATTCGGTTTCGCAGCGTTGGCTCTCGCTGCTGCCTTCAAGCTGTGGAGGCCAGGCTCACGCGCATCGATCGAGTGCTCCATCTCCGCCACAGCCCCGGGCCAGCGCTCCAGCTTGGTTCGACGGGCAGAGGGGTCGCGGCCGATTCGCTTTGGCAGCCAAGCGCTGGGGGCGTTGGGGCTCAGCGCAAGCGGCCAAGCAGCGCGAAGAAAAGGACGTCATGGGCTGGACTCCAGCAAGAGAGCGGGGCGAGAGCGGGGGCGCCCGTCCTGGATCGGACTGGGCGGGGTCAAAGTCCCACTAAAACCGATCGCTGGTGCCGTCAGGCCACGGGGGTGCTGCGGCTGGTGGCCAATCAAGCGGGAAAGTTGTGCACGTTGCGCTCCGTTGCATCGCCTCGATGGCCCGGCCACCCCGTTGAGCACATCGGCCCAGTTTTGTCACCCGGCCTGGTGATCCAGCACGAAAGTGGTTGAACGTTGAGGCCGTTGAGTTGAAACGAAAGCTGCACGCCAGGGCCGCCGAACCAGATGCCCACCCACGGCCAGTCGGCCAAGCAAGAAGTGGCAGGCTGCGGCTGTTGTTGAAGGAGGCGTACATGGAGATCAGACGGCCAAAGTAGCCGTGGGCGGCCACGATGTTGTACGTTCTCTTCTTCTGGCCGAACTTGTAGCCGTGTTGAGGGATTCGGTTTGGTGGACTCCCGCACAGTGAACTGGTGACGACGGAAGCCCGTGCATGCGGGCGAATAGGGCCCCGCCGAAGACACCGTGACTCCCAGCATGTGGAAGGGTGCATCAAGCACGGTTGTGCTCAGCCTTGAGCACCAGCATGAAGTTGAAGGTGCCGGAGATGCCAAGGCATGCCATCGGAGAAGGACCCTGGCCCACCGAAGTAGACAGCAGCACGGCGGTGAGCAGCAGGCCCACTTGGGCTGAGCGTAGGCACAGCGCATCCAAGGACGCATTGCCAGCGTACTGAGCTCCCATCTCGTCCATCCAGCAGAAAATGCCAATCAAAAAGTGGAAGATGATCAGCTGATAGGGGCCGCCGTTGTAGAGCCACTCATCCGCGTGGAGGCGCGCCAGATCGGGTAAAAAGTGCAGCCGATCGCTTACTGAGGGAACAACCGCGGCGTGATGATGTGTTTGCCATAGAGCAGACACCGGGAAACAGGGCTCGCGAACGTCCACGATGTCAAACGGGGGGCGCGCCGATGAAGGCGACACAAAACGGCTGGTGGAACAGCAGGTGGAATCATCAAACCCCCGAACCAGCCCACATAGAGGCGGTTCTCGGTGCTGGTGACCCAGTCGGTGAACGATTCCAGGGATTGCCCCGGGAGCGCTTGAGGTGGTTGGACGTCATGTGAGAGACCTCAGGACAGGAATTCGCGAAGCGGGACGAGCTGGCCTGGCCAGGAGCGAACATTCGCAAAAAGCCCTCCCGACCCTCCTTACAATTACTAAACGATATATCGGCCTAGGTCGCAGCCATTGCTTGCTATGGAGTCATTCTGCCGATCCCCTCCAGGTCACCAAACAGCGCGCCGGACGGACCCTGGCCACAGCGCGTTGCGAGCCCGCCTGCTCAAGCCTTCTGGTCGCCCTTGCTATTGCCGCCCCGTGCTGCCTTTTGCCGTTGCCAGTCCGGCTGCAGCTGAGATTTCAGCGCTGGTCACTGGCCGATACCAACGCGCATGCTGGCGATCAGGCCTGTTGAGCAACCCGACCCGGATTTCCGAAGGGCTGGGCCTGCGCCTGACGCCCTGGCTCTCGGTGAGCAGCTCGACCACCAACGCGGCCTCGAACTCGAAGACGCCGGAGCCACTGGGCAACTGGGGGCTAACCACCAGAGCGAGGACAGGTGCCGCAGGCGATCCCAGGCCGTTCCAGGCCAGTTCGGCCCAGTTCGACTGGCCAGGCTGCACCCAGCCCAGCGCGATCTTTGCCCCTGCGACTGGCGATTCCGCTCCAGAAACGGGACGATCAGGCGCTGATGCTCTCACCGGAGATCGTTGAAGCCATCGGCCTCAAGGTGGGCAGGAAGCTGACGGGCGCGCTTGAGGGTCTGCTGCGCGGAAAAGTCCAGGGCGTCGTTATGCAGCGCTGGCTTCAATTCATTGCTCAGGAGGGATTCTCCAGGCCCGTCCCAGAGCCGTTCTGCAGATCCCATGAACGCCTCATCGAGCTCAGTGGCGTGATCTTTCTCCAACCAGGTTCCTGGATCAGGGGGTAAAAGCGCACTCAAACCACTTGGCGAAACACCGAATAGGTGTTGCTCCCGCCGGCCAGGTGCCGCTGTTGCGATTCCAGAAGTCGAGCTCCGCTCTCAAGATCGCCTCGTAGATCTCCTTGAGGATCTCTTCGGCTTCGTCGTTCGTCTCGAAATCGGGATCAAGATTACAGACAGGCTCCCGGGGCTGCCACCCGCGTGGTGTCGAAGATCCAGCCGCCGGCCCAGGCGAGAGGATTGGCGGCTCGGGTTAGATCCCGACGGCGCAGCGATTGACGATTGGCCATGGCGCTGCCTGCAGGGTCTGCTGGAACCCTAGACAGAGCCATCCGGTGCTCCAAGCCACGGAGTTGCCAGTGGTGGTGATAGGTTAAAACAATCGCTCAGATTCAGCCGGGATTTGCACCGGCACTCGCACAGGATTCTGGCTCAGGCCAGAACATTCGCCAATGAAAAAAACTCACGGGAAAGGCTTGAAGTCGTCAACGACTTGGCAAGCGCTATGGGCTTCAGCCAGGACGGCCGTGCTGCACATGGACACTTCGCGGTGCTAAGGGCGTGGACGGCATGGGCCCAGTTCAATCCACCGGAATTCGCCGGCTCCGGCAATGGATGAACGGCGGCATTGTGATGCTTGGGTGACCATGTTTAACCGGGGCTCAAGGCCCGCGTCGATGAGGCTCTGCCAGGGATTGCCGCAAGCCGTCCGCCAGCAGCCCGACCTCTTTCCAAAGAAGCTCCAGTCGCCAGAGCCAGAAGCGGCGGCGGCGCCAGAGATGCAGTGGGCCGGTGCATTGCAGATTGGCACGGCATGCCAGGCGATGAGCATTTGGCTCCGGCGCGCTATTCACCCGACCCCCAGGACAGCTGGTGGCCGCCAGGTCTCCGGCGCCCCAAAGCTCCAAGCGGCTTTCCCAGAACGACATGCCACTACGCCTATTTCCGGCCGCCGGCCGGCTGGCAGTGAAGGCAACGGCAACGTCAGTGCTACGACACCAGCGGCACCAGATCTCCGCCTCTCCCAGCAGCCAGTCGTGCCGGTGGCGGCGTGTGTGTTTTAAGCACCGGCACCGGCGGCAATCAGCCTCACCACTGCCAGCGGTGAACGGTCACAGCAGCCCCCACGGGCCCTCCTGCAGCCGCCCAGGCTGAGCCTCAAGCACCGAGGCTGCATTTGCCCTCCATCCAGCTCTGCCACCATCGAACCCGGCGGCCAGCAATGCCAGCAGTACGATGTCTTCGCACCCTGGAGCGTCTCGGGAGCTACATGCAGAAAGCATCCTCCACGAGAACGAGTCACAGCCAAAAAAGGCCGAGCTGCTCAGCCGCCTCTAGCGAACAACCCCAGCCTCACCAGGGCAAGAGCTGGCCATTGGCATGCCAGAAGCTACCGGATGGTCTCCAGGCTGAGGCGCGTCGATGCGGGCAGCAGGGCCCGTCACCGCCTGCCTCAGCTGTGAATTTGCCTTGCTCGCTGAAGGCCGGGGTATGCGGTGCTCACCAGGGGCCGGATGAGCAGGGCAACGGCAATCCCCGGGGCTTGAGATGATTCGCCATCGGACTTGCCGCCATGCAGAGCGCCACCTTCGACATTCCAGGTAGCCGTAGAGCCGCCGCAGGGTGTCGTCGGATAGAGGCCCATGCGGCTGGTCATCAGGATCACCTTGGCGCCTGGATGCAGCTGGCCAGCAAGGCACTGGTGAGCTCCAGAGGGCGATGGCGTTTCACCTCGAACTGGCGCCGCAGACTGCCGCATTCGAGGCTGCATCCAGGTTGGTGCGCTCGACGATGCCAGGCGTTATGGATCAGCCCATACGATCGGCACAAGCCCATCGAGCCGCTACCACCAGGCCGGCTATCGCTCCCGGAGGTTGAGCCTCCAGCCCCGCCTCCAGGCGCACACCCAGCTCTCCAGTCCGCGATGGCTGGGGCAGCCGCCACAACCAGCTCACCGGGCCTGCAGCTGACGGCAATACTCGCAGGCCGATGCCCGCGGTTGGCGCGGTGTTCCAGGTAAGTGCCATGGCTGAAGAAGCTGCTGCTGCCAGTCGTTGGAGCGTAGGAAGTCAAGGACGCGGCCTCACCCTGAAGTTTGGGGCAGATCAAGCTCCGCTTCCCTGGCCGGATGGCTCTGCCAGCCCGCCAGCAGCCCCTGCAGTTTCCCTGGCAAGCTGGCGCAGCTCCTGATCTGGCCATCGACCGCCGATCTGGCGCCCCAGCTGGATCGCAATTCGCCGCAGGGCAAAAATCACCGGGGTCAGAACCGCCAGCGATCCCTGGATTTCTTCGAGGCTGAGCCAGAGGTCTTGTTGAAGACGGCGAATGCAACTCAAGACGCCGCAGGGCTGTCTTCGGCGAACAGGCGATAGCCCCCCTGGCTGCGGCCGATCGCCCGGCAGGCAGGCCCAGCTCTTCGTAGTAAGGCGAATACGTTTTTGACCGGCATGACCACTGCGGGCCGCCAGCACCAACCGATCTTCATTGCCGGCCTGCTTACCGCCTGCAGGCCGGTCTTCTTCACAACGACTTCCACAAGGGTTGAACTCATCCACCTAGATGGATGACTCTAAATGTAAAAGGTTGGCCTTTTGTCCTTGATTCCGTGTCCGTCAGCGATCCGTGCTGCCACCAGGCTCCGGCCCTGATTCGTGGAGCTTGCGAGGGAACGACCCTGCGCGCCGAAAACTGGCTGTCGGCGCGAGTGCCTCAACCGGGCTGATCGGTGATCGCCATCTGCCGCACATGGCTCGCCAGCCGCTCCGTTTGTGCCCGCCTGGTTGTCGAGCCCTGGACGCAGCCTGATCCTCTGCACCCGGTGATGGCCTTGGTGCGCGGGATTTTTTTTTCGCGGGCGCCTGGGCCGCCTTTCGCCGCCATGGCGGACATGAACACCCTGGTGTCCGCCGGTTACTGGTTTCGCCTATCTCGGCTCGCTCTTCGCCACCCGGTGTTTCCGGGCGGCTCAAGGCGAGGATTCCGGCAGACGTGTATTACGAAACCGCCCTGGTGGTGATCTGGCTGTTGCTGCTCGGCAATCTGCTCGAACCCGCGGCCCCGACAGACCTCCGAGGCGATCCGCAGCTGATCGGCATGCAAGCCCACCCACCGCCCGGGTGCTCCGCAACGGCACAGCCGGGAATTGCCCTTGGCCAGGTGGTGGTGGGAGCGGATTCAGGTGCGCCCGGGCGAACGCATTCCCCTCGACGGTCTGATCGAGGAGGGCAGCGCCTATGGTGGAGGAATCGATGCTCACGGCGAACCCCACCCCCGTGGCCAAGGGCCCAGCGGCATGAAGGAATCGGCGCCTCGGCTCAACCGCAGCGGCAGCTTCATTTTTCGCTCGACCCGCATCGGCGGCGACAAAACCTGCTGGCCCAGATCGTTGAACTGGTGCGTTCAGCCCAGAGCTTCGCCACCCAGGTGCGAAACTGGCGGATCAAGGTGGCGGCTGGTTCTTCCGTGGTGATGCCATCGCATCGGCGCCTTCGTGATCTTGGTTCCTGGTCACCGGCACCACAGTGCTGCCCTGCTGTTCAGCGTCAGGTGCTGGTGATCGCCTGTCCTGCGCCTCGGTGGCCACGCCACCTCGATCATAGGTGGCCTCGGGCAAAGGAGCAGAGAACGGCCTGCTGTTTCCGCCAGTGCTGAAAGCATTGAGACAGCCGCAAGCTGCAAGACCAATCGTTTCTCGGACCAGACGGGCACGCTGACCCGCGGCCAGCCGGAGGTGACGGATTCGAAGCGGGTCGGTGCGGCGGGTGGAGGCCAGGGCCCTGCTGGCGATGACGCGCGCTCGAATCCCCGCTCTGAAACACCCCCCTGGCTGAGGCCGTCGTCAAGCTACCTGTGCGCGGCCAGCTGAGCGACCCCAGAACTCCCGCCGTGCAGGGCTTCGAAGCGATCGCTGGTCGAGGCGTTCAAGGGAACGTTGGGGGGCCAGGAGTGCGGATCGGCACTCCGCGCTGGTCGAGGAACCGGCCTGGCGATGAACGGCCCTGCCCCACTCACCCAGCCGCCTGGGAAGACGCGGCCCGCAGACAGCCGGCCGGTGGTGTGTGGACGCGACTGGAGGCCTGTTTCGGCATCGCCGACGCCCTCAAGCCCGGCTCCACGGAGCGGTGCGGGCGCTCAGCGCCTGGGCCTGGGAGGTGGTGATGCCCACCGGCGAATGCAAGCGCAGCGCGAAGTGATCGGCGCACAGCTCGGCATCACGCGGGTGATCGCCGAGGTTCGCCCCAGGACAAGCCGCCGTTGGGGGAGCACCTGCAGCGCAGCGGCCAGATCACGGCATGGTGGCGATGGCCTCAACGACCTCCGGCCCTGGCGGTGCCGATGTGGGCTTCCGCGATCGGCCACCGAACCGATGTGGCGATCCGCGCCAGCGACATCACCCTTGCTCAGTGGCGATCTGCGCGCAATCCGCCACCGGCATCGAGCTCAGCCGCGCGGCGATGGGAACATCGCCAGAACTCTTCTCGCCTTCGTCTACAACACCGCCGGCATTCCCCTGGGGGGCAAGGGGGGGGGCCGGCGTGCGTTCCCTCACCGGCTGGCTGCTGAGCCCGATGATCGCCGGGCGCCGCCATGCCTTTCAGCTCTGTCTCGGTGGTGAATGGAACGCCCTGCGCTTGCGCCAGTTCCGCCCCTCGCCGCGTTGCTAAAGCAGCGGCGGAGGTTGCAGCCATGATCACGATCCTGCTGGCTGTTGGCTTTGCCGGTAGTCGTTGCTTTCCGGTGGCGATGCCTCCGAACCGCCTCGCTCCAATCCTCCAGACAGCTGCTGGCCCAAAAGCCGATCGCCGTCGAGCGCGAGAGCGAGCGTGACGACAGGCGCGGCGTGCATGGAGGCGTCATTGCAGGAGCGCGCCGTGGCGGCGCACCGCCCAGCCCCTGGCCGCAGCTGCCTGGTGGCCAGCGGCGGGCTGGCCTGATCCTGCTGAGCTGTGGTGGTGTTCTGGGCGGAAGGCAAACCGCGAGCTGCGGCCTCCAGGGAGATGGATACCAGCAGATCACCATCACCGTCGATGGCGGCACGAGCCAAGCGGATGCAGGGTGCGGGCAGGAGCAGCCGTGCGGCTTGCCTTCCACCGCCTCGATCCCAGCAGTGCGTGGCCCAGTGCTCTTCCCCGACTTTCAGCGCGTTCTCGATCTCCCCGTCGGCATCACCACGGTGCGGAGCTGGCTTGCCGGAGAAGCCGGGCGCTACCCTCACTGACGGCATGAACATGGTGCGCGGCGGAGCTTGAAGTGGTGAGCGAGACGCGCCCGCCAGGAGAATGAGCCTCGCTCAAAAGGGCAAAGAGAGTCGAACTTTTAGAGGCGGGTCTTGCGTAATCCCTTCCACGCCAGCATCCGCCGCAGCGCGATGATCTCGGCCGCTGGCCACGATCACCTTGCCGCGCAAGCGACGAATCGTGGTGTTGGAGCTCTTTGGCGAGGGCATCGTGGGCCATCATCAACGCCCCGCCGGATGCTCAAAGCATCCCTCGAGAAACCAGACCACCCGGTTTCTCCCTGGTGGGGCCCTCGCCCATCATGCGCAGCCCTCGATCTGGGGCCTGGCTCATCGGAGAGGCCCGAGGAGGCTGTCTTGGGATCGGCACCGGAGCATGGGCACGGGGTAGCGGGGGGGCCTCGGATACCAGGCCTTTCGCGCACGCCCCATCGCCCGGATTTCACGGCTGCTCGCGCCAGATCGAATTGCCAGGCGCCAACGCCCGGCTCGCCAATCCCGAACCACAAATTCGCTCATCCGCAACGCCCCGGTGTTGGTGCTGCACCAAATCCGTCGAGGAAGCGCAGGTCGAAGGGGCTCCGGCCGGCAAACGTCATGGATGGGTCACCGTGACCATCGGGTTGCCCATGGTCCTCGGTGCCGTGTGGTCACATCGGTGCGTTGGGTGATGGTGCAGGATCGATCTGGGCACGGCTCCGGCACGGAAGCCGGCGAAACCATGAGCCGAATCCATACACCAAGGAGAAAGAAAGGACGCATGCCAGGGGATCAGAGTCCACTCACCGTTATGGTCTCCCCTCAAACTGGAGGAGTCAAAGGACTAGGGAACAGTGCCATCGGCGCAAGCCGGCTAAACAAGTCCATCGGTCGACGAGCTGCATCAGCAACTCTTCCAACTTGCCCTCAATTCATCGATGGGGAGGCGTGCTGCGATTTCCTGGGAATGATGGAGTGCGTGTTCCTCGGGCCGATCAAGCCAGCCTCACTGCCTGGCCATGAGAAAAGCAAGACGGTTCCTTGCCGGCCCCGCCCTTGAAAGCAGAAGGCTGCGACGCGCGATTGCTGCAGCGCCGCACGCCTTCAAGCCGCCCGTGCCCGAAACAGAGCGATCACCCTCGAGCTCGATGCCGCCAATCAGGCGATTGCCAAACCACCATTGCCAGAGAAGTGAAGGACCGCACTCTGGCGAGAAAGGCGCACCCTGCAAAGCTGCAAATGCTGCAGGCGCCAACTTGAAAAGCAAGAGCAAACGCGGGCAGGCCCAATAGCCGAAAGGAAGACACATTTGCTTCATAGGCTTTACACTTATGCATTACCACCACCAGCACCATGGCTGGACTCCACCGCCCGCTTGCTCGTGATTTCGCTGATGAACCTGAATGCGCCATGCCAATGCTCGGCCTTCGGATTCGGCTCTGGGCACCGAGCTGCTCACCGCCAGGGAATCCTCTCCCAGATCGGCCTCGGCTGATTTCAGCAGCGGGGCCCCCCCCCCCCCCAAGTCGTTCTCGAAAAATCTGAACCAGACGTCCGATCGGTCTTTCGGATTCAGGTTTATTTACCCGGGGACAACCATCCCGGGTTTTGTTTTGGCTCTTCTCCATCAGGATTGCTGAATGGCTTCAATCATTTTCGTGCTGGCCCGAAGCGACCTTAGCCGTGGTAGAATCCCGATTTGGACGCCTTGCTGACAGCGAGCACAAGGGAATCAGCGGTGCGTTGCCCTGCGGATCTTTCAATTCCCAAGGAGGAGACCAAAACCGGATGAACTGGTGTCTGAAGGGCTGGCCGTCCTGCTGAAGCCGATCCGTTGCCAGGTGTTGCCGATGAATCGGGAAGTGACCGGATTGTGATGCGACGTGCCCCATCTCGAACCCCAGTTCCCGCTGGCTCCGGTTACGAAACTGAGCGGAAGCGGCCGCTGTGGCGTTCTCAGGCCCATCCAGCCCTCCGAGGAGATCGAAGAGCTTTGCGCTGCCATCGACCGTTTCCCCCTGCGCGAACGCAAACGAAAACCTGTGGTTTCTATCCCACCAGAGACGGCCGCGGTATCTCTGCTGTGAGAAACAACGCCAGCTGCAAAGCCTGCCGGCTTCCTGCCCGACCAACCGGTCGAAGCCAAAACCGTGACTTACGAACCGTCAGACGTGCATGTGCTTTGCGTCATTGATTGGCCGACCGACCAGCCCTCACCTTTGCGTGGGAGCGGACTTATTCAGGGCGGACAATTGAGTGGAGACCCACGCCGACAAAGTCGGAAAACTGCGCACCTGGACGTCAATTCGAGAGTGGACACAATGCCGACGAGGCCTACAAAGAAATCACCACCTTGACGGGTGTTCTGACCCTGCAGCACCCACCTCGATCAGATCAGCAGAACATCGTTGAGGCTCACCAAAGGCCAACCAGCCAGCCTGTGGCAGCGAGAAGGGAACGACGGTTTGCCAGGAGAAGCCCGGCAAAGCCGCAAATCTATAGCAAATCCTTAAGCCACCAGGGCTGCGGGCGAGAGCGGCGCAATCCGTAATGCTGAGCCAGTGAAGCAGCGGCAAAAGAAGCACTTCAAGCAAAAAGTCTGATCGCGTTTAAGGCTGCCAGGAAGAAGGTCAACGCTTCATTAGGAACGCCTCGTCAATCTATGCTTCCACGATCCATATCCAGGTTTGCCTCAAACTCGGGATAGTTTCCGATGCTTAATAGTTCAAAACAACAGAAAACATGACTCCAAAAAAAACGACCTGTGCCACCGTTCAATCAGAAACGAGTGCCGCAGGGTCATCATGGAACGGTAGCGGGCTTGTCTCAGCGACCCGATTGACATAGAATCTATGGTCAACAACCAATCAGACAATGACTGAATACGTACTATTCAGACCAAACAAGCCTGATCAAACAGATTCTATCACAGTTGCAATCACTCTGTAGTAATTAGCCCCTCGGCTGGATTGCGTGTCACGAGCTGCCACTGAACGGCCAATTCTCCAGAAGAGCCAAGATTTTGAAGCGGATGTGGGGTCGTAGCGGACAACTTCGGGAATGCTCCGCGGATCAATTCAGTGGCACACCAGGGCGTTGTAGTGGGGAATGCGTGAAGCTGAGGTGGTGAGCACTGGGTGGAAGCCGATTACCGTGGTGCAGAAAATTCAACAAACGTTTCCATTAGGGACGGTCAACGGTCTGCAGGCTCCCTCGCCAGTCCCACTCGTCAGCCGTGAAAATGGGGAATGTCGGGTGTCGGTGTGGCGCAGCCAGGGTAAGCAAACCAACCAAAGCATTGATCACCAGGTTAAGGCACCCATACACGCAAAGCACCCGCCAGCAGCGACGTTTGCATGGCCACAGAAGACCATAGCGAAAACACCAACAAACCAGGGCCGATGCTTGCGAACATCTTCACCAGGCCTTTCCAGCGAACCTGGAAAAACAACTCCACGGCTTCCGGGGCTGACCTGGGGATGGAATGAAAGGGGAGGTGGGAAAAAAACCCTGCGCTTGGCCCACCGGTTGATGCCAAACATCAAATAGAGCGGCCAAGCGGACTAGCAGGTGGACAACACAGAAACGACTCCATAGGCCGATTGCCCAACACCACCTTTGAACCAGAGCTGAACCGATTCCCCACCGCCGATTCGAGCAGGGAAGAACATGGTTTCGCCAGGCTTCGAGATGGTTGCAATTGGCGTGGTTTTGAAACCGCATGCTGCGCAGCCAGAGAAATAGGGCACCAAGTCAGCAAGCTGTGCAGCACCAAGCGGAACAGCGTTCTCCCACCGTCGGTTGGATAAGGCGTTATGGGCCGCATTCATGGCCAGCACCCAGCAGGGCCGCCTCGCCAAGTTCCAGTATTTCACGGACATAGAGCAACCAGACCGAGCAAAACACCCACTGGCCAGTGGAATAGGCAGCCAACGCCAGTAGGCCAGAAGAGGACGTGGACAACGAAAAAGCAAGGCATCTCCAGGCCTTTCCGTTGTTCTATTTTCACTGATCTCCTCACAGGGAGGGCAAGCAAGCAATATGTTTGTTTGTGGGCCAGGAAACGGCCCGAAAATGTTCAGAAAAGTGGAAGCTGGAAACTTGGGTCTTGCAGGCGAGAGAAAAAAACAGCTTGTCCATAAAATCAATCAAAAAACCACCAAGCACCACTCCTTCGAACGAATCATGGATGAGGCGAAATCTAAACCCCGGGACTGGCCCACCTGTGGCACCCCTCGAGCATCGATCTCACTCGATTATGCAAACTCCGCACACTCAGGAAGTTTTTCGTTCGGGCCGTGCTTGACAAGCTGCAGAGGTGTGGCATTGAAACCACACGCTCTGGTTCATGGCCGCCAGATTGAACCGCCGATTTGAAAGCGGTAGCTGGAAGGCGGACCCAAGTAGGCGATCAGCCGTAACTTTCGAAAAAGCGGAAGGGCATGGGAAAGCTGCCGCTAAGCTGGTTTTACCAGTTGCTGAGGGCACCGTGATTAAAATCCAAGAGAATTCTGTAATTTCAATTTGGGGATTGACGGACCCCCTTTACGACCAACCAGGATGATGGAAAAGCAAACCGGACTTCTTGGCAAACGGCGCGGGAAAGCCAAGGCCAGGGCCCAATCGGGAAAGATCCTTTCACAAAAAAGGCCTATCCGGCCAGTGGGAAATTCCTTTTGGGCCCCAAATCAGCAATTAGGGCGGCCCCAAAAGAGATTCCTCCTTCTTTTTGGTTCCTTGGAA
>Ga0163217_1029762_pt1 | contig 16047 bp, 19 predicted proteins | sample SynspAceP_FD_185933 | JGI IMG/M metagenome (GOLD analysis project Ga0163217, IMG submission 185933) | Saline lake microbial communities from Ace Lake in Antarctica - Synechococcus sp. Ace-P (PacBio error correction) | ecosystem: Environmental > Aquatic > Non-marine Saline and Alkaline > Saline ... | reverse complement strand
GGGGCAGATCTCTGGCTGGCCCGTCGCTGGTCCTGCTCGATCCCATGGCGGGCAGCCGGACCTGGCCCACCGCAGCTGCGCTTCCTGGCACCGCCGGCAGCGTGCGCGGACGACCCGACCGCCTGATAACCTTGGGGCGCGGGCCGCTATGCCGCGCGTCTCGGCTTCCGCCTCGCGCGGAGAGCGGAGCCAGGCGCAATCAACCCTGGTGGCCTGGCCCTGGTCGTGGTGCCAGGGGCCAGGATCCCGCCGGCACCGGCGGCGTCGCACCCGCCTGCGCCGGGAGCTGGAGTTGCTGTTGGAGCCGGAGCCGTGGCAGGCCGCCCTGGCGCGTTGCAGGATTGGGGCGCCCTGGCCCTGCTCGAATGGCGGGCTCCAGGCCGCCGCCACTGGCGGCGGCGCTTGCGCTGGGCAGCGCGCTTCGGCCTTCCCCCGCTCGTGGCTCTGGTTGGCCGGCGGCCAACGATCCGCTGGCGTTGGCCGAGCGTCTGCAGGGCTTCCCCAGCGCCAACAAGCACCTGCCTGGGGCCCAGTGGTTGTTTGCTGGTGGAGCGCCTGGAAGAGGCCAGCTGGCCGGGTTCACCGGCGCCTGGGTCGGCCATCGCGCGGTCGGCGCTGCTCGAGGTGGGGGGGCACCCCAGCGGCGGTGGCCCTGGCCCTGGCCGCGGCAGCGGCCCCCGCCGACCCCTTGCTGCGCTGGTGGCTGCGCTGCGCCATCTGCGGCGGGGGACCTGACGGCGGCGGGATCTGGTCGCCGCAGGATCGCGCCTGGCCCGGAGCGGGGGAGCGGCTGCGCCACGCGCGGGCGGAGCGGCTCGATTCCGCGAACGGCTTTAGGGGCTCACGGCCGCGGCGATTAAGCTCCGCAGCAGCAACCGGCTGCCAGCGCACGTGAACAGGCGGGACCTGCAGCAGGAGGCCGTGTTTCTCCTTGGCGCTGCCTGGTGGGCGGTTGGCCGGCCCGGCTGGGAGTCGTCGCGGGCTGCCGAAACAAGGTTTGATGGCCGACATCGGCGGCCAGCCGATGCTGCGGCGGGGGTTGGAGGCGCTTTGCCGCCAGTCACCGACGGCGCAGCGTGAGTGCTCTGCCACCGACAAGCGACCTGTTTAGCGGCAGGAGGCTGAGGCCTGGGGATTCCCCGTTCTGATGGACAGCGGCCTCCTGCAGCTCCGCAGCGACCGCTCGCGTCTGTGGTGGAGGCGCTCATGGCCTGGCCGCAGAAGCCACCGCCGGGCCGCAGTCGGGCCCGCCCGATCCCGCCGCACGGTGATCATCAACGTCCAGGGAGAAATCAGCCCCTTCCTTGATCCGGCGGTGCTGGATCGTGCGATGGCGGAGGCTTCAAGCGCCACCACACCCAGCCCCTCCGTGCTCACCCCGGTTGTACCGGATGGCGCGAGAATGTGCACAACCGGAATTGTGGTTGAAAACCCTTGTTGCAGCAGCGGCCGCGCCCTCTACTTCTCCCGCTCGGCGATCCCCCACGTGCGCGGTATCGAGCCAAGCCGACTGGCCCCAGCACGCCCCCTACTGGGCCATGTGGGCATCTACGCGCTATTCGGCCGATGCTCTGGCGCGCTGGGCTGGCCTGCCCGCCTCGCCGCTGGAGCAGATCGAGAGCTAGGCAGCTGCGTCTGGATCGAGGCTGGCATCCCCGTGGGCACCTTCCCCGTTGAACGGCGATTTCCTCTCGGTGGACACCGCCGAGCAGCTGGCAGCAGGCCCGGGCCCTGCCACTCAGCGCGCCGTTGGGCTGAGGCCCCGCCGCAACCAATCATGCAGCCCGCAACAGGCCACCACCATTCCCTCCTGCCCTAAAACCGGCAAACACCGCCGATCGGTTTGCGGCGGTGCGCCATGCGCTCCAGGGCGGTAACCGCCAGCAGATCCGCCGTCACGTGATCGGGTCCGGCGGTCATCAGTGCGGTGGGCCTGCAGCGCGGCCCAGGACCGTGGCCGGATGCTGCTCCAGGGCCCGGCGCAGATCGCCGTCGGTTGATCAGGCACGGCCAGCCGTTCGCCCGGCCGCTCTTGCGCCACCCAGCAGGCCCCGCGCCATCGCGGGTGAGCAGGCGGCGATCACGGCCCTGGAGGCTGGCCGATTCGGCACGGGGTGGAGCCGCTCGGCCGGCACCATTCAGATCACCCACCGTGAGGGTGAGCTGCTGCCGAGCGCACCGGCTGGGTGGTTCATGGCGAAGTCGGCGGGTGAGATCCCTCGCCGCTTCCATCCAAAACCGCCGCCAGGGCGTCACCAATCGCCATGGCCACGGGCCGTGCTGGCGGTGGGGGCCAGGGTCAGTGGCAGACCTCACGATCCGACGCCGCCCCATCGAGCCACCACTTCACCAGCGCGGGCCAGGCTTTGAGTTCAACCGGCCCACCCAGGGGCATCCGGCCAGTGCCCCGCCGCGCGGCAGGTGCGGGCAGGATCTCGCATCAGCTCCTGGGTTTCCGCCCTGTTGTGAGCAGCAGCAGAGCCACGTCGGTCGGGGGCGACGACGCCCAGGTCACCGTGCAGGGCATCGAGCGAGGTTGAGGTTAGAGCGCCATCAGCCCGGATCAGAGGAGAAGCGTGCGCGGCGACTTGGCGCGCCACGATCCCGAACTTGGCCCAACGCCGGTGATCACCAATTTGGCCCGCTGGTCGGCACAGCGCTCCAGCAAGATCCAGGGCCGCATCCACCTGGGCTTTGCCTCCAAGCCGCGTGGCCGCCGCCGCCGCATCGCGCGGCTTCCTCGTTCAAAGCAAGCGCGTCAGTAGCAGACATTCCAGCCCACCTCTCTGCCGCGACTGGTTATGGCATAAAGCGGGATTGGCCAGAGCCGGAGGGCTTAAAAGCCTGGCACAAATGCTGAGCGCACTTTCCCGGTCGGGCATCCTTGCGGCGCTTCGTCCTGGCGTCTTGTCGTGCAGCTGCGGCCTTGGCCAGCCCGATGGTGAGCTTGATCCACGATCCCTTGAGGGTTGGAGGTTGAGCAGGGATCAAGGTGAGCCCCTTCTGGTCGAGAGGCGATGCGCAGCTTGTCGATCTCGCGGCGGTGGGCCAGCAACTTGGCGGGTGCGCAGCGGCTCGTGGGTTGTAGTAGGCGCTGCGTGGGCTGTGGGGGAGATTGTGAAACGCTGTGCAGCTGCCAGCTCGCCGCTGCGGATCAGGCAGAAGCCATCGGCGCAGGTTGCCTTGCCGGCCCGGGATTGATTCACCTCCGTTCCCACCAGCTCCAGGCCGGTTCGATGCGTTTCGGAGGATTCGTACTGATGGCGGGCGAAGCGGTTGTCGGCCAGCAGGCGGTTGGCGGCATCCCGGGCCGCCTTGGCGCTTTCTTGCCTTCCTCCCTATTGGCCATCTCCCTCACCAGCGAGGCCTGACCGTAAAACACCTTTCGGCCTGCCTACTTCGCGGGGCCATTGGCGATCGTTTCACTCCGGAGCCGGGCGCGGTGCGAGTTTCAGCCACCTGCCCGCCCGCCCGCCGCAGCGGCGGCGCGTTTGCTTCGATCCCCGTGGCCAGGCCGCCCAGGAAGGGGAAAGCCGAGGCCGCCGCTGCCACAACGGGAAGACAGTCTGCGGCCCGGCGGCTGGCTGATTAACATCGCCAGCGGGAACTCAAAGAAGTGCTTCGGCATCGCCGTGGAAAGCCACCCGCAACCGCGGCGAGGCCCTCGACCACGTGCTGCTCTACGGGGCCCCCTGGGCTCTCGGCAAAACCACCATGGACCCTGGTGATCGCCGCAGGAGCTGGGGTCGCGCCGCCATCACCAGGTGCGCCGCCCTGGAGCGCACCCCGCGACATTCGTCGGCCTGCTGATCAAACTGGCAAGCCCCCACGAGCGCTGTTCATCGATGAGATCCACGGCTTCAAACCGGGTGGCCGAGGAGCTGCCTCTATCCGGGCCATGGAGGACTACCGCCTTGATCTCACCGTTGGCCGCGCAGCAACCGCCCCACCCGCTCGGTGCCCTGTGCGCCTTCACCCTGGTGGGACACACCACCAGGGCCGGCGCCTTGAGCTCACCGCTGCGTGACCGCTTGCGGCCTGCATCCAGCGGCTGCGAGTTCTATGGTCTCGCGAATCATCCAGGCGATCGTGGAGGCGGGCCGCCGGCCTGCCTTCAATCTGGAGCTGGACGCCGAGGCCGGCCGCCGAGGTGGCCCGCCGTTGCCGCGGCACGCCGCGTATCGCCAATCGCCGTTTGCGCCGGGTTGCGCGATGTGGCCAGCCGTGCGCGGCCAACCCCGCATTTCGGGCCGGCCTTGGTGGCCGAAAGCGCTCGCCTGCATCGGGTCCGACGACCGGGGGGCCTTGATGCCAGCGACCGGCGCCTGCTGGAGCTGCTGCTCACGGGCTATGGCGGGCGGGCCGGTGGGCCTCGACACCCTGGCTGCCGGGCTTGGCGAGGATCCGATCACCCTGAAACGGTGTGGAACCCTATTTGTTTGCAAACTGGCTTTTTCTTTGCTGCGCACCCCCCGTGTCGGGTGGCCACGGCCGCGTCGCCCAGCATCTCGGCTGGCCGGAGGCCGGGCCTGATGGGCTGGCTGCTGGCCTTGCTGCTCACCACCCAAGTGCTGGCTTTCCCCAGCTGTTCGAATCAGGCCCTAACGCAGGGCCGCGAGGGCCGCTTCGGGCGGACGCACTGCCGCTCGGGATCGGGTGCTGGAAGCAGGCCCCCCAACGAACGCTTCGGCCTGGGAGCAAACCGCGGCAAAACGTATTGCGTGGCGCTTGCCGCCCTGAGCGGCTATCGCGATTCAGGGCCCAAAGCGATGGAGTGGAGCCAGGCAGCCTCGATCCCCATCTCAACCGCCAGGCATTCGCCGAGGGAGGCCCTCGGGCCAGTGGGAGCGGCGGGAAGCCGATTACCGCGCGGTCTGGCCCGTGATCCCGCTGAGGCCTCCGCCCTCTACAACCCTGGGCAATGTGCAGGGGATCGCTTGCAGCAGTGGGAAGAGGCCGGCCGTTGCTTTGAGGGCGGCCGCCGAACCGCCCGGCCCGGGTTCCCCGGATGGCCCGCCTCAGCGCCGCGCTTGGCGGCCTTCCAAGGCAGGGTTGGATCTGGCCGGGGCGGAAGGCGGAGTTCCCCGCAGCTGATTCCGTCGCTTCCCGCTGTTGCCGATGCCCGGGCAGGGCTTACTGCCTGCTCTGGTTGCGCGGGCCTCACGGGAGGCGGAAAGCAACTGGGCGGCGGCCTCAGGCCTCGACCCGCGCTACCCCAGCCAGAATGGTTAGCGCTATCGCCGCTTGGCCTCCGAAACCCCGTGAGCCGCCCTTGAAGATTTTCTGAACCTGGGCGAGCCGATGATTTCCCGCTGCCACGTCTGCTGCCTTCCCCGCTTCTTCTGCCTCGCCAGGCCTCCGCGGCGGCCCGCCTGCGGCCGGCGGAAGAGATTCTCGAGCGCTTGCGCCTGAGGCAGGCCCTGGAGCAGCCCGCCGGACCTGATTTGTTTGCGCCGCCATCTCCATCCCACCGCGGAGCTGAGCGGGCTGAATATTCAGACGGCGGCCCTGGTGGCCGCGGGAGTTCTGGCAGCTCGTCTGACGGTGCGTGAGGTGTGGCCGGACCGGCGTGTGGCCGAAGCTGGGCCCCGTGGGGGCGCCGCTGTGGCCTTGCCGTGGATATGGATGCCCTGGCCGTGAAGAAGCGCAGGGTCTGGCCTTTGCCTCCATGCCAGCAGGGTCTGATGCACGCCTGCGGCCATGAACCTACACACCAAGCGTGGGCTCGGGGTGGCCCGGCTGCTTGCTCCCTTTGCCGGAGGCTCAAGGGCCCGGGTGCGGGCTGTTGTTTCAGCCGCCGAGGGAAATCGCCCACAGGAGCCGCCTGGATGCTGGCCGATGGCCGCCATGGAAAGGGGGTGCAGCCCTGTTTCGGCCTTGCATGTGTTTCCAAGCCTGGAGGTGGGCAGCATTCGGGGCGCAAGCGCAAGCCTCACGGCCGCAGCTGGCGAGCGGAGTGGAAGGTGCTGGGCGAGGCGGCATTGGCGCCAGACCCCACCAGTCGATCGATGCGATCTGGATTGCGGCGGCGGGTGCGGAGCGGCCTGCAGGAGGCGATCACCCGCCGCCTCGACGCCCTTCCAGCCGGTGGTGGTCACTTCGGGCGATCGAGGGGGGCAAGTCCTTCAATGTGATTCGCCGACCACGTGCGCCTGCTCGGAACCGTTCGTGTCTCCGACCACCACCGTGCACGCCAGCTGCCGGGCTTCGATCGAAGACACCGTTCCAGGGCCATCTGCCGCGCGCTACGCGGTGAGGCCAAGGTGCCTACCGCTTGCATGCACCACCCGTTCACAAACGACCCCGCCCTCACGCGGCCTGGTCGAAGAGGCGGCCGTTGACGCTTGCTTGGAGCCGAGCAGGGTTGATTCCGCTGGAGCAGCCCCTCCCTGGGGTCGGAGGATTTGCCGAACTGCCTTCGGGGCCGCCTCCCGCTGCACGCATGTTCCGTCTGGGGGTGGCCGGAGCCTCAGGGATGCGCCCCGCCTCCACAAACGGCAGCTTCATCCCGATGGAAACGCCGTGGCGGTTGGGGGCTGAAGGTGCTCGCCCTCAGCCTGCTGCTTGGGATGGACGCGGCAGGGTTGAGATCCCCTCTGCCGGGCGATTCGTCCCCTGCTGGCCCTGCGGCGCCCCTGGTTGACCTGTTGGCGTCATGATCAAGCTGTTGGCGCGCCACGGCAGCCAGCGTCTCCAGGGGCTGTTCCCGCGCCTGGTGATCGGTTCTGGGCCTATGGTCACCAGTCGTCTGCGGAGGTCTCGCCGGCGCCGCAGGCTGGTGGAGGGCCCCGTGCAGCCGTTGGCGTCCGCCCACCCGCCGCACCCCAATCCACCCGTTTCCATGGGAGGGTGAAGCGATGGTTTCAACAACTCGATCGGATTCTGATTCTCAAGGCGATCTGGAAGCCTGCCGCCAGGCGATTCCCTCTCCGGCGAACCCCGGTTCGGCCATGCCGCCCTGTGGACCTGCGGCGATTGAGCCTGAGCAGCCGTTTCCCTACTCCTGCTCGGCCTGGAGCAGGAGCCCTTCATCGTTTGCGTTCGCAATGAGTTGTGCTGCCTTGGGTATCAAGCGCAACGAAGAAGCCTGGCAGGTTCTGATCACGGCCCTCAGTGAGGATCAGGGACGCGAAACGTGCGGCCGAAGCGGCCAATGCCCTGGCCAGTTACGGCGTCGAGCGGGCCTGGCCCTTGCTGCGCGATGCCTTCGCCCGTGATGGCGAGTGGTTTGGTGCGCTGACAGCATCCTCTCCGCCCTGGTGAGCAACCGCAGATTGATCCGGAGGCTCTGTTGGCAGCTCTTCGGAAGATGGCGATGCCGATGCTTTGACCGGCAAACCGTGCGGTGGGCGGCGCTGAAATCCCTCTCGACTGCGTGCGCGACTCAGCCGCGCAGGCCGCGCGCAATCGCCCGGCCTGGGCAGGAGCGGCCCGCGGCGTTGTATGCGGGGTCCTGCAGCAGGACGAGGAACCACCGGGTGGGGTGGCCGCCCTGAAAACGGACTGCAATCCTGAAATCTGCTAGGTTTTGGCCAGTTCCACTAGGGGTGCCCGGGCCCGAGGCACACTTCCCACAAAGAAGAGCGCTTCACGCCCCGGGCTTGAGGATCACACCCTCCGAACCTGATCCGGGTCATGCCGGGCGCAGGGAAGTTCCCGAATTGCAACCGCAGGCCGATCGGCCCGGTGGCCGTCCGCGATCCGGAGTTGTTGCCCTCGCCCCCAGCGGCCCCCGTCCGAAACGCCCCTTTTTTTCGTGAGTTCGATCAGTGCGCAGCGCCTGGATTGAGAAGAAGCGTCGTGGTGACGCCAACGTGTCGCAGATGCATTACGCCCGTCAGGCGTGGTGACCGAAGAGATGGCCTTCGTGGTAACGCGAGAACCTAACCCGAATCCACTGGTGATGGAGGAGGTGGCCCGGGGCCGCATGAATCATCCCGGGCCAATATCAATTCCACCCCAAAACTGGCAGCCTGATGGCGATCGGCAATCGCGTCGAGGTGCAAGGGAATTGCCAAAAACATTCGGCGCTTTCCCCCAACGCTTTCCGACCTTGATGAAGAGGTGGAACCAAAGCTGCGCCTGGCCGTGAAATATGGCGCCGACACGGTGATGGACCTCTCCACCGGCGGCGTCAAACCTTCGATGAGTGTTGCGCACGGGCGATCATCATGCCTCCAGCGTTCGATCGCACCGTGCCGGTAATCAGGCGCTCGCAGAGTGTGCACGGGCTCGATCGAGAAGCTCGACGCCGATGATTTCCTGCACATCAATCGAGGAAGCACTGCCAGCAGGGGAGATTGATTACCAAGACCATCCATTCCGGGCCTGCTGATTCGAGCACCTGCCGCTGGTGAAGGGGCGCCTCACCGGCATTGTGAGCCGCGGGCGGCGCCATCCTGCCCAGTGATGCTGTATCACACAGCAGAACCCGCTGTTCACGCGCTTCGATGACATCATCGAGATCTTCTCAAGCCGCTACGACTGAGTTTTTCGCTGGGTTGATTCGCTGCCGTCCCCGGCTGCCAGCACGATGCTTCTTGATGCCGCCAGTTTGCTGAGCTGAAACCCTCGGCCAGCTCACCCGCGCGCCTGGGAGCACGACGAATCCAGGTGATGGTGGAAGGTCCGGGCACGTGCCCGATTGGACCAGATCGAGTTCAAACGTCAGAAAAAAGCAGATGGAGGAGTGCAGCGAAGCTCCCTCTAATGTGTTGGGTCCGGCTGCGTCACCGAACATCGCCCCCGCTACGACCACCATCACCAGCCGCCATCGGCGCGGCGCTGGCGGGCTGCACGCCACGGCGAGCTCTTGCTACGACCCCAAGGAAACACCTGGCCTGCCCAACGCCGAAGACGTTGCGCGAGGCTGATCGCCTACCAAGATCGCCGCCCACGCCGCGACCTACGCCCGCCACCGCCCGGGCGCCCGCGACCGCGACGACGAACTCAGCGCAGCCCGCTACGCTTTCGGACTGGAACAAGCAGTTCGATCTCTCGCTCGATCCCCGGAAACGCCGCCCCGCGAATACCACGACGAAACCCTGCCGCCGACATCTACAAAGAAGCCGAATTCTTGCTCCAATGTGCGGCCCCAAGCACTGCCCGATGCAGACCAAGATTTCACGAATGAGATTCTGGCCGGATTGGAAGACGTTGCTGAAGCCCCAGGAGCAGTCCCAAAGCAGTTGCGTTGCGTGATGTTTTCTTAGAGGCGGGATTCACTCCTCCCTAATTGATTCTGAACTGTGGTGGGGTTTGGGCGCTCTTCTCCCTATCCCTGCCGCTTACTCCCCTTCAGGTAGATGAGGCATGATGCGAATCGATAGAAGACGCATAACCGCAAAGAACAGTACGCTGCGCTCTTCAAAACTCAACCCAGCGAGTGCTAAAAGCCTGATTTGTGGCCAAGATGGGCGTTGGCCGAACGGCAGATATAGATACTAAAATATTCCAAACTCCTCTCTTCATCGCAAGGCCCCTGTTTGCCGGTATCATTCACTCAAATTTATAACTATTCGATAGCTTGACCTTGCGTGCGATGTGAATCGGGAAAAAATGGCTGGCGCTGACATGTCAATTTGCGAAGACGGTAAAGGATTTCAACTTCGAATCTTCTTCGGCGGCGAAAGCCGATGTATCAATTGCCTTACACCAAGGAAGCAAGCCCGATGGGAAGAGTCGTTCCTGTTGCAGCGGTAAAGAGGTTCCCATTTCGCGTCAACGCCATGCTTGATGCCGAGATCGAGATTGTTCCCTATAACTCTGGATGGACTACTGGCATTTCTTGAGAGCGGAAAACTGCTTCGCGCTGTCCTAGAGCCTGGCTGATTGGTGAAATTGAGCATGTAAGGCAGCACTGCCGTTGCTGGTATGTCAGCCACGCCAACCATTCGACATCATGGCTCCAGTGGAATCGCTCCGGTCGGGTCTCGTGCAGCACGCTGTGGCTGTGGAGGGCGGGTATGTTCACTAATCCCTACAAGCTTGAGCAAATGGCTCTGGTTTGCAAAGCCTTCACCCCGAGCGGCGTACCCATCATCTGATCTTGTTCCGTACAACAGCTTATTGTGGTTGAGCGATTGCGCCTCAGAGACATTCTTGCGAAAAAGACAAAATACTTTCTTCTGCCTACGCCAACCTGAAAGTTGAGTGGCGAGTAGATTCAGGTCTGACCGCGGAAGCCTATTCTCAGGCCAAAGCACCGTTCATTCAAGCTTTCTTGCATCAGATGCCAGCATTGGACCGGCCTGAAACTCCAAACAAAAGGAGATCATTATTAATGAGAGAAACAGTTAGTAGTGCTGATCAAAAATACAGGTTGCAGCTCTCCTCCTATCGCCTTTGCAACGCTTCCTTCGGGCCTCCTGCTGTAGTTTTGTCTTAATCGGTTGCTTGCCAAACGACAACGGACCCTTCATTGCCCAGGAAAAGACTGGTTCCGGGAGCGGGAATGTTGATTGTCCGGGTTTCTCTCAGCCCTCCTTTCGTAATGGTTGATGACGGGCAATTCGGCTTGGCGATTGAGCTGTGGGAAGATATCGCAAAAAAATCTGAACTTACAAAGCAACATCGTCGTTATCAAAAACATTCCGGGAGCTTGTCGATGCCACAGCAGCGAGCTGATATTGATATTGCAGTAACGAAATCTTCACGATTACCAAGGGCGCGTGAAGAGCGCATTCGATTTCACTCAACCATGGTTTTGATGCCGTCTGCGATCATGGTTCGTGCTGACCAAGGGCGTGACATCAGAGCAGTGACGCGGGGCTGATGGATCTGGGGCACTTTGGTGCTACGCTTGGCTGGCTATTATTATAACTGGTGCAACTCTGCGGTTACGTTGTTGACGGAGATTTGATCCGGATTTTCCAAAGCGTTGGCGCGATGGAATTGCCGAAAAGTTTCTATACGTTGGATGTCCGGTGGCAAACATCAGGAAAGCCTGCTCGTCGCAAGAGTTTGACGGGTTGGCTTGGACGTATTTTGGGCGGTCCGCTGTGGCTGATGTGTGAGTTGGCCGTTCTTTCCTATATCACCGCTTCGGTTACAAGCGTTTATGACCAATGCTTTCCATTGAACCAATCAGATCAGCAACTTAAGTGATCTTCCCGGTAAGACGATTGGGGTTTTCTCTGGAAGACACAGCAGAAGGACCTATGTGCGTGAATCGGGATGATGTTTCAAGCCTTTCCAAGCATCGAGTCCGCACATGGCATCGTAGAAAAAAAAGATGTTGCAGCCATTTGTTGCTGATGCCACCTGTGTTCTTGAATACTATTCAGCATAATAATCCTAATTCAGCTTCGCAGTTGTGGGCCAATATTTGAACCCGATAAAAATATGGGATTTGCGCTTTAAAGCCTGGTAATTCCCCTCACCGAGGCTGTGGACCCTCGAGCTTGCTCGAAGGCAAATTAAAGACTTGATAGAGAAAAACTACGCGCAGATTACTTCGGGAGATAGGCCCCTGAGGGGAACCGTGCTCCGTTTGCGTTTAAAGAGCTTCAGAAAGCACGCGCCCAGCACGCCACATCATTCCAAGGCTGATCTGTGCATCAATCTACCCTTTCCTGCGCCATGAGGGGAATCGGTCAAATGGACGCAAATCCTTCCTGTGGACGTAGTTGCTTTCCAATAGCGCATTGCGGCCAACTTGTGATGCGCCCCATCCTCCACGGTGAATAGGAAATCTGCTTGGTGCTGTAGCCATTTGCTTTGATACTGGGCCTTGTTCAACAACCTCGTTTTCCCGCTGCTGTGAGTTTTGAGCGTTTCTCCACACGCGCCGTTGCGTTGGATGATGTCGCTATCAAGCCAGCGAAAAGAAGGCCTCTCCCTGATTCGCTGTTCCATTGCCATAGGCCTGGGAGGCGTTAGCGGCAAAAACAGGAGCGAATCTTGCTCCCCTATCATTGGGCAGCCATGGCCGCCACAAGGAGTCAACAACCACTCTTGGGATTGTTTGGCCGGAGGCTGTAGCGGGAGCTTGGGCCAGCTCAGATGCCGCCACTGCCTTGATTCTCGGGCAGGTGCCTAGAGGTTGCCGCATTGCGGCCCAGGAGGGCAAAAACCATTGACAGCGGGCAAACGCCGACGCCAATCCGCCCGGGGTTGTTCAACCTGAGCCACTGCAAAGCGAGAACGGTTCGTTCTACTTCTGATGGATACAGTAAGCCATTTCCAGCTTGAATGTATGGCCCCAAAAAATGGCCCTGTTCACGAAGTTTCTGCATTGCTTTCTGCACGGATGGTTTAGGAATCGGATCAACAGGGAGTAAGCTTGAAGGGTATTCTGCTCCCTGGCTTGGAGCCTCTGCTACTCCGCCCTGCAGTGCACAGAACTTGCAATTAACGTGTTGTGTAGCCACCAATTGGCGAAAATCGGGTCTGCCCGGGAATCCCATCAGCCCTCGGTTGGCCCAGAAATCTCACAATCGGAAACAATATCTTCAATCTGGGTGAGTTGCGTTGCCCATCCCCGTGGGATCTTGTGCAAAGGGCCACCCCCGCCTCAGTTTCCTGGACCATAGAAGAAGGGTTGTATCCATCGGCCTGCGTTTCCGATGGCGTCACCGAGAGGCGCACGGGATTGAAAATTCCTTGGCGGGGCGCGCGTGAAGTGCTTCCAAACCGGGGCCTTGCCGCGCCCGCATAGCTGGAGTAACCATCGGTTAAGGCCGCCAGGAGAGACGTCACCACGAGATGATTTTTCCAGTTGTCGTGGAGATGCTTGCCCGCTTCTTGATAAAAGAAATAGGCTGTCTTTGACATTTGATATTCAAACATCGAGTCAAAAACTCGTCTTTCGCTTGTTTCCAGGATTGGTTGCGCAAACACTTTGCTACGCGTGTTAAATGGCGATATCAATGCGACCAAAGGCGCTCCTTTGCCTTCTCGAAGAGCAAGGCTGACATTCTCTGCTTTTGTCAGATCGCCTTGGGCACGGCCTATCGCCTCCCGGCCGAGTTCTCAATGGCCTGCACGGTTTGCTCAGCTTCTTGTTCGGCCGATGGGCTGTTGGTAGTGAACAAACCCAAGCATTGGCCCTTTTCGGGCAAGATCGCCGAACTGATCAGTCGCCAAGATTTCTTGGCGCCAGCCGGCAACAAGCACCACTTTTGATTTCAAGTTATCGCCTGGCGGCATGGCTGACTCCTGGAAGATGGAGGATCGCCCCGCAGTTTGATCGCCCCTGTGGAATCGGTGCGGAGGTTCTGCAGACTACAAAACCCACCGAGTTGGACGAAAACTATGCGGGTAGTGCGGTAAATTGTCAATTATAATTATTTGCGATGCAGAGCAATAAGCATGCCGAGCCTTTCAGCAGCCTGTTTAGTCCAGGTGGTTTGAAGCAGGAAGTTTCAAGCAGGCAGCAGAGCAGATGCAGGATTTGAGCCATCCTCGCTCAGTCGCAGATAGCGGCCCTGGAGCAGCATCTCACGTGCGATTGCTGCATCGTTCGACCCGCCATACCCATCCAACCGAACTTGGCCAACGTATTATGCTGGCCTGTTTCGCTCGTCGTTTCAGGGGTTGTTTCCAGACGAAGCGCGAGGAGGCCCGCATAGTTCCAGAACCAAGGACCACCAGGATTCCGGCTTAGCTGGGCCCAGAGCCGGTCTGCTGAAACGTGGCTGTTAAAAGCCCGAAGCCACACCCACGTTCGCCAGACCGGCAAGGAGGCCACAAGAGAAACTTCAGCAGGCCCGGCAGCGGCCGCTCCCTCTGCCGTTAAAGCGGAAGGTCGAGGGCATTGGTTGATCAGGTAGTTGTGTTGCCGCTTGTGAGCACCGCCACCGGCAGGGCCTGTCAAAAACGCAACGAAACCAGGCCCATCAGGGCCTGTACGACTAGAAGTTGAATGACCCAACGCCTGTGGGCGCCCACCAAGCGCAAAGCTGATGCACGGCGCGAATGGCCCGCAACAACAGGCTGTGTGCAGGATCGAGATGCCGACATCCCAGGACATGGCCAGATCCAGCTTCGGAATCTCCGGTGATCCGGGCCTGGAAAATTCAAGGGAATTTCGCTCACGTTCAGCTGCCCGTCGCTGATAGCCAGGCAAACTCGTTAGAGGGGAAACTTGAAACCATTTCACATCCACCCGCCGCACCAAAGGAATCGTTGCGCTCCGGCCCTGAGGCGAAAAAAGCCACGTCATTGTAATCGCTCAAACGGCGATAGCGGGGCAAGCTGAAGCGGGCCATGCCATTGGCCCAGGTGGGGAATGGAGGGTTCCGTTGGCTCCTTGAGGGCCAACGATTGCGGCCCTCGGCGATTGAAACACTGCCGATCACCAGATCGCAGCCACTGGTCCCGAAATTTTTTTTTCAGGGGTTTGGGGGGGGGGGGCCGGGCCCCCCCAAAAAAAACCAAAAAAGGGGCCCGGGGCCCCGGTTTCGGGATGCAGTGCGCTGCATGCTGGCCGTCGCTGTCCTGACGAACCACCACATTCACCGGTGGAGCGAGAACCCTCTTTGATCGCGCTTGGCCAGCCCCCCCGCCGTCCCACCCTGCGGATCAGGCGACGCAAGCCGCCTGATGGGCCACTTCCCTGACCCGCGATCCGCCGTGCCATCGGCTGAATTCATCATCAACAAACAGGATCTCGAGGATGAACCGTTGCTTGGTAGCGGCAATAGCTGATGGAGGATCCGCTCAACGTTGTCGAGTTCGTTGCATAGGTGGGGAGCCACGATTGACAGTCGCTCCACGCTCAGATTCCCGTGGACGCCTTTCGTTTCCCGAACGACGCCGGGAAGAATCCTGAGGATTCCGCCCGGACGCCTTTTGCTCCAAACGAGGCCACATTCAAGCGTGACCCCCAACGAGTTTGACACTCAATGGATTGAACCAATCAAACGACTCAACGGCCTCAAAGAGCCTTGGCCGTGGCGACCCACGTGTTGGCCACGGTGAAGCCGAACTTCTCGAGGCAGACAGCGCCCAGGGGCCGAGGCACCGAAGCGATCGATCGAGACGGTCCGCACCGTCGGAAGCCGCTTACTGTGCCAGCCGAAGAGCGGAAGCTTCCACCACCACGCGTTTACGCACGGCGGCCGCAGCACCGACTCGCGAAATAAGAGCGTCCTGCTCCTCAAAACAGCTCGGGAACGCAGGGGAATCGAAGACCACCCCGCACTTTCCTGCCCTCGGGGCTCAGCTGCTGGGCCGCCTTGGACGCAGAGATTCCAGTTCGGTGCCTGAGCCGATCAGGATCAGCTCCGGTGTGGGCCATTCGCATCAGTTTCGAGGGAACGTTAAGGGCCCCTTTGGCCACCTGGGCCGCTTGAGCTGTTGGCCTGGTTTAGCCATGGCCTGCGGCTGAGGGCCAGGCACGGTGGGGCGCCTTGCGGTTGCTGATTCGCCACTTCGTAAAGGCACCACTGTTTCATGCAAACGTCGCCGGGGCGGATTCACCAGCAGGGTTGAGGATCGAGCGCAGCGAGGCGAGCGTCTTCAAACCGCTGGTGGTGGGGCCGTCTTCGCCGAGGCCCCGATCGAAAATCGGTGGGGTGAGCACGTAGAGCCACCCCGAGTTTCGGAGGAGGGCCGGAGAGGCGGGCGTAGTTTCTGCCCCACCATGTAACGGCGAAGACCCAGGAAGTGCCGCGCGATATGTATCGAATCCCGACTGCTCGTGTTGTACGGCGGATGGCCGTTGAGGGCATCGCCGCCATGGCGTGCTTCGCGCAGCACCGAAGGCAAGATAAGCGGGTTGGCTTCACCGCCCTTCTGGAAAGGCTGGCCTTGCTCCCTTGATTGGTCGGTCAGGTTGGGAGTGGGTGAGGTCGGCGGAGGCCGGTCTCGATTCAGCTCGGGGGCAGGGCTGGGGGCGGATCCGCATTTCAGGGCAGGTTGTAGGGAGTACTGGCGGGTGGGCCCAGGGCCCTGTGTCAGGGCTGGGTTGAAGGGACGGCAAGCGGCCGCTTTTCCCCAGCCCCCTGGGGGCAAGCTCAACGCCCCCGCCAGCCCCATTTCCTCTCCCGGAAAACTTCGGGGGGGGGGGCCGCCAGATCCCTTTTTCCTTTCCTTTTTCTTGGA
>Ga0163217_1021846_pt1 | contig 16047 bp, 11 predicted proteins | sample SynspAceP_FD_185933 | JGI IMG/M metagenome (GOLD analysis project Ga0163217, IMG submission 185933) | Saline lake microbial communities from Ace Lake in Antarctica - Synechococcus sp. Ace-P (PacBio error correction) | ecosystem: Environmental > Aquatic > Non-marine Saline and Alkaline > Saline ... | reverse complement strand
ACCAAAAAGAATTCTCCTTCTGAGATTTTTATCGTTCAGCAAGGTATTATTTCTATTCATTTACTAATTTATGACAGCTGCACTTGCTTTAATTATGTGAGGAATCGATAGAATTGACTACATGGGATAAAACCCTTGTATCAAAATCAGTTATCTTTCATTGATTGATAGTGTAAATCCACTGTAACCTTAATTCAAAAAAAACGTTTCGTTTCGTATTTTATTGCGTCTTAACCTAAATAAAAAGTCGCCGATATGATAAGTGTAATGAAAATTAATAATTCTAATAATTCCGCTAAATTTGTTTTTATTAACTTTTATGTTGATCCCACTGGTTAAAAAAAGACTAAGCTAAAAATAAAAGGACACAGTAGTTTAATTTGCTCGCATTATTCGTTGTGAAATGTTCGAACAGGGACGGTTAAAATAGTGGCCTGCTGCTTATCTATATTTTTTTACTTGAATTTTTTTTCTTAATTGATAAATTTAATAAATTGTTTATTAAATTCTTTTCCGGGTGAGTTTCCATTGAAACCAATGAAGCTTGCCCACCGTTAATTACGTCTACTTTTATCTTGCGAATCATTTCTTTGAGTTCCGTATTGTTCTTTTTAGGAACCACGTTATCAAATTTCTCTCCAGGCCAATATAAAAGAATAGGGGACGTTATTATTTTTAAAGTTTCTCAATCGGTTTACTTTTTAGCCTGTTTTTAGAAAGTCAGTTATAAAAACTAGGAGTTCTCACTCAGTTGTAATGCGTTAGGTATCCTTCGACTTCTTCTTTAGAAGGTTCTCTACCATATGCTGAGGAAAGAAAAAATTTCTATTCTTCCACTGGTTGAGCTTACAAACTAGTTACTGTACACAACATCTATGGCCCTTTTGATTGGAGCATAATAAATTAAATCTGGAAACTGTCGAAAGGGTTGTTATCAAATAGAGCCTCCTGATACTTAAAAATTAAGCTTATCCGTCTCTTCTGATCGACTCATTGCCATAGCTGAAACGGTTTCCACCACCATAGAATGTCCTTACTAAGGTCCAATCTAATTTTTTCGTCTCTTCTTCTAAAGAACAAAATCGATCAAGTATCCAATAATTCCATAGAATTTTACTTCTAGCATTTTGGGGACTATGATCTATAACCTGAGCCTTTATCACTATATCCGAATCCAGGTAAATCAACAGTTATTACGAGATTAACCTTCATCTTGTAAGTCTTGAACGTTTTTCTTTCCATGAGAAAGTAGACCTTCCGAAGGACCATGAAAACCAGTAATATTTTTCCTTTTGGCGTTCACTTGTTATTAGGCTGATAAAAACGATAATGGAATGTTGATATTTTTTACAGTTTCGAAGCTTACTTTCCACAAATGGCTTTTCATTAATTGAATCAGAGGATTTAACAGTAATTAAATAAGGTAAAACGCTACATTAGGTATAAAAGCAATTAAGACAAATAAAACAAGTCTCTTACTCCCACTTTTTTCATGATGATCCCTCCTTCATATGTCTCCAAAATAGTAGTTAGTTTTATCTATTTGGACTTAATAGAACTAGAGGTTTTATCTGTTAATTCTTAATTAAATATAGCACACTTCTCAAAAAAAAGATAGTGGAAAAACGTATGTTAAAACAGTAATCGCTAAAAAATTTGGGAAATTGTAAAGTAATTTCTCCATAAGCTTTATCTGCTCTATATCTTTTCTGATACTTTTTAAGGCTTGAGCATTAGAGGAAATGTCCCACGTATGGGTGATTGTCTTTAGTAGCCAGTACATATACTAATGTCAGTAGCAGGATAATCTAACTAAAATAATTGATTTCAAATCAATAGTGCATCCGAAATTTAAGTCTATTTTACACCACTAGACTATGAGGGGAGACTGGATCATCATTTTTGGAAATTTTCTGATTTTGATACATCTTATTTGATAAAGTCCATATAATGGTGTAAAAAGAAAAGGGGGCTTCTTGAAAGCCTTCCTTTAACGTACAATGTTTTTTAACGACAAAAAAATGTACCAAGGAGGCAATTATATGATACAAGTACATTTTACATTGGAGATGAAAGAAATACAAAGCTTGCTCGGGAAAAAATTGACGCTATTTGAGTTAGGCTACCTGTTTAATTGTATCCGCTCATGTTTACAAATTAGGAGTTTGATAATGATGATTTTATGTAGAACCGATGCCAAAGAGGTTTTCGTCTAGTTGATAAAAAAGTGGAGTGTAAGAGAATGAATAAAACCAATCGGACTATTTGTACGATTAAAGAATTTGTTGAAAAGAATTCAGATAGTAAGTTGCTAACGACAGAGTACAGGTTTTTCTCAAAAAACTATTTAAATGTGCATTTGTGGTAATAACTTTGAAAAAACATTTACAAAGTTTAAAAATAAAAAGCAACGCAAGTGTGAGCTTGCAACCTCTAAAAGAGTCACGCTAAACGTTATAGTGAATAAAGAAATACGACTTTTCTTAAAGGAAAAGCTCGGTATTTCTTTTTTATATATAGAGGATTAGTTAATAGAAGCCTACAGATTAAAACAATAAAACAAATAAAAAGGAGCAAAATTTAATACCTAAACAAACTAGTTTTATTAGAATGAGTTTATCACGCATTACATTTTTTGTTAAAAATAATAGCAATAACAACGGATCCAAAAAACTACTTTAAAAAGCGACGAATCCATTTTAATTTACTGTCAGTGTAAGGTGGGAAAATTAAAAGGAGCTTCTAATCTTTTAGAGGATAGGATTGCTTTCGCTCGTGTGAAAAAGTGTTGAAGCTGTATTTCCCGTGATAAGAGCCACAACTGACGTTCCAAGAATTTAAGACTCACAAAAGGCAAATTAGGAGATTTTAACCAGTGAAAAATTCGTATTATTGATAAGTGACACCACCGGAACTGGTTTTAGGGATAATTTTATTTGTAAGTTCTTATCTTTAGAAAAATATAGAGAGCAAGGGTTTAGACCGCTTATTATTTGCACTATCGTTTTGTCCAAGTCCATGAAGCTAATGATGGGCAATAGGCCGGACCAAATAGTTCATCTTTCATTAAAAGGAGAAGTCCAATTCCGAATCAAGTAAGGTCTGGGGCTCAATATATCGATCGTTCTAGAATTCAACGTATCCGCCAAACACAATTTCATCTTTAGGTCTTCTAGAATAGATTGTTTTTAAGCGAGTAGCGTGATTTTTTATTAAACAATCCTTGTGAAATCAGGGCTTATTTGGCACATTGGTCCCATTAGAACTGTTGAATAACTTTTTGGCATTCCTCAAATTAAAAAGGCTGTTTGGAGTTCTTCATGTAATAATGGAACATAATCCGGGTTGCCACCCACAAGTCTGTGCAGCATTTAAGTAGTTTCCCATAAAAGAATTCTTTTAGCAGCTTGTTGAATATCAGCATCCTGTAAGACAAGTGGTAGGGACTTTTTCCACCTAGTTTCCAGTGTTTCACTGGGTTAAATGTTCCAGCAAGGCGGCTTTCATGACTTTCTTTCCGACGTTTAAAAATAATGGTATTTCTCTGCAGAAAATTGCGCTCCAATTAAAGGCTCAATTCAACAATTGAAAGGGATAATTAAACGGACCAATGATTTAATACGGTTCATAAGGTTCATTAATGCCCGTTTGCTTTTGAGGGAAAAGAAAAAAGGATGTGGACACTTTCTTATCTTTAGCCCAATTCAGGAATTTTTTCTTGGTTTCTCTAATGCTTGTTTAAAACAAAGCCTATTTCGTACGTTAAGTTTCTACAGGATTTTTCCCCAAATCTTTTGCAAAAGCAGCAGTAATGTGTTGTTCATATTTAAGAATACCTTTTTTTTAAGTTTTCTAGTTGTTTATACGAAAAGAATAATTTTTTGCGTGTTGGGCCAATGTTTGTTGTCACGTTTAGTGTTGATCTTCCATTAAATATCTCCACCAATTTTTATAGAATCGATTAGGTTACATCCTTATTGATTTAAATGATTTCCTTACTGTTAAGGCTTCTTTGTAAAAACGGTTAAGTTCATTTCTTATTGTTATTTCTAAACGTTATTAGGCATTAATTTGTTGGCAAGACGTGCTCGTTCAATCTTTTATAGTTACTCTGGATTTTTTTAAAAATTGTGGGATAGTTTTCAGCCGGCCAAAATTCTTGGTTGTTGGTTGAATTAGCGTAACGATTGGTTTCTTTGTATTTTATTCTGATTTAACTAACCGCCTGTTTTGGACTTTTCAGCAATTGTTTGTTGTTTCTCATTTCGAAACAAAAAATAATCGGACGATTACTGACTGCCACGATCTTGAAATTGACCAAACTCATTCTGGGTTGGAATCGGTTCAATTGCCAAATAAAGTTCTTAGTAAATTCTTCATATTTTAATGATTCTCGTATCAAAAATTAATTCTCAACTGCTTCGGACATGTCCAGTATGGCGCCGCTCACTTGGTCATAAGTGGGATTATCCAAACATCTCCTCCAGGTGTAAACCAGAATAAGACTGAAACAATTCCCTTAAGAGTTTCAACAAGGGCTCTACCATACACCAGAAACAGCCTTTCCTGCCCAAAAAAACGGCAGAATCTTGATAGTGAGATCATTCGTGTTAGTGTTTTCGTTCAGATCAAATTGAACGGTGTCAATATTGTACCAGTAATCTTCTATAAAAAAATCCGTCACATCAGGGGTTTAAAGTACCTCTTAAAAGCTAGTGGGCCGTGAACGTCAGCTTTCTAGTTTGCCAAATGGGTTCAAAATTTAGCACCATCTGCTAAAGCTGTTTTGGCCTGATGATAATAGGGATCTTTCCCATTTACGGGTCCCAGGGAATTGAGGTTGAGGTTATATAAAGTCAATTGAGTGTCTCTTCGTGATTCATTTCATGTTTGATGACCCTCCTTATGTTTGATTTACAGTTGAAAAATTCTGAGTTCATTTTATTTTTAGATTCATTAGTGATAGTTATCTTAAGTATCGTTTCAAGGATTAAAACTTAATGAGGTCTAGCGATAGTTGTTTTTTTTATTATACATAGTAAGTATTGGACTAAGAACTATTTGATCATAAAAATACGAATATTGAAAAGCAAGACAGTACAAAAGATATACTAGAAAAAACCATCCCTTTTAGGTGAGTTTTTCAATCTCATTTAAGGGAAGGTTCTTATCGTTCACTTGAGCCAATGAAAGACTAAATCTGCTTTAGTTTAATTAAAAAACAGTTTTATTTTTTTTCAATATTTTAATCATCACAGGAAAGTTAGTTCCATCAGGGTTATTAATAAATTCGACAACTTCGGATTTCGATAAAGTTCGATAGGGGATGCTAATTTCTATGCCGTATCCTAACGGAATTTTGTTTTTGAATTATTTTGGCCAGCTACAGCGGACTGGGAGGAAGCTTTGTCTACAGTAGCCTAAATTCTTTGTTCCTCAAAAAACTTTTCTTTCTTTGCATGATTTCATCCCCGTAAAAGAGTCTCAGGCAAAAATCACTTTGTTATCAATGACATTTTCTTTCAGTCAGTACTGCTGAACAAAGCGCCTCCTTTCGTACAGCTTATACTTGGAATCTTCATCATAACGCCTTGCTTGGTTTTTTGAACCGGCTTTTTTTATGATAGAGATATTTTCTCTTTGAAGAACTAGGTTTGAGGTTTATCGTTCTAAAAAATTATTCTGAAAATAAAAAAATTTTCTCTGCTTAATTCAGTAATCATGTGTTTTCTTTTCGATCACGTGGTATTCATATTGCTTAAGTCCAACACCATTCCTTCTTGAATGCTTGGCGGGGCACTCGGGTAAAAATTGAACGATTGCACAATCAACTGATTGATTAAAACGTTATCTTTCTTCGTAAGAAACATTAATGAAGTATGCTGTCAGAATTTAATTTAAGTTTTAAACAATCCTTAAAACAGGGCCATTCGTCCTAAAGTTAAAGGAGGACGAATAATAAAAATCTGCTGGGGTATTCTGGATTGAGTTTTGTATAGAAGAAGAAGGAATTTTCAGTTAAGCGTTTTAGTTGTTTCAATAAAAATCATCTTTGAAGAGTATGAAGAGTTTGGTATCAAGGGGTTATCTGCTGTGTAGTATCCCAGTTTTCATGTTGTCTGAATCTTTCTTACTTTCTCAATCATGCGTGAAGATAATCAAAAGCTGAATTCTCCGTTAAGACTAAATCCGGCCCAAAGAAAAATTAGGTTCATTTACTGTTCAAATTCAAATTAATGTGTAAAAATAGCTCTTTAATATAAATCATCTTGTTCCCTCCAATTTTTTCAGTCACGCTTAGCCAGTATCTCATAAATTGGACAGTCAAAAAAGAGGCTTTTTTTGAAACAGGATTTGGAAATTTCTAAAACAATTATTTTTTAAGTGCTAAAAACAAAAATAAGCTGACCCATAAAAAAATGGAGTCAGCTTATTTAACTTCTATTTTTTTATAATCATGTTGATATGCCTGTATCAATTTTTTGTGCTTGGTCTTTGACGTCTTTAGTAGGGGTTCTCAAAACAATTTTTTAAATTTTCAGGCAAACGATTTATGCCATCAACCACGATCAATACTAGGCGCGAGTGGCGCTCCAATTGTGTGATGACATTCTATGCATTCTTTGTCTTCATCAATCATCTTTTGAACACGCCGGAACCTGGCCTTCTGTCGTTTTAACGATCCTAATAATTTTTCTTTTTTTGTTCTAGTTTTATTTTCCGTATCCATTGTATCCCTCTTTCTAAAAGTCAGTTATAAGTAATCCTTTTAAATAGATTAAGCTACATAGATATTAGATAAAAACAAGGTGTAGTTAGAATCTTCGCTATCGCCAAGGTAGCTGCGACACCACCATATTTCAACCAAAATCAAATAGTTCTTCTTTTTCAATCCCCATGATATCCATACTCATGGTACAAGGCAATAAATTTAACACCTAAGTGCTTGCTTTTCAAATCATGACTGGTAATGGTTCCACATTCTTTTTGTTTCATCACTGTTTTCATCATTTTCATTTTAGCACCCAGCACCACCCATGTTCATAGAAGAAATAGGTAAGCTAATTCCGCATTGTTATGAAGCATGATGTCAAATAATTTTTTGCCCATACCGCTTTTTTGTATTTTTTTTTGTTTTTTCAGGGACGCTTAATCCCCAGAAAGTAAAGAAATCGTCACATTTTTATCCCATTGCGGCTGCACCTGTAGCGATAATCATATGAAGCTAAGCTTTATCCATATCGCCACTAAGAGCTTACCATCGTTGCGCCTTTCTTTTGTTTCTCATCACGCCTTCTTGAGGGAAGGTTAGCAGTGTTTTGTAAGAGGTTGCCCTTGATAAGGTTGCAAACGACTTTATCGCCTTCCAATTTCAGTTTTAACGGACAGTATTTCCTGTTACTTTAGCCCACGCTTTCAATATTCAGCACTGAAAAGCCAAAATCACTCGCTTTAACGACCATTTTTTGTCCATTCAGACATTTGGTCCATTTGTTCTTTAACTTTTAATATCGGACCAGGACATGCAATCCACAAGCATCCCACTTCGGATAGTTGTTTAAAGGACAAGTTTGAGAAGGACTACCGGTTGTTCTTTCACGACTTTTTTTGAAGGGCCTTATTTTTTAATTACATAGTTTGCAAATTTATATGTTTTTATAACCGCCATCAAGAAATTTTTACACAAAAACCATTGTGCATTTTCAAGATTCTTGCAGCATTGTATCCTCTTAAACCCACTGACAGTAAACAAGATAGTTTATCTTTTGGCAATTCATCTAGTCTGGTTTCTTAATTGAATTTTAAAGGGAATAAATGCGCCTTTTGGCAAATGAGGCCAGTGTCTAGTTCAAAGTCTTCTCTGATATCAAAAGAAGTGCAAATCTTGTTTAATAACGCATCGACTTTCATTGCCATTGAATCGTTTTGATTGGTTTCATTCATCATATTATCAGCTGTGTATCCTAACTATTAACTGGATCTTTTGCCACTAGAATAGGGGGGGCATAAGCTAGCTCGATAGCGGCCAGTTAGATCTGCGTTCCACAAATTTCATTGCTGTTGCGATAACATCACATGCGATTATCAACCCCTTTGTATCCAACACCTTGTGCACCTAAAATTTTTACCATCGTTCCGAAAAAAAGTAATTTCAAATGAATCGGGACTAGCACCAGGGGTAATAACCAGCATTGTGAGTTTGGGGTGCACATTGAAATCACTTGGAAGTTCAATTCCTTTGTTTTTCAACATGCGTTCACTATTCCCAGTAAGAAGCAGCAGTCAATTCGAAATTTTGCGAACAGAAGTTCCTTGCGTTCCTGGTACATTTGCAGGAATGCCGTTGATGATATCCGCCACTAAAAAACGTCCTTTAACGATTCGGTGGCCATTTTGCAAGAGGGATATTTGTAGGTGATCCATCCACAAATCTTTCACTTCAATAAAACATTCCCCAATTGCGAAAAATATTTGGGTAATTTGTATAGAGAAGCTGCTCGTAACTTTGCATAGCATTTTTAAAGCCAAAGTTCGATGCCGCTTCTTTAGCTAATGTATTTTCTGGAGTAACGCCAATGATAAAATGGTCATATCGTTTCCAATACTCTGCCACTCGTTAAAAACAGTTTTTTTTCCATGATCTTTAAATTCTTTCAATCCATCATTTTAGTAATAAGTTAACAACCATGCATATTGATTTGATCTGTGCAATTGTTGTGGCCCATCTCAAAATCGATTATGGGCATGACTTTGAGGTGCCATTTCAACTAAAGAACATCAAGGTTCCAATATTTTAGGTTTTCCATCATTTCTAAACCGATAAACCCACACCAATGATGGGTTGCAGTTTGGATGTCATTTTTCGGCTATATATTCTTTAATTAAGCGTCCATATCAGGAATACTTGCGTTAATGAAAGACATTTTTAGCAGTTTCCATAACCTGGAATTGCGGGTGTGATGGCTTTTGCGCCAGTTTTTGAAATAATTAGTTTATCGAACGTTTCTGTATAATTTTCACCTGTTGGATGATTAAAAACAGAAATTTCATTATTTTTGGATTCAATCGCAGTTACTTTCAGAAAAATTGCGGATGTCTAATGCATATTTGCCTGCTCCATACTTCAACAGTTTGTAGCAATAAGCTATCGCGCTTCTTTAATTTCCCCACCAATTGTGGTATGGAAGACCGCAGTTGGGCAAATGAATGTATTTCACTTTTTCAAAAAGGAATAATAGTGTCATTCTTCGTTTAAACGCGAAAAGGTCTAGTAGCAGCTGTTGCTCCACACCTACACCGCCGATAATAAGTATTTTTTGTGTTTGCCATGAGTAATTCTCCTTTTGGATTGATTGTTTTTTCACAATATAAATATTACGCCTACTAGGGGTATGATAGTCAAGTGTTTTAAGTCTATAATTTTAAAAAAAGACTGTCAAAAATATGTAACGCAACAAATTAAACGGAAAGCCTCATAAGTGTACCTTTAGGGGTATGGTAGGTAAAAAGGATTTTTTAAGGAGAAAGATATAAAAAAGTTGAAAAATGCAAAGGAACTATATAAAGCACTAAAGAAGAAAATGAATTTAGGGTGGTAAAAGTTTGGCTATATCTTTTCTCATACTATTTCTGTAACAAAATTTCAGTCTGGAGAGAAAAGAATTATTTGTAGTTAAAAAGATTATTTGTAGTTAAGTAGTAGTAAATGGAAAAGACTTAGTTCTCTTTTGCTTTTCACGAGAATTTGAGGATAAAGCAATTCACTTTTTTTCATCCAGTAGGTTTAAATGCTTCGCTTTAATCGGGGGAAAAACTATTTTATAATGAAGTTATGATTAAATTTGATTGAACATAAAGAGGGGTTAAAATGGATTTTACAAAGATGCATGGATAGGCAATGATTATGTTTATTGTAAATGATTTAGATGAAAAAAATCACTTAAAAATCCAGCGCGCCGTTTCTTTAGTTGTGAGTTGATCGCCATTTTGGTATCGGGATCAGGGACGGGTTAATTTTGATCCGGCCATCTTAAACTAAAGCTGATTTTATGATGCGGCTATGTACAATGCGGTTGGATCAGAAGGGCCCATGTGCGGCAAACGGGAATCCGTTGTTTCTCAAAATTCGTCTATGATAAGAAATTAACGGATAATTTAAAACTAATGTTGACGTCGAGGACAAAAAGTGGCATCAAAACCATCGAATTAGAAAAAGAAGGCGACGAAATTACAAGAGCACGTGTTGATATGGAGATGCCTATTTTAAAAACAAAAGACATTCCTATGCGTGGTCTGATGAAGAATGCATCAACCAGCCTTTAAGTGAATGGACAAACTCTTACCAAGTTTACGGCGGTTTCCAAATGGGGAAACCCGGTCATGTCTGTTACGTTTGTGGAGGACCACTAAAGGGATCCGAAATTGGAAAAAAATTGGACCGTACTTCGAGCATCAGAAGTATTTCCAGAACAGGTGAATACGGAATTTATCCGTTATTCATCGACAATAAGACAATCGAGATTGCGTGTATGGAAAGGGGCTCGGCGAAACATTGGCTTGTGGAACAGGTGCTTTGCGCGGGCAGTAGTAGCTGCCCATTTGAATGGCTATACTAGTTAAGAAAAAGTAACGGTGAAAACTGCTTAGCGAGATTTATTTTTGGTGGATGGGGATGAAGAACGAATTTGCGTTTATTTTCCGGTTCCGCCACAACAGTATACGAAGGAACGATAGATATTAGAGGAGTGAAAAGCATAAAATGGTTACAGTAAAATCAACGATTATCTAAGACTTAAAAAGGAAGTTATTCTGTTCTCTACAATCGCAAAGAAGATTACAGCTGATCAAAACGAAACATCCGAAGCGAAGAATTTATCCGCATGGGTATTGGCCGAGTGGTAACGCAACCACTGGTGCCAGCTGTCGTAGAAGCGCCTCCATAAACAGTCGATATGAACAAACAAGCATGGATACGTTCCATGGTTAGCACCCGATTTGGGTTATGCTTTTTTACGTTGAAAAAAATCGTTGAACAGGACTACGAAAGCAAGAGGCGCACATGTCGAATCCGATGAAGGTATTCATTTCAGACGGAGCAAAGGGCGATTGGCTAAGCAAATATTCAGGAAATATTCGGACGACAACAAGGTCGCTGTTGGCGATCCGGTTTACCCTGTTATTGTGGATAGCAATGTCATGGAGCGGGACGTTAACAGGTACATTACAATTAGCTGATTTGAAACGGAAATTTGGAGTGATCCTTACGTATCTTTCTGCGACGAGTGAAAATGAGTTTTACGCCTTCCTTTTACCGGGACAAATCATGTCGATTTGATTTACTTGTTAGCTTACCCGAATTAACCCGACAGGAACTACCTTGACGAAGGAAGCCTTGCAAGAGTGGGTTGACTATTGGCAAACAGGAGAGGCTATCATCATCTATGATTCTGCCTAATGAAGCCTTCCATCACGGAAAGCGAACATCCCACGTTCCATTTATTGAATTGAAGGAATCCCAGAACGTGCGCCCAATTGAAGTGCAGAAGTTTTTCGAAAGACGCCAGGCTTCACCGGTTTGCGTTTAGGTTATTACGGTCGTCCGAAAGAATTGGTACGGGTGAAGGAGTTGCTCTACGTGATTTATGGGCAAGAAGGACACTCTCGAAATTAACGGCGCTCCGCTACATTGTTTCGCGTGCAGGAGAAGCCGTGTATTCAAAAGAAGTTAAAAAACAAATTAAAGAAACAATCGCTTACTACTTGGCGGCAATGCAAAAACTATCCTGAGTAATTGATGGAAGCCTGGTTACGAAGTATTTGGTGGCGTAAATGCTCCTTATGTATGGGACTAAAAACCCACCAGAAGGAATGACGTCAATGGGCATTCTTTGATATTCCTACTGCGAAGAGAAGAACATCGTTGTGACGCCAAGGTTCAGTTTTGGCCCAAAGTGGCGAAGGGCTACGTTCGTTTCTCGGCATTCGGAGGATTTACGAATCGGTTCAGGAAGCAAGAACGTATTTACACAATAGCTATCTAGGGCCTTGAAGGCAGCTAGGCCAATAGGCCCAAGCTACTTCAAGTCTTTTTTTGTTTATTTATCCAGATAAGCAATATAATTTTTAAGCTTAGCCCTATTTGTTCCTAATTCTTTTTCGACAGCCTAATCTTCATGGGAAAAGCACAAATTGGAATGGAAAATGAACTCGGTGTTCTGATGCTAATAAGCACACGCAAAAAAAGTCAAGGTATTTTTGCCCCTTGAACTTTTTTTGTCTGATGAAGTTCAAGGAACTTTGTCGTAACGTGTTTGATGCATAATCCAGACATAGTTGTTGACGATTACCTAGTAGGGTGCAATTAGATAGTTATTTATTTCATGTTTCTTCTCGCCGAATTCTATTCTGTATTTGACTACGGACCATGAGGCTATCTCTTTACCATATCGAGCTGTGGAATATTGTCTTCCAGGTAGATTTCTGAAATAGGTCGGAAAACCGGAAATGATGTTGTAAAATGTTTGCAGATAGGGCTTGTGCTTGGGCATTATGGGGAAGTCCCAGGATAGTGTTGATCCGCATAAGATAAAATATGGACTGTCAAGAACTCTTCACGAATCCGTTTTCCTTTGTTCTTTCGGGGCCATTACCCGCCCAATCCGGGTGCTGCCGGGTTCTAAAATAAGGCGTGCATAGGCCATAAAATACATCATCTGCTTGTTTTGAAAGAATGGATGCTTGTAAGATTCAATATCATCGATTTCTTGATAGGCACAGATAACCTGTTCAAACAACAAATACAGTTGTGCGTTCTTTATAAATACGTTGGAGCTCATTGTTCGTTTGAGTTCTCCAAAATGTTTGATTATCCAGCATACTTAATCCTCCTGAACAGAATAGCGATTTCCGTTCATAATAGCCTTATTATAGCAAAGTCGGCACAAATAAAAAATAGAGCGAATTTTTTAGGGCATCCTCAACAGAAAGGACTTACGATAATCAGTCTCCAAAAAAGAACACCTTTGAAACAAGATTGAAATCTTTAAGGTTGAATAAATAAAAGACGCATCAAAAAAACGCTTTTAATAAATGTGTAAACAATGAATCTTCTGAGAGTCGTTTTGATAGTGCCTAGTATAGTCCTGTTCAAGTGCAAATTATTAAATGAGGATAATAATGCATGGCCGCTATACAAGAGAACCGATCCAAAGTTGGTCAGGAATTGTTCCAGTAAAGATCAGAATTAGATGTTTAAGTGGTGGACTAGATTAACTTTGTTGAATGGATGGTTTGTAGCTTTATACAAGTTCAGTGTATTTTTTAATTTAAAAATAACATCTTTTAATTTAAATCTGTTGTATCCCTACGGCAGAGTGGATAAATCTATGTATCACTGCATATTTAAGGTGGTACAATCAAATAGGATTAGGTTGTGACCTTAAAGATGAAAAGGAGTTAGTATTTATGAAGGCAAAATATAAACAGAAAATGAAGGTCAGAAGGGTGACAAAAAGTTTGGTATCCAGCATCCACAAATTGCAGAGCAACGGTTAATGGATTGGGCTTTTATCCTGAGGATTAGTCAAATAGTGCTAGTTAGTCCAAAAGAAAGGATCCTAAAAGCAATGAAAGTAAGAGGACCGGTTATTTTTGCAATCCGTAATGAGGATGCTAATTATTATACAGGTAAAAATAAAGGAGAAAAACGAGTGTCGGATGAGTTTTATTGGAAAATGAAAAAATGGGCATGTTCATTTCTTTAGCAGGAAATCCTAAATGTTTGGAAAAAAAAGCCACGTTTTTAAATCAATTGACTGCGTTTTAAAAACAACACACTGGTATAATTGGCCTGGAAAAACGGTTGGTATCGCAGAAGGAACAAAGGCAGCATTAAAAATAAAACTATTATTGTTTAGTTTGATTTACCAAGGTACCTATTCCCTTTCGTCTAATTCAGGAAGGAAAGAAGAAGGTAGCACCAAGATTTTATCCAATCTGATTTATCTGAAGCGACCATTTTGTGTTTTGTTGATTGCCACTTTCATTAGAACGCAATTTAAATTTGGTGTTACAAATCATGCAAATGTCAGACAACAGTGGTGGTTTGTGTTAACTTAATTGATGAGGCACGTAAAAAAGGAATAGAGATTATATCGATTTTAAATTGCAAATCGTTATTAAGGAAGTTTCCTGTTCATTGCTACAGCCAGGCACGTCAAAATGAAGGATTAGATTAACTTAATAGACTGCTAAGTAGAAAAGTGGTTTTCTGAGGACTTAAAATGGAACCCCTATATGAAAAAAAAGCTTTAGTTAGTTTAAAGAAAACAAAAGAGAAATACAAAAAGCCTTATTAGATCGAGCGACAGTCATAGCTAACGATGTGATAAGGCTTCACAAAAAGGATCATTAATCGCCGCGATCGGCAAGGCTGGAATAAATTTTGACGCAAAACTGACCGTATTCCAATTATGATTTTGTTATTAATTGTCGTTTTTGGTTAACCAATACCCAAGGAGCAAATGCACCCTCAAATGCTTTTAGCAAGTATGTTTGTAAACAATAGGGGCTTACTTGAATCAATTCGCGGGCAGCTATTAATATGCCTGAGTGGTTGGCGTGGCGCATTATATGGATGGAATTTATAATGGTTATTATCAACCGGTTATTTCAGTAATGCTGCCACAATGGCTATCTTCGTTCCTTTGTTTACCTTACTTAGAAGATTTCGGTTACTTGCCGCGTGTCGCCTTCAACTTAGATAAGTTTTTTTGCAAACGCAGGAGCATGTGGCAAATCAAGCGCTGACCGATGTGTATGGATTTGGTTGCTGTAATGCAGCTTGGTGTCATTTGTAACAGGAACACGAATCATCAATCACCTAGAGAAAAATTTAAAATTTGCTATTTTGTAAAACGAATTAATTTTTGTGCCATGTAATGCCGGTTTCCAATATTAATTTAAATCAATACTTATGTTCTTTGTAGGGAAGTTCCCGTAAGTTTTGGGAAGTAGTTTACTTGTCAGCGGTTTTTTCTGCTGGGGACAGTTTATTTTAGGGATTATTAAACAACATTTTTGGATTCTCAATTTTGCTTTCTTAAAACGATTTGAAAAGGCGTTTCCCTCTTCATTCACGTTTGGAATTAACCGCCTTATTCGTAAACCGCAAGTTGGATCCAGTTATGTTCGATCTATTTTTTGATAGAGCGGCTATTTGTTTTTATGGCGTTGCAATTATTTGTTGCTGCGCCAGCTGGGATTAGTCATTTGGATAATGGCTAATTGTTAGGATTGGTGGACGCTAGGCATATTGACCTGGGATTTACAAACTGCAATTTGATCCGGTTTGCTCGTTTAATGGGCTTAGAATGGAAAACCATTTTAATGGCTTTCATTCTTGGGATTACCTGCAAATTGAAAATTGTTATTCCAATTTATGGTTATGGGCATACTTGAGTAAATCAACGCTCTTCGAATTCGATTTCATTAGATCAATTTAAAACCACTTTTGGGGGCGGGGGGGGGCTAGATAAATGGATGGGGAACGTGGTTAACAAGCAGTGAATACCATTTTATTTACGATTTACCACTGGCCATGTTCTACAACGTTAATTTGACGATATACAAAGAAAACGAAAAAGTTTTTTTTTGTTTGGGCCCAAAAGGGAACATGGATAATCCTTTCCTAGTACCAACAGTAATGGGAATAATAGTAACCAACGGATTTGATCGTACCTTTTTTAGCCACAATTCTCCTTTTTCATTTTAGTTTTAAAAAAAGGAAAAAAAAGGCTTGTTTTTTTTTTAACCAAATGGACTAGTAATCGTTATTTTTACCCAACTGGACCTTAACAGGAGGTTGGAAATCCAGTTGAAAAATTAATTTCTTGGGCTAATGGTGGGGGGGAAACCTTCAATGAAGGGTTCTTTTAAACCAAGGTTATTTTTGGGGAAAAAAAAAAAAAAAGCCCCAAATTTTCTTTTATTTTTTCAATGTTTTTTTTTTAAAAAAAAAAAATTTCCTCCCTTTCTTTCCCTGTTTGT